>Ga0302325_10001695_pt1 | contig 55476 bp, 52 predicted proteins | sample Palsa_T0_2_FD_201948 | JGI IMG/M metagenome (GOLD analysis project Ga0302325, IMG submission 201948) | Peat permafrost microbial communities from Stordalen Mire near Abisko, Sweden - Palsa_T0_2 | ecosystem: Environmental > Terrestrial > Soil > Palsa > Peat permafrost | place: Sweden: Abisko... | reverse complement strand
GTCAAGAACGAATTCCTGGCGCATGCGGACAGCGCGCAGACTCATGCGGAAAAAATCGCCCGCCGGATCGTGCATCTGGGCGGCGAGCCGCATTTCAACCCGGCGACCTTGGCGAGCCGCACGGAGGAACTCTCCGGCATGATGGAGAATCTAGACGGTCTTCTTCAGCATCCGCGCTGAGCGATCGCCGCAATCAGCTGCGCAGCAATATCCGCCGTTGCCCGTAGTTGAAGTCCTACGGCGCAGCACGCCGATTTTGCCACAGGGCCAGTGCTGCGATCGCCAGCCACACCACATTCAGCGTCACCGACGGCCAGGCGCTATACCAGCCACTGTTGATGATCAAACCCGCGGCGCCGAGGACGTTCATCCACTGGTAAAGGGCGGAGCGCGTCTGCATTTTGCCGTTTGACTGCAAAGCATAGGCGGCGAGAATCAGCAGCGTGCCCGCCCAGCCGCAAACATCCACGAATGTCCTAAAATTCACTGGGCTAAAAAACACACAGGGCGTTAAGCGCTTGGGGCGGGAGCCGCCGCCGGCGCCTGCGCCGGCATTCGCAGCCGGAACTCGCGGCGTACCAGCCACAGGCTGAATAGCGCCTGCAGCGTGACACTGGCGACAGATACATACCAAAGCTGAACCAACTGGAAGGACGGCTGAGCGGCGATCCACAGGGCCGGGAGGACGAAAGTGGCCAGCCGGCTGCCGGAACTCCACACCGAGGGCAGCGTATGTCCCAGTCCCTGAAATGCCGCGGAACAGGTGAACACGAAGCCGCTGGCGACGAAGTTCCAGGAAATGATGTGCAAGAACTGCGTGCCCACGGATAGGGCGGTGGGCTGCGTGGTAAAGGCGCTAATGAGGCCGCCGGCTCCCCAGCGGCTGATCAGCGTCAACACCGCCATGATGGCGCAGCCGATGGAGCTGGCAATCACGAAAGTCTCGCGCACCCGGTCGAACCTGCGCGCGGCAAAGTTCTGACCGACAATCGGGGCCGTCGCGAACGCCACCGCCATGGCCGGAAGAAACAAACTCTGCATGAGACGGATCGCGACGCCGAAACCGGCCTGCGCGTCTGCGCCGAACGGCCGGATGATCCAGTAAATCACCCCCATGTAGACGAACATCAATCCGAATTCCGCACCCGCGGGCAATCCGATGCGCAACAGCCGGCCCCAGGTCGCCATGCGCGGGCGCCATGCGGCGGCGTCGAAGGCCACATACTTCTCCAGGCGGTGAAAGTAGCCGGCCAACATCAAAACTCCCATCGCAATGGCGATGGAACTCGCGAGGCCCGCCCCGGCCACGCCCAGGGGATGCCCCGTGACCCATCCGGCGATGAGGATCGGCGCCAGCACGGCGTTCACCACCACGGTCAGGACTTGCACGATCATCGTCGGCTGCACGATGCCCGTGCCGCGCAGCGCCGACCCCATGGCCACCAACGCGAATTGCAGCGCCAGGCCCGGCAAGTACCAGTACAGGTAGCGGGTGCCGGCCAGGGCAGTCGCCGCATCCGAGCCCAGCGCATGCATGTAGCCGGATGAAAAAGCGTACCCCAGGAGCAGCGTGATCGCCGCGCAGCTCGCCGACAGCGCCAAGCTCTGATTGAACACCAAGCTGGCATCCGCCCGATCCTTGCGGCCCGCCGCGTGCGATATCAGCGTCACGGTGCCGACGCCGAGCACCTGCGTGAGCGCGAGCACGATGAAGGTGACATTGCCGGCCGCGCCCACTCCGGCGATGGCCGCATCCCCGAGGTGCGCGACGAAGTACAGGTCGATCAAGAAGTACAGCGTCTGAAAAAACATGCCCGCCGCAATCGGCAGCGCCATTTTCACGATGTGTTTGCCAATCGAGCTTTGCGTAAGATCTTTCATCGGGATATTGTGCCATACATGAGCTCTGATCCTGCGGTGCATCGCCACTCGGAATTCGACATCCTGTCGCGTGAACTCGCGACCCAGATCGCTGCAAATCTCAACGCGGCGATTGCCGCGCGCGGCCTGGCGAGCCTGGTGGTGTCCGGCGGAAAATCGCCGATTAAATTCTTCGAGTACCTGCGCGCGCAAGCCGTGGATTGGAGCCGTGTCTGCGTGGCGCTGGCCGACGAACGCTGGGTGGAACCCTCGGACAACAACAGCAACGAACGCCTGGTGCGCGATGTGCTGCTGAAGGACCGGGCGGCCGCGGCCCGCTTCCTGGGACTGAAGAATGGAGCACCCACCCCGGACTTGGGCGCGGTGTCGGCCTGGGAGACTTTCGCGCGCGTGCCGCGCCCTTTCGATGTCGTCATGCTCGGCATGGGCGACGACGGGCATACGGCCTCGCTGTTTCCGGGGTCGCCCAATCTGTTGAAGGCACTGAATCCTGAGGCCTCGGCGGGCTGCGTCGGGATGTGGGCGCCCACGCCCCCACAAGCCCGGCTAAGCTTGAATCTGACGGCGCTGCTCGATGCGCGGCGCATCGTCGTGCTCATCGAAGGTGAATCCAAGTGGCAAACCCTGCTGGCGGCGCGCGCACCCGGCCCCGTGCAGGAAATGCCGGTGCGCGCCGTGCTCAGGCAGGAACGCACGCCGGTCGAGGTATGGACAAATGCCGGAGGGCAATCATGAACAAGCGTTTTTCTGAGGCGCCGCGGCGCGCGCTGCTGGCCGCGTTGCTGTGCACGGCGATGGCTGCACCCCCCGTGTGGGCGCAAGCCCCGGCGGCCGGCGGCGCGCCGTTTACTCTCACCAGCTCGGATATTGCCGAGGGCAAGAAAATTCCCGAGGCGCAGGTGTTCAATGGCTTCGGCTGCAGCGGCCGCAATGTGTCGCCGGCGCTCGCGTGGAGCAATGCGCCCGCAGGCACCAAGAGCTTCGCCCTGCTGGTGCACGACCCGGATGCGCCCACGGGCAGCGGCTGGTGGCACTGGGTGGTGTATGACATCCCGGCGGATGCGAGCTCGCTGCCGTCGGATGCCGGCGATGCGAAAAAGAACCTGATGCCCGCGGACGCCGTGCAGGGGCCGACAGACTTTGGCACACCCGGCTACGGCGGCCCCTGCCCGCCGCCGGGCAAGCCGCATCATTATCATTTCCGCTTATATGCGCTCAAGGTCGCGAAGCTCGCGGTGCCGGCGAATGCCACCGCGGCGTTCATCGCCTTCAACGTGCATGCGAACTCGCTGGCGGAGACCCAGATCCTAGCTATTTACGGGCGCTAGCAAGAATCGCATGGTCCGCCGCAGGGGCTCCGCCGCGCCCCAGAGCAGCTGATCGCCGACGGTGAATGCGGACAGATATTCCCCGCCCATGGACATCTTGCGCAGGCGGCCGATCGGAATTTCCATCCGGCCGCTGACCGCCGCCGGGGAGAGCTGGCGAATCGACGACTCGCGGTCGTTGCGCACCACGCGCACCCAGGGGTTGCCGCGCGCGATCAACTGCTCGATTTCCGCCAACGGCAGGTCTTTTTTCAGCTTGATGGTGAGCGCCTGCGAGTGGCAGCGCATGGCGCCCACGCGCACGCAAATACCCTCAATCGGCACGGGCTGCTCTTCGGTGCCCATGATCTTGTTGGCCTCGGCCCCCGCCTTCCATTCCTCGCGGCTCTGGCCGTTGCCCAAATCCTTGTCGATCCACGCAATCAGGCTGCCTGCCAGCGGCACGCCGAACTGGGCGGTGGGAAAATCGGCGCCAGCCAGCGCCGCGCCCACCGCGCGATCGACCTCGAGGATTCCGGCGGCCGGATCGTGCAACACCGAGGACGCCGAGCGATACAGCGCCCCCATTTGCTCGAGAAGCTCGCGCATATGCTGCGCGCCGGCTCCCGAGGCGGATTGATAGGTCATGGCCGTGATCCACTCCACCGCGCCGGCGCGCAGCAGGCCGGCAACCGCCATCAGCATGAGCGACACCGTGCAATTCCCGCCGATGAAATCCTTGACTCCCTGCCGGCGGGCGGCCTCCATCACCGCCAAATTCACCGGATCCAAAACAATCACCGCATTCTCTTTCATGCGCAGCGCGGAAGCTGCGTCGATCCAGTAGCCGTCCCAGCCCGCCGCGCGCAGGCGCGGGTGAATCGCTTCGGTGTAGTCGCCGCCCTGGGTGCTGATGAGCATGGGGAGCTTGGCCAGCGCCGCGATGTCGTTGGCATCCAGAACCGGACCCAGGGAACGCCCGATATCGGGGGCCGCGCCGCCGGCCTTCGAGGTGCTGAAGAACACGGGGCTGACGACATCGAAGTCCTTCTCCGCGAGCATCCTGTCGAGGAGCACCGAACCGACCATGCCGCGCCAACCGATGATGCCGACTTGCTTCATGGCTCAATAATAAACTCATGCGCGGGCGGCCGAAGATTATAGTTCGACCCCATGGCATAGCCGTAGGCTCCACAGTTCGCGATCAGCAAGACGTCCCCCTCGGCGGTCGGCGGCAGCCAGCGATCCGTGCCGAGCTGGTCGGCGGTTTCGCATATCGGCCCCACGATGCTCACCCTGCTGCTCAAGGCCTCATCGAGGCGCGTCAGATTGCGGATGTCGTGATGCGCCCCGTACAGCGCGGGGCGGATCAGCGAGTTCATGCCGGTGGCAATGCCCACATAGTGCACGTCGCCCTTGTCCTTCAGCTGCGTCACCAGCGCCACCAGCACTCCGGCCTTCGCCACCAGCAAGCGTCCGGGTTCCATCCAAAAATCGATGCGCGGAAAGCGCCGCTTCAGCGCGGCAACGCCCCGGTCCAGCGCCTCGAGGTTGATTTCGCTCATGCCAATCTGCTCGGGTACGCCGATCCCGCCGCCCAAGTCCACCACCGAAACATCGGGAAATTTCTGCGCAAGCTCCGCCAGCGCCTCGCCGGTCTCGGTCCAATTGGCGACATCGAGGATACCGCTGCCCGTGTGCGCGTGCAGCCCAATAACGCGTGTGCCTAAGTTACGCGCCACGGCAAGAAGCTCGTCGGCCTGGGAAATCGGAATGCCGAATTTCGAATGAGTCCCCGCGGTACGCACATGTTGGTGATGACCGCGGCCGAAGCCCGGATCGATGCGCAGGAAGATCTCGCGGCCGCGAAACACCTCGGGCCACTGTTTAAGAGGATGCAGATTGTCCAGAGTGACCCGTACGCCCTTGGCCACCCCAAATTCATACTCGCTACGAGGCGCGAAATTCGGCGTGAACAGCACGTCCTCGGGGCTTAAGCCCGGGACATGCGCAAAGCAATGCTCGATCTCGCCCTGCGATACGCATTCCAGCTTGAGGCCCGCGGCGTGAACTCGGCGCAATATCGCCGGATGCCAGTTGGCCTTCATCGCATAGGCCCAGCGCGCGACCGAGCGCACGTGCAGCACCGCGGCGATTGCGGCATCCAGGGTCGCCATGTCGTAGACGAAGGCCGCGGATTCGCGCCGCGCAATGTCGATCAGCGCCGCGCGTTTCGCCGGCGCCTCCCACCAGCCCGCCACTCGCGCGGTCTCAAGCTTGGGCGAGCCGAACAGCTGCAGCCAGGTGGGCCCCAGAACCGTGTCGGAGGCGATGGTCTGGATCAGCCGCTCGTGCAATTGCTTCACCAATCGATCGCCCTGCGCCTCATCGATGACGAAGGTGAAATTCAGATCGTTGGCCGCCTGCGTGACCAGATAGATCTTCTGGTCCTGGAACAATTCGAACGCCGTGCCCAGTTCGTGCAGGATGCCGCGGATGTTGTGGCCGAGAAGGCTTAAAGACGCGCAGGGCCCGAGTATTTCCACCCGGCAGAGCTTCCCCAGCGCCTCGGCTAGGTGCTTCAACGCCGCGGGATCGAGGGTATTGGCGGTAGGGTCCAGGGACACCGTGACATTGGTCTCCGAGGTCGATACCAGATCCACCGACAGGCCATGTTGCTTGAACACCTGGAAGGCGTCCGCCAGAAATCCGACCTGATGCCACATGCCGGGGCTTTCCATGGACACTAAGGTGATGCCTTTCTTGATGGCGATGGATTTGACCTGGCCCGCGCTGCCGGCGACGTTGGCCGATACCACCGTGCCTTCGAGTCCCGGGGCCTGCGTGGCATACACATGCAGCGGTATGTTGTATTGCCGCACCGGCAGCACGCAGCGCGGATGCAAGATTTTGGCGCCGTTGCTGGCGATTTCCTGCGCCTCATCGTAGTGCAGCGCGCGCAGCAAACGCGCCTCGGGCACCACTTTCGGGTTGGCGCTGAACAAACCGGGCACGTCGGTCCAAATCTCCAGGCGTATCGCGTTCAATTTGGCCGCGAAATAAGCGGCTGAGGTGTCGGAGCCGCCGCGGCCCAGCAACACGGTATCCCCGGCCTCATTCGCCGCGATGAATCCCTGCGTGATCACCACCTGATTCAGAGCGCGCCATTGCTCCTGCAGCCGGGCATCCGGGGTGTAATCGCAGGTCGCCGACAACAGGCTCGCCTGCGCGGTGGCACCGTAGCGACGGTCGGCGCGCAACACCCGGCGCGCATCCGCCCACAGCGTGTTCACCCCCTGGGCATTGAGGTAGCCCGAGCCAAGCGTGGTGGCGAGCAGTTCGCCCATGGCCATGACGCGCGCGCGCAGCGCATCGCTTGCGGCGTGGCTCTCGGCCACTACGCAGGTCATCTGCTTGAGTTCGCCCAAGAAGGCTTCGAAGTGCGCATCGGGATCGATGCCTAACTGGCGCGCGAGCTCGCGGTGGGTGGTTTCGATCTCCTTAAGGATGGGCGCGTGAACTCCCATCACCGCTGCCGAGAGCAGCGCTTCCAAGCGGTCGGTGATGCCGGACAGGGCCGAATGCACCACCAGTGGGCGCAGGCCTGAGGCGATGCGCTCGCGCACCACGCCGACGATGTTGCGCCAATTGTCCGCGGTCGACACGCTGGTGCCGCCGAACTTCAGCACCACAAAGGACTGGTTCACGGGAGCGTTAATCGTCTTCGAAAATATCGCGCAACTCTTTTTCCAATTGCCGCTCGGCGAGCACGTCCTCTACCCGGCTCCATGCCGCCTTGCCGCGCTTAGGCGCAGCGACAGCCTTGGGCCGGCGCTCGGTGCGCTCCAACATGGGATCGAATTCCTGGGACTCCTCGGCTTCCCCAAGAAACTCTTCGTCGATGTCGAAATGTTCGTCTTCGCGTGCGCTCATGGGCGAGAAAAGTCCCTGAAATCAATAGGATCGATCAGTCCGGGTGCGTGAAGTTGCGCACTATAGCCGATTCTGCCCGGCATTCAACTGCCGCGAGTAATTTCCGATCGGCAATGCAATGCGTCCGGTGGCCCTAGATTGCAAGGGCCGGGAACTGTAGGGCGCCGGCGCGACGCTGGCCTGCTTAAATAACTTTAATTAAATAAACAATTTAGGAGATGTTTCTCATGGGATTTCGGACGGTCGCCGGCCGTGCCGACAGTACCCCCTGCGCCACGGCGCGGTTCGCCGCCGACAACAGCGCCAGCAGCGATGCCGTGATGATATTCGGGTGGGCGCCGGCCCCGAACAGGGTGCGGCGCGCCCGGGTGGTGATTTCGATGTAGCACACGGCCTGAGCGGCGCTGCCCTGGCCTCGAGAATGCTCTTCGTAGGACAGCACATCGAATGGCAGTCCGATGGCCTTGACCATGGCATCGATGGGTCCGGAGCCCTGCCCCGTCCAAGTCTCGAGCCGGCCGGCATTCTCCACCTGCAGGGACAGCCGCTCGGTGTCCGCGCCGTCCGTGGACGCGGCAAGCTGGTGCGAGCGGTACACGAACGGCGCCCGCGGCGCCAAATACTCGCTGCTGAACAGATCCCATAGCTCTTTTGAACTCAATTCCTTGCCGGTGATATCGGCTGCCGATTGCACCACCTGGCTGAACTCGATTTGCAGGCGCCGCGGCATGACCAATTGGTAGTCCCGCTCCAAGAGGTACGCCACCCCGCCCTTGCCCGACTGGCTGTTCACCCGAATGATGGAATCGTACGAGCGCCCGAGATCCGCCGGATCGACCGGGAGATACGGAACGTCCCACAGTTGGCCCTCAGTGCGCGCGGCCAGGCCTTTCTTGATGGCGTCCTGGTGCGATCCGGAAAAGGCCGTGAACACTAGATCCCCGACGTAGGGATGCCGGGGGTGGATGGGCAATTGATTGCAGGCCTCCACACAGCGCGCGGCTTCGTTGATGTTCGAGAAATCGAGCTTCGGATCGACCCCCTGCGTGTACAGGTTGAGCGCCAGGGTGACGATGTCCACATTGCCGGTACGCTCGCCATTGCCGAACAAGGTTCCCTCCACGCGCTGCGCGCCGGCCATCATGGCGAGTTCCGCGGCGGCCACCGCCGTTCCTCGGTCGTTGTGCGGGTGCACGCTCAAAATCACCGAGTCGCGCCTGGCCACGTGCCGCAGGAACCATTCGATCTGGTCGGCATAAATATTCGGCGTCGCCATCTCCACCGTCGCCGGCAAATTGATGATCGACTTGGCGTCAGGCGTCGGTTCCCATACCGCGTTCACCGCATCGCAAATCTCTACCGCGAACTCCAGCTCGGTGGCGGTGAAGCTCTCGGGGCTGTACTGGAACACCCATTCGGTGTCGGGATGATGCAGGGCATGCTCGCGCACCGCCGTGGCGCCGCGCACCGCGATATCCACGATGCCGGCGCGGTCCAGCCGAAACACCATGCGGCGCTGCGCAGCCGAGGTGGAGTTGTACACGTGCACGATGGCGCGACGCACGCCTCTCAAGGACTCGTAGGTGCGGGCGATGAGCTCAGGGCGGGCTTGCGTCAGCACCTGAATCGTAACTCCCTCCGGAATCAAGTCCTGCTCGATGATCTCGCGCACGAAGTCGTAGTCGGTCTGCGATGCGGCGGGAAATCCGACTTCGATTTCCTTGAAGCCCACCTTAAGCAGCAGGTCGAACAGGCGGCGCTTGCGAACCGGATCCAGCGGCTCGATCAAGGCCTGATTGCCGTCGCGCAAATCGACGCTGCACCAGGTGGGCGGCGCCGCAAGGGCGTTGCTGGGCCAGGTTCGATCGGCGAGATCGATTGGCGTAAAGGCGCGATACTTATTCGACGGATTGACTAGCATGGTTCCCACTCGCTCTGCGCGTTACTTAACTCTAGGATTCTCGGTCTTGTAAGCGCCGACCGGTAGCGCAGAGGGGGTGGCGCCTAGCGGCGCAGCAGCAGCAGCAGCAGCGCAAACGATCCGGGGCACAGCACAGATGCACGCATATATGCTGAATCTAGCATAGGCCACGGCCCTAGATCTAGACCCAGCCCTGTAGCCGGCTTTTCACGATGGCGACCAGCGCTTCGGCATGGCGGTCGGCGTCGTTCAGGGCCGGCACCAGGCTCAAGCGCTCTCCCCCCAGGCCCAAGAACCGGTCCCGATACTCGATCGCCACTTCTTCCAGGGTCTCCAGACAATCGACGGCAAACGATGGCGCCACCACCGTCACCTTGCGCGCTCCCCGGCGCGCGAGTTCCTGCAACTTATCGTCGGTGTAGGGCGTCAGCCATGCCTTTGCGCCGAAGCGTGATTGATAACAGTGAGACCAGTCCTGCGAGGCCAGGGCCAACCGCGCGACCAGCAAACGGGTCGTTGTCTCGGTTTGCGCCTGGTACGGATCGCCGCGCGCCACGTAGTCCGCCGGTATGCCGTGATAGGAGATCAGCAGGTGAGACCGCTCGCCCACCGCGTCCCAATGTCCCTGCACCCGCTCGGCCAGCGCGCCGATGTAACCGTCATCCTCGCAGTAGCCGTTGACGAAGCGTGTCTCCGGCAAGCAGCGCAGGCGCTGCAGCGCGCGGCTCGCGACATCGAACACCGACCCGGTCGTCGATGCGCAGTACTGCGGATACAGGGGCAATACCAATAACCGCGCGACGCCCTGCTGCGCCAGAGAGTCGATGGCGCTCGCGATGCTAGGGTTCCCGTAGGTCATGCCGAGCGCAACGCGCACACGATCGCCCAAGGCGCCCTGCAACAAGACATCCATCTTCGCAGCGAGGCGCTCCGAATACACCGCCAACGGCGAGCCCTCGGCCATCCAAATCTTGCGGTACTTGCGCGCGGTGCGCAGCGGACGCAGCGGCAGGACCAGGCCATACAACAGCGGCAGCCAGATCAGGCGCGAGGTATCGATGACGCGCCGATCGCTCAAGAATTCGCGCAAGTAACGCTGCACGGCGAGATACGTCGGTGCGTCGGGGGTGCCGAGGTTCACCACCAGCACGCCGATCCGTTCAGATGACGCTGCGACCGGCGCCGCGGCGCGAAAATAGGCCATGCACTATCCTTTTGGTATCTCGCGCACACAGTATACTGCCTGCCGGATGAAGCTCTGCACCGCGAATTGCCGATCATGAATTGGTTGAGCCCCGGTGAAGTCGATGCGCTGCGGCTTAGCCTCAGTGTCGCGACACGCAGTGTCATGTTCAGCTTGGGCCCGGCAATCCTGCTTGCATGGCTGCTGGCGCGCCGCCGATTCCCGGGGCGCACGTTGCTGGACACGGTGGTGCATCTGCCGCTGGTGCTGCCGCCGGTGATGGTTGGTTATCTGCTGCTGCTGCTGTTCGGCACTCGCGGCCCCATCGGGGGGTGGCTCGAGCGCGTGCTGGGGATCGAGCTCATCTTCACGCGCAACGGCGCGGCGCTGGCCACCGCGGTCATGTCCTTTCCGCTGATGGTGCGCGCCATGCGCATCTCCCTGGAGAATATCGATCGCGGCCTGGAGGATGCCGCGCGCACACTGGGAGCCGGCGCCATCGATCGATTCGCGAGCATCACCCTGCCGCTGATGCTGCCGGGGGTGCTGGCGGGCGCGATCACCGCATTTTCCGCAGCGCTCGGAGAATTCGGCGCCGTGATCACCTTCGTCTCGAATATTCCCGGCGAGACCCGCACCTTGCCGTTGGCGCTGTACACGGCGCTGCAAACGCCGGGTGGCGACCGCGCCGCAGCGCGGCTGGCCTGCCTATCGCTGGCCTTGGGCCTGGCCGGCCTGCTGTTGTCAGAATACTTCGCACGGCGCATGCGCCTGGTGCTGGGCCGCTGATGCTGAGCGTAGCCGTCGCGAAACAGCGCGGATCGTTTGCGCTCGACGCTAGTTTCGAGCTGCCGACGCCCGGCGTGGTGGCGCTATTCGGCCGGTCCGGCAGCGGCAAGAGCACCTTGGTCAATGTGATCGCAGGACTGCTGCGGGCCGACTCAGGCCAGGTAACCCTTGACGATGCGGCGCTGCTCGACACCCGGCGGCACATCGATATGCCCCCGGAACGGCGGCGCATCGGCTACGTATTCCAGGATGCGCGATTGTTCCCGCATCTGCGCGTCGCCGCCAATCTTAACTACGGGCAGCGTCGCGCCGCCGGAGCCGCGTATGTGAATTTCGATATGGTCGTGGGTCTTCTGGATCTGGATGGCCTGCTGCAGCGGCGGGTGCATGAACTGTCCGGCGGCGAGCGGCAGCGGGTCGCGATTGGGCGCGCGCTGTTGTCGCAGCCGCGACTGCTGCTGCTGGATGAGCCGCTGGCGGCGCTGGACGCCGCGCGGCGCGAAGAGGTGCTGCCCTACCTCGAGACGTTGCGCGATCGATTGGCGATTCCGATGGTCTATGTCAGCCACAACTTCGACGAGGTGCTGAGGCTCGCCACCCATGTGGTGCTGATGGTTGCGGGACGCGCAGTGGCGCAGGGCGGGATCGGCGCGATGAGCTTGGATCCGCAGCTGCGCGCCATCATCGGTCCCGACGCGGTGGGCGCGATCGTCGAAGGCACGGTGCTGGGACCGGACTCGGGCGGACTGACCCGGGTCCAGGTCGGCAGCGGCGAGTTGAAAGTACAAGCCGTGGGCCTCGAGCCGGGGGCAAAGCTGCGCGTGCAATTGCTGGCGCGCGATGTCATCGTCGCCGTCCAGCCGCCGCAGGGGTTGAGCGTGCGCAATGCCCTGCCCGGCCGCGTTGTCGATATTTCAAGCGACGATACGGAATCGGATCTGATCGCCGTGGATGTTGGCGGCACACGCATCATGGCGCGGATCACCCAGGCGGCCACTCGCGAGCTTGGCCTGGCGGTCGGATCTGCGGTGTGGGCCCTGGTGAAGTCGGTGTCGCTGCGCGGGCACTATTATTCCACTCGCGTGCCAAGATGAAGGATGGCGACGATGTGATCGTGCGCTTGAAGTCCCACGGCGGCCTTGACGCCGGGATCGTAGGCGGCCGCGCCGGTCTTCCACATGGCTCCATAGCCCAGATCGTGCGCCGCCAGAATGAGATTCTCCACGGCGGCGCCGGCGGCGATGATCTGCTCGATCTCCGGCACTTTCGGATGGTTGAGCCGCACCGCACAGCCGGCCACGATCAAAGTCGGCGAGCGCTCGATCTTGTCGCGCTCCGCCGCGAGCTGCTCGGCGCTGAGATGCGGCAAGCGCAGGTGTTTCGCTTCCGCGGCGGCATGCGCAAAGGCGTCCCGCGAGCCCTTGCCGAGAACCAGGAAGCGCCACGGCTTCAACCGACCGTGATCCGGCGCGCGCTCCGCTGCCTCGAGAATCCGCGCCAGATGCTCCGGGCTGACGCCGGGCTCGCTCAAGCGTGCGGCGGACGTGCGGGTGGCGATCGCCGTCAATAATTCCATCTGAATTTCCTCGTGGGTTATGATTGCTGCGGGCCAAGTATCCATCAGAGTCCTTAAGGAGTCCTCAATGAATCGTATTGTATTGGCGTCCCTCGGCGCGCTGCTGACCGCAGGTGCGTTCGCAGCGCCAGTTACTTATGTGCTTGATCCCGGCCACACCTTCCCCAGCTTCGAGGCCGACCACATGGGTGGCCTGTCGGTATGGCGCGGCAAATTCACCAAGACATCCGGCAGCGTCGTATACGACAAGGCGGCGAAGTCCGGGTCGATCAGCGTCACGGTGGACATGAGTTCCGTTGACTTCGGAATGCCAAAGCTCGACGAGCACGCCAAGTCGCCCGAGCTCTTTGATGCCGCCAAGTACCCGACTGCGACCTACACCGGCAAGTTCACCCAGTTCAATGGCGACACGCCCACAGAGGCGCAGGGGACGTTGACGATGCACGGCGTCACCAAGCCGCTGACGCTGACCATCGATTCCTTTATGTGCAAGCAGAATCCGATGTCCAAGAAAGAAGTGTGCGGCGCCGATGCGAAGGCCACCTTCGATCGCAGCGACTATGGCATCACCTTCGGCGACAAGTACGGCTTCAAAATGGCGGTGAAGCTCGCGATTCAAGTCGAAGGCAGCCCGGCCGGAGCTCCGACGCCGTAACGCAGATTGGACTCGGTTGGCCCCAGGGGGAGCCTGCGCTCCCCTTAATTGGCGGGTTGGAGTCCTATAGCGGGTTGTAGCGCTTCTCCCAACGCACCGGGGCCAGCGCCACGCCGTTGCGCTGCACGTAATTGACCCCGAAGCCGCCGACGAAATACAAGCTGCCTTCGACTCCTGGGAATCCCGTGAACAGGGTGTTGCTGTTCGGCAAACCCACCTCCCTTGCCGGCATGCCGGCGCCGCCGTATCCGCGCTCGCGGCGCAACTCATGCGCCTGCAATTCAAATAATGTTATTTATACATATGCTCTGTACATTATTGATATTTATATTTTTTTTATATTAAAAATAATTACTGCATCGACACTCGCGCTTTCAGTCGTCAATCGCAGGGTCACTGGTTCGCTAATCAGCGCAGCGAACTTCATTCAGAGCTGTAGGGTTTCACTTACTCAATGATGGTAAGAGCACCGATATGTGCGGTAGCGATAAATCCATACGGTGCAACTGCCACTCCTATATTTTATTTCCCTGCCAAAGGACAAATATGCCGCAACAAATCCCCTCGCTCACTCTCGCCGATGCCAAGGGGCTGATCGCCGTGGGTGAAAGGAAAGCGTATGAGTTCGGCAAACCTAACCGTTGATCAAGATTTGGAGGTCGCGAAAGCTGCTGTGGCAACCTTCGTTGCAAAGCGATAACCGCGCCAAAAATAGGGGCTGATGTGAGTGTCCAATTGCCTTATTGCGGATCCGCTCCTCTGCCCGGCGAACTATTGCATCGTTTCAATCTCGATCCCGCGCTCATTGCGGCACTCATCATCCTCTGCGCCTGGCAATTATGGGCAACCGGGCGCGTCGTAAGCGGTGCGCGGCGGCGGCGCGCCTTCGTAATCGCGGGATGGGCCATCGCGGCAGCGGCATTCGTCTCGCCGCTGTGCGCGCTTTCCGTGGCACTGTTCTCGGCCCGAGTTCTCCAGCACATGATTCTTCTCCTGGTTGCGGCTCCGCTGCTCGCGATGGGCATGCCGCCATCGGTTCCCTCCTACCATCCATGGCGTCTATGGGCAGCAGCCACGGCGTTTTTCTTGGCACTTTGGTACTGGCACATGCCCGTGCCCTATGACGATACCTTTGCCTCCACCGCTCAGTACTGGGCCATGCACATCACTCTGTTCGGAAGCGGCATTGCGCTGTGGCGTGAATTGCTGGATCACCCGCCCCACTGGACCGGTCAGGTGCTGGCGGGGGGAGCGCTGACATTCCTGCACATGGGATTGCTGGGAGCGGTGCTCACATTGGCGGATAGACCGCTGTTTCTCCAGCATCTCACCAGCAGCCAGGTTTGGGGTCTGACGCCGCTGCAGGACCAGCAATTGGGCGGGTCTCTCATGTGGGTACCGGGAATCGGATTTTTCTTGTGGAGTGCGCTGCGCTCCCTCGCTCACCTTTGGAAGTCTCTCGAGCCGGCGCGGCCTGCATGACTGCTTGGCCTCTGAGCTATCTCAGCAGCGCCGGCCTGCGGGCGCGGGAGGTCGTTCCACTCACCTGGTACCTGCTGGTGGTATCAATAGTCGTTTGCCTGGTGATCGCGGCGTTGCTATGGGCGGCAGTGCGCCGCGCTCGGCCCGAAGACCGGTCCAGAGACATCCGCGACATACCGATCGAGCGGGGCAACAGCGGCACACAATGGATCAGCATTGGCCTGCTCGTCTCGGCGATTCCCCTTGGCGTGGCGTTCGTGTGGACCCTGCTCACGCTGTCCGCCACCGCCGGACCTCCCTCGCAGCCGGGACTGGTCTTGGACATCACCGGCCGGCAATGGTGGTGGCAGGTCCAGTACAGCGCGCCGACTCCGGCGGACGTGTTCGACACAGCCAACGAAATCCACATTCCGGTCGGAGTCCCGGTCCTCGTGCGGCTGCACGGCGCGGACGTGATCCATAGCTTCTGGGTGCCGCAGCTCTCCGGGAAAACCGACACCATCCCCGGCCAGACCAACTTGAGCTGGATTCAAGCCGATAAACCCGGCCGCTACCTGGGCCAGTGCACGGAGTTTTGCGGCTACCAACACGCCAAGATGCAATTCGAGGTGGTCGCCGAGCCGCGGGAAGACTATGACCGATGGGTGGCCCTCCAGCGACAAGCCGCCGCCGCGCCCACGACGCAGGAACAAGCGCGGGGCTTGGCGCTGGTGGAGTATCGCTGCGGCCTCTGCCATCGGGTTCGCGGCACCGAGGCCGGGGCAATCAGCGCGCCCGACCTGACGCATCTCATGACCCGTCGCACCCTCGCCGCGGGCACCCTCGTCAACAATCCCGCGAATCTCATGGGCTGGATTCAGGATCCCCAATACGTCAAGCCGGGCAATTTGATGCCCAACCAATATCTTTCCGCGCAACAACTGTCCGACGCAGTCGCATATCTGGAGACGCTCAAATGATGCAGCCGGAATTGCGCACGCCGACGGTCGGCATCGACAGTAGCGAGCACGCGGCGCGGCTGATGCACCTGTGGGAAACCTCATCCGGCTGGAAGGGATTCTTCACCACGGTCGATCACAAGCAAATCGGCATCCGCTACATCGTCACGGCGTTTGTTTTTCTCGCGCTCGGGGGCGTGGAAGCGCTGCTGATGCGCGTGCAGCTCGCAGGTCCGAACCTGTCGCTGCTCACGCCTAACGAGTACAACCAGCTGTTTTCGACTCATGGCATGACCATGATCTTCTTGTACGCATCACCCATCTTGTCGGGTTTCTCCAATTACCTCTGGCCGCTGTTGCTGGGCAGCCGCGACATGGCGTTTCCGCGCCTGAACGCGTTGGGGTATTGGATCTATCTGGCGAGCGGCCTGTTTCTGTACGCCGGATTTGTCACCGGCAACGGACCGAACGACGGCTGGTTCAACTATGTGCCGTACGCGGCGCGCGATTTCAACCCGGGACTCAACGAGGACTTTTACGCGTTGGGCATGGTGTTTCTGGGCATCTCCACCACGGTGGGCGCGGCAAATTTCATCGTCACCGCCTTTCGCACTCGCGCGCCCGGCATGTCGCTCAATCGGGTGCCCATCCTGGTGTGGGGCACGCTGACTGCCAGCGTCGCGAATCTGGTCGTCGTGCCGGCAGTCAGCCTGGCATTTTTCTTACTCTGGACCGACCGCCAATTCGGCACGCATTTTTTTGATTCCGCGGGGGGCGGTCAGCCCCTGTTGTGGCAGCACTTGTTCTGGATCTTCGGCCATCCGTGGGTGTACGCCATCGTGCTGCCCGCCATGGGCATGGTATCGGATGGGCTTCCTGTGTTTTGCAGGCGCCCGTTGGTTGGCTATTCGCTGGTGGCGCTCTCCACCGTGGCAACGATGATCTTTGGATTCGGCGTCTGGGTGCACCACATGTTCGCCACCGGTCTGCCTGGGTTGGGACTGGCCTTTTTCTCCGGTGCATCTTTCGCCATTGTGGTGCCGTCCGCCGTCGCGGTGTTCGCCTGGATTGCCACCATTCGCTTGGGCAGGCCCGTCGTCACCACCGCGTTCCTTTTCTTCGCGTCGATGATCCTGTTGTTCGTCATCGGCGGCGTATCCGGCTTCATGACGGCGAGCGTGCCGGTGGACCTGCAATTGACGGACACCTACTTCGTCGTCGCCCACCTTCACTACGTGCTGATCGGCATCAACGTCTTTCCGGTCGTCGGGGCGACTTACTTCTGGTTTCCGAAGATGACGGGGCGCTTTCTCGATGAGAAGTTGGGACGCTGGAATTTCTGGACGATGTTCATCGGCTTCAATCTCGCCTTCCTGCCCATGCACCTGACGGGCCTGCTTGGAATGCCACGTCGCGTGTACACGTATGCCGATTACGGCGGATGGGGCACTCTCAATCTCATCACCTCGGTCGGGAGCTTCGTGTTCGCCGTTGGCGTACTGCTGTTCTTCGTCAATGTGATCAAGAGCCTCAAGCACGGCGCCGTCGCGGGGAAGAACCCCTGGGATGCACCTACCCTGGAGTGGTCGACCTCCTCCCCCCCGCCGCCGTACAACTTTGCCGTGATTCCCACAGTGGCCTCGCGGCATCCCCTGTGGGAGGGGCGGCTCGGCGGTGACGGCGCCTTGTCCTCTCTCGACCGTGGAATGATGCTCGATCACGGCAAGGAAACCATCGGAACATCGGCGCTCGACGCCGTCCCGGACATGGTGCTCGAGATGCCGGCGGACAGTATCGCACCGTTGCTGTTGGCGGTTGGGCTGTCGGGATTGTTCGTCGGGCTGTTGCTCAAGTTCTGGGCGCTGGTAGGAATCGGCGGCGCGATCGCGGCGCTCGCCATCCTGGCGTGGCTCTGGCCGAGCACGGAACTGCGCGAAAGGGAGCCTGCTCGTGGTTGAGAGCGTGATCTCGGCACCGGTGAATCTCCCGGTCGGGCCGATCCGGCGCCACGGAATCGGTTGGTGGGGCGCGGGAACTTTGATCGCGAGCGAAGGGGCATTATTCGCCTATCTCTTGTTCGCGTACTACTACACGGGTGCAACAGCCCCCGCGGGCTGGGTGCTCGAATCCGCTCCGTCGCTGAAACTCGCGCTGCCCAATACGCTGCTTCTTCTGCTGTCGAGCGTCGCGGCCTGGTGGGGCGAACAGGGGATCCTGCAGGGTGCTCGTGCGCGTGCATTGCTCGGATTCGGCGCGGCTTTCCTGTTGGGCGCCGTCTTCGTTGCCGTCCAGTTGCTGGAGTGGCGTGCAAAAACCTACGGTATCGGAACCTCGAGCTATGCATCTCTTTACTTCATCACTACCGGTTTTCACATCGCCCATGTGATCGTGGGGCTCGTGGTGCTCATCGCGATCTTTGCTTGGACGGCTCTGGACTACTTCAGCGCGCGACGTCGCTTGGTCGTCTCCGCGGGCGTGCTGTACTGGCATTTCGTCGACGCGGTTTGGCTTTTTGTATTCACCACCTACTACCTCACGCCCTATTTAGGCTTCGGCCGATGAACGCCTCACCGCAGCAGCACCGGCATAGGATCTCTCTGCACGAGAGCTTCTTCGGCTTGTTCGGCGGCCCTCTTGCGTGGTACCTGCAGCTCAACGCGGGCTACGCGTTGGCGAGCGAGCCCTGCTTCCGCGACGGCATTCGCCTCGTGACGCCCACCGCCCCGTTGCAATGGACCATGCCCGCCATGGTGCTCTTGACGATCGCCGCATTCGTGGTTGCGTTGCTGTCGCTGCTGGTGTCCTGGCGCGTCCTTGTGCGCGCCAAGACGGAAGCACACGGCGAGCCGGGGCATGTGAGCGAAGCGGCCGCCGAGCGCGTGCACTTTCTGGCCCTGTGGGGCGTGATCCTCGCCGCCACCTTCGCATCGGCTTCGGCGATTACCGGCGCGATATTCATCGCGTTGCCCCGATGCGCGGGCTGACGGCGATCGCCGATTCACTATGAATAATGGAACAGCACCCATGAGAACCGCCGCCTTGATCCTGGCCCTGGCTCCGCTCTCCGCCTTCTCGCAGACCATCCCCTCCCCCGTGCCTGAGAACGAAGTTTTCAAGCGCGAGGACATCGGCCATGCGCTGGCCGCGCCGACGCCGCAGGCGGGACATACGGCAGCGAGCGCCGCCAATTCCCCCGCGGACGATGGTCAGTGGGTGATGCCCTCGAAGGACTACGCATCGACACGCTTCTCCAGCCTGAAGGAGATCACACCGGAGAATGTCAAGAATCTGAAACCCGATTTCAGCTTCTCGCTCGGCGTCAACAAGGGCCAAGAGGCCGCGCCCATCGTGGCTAACAACACGATGTATGTGGTCACTGCCTACCCGAACATCGTGTACGCGCTGGACTTGACCAAGCCGGGAGCGCCGCTCAAATGGTCGTTCGCGCCAAAGCCTGCAGCGGCCAGCCAGGGCATTGCCTGCTGCGATGTGGTGAATCGCGGCGGCAGCGTCGACAACGGCAAATACATTTTCAACACCTTGGACGGTCAAACGATTGCGGTGGATATCAACACGGGAAAGCCGCTGTGGCGCACCCAGCTCGGCGACATCAATCGCGGAGAGACCATGACGATGGCGCCCACCGTGGCCCAGGGCCGGGTTTTTGTCGGAGATTCGGGCGGCGAAATGGGGGTGCACGGCTGGGTCACCGCGCTCGATGAAAATACTGGCAAGCTGCTCTGGCGGGGCTATAACACCGGTCCCGACGCGCAGGTGCTGATCGGCGCCGATTTCAAACCGCATTACGCGGGCGATCAGGGCAAGGATTTGGGCGTGACGAGCTGGCCGCCGCAGGCCTGGCAGATCGGCGGCGGCGCTGCCTGGGGCTGGCTCACATTCGATGCCGAACTCAATTCGCTCTATACCGGGGTCGGCAATCCGGGCCCTTGGAACCAGACGCAACGACCGGGGGATAACAAATGGACGGCGGGAATTTTCTCGCGCGATCCCGCCAGCGGCTCGGCGCGCTGGTTCTACCAGTATTCGCCCCACGATGAACACGACTATGACGGCGTCAACGAACAGATCCTGCTCGACATGCCGTTCGCGGGGAAGATGCAAAAGGTCCTGATCCACATCGATCGCAACGGCTATCTGTATGTCATAGAGCGCAACACCGGCACGGTTCTATCCGCGGATCCCTACGGACCGGTGAATACCAGCCGCGGCATCGACCTGCAAACCGGGCGCCCCATCATCAATGAGGAAAAGCAAACCAAATTGGGGCAGACCGTGCGTAATATCTGCCCGACGGCATCCGGCGCGAAGGATTGGAATCCGAGCAGTTTCAGTCCGCAAACCGAACTGCTGTACATTCCGCACGAAAATATGTGCATGGATTGGATGAACGCGGAAGTGAGTTACATCGCGGGCACGCCCTATGTCGGCGCGCTGGTCCACATGAAGCCGGGCCCCGGCGGTAACCGCGGCGAATTGACGGCGTGGGATCCCGTGCAACGGCGCCCGGTGTGGGCGGTGAAGGAGAACTTTCCGATTTGGTCGGGCACGGTCGTCACCGCCGGAGACGTCGTGTTCTACGGAACCATGGACGGGTGGTTCAAGGCCGTCAACGCTCGCTCCGGCGATTTGCTTTGGCGGTACAAGGTGGATAGCGGAGTCATCGGCCAGCCCATCAGCTATCGCGGGCCCGACGGGCATCAATACATTGCGGTTCTATCCGGTGTGGGCGGCTGGTCGGGAGCCGTGGTCTCCGGGCCGGTGGACCCACGGGACGGTTCGGCCGCCTTAGGGATGGTGAACGTCATGTCGGACTTGCCGAAATATACGACGGCTGGAGGGACGCTCTATGTCTTCTCGCTACCTCACTAAATTCGCTGCATGCTCCGCGCTCCTGTTGCTCGGAGGATGCAACCGAAATCCGCAGTCCGCGGCGCCACCTACCGAGCAAGGCGATGTGCACGGCGTGATCGACTCGGCGCTCGATCCCGGCGTGGACCATAGCCTGGTCACCTCCGATCCGCGGGTCGCCGCCTATTTGAATAACGCGGACGCGGTGAACACCGGCAAGCGGCTGTTTGGCCAATACAACTGCTCGGGCTGCCATTCCAACGGCGGCGGCGGCATGGGACCCGATCTGATGGACGACGTGTGGACCTACGGCGGACGCCTCGAGCAGATTCATCAAACACTGGTTCAAGGCAGGCCTAACGGCATGCCTTCTTGGGGAGGCAAGGTTCCGGATGAACAGCTCTGGCAACTGTCCGCGTACGTAAGGTCAATGTCACTGCCGCAGACGCTGGCCGCGCAGACCGATAACACGCCCTCACAGAGCCCCGCGCCCGTGCCACCGGAGGTCGAACAGGATGCGGGTTGGTCGCCGCTGCCGGCGACCACAAACGACTACACGAGCACGATCAAAGGTGTGGATTGAGACCCATCGCCGCGCTGGCGCTGGCGCTGGGGTTTATCGCGGCCGGTTTAGGCGCGGCGGCTGTTGCGGCCGAAATGCCGCGCTACCTCACGGTGTGCGCAGACCCCAATAACCTGCCCTTCTCCAATCGCGCGCGCGCGGGCTTTGAGAACCGGATCGTCGAACTGGTGGCAAAGGATCTTGGCTTGCGCGTGAGCTATTTGTGGTGGGCGCAGCGGCGCGGCTACGTTCGAAATACGCTCAATGATTCGGCCTGCGATGTATGGCCCGGCATGGCGACCGGCGTCGATATGGCCGCGACGTCCCGGCCGTACTATCGGTCGACGTATGTGTTCGTCACTCGCATCGATGCCAACCTGAGCGATTTGACGCTGGATGATCCGCGTTTGAGAACTGCGCAAATTGGCGTGCAAATGATCGGCAACGACTCGATGAACACGCCGCCCGCTCATGCCATCGCCAGCCGCGGGCTCATCGACAATGTGCGCGGCTACATGGTGTACGGGGACTACAGCCGCGCCAACCCGCCCGCGGCGATCATCGACGCCGTCGCGCGGCGGCAGATCGATGTCGGCCTGGTATGGGGCCCGCTGGCCGGCTATTTTGCGCATCTCTCGAGAATTCCGTTGCGGATCGATGCGGTGACACCGGCCACCGATGCGCGATGGCCGATGTCATTCGCGATCTCCATGGGGGTCAGGCGCAACAATCGGCAGCTTCTCGAGCAGATCAACGCCAGCCTGGAGCGCGAGCAATCACAAATCGCTGCCATCCTGGCGGCCTACCATGTGCCGCTGGATACAACGTTCGCTGCGAGCGCCGCGCTGGTTGCTCCGTGAATTCTACATATGTTATGTAACTATTGGATTTATATAATAAAATATCTTATATTCTTCGCGCCCATCAATAGCGCCCCGCGCGCATGACATGCTCATTTCTGCACCTAATTCATGGTTTCGAGCGCCCGCGCCGTGACCTGCGTCGCGCAGCCGCGCCTCCTCCTGAGGTAGTTTGTGCGGGATCCGGCCGGCCGTTCGGCGCGAAAAAAAGAGGCTATCTCATGATTACTGTCCTGGTGCTGTTGGTCCTGACGGTCGTGGTCGTCGGATACTCTGTCGGCATGTACAACGGCCTGGTGCGCGTGCGCGCAGAGGTCAAACTGGCCTGGTCCAATATCGACGTGCTGCTCGTGCAGCGCCACGATGAGCTGCCCAAGCTGGTCGAAACCTGCAAGCAATACCTGCAGTACGAACAGCAAACCCTCGAACGAGTCATGCAGGCGCGGGCCGCGGTGGCCGGCGCACGCAACAGCGGCAATGTCGCCGCGCTGGGCGCCGCCGAGTCGGGGCTGCGTACCGGTCTGGCGGGCTTGTTCGCGGTCGCGGAGAATTATCCGGATTTGAAGGCGAATCAGGCATTTCAGCATTTGCAGCACCGCATCACCGATCTGGAGCAGGCCATCAGCGACCGGCGCGAAATCTACAACGAGGCGGTCAACATCAACAATGTGCGCATCGATACCTTCCCGGAATCGATGATCGCCTCACGCTACGGTTTTCTTCCGGCGCATCTGCTGCACTTCGAGGTCGAACAGAAAACCGACGTGAACCTCAAGGCGCTGTTCCAGACCTGATTTCGGGGCCCTTTCGTGCCGATGACCAACGTCCAAGCGCAAGCCAGCATGTTGGCGCTGAGTCTCGCCGGCGTCGGCTTCGGGCTGTATGGGTTTTTCCACCGCTGGAAGCAGCGGCGCTGGTTGGAAGAGACTCCGGAAGCCAGGGTCCGCTCGGCCGCCCAAGGCTATGTGCGGCTGACCGGCCGCGCGCAGCCGCTCGGGCTCAAACCGCTGCGCGCGCCGCTCACGGGACGGCCCTGCGTATGGTGGAAATACTCGATCCAATCGCGAAACACGCGGCCCGGCGGCGAATCTGATATCAGCACCGAGCCGTTCACGTTGACCGACGAAGAGCACTCGTGCGTGATTGATCCGCAAGGAGCCGACGTCGAGCCGAGCGAACGGCGCGTGTGGAGCGGGGATGCCAGCCCGTCACTCTCGACTTGGCCGTTGCGCTTCGGCTTCGGCGTCTTTTCTTCGCGCCGCGACGAGGATCGCTACGTCGAAGAAATCATCCTCGACAATGCGCAGCTCTCCGTGCTCGGCGACCTGCGCACCAGTTCCAGCTCGGTCAGCACCAGGCTCGAGGATGAAGTGGCCGCCAAGCTGGTCCACTGGAAGGCGGACCAGGCGGCATTGCTGGCGCGCTTCGACGCCAACCACGACGGCAAGATCGATCCCGCGGAATGGGAGCAGGCGCGCGCGGCTGCGCAGGTCGAGGTGCAGCAGGAACGGCTGCGGCGGCCCGTGGAGCCTCCGAGAAATTGGTTGGGAAAACCGAGCGAAGGCCGCCCCTATGTAATTGCGGCGCTCTCGGCCGAGAAGCTGGCCGCCAAGGATGGGCGCCGCGCATTGGCTTCCCTGGCGTTGACGCTGCTCTCTTTGGTCGCGGCCTGCTACGCTCTCGCGGACCTCATCTAGGGCGCCAGCCCATACACGGTGACCGTCGATGCGCCGCCGATGTACACATGTCCATTGGCGATTACCGGCACGGTATAACTGACGGCATTGCCGGCCGTATCGGCGCCAAGCTTTGAACTGCTGAACAGCTCGTCCGCCAGATTGGCGGCGTCGTAGGCACGCAATATCGCCGGCCCGGCCGCCGAGGTGTGGCTGTCGCAGCAGTCCAGGAACGCCGAGCTGTCCAGAGCCCAGACGATGGCGTTGCCGGCCGGGGATGCCGAGATCATCGGCGTGGGGCCCGGGAATCCGTAGGTCTCCGCGCTGAACGAGGTTGCGTCCGCGATGCCCTGAGCGTTCGCGCCGAACAACCCGTTGGTCAGCGGCAGCGCCATCACGGGCGCCGATTCAACGCCGAAGTACAGCGTGCCGTTGTAATAGGCGGGAGTGCTAAACACACAGTTCGACGGCGCACATACCGAATCGCTCGAATCCGGCAGTGTCAGGAATTGCACCGTATTGTCGGAGCTCGCGCTGAACTTGCTCATATTCGACCGATCGATGAGCCACAAATGCGACTGCTTGTCGGAACCGACCAGCAAATCCGGGTGCGCGCTCGGACCGATTCCATCGGGCAGCACCGTCACCCCTGCGGAGGATATGTCCAGGTCCTGGCCGGACCACACGGCTTCCATCGAGGGCGTATAGAAATCCTGGACCGCCAAAGTCGCCGGGTTCAGATTCAGAAAGCTCATGGAGAAGTCGTTGTCGGGCGCAACCGGCGGCACCGCGCCGCTGGTGTCGTCGAATGCCCCGTTGCCCGTGCTGAAGAAGAACCGGCCCTCGGAATCCACCGCGGGCGCGCCGCCCGACATCCAGATGCCGCCCTTGGTGGCATTGGGCGTGACATTGAACGCCGCGGTTTGCGCAAGGGAGGTTGCGTCATAGCGCATCATCCAACCCCAATAGGTTCCCGCATCGCAATTGGATGCCCAACCCACGAACACGCCGCCACCGTAAAGCGCCAGGCCCGGACGCTGGTTTTGATACAGCACGGAGAAGGTATCGGTACCGCCCCCCTGCTTCAATGCACTCGCTTGAATGAGCACGGGCGAACCTGTGAGCTCGGCCCCGGTTGCCAGATTGATGGCGTGCAGGCGGTCATAGTAATTTCCGCTTTCCTCGGTCGCCGCCACGAAGTACAGGGTCTGCGTGGCGGGATTGATCACCGGGCTGCCGGTGATGCCCATCCCGTTCGGGAAGCCATGACATCCGCCGGGCAGACTCGCGTATGGAATCGGCGTGACGCCGGCACTCAATGCGCTCGCATGCCAGTAGGTCGAGCACGCCGGATCATCGGCATCGAAGGCGTAGACCGAGTCATTCTCTGTGGCAACCAGCAGCACATTGTGCACTCCGCCGGCGATCGCGAGATTCGCGACATACAGCGGTTGCGCATGCACATCGCCGTCGACCGTGCAGGACCAGCGCTTGCCGAAGTTGCCGCTGCTCACCGTGGCCGGCGTCAAGGCGTACTCCTGCAGGTTCTGGCCGGTGCGCGCGAGATCGACGTGGTAGGTATAAACACCTTTCAAGTCGGTGACCGCCACCGCGGCGCTGCCGGATTGGGTGGGATTGGCCACGCTGGTGGCCAGTACCGTATGCGTTCCCGCAGTGCCCGGCGCAACATATAGGCCGCTCGAACTGACCGTGCCCACGGTGGAATTGCCGCCGGCGATACCGTCGACCGTCCAGGTGGCCGCACCTCCGCCCGGCACCGATGCCGTGAACTGCTGGGATTGCGACATAGTCAGCGCAGCGTTCTTCGGCGTCACGGAAAAACTATTCGCGGACGATATGCTCACCACGGTCGAGGCCGCCCCGCTCCCGCCCACCCCTGAGCAGGTCAGCGTGAAGGTGGTTGCGGCAGTCAGCGCGCCGGTGGAGGCGTTGCCGCTGGTCGCCTTGGTGCCACTCCAGCCCGCAGATGCCGTGCACGAGCTTGCGTTCGTGCTGCTCCAGGTGAGCGTCGAGGCGCTGCCGGAGGTCACCGAGGTAGGATTGGCCGCCAGCGTCACAGTGGGTTTCGGTATCACCGTCACCGTCGCAGTGGCGGCGGCCGGCGTGGTGCCGGCAGCGCCGGAACAGGTCAGGGTGTAACTCGTGGTCGCGCTCAGCGCACCGGTGGACGCGTTGCCGCTAGTGGCCTTGGTACCGCTCCAGCCTCCCGATGCCGAACATGAACTGGCGTGGGTCGTGGACCAGGTAAGCGTCGAGGTCGCTCCCGCCGCGAGGCTCGCAGGGCTCGCGCTCAAAGTCACCGTGGGCGAGGCTGCTCCCGCTGTCACGTTCACGGTAACGCTGGCTACGGCGGGAGTGGTGCCGGCCGCGCCCGAGCAAGTCAACTTGTAAGTGGTAGTGGCATTGAGCGCCCCCGTCGATGCGTTGCCGCTGGTTGCCTTCGTGCCGCTCCAGCCTGCGGATGCCGTGCATGCGGACGCATTCGCGCTGCTCCAGGTGAGTGTCGACGCGCCCCCAGACGCCAGACTCGTGGGGCTCGCGGCCAGAGTCACCGTGGGCTCCGGCGGCGGGGCAGAGGGTGTGACCGTGACGGAAACGCTGGCTGACGCCGGGGTGGTTCCGGTGTCTCCAGTGCAGGTCAGCGTATAGGTCGTGGTCGCGCTGAGGACGCCGGTCGAGACAGTGCCGCCGGTCGCTTGCGTTCCACTCCAGCCTGCCGAGGCCGTGCACGAGGTGGCATTGGTCGTGCTCCAGGTCAGCGTTGAGGCACTGCCGGTCGCTACGCTGGTTGGGCTTGCCGTCAATGTCACGGTCGGCGCCGGCAATACCGTGACCGGGGCTGTGGCCGATGCCGATGGGGTGCCGGAGGCCCCGGCGCAGGTCAACGTGTAGCTCGTGCTCGCCTTCAGGGCGCCGGTCGATATGCTGCCGCTGGTCGCCTGCGTTCCGCTCCAGCCCGCCGATGCCACGCACGAAGTCGCATTGGTTGTGCTCCACGTCAACGTGGAGGCGCCGCCGGCGGCGACCATGGCCGGGACTGCCTGCAGCACCACCGTCGGAGTTTCGTCGGTGGGCGGGGAGCCTGTGGCGATGACCGGAGCCTCCGCGGATGAACAGGCGGCCAGCACCAGGCTCGCCGCCAATAGCGCGCCGATCGCTCGACTTGCCGAGCGCCGGCATGCCGGGACCCGGCCCGGCAGAGCTATACATCTATTCATCTGCATACTTTCATTTATCTCTTAAGCCGGCCGAAGCACTTGAATGCGCGCCTCAGAGATTGATGCGAGACCCTGTCGCCTGGGCGGGAGCCGTTCGCCCAACACATGGCGAAAGAGTACCAATTGCGATCGCGACAGATCAATCATTCGGCGAGAAATTCGCAAATACTGCTTCGCTACACAAGTTATTATGTCATCCAGCTCGGCAGCCGGTCGGACCTGGCGCATTTGTCGTCAGACTATAATGTGTTTGTAACCTGGATCGGATCCATGACAGATTTCAGAACTCTGCTGATGGCGGGAGCCGTAATTCTTCTCGCCCCCCTGTACGCCGCCGGCGACACGCAATCTCCACCGGCCGGCGCATGGGAATACCTGCGGCCGCAGTTCTACGGCGACAGAAGCATCGGTGTGGTGGACGAGAGCTTCATGAGCATCGAGGCGCCGTCGAATACGCCGGATCCTGCCGCCACGCCCCTGACCTTGCGATTCGGCCCTGAGGCCGCCGGTAAGATCCGGCAGGTGCGGTTGATCATCGACAACAATCCATCGCCGTTGGCGGCGACGATGGACCTGAAATCCGGCGTGCCCCTGACGGAGATCGACCTGCGCGTGCGCATCGATAGATTCACCTCGGTGCGCGCGATCGCCGAGACCAACGACGGACGCCTGGAAATGCGCAGCACCTGGGTGAATGCCAGCGGCGGCTGCTCCGCCCCACCCAGCGCCGCGGCAGGCGGCACGCTCGGCGATATTCGCTTGCGCCCGTCCGCCGACGCGAAGGCGCTGCAGATCAGCATTCGCCATCCGAACAATTCGGGCTTTCAGATCGATCCGCGCAGCGGCGACGCCATTCCGCCTCACTACATTTCGCGCCTCAGCTTGAGCTATGGCGGCCAGATACTTTTGGACGCGCAGACCGGCATCTCGCTGAGCGAGAATCCGACGCTGCGCATCGCAACCGCCGAGCCCTTGAGCGGATCGCTGCGGATCGAGGCAATCGATTCGAACACCAACGCCCATTTCAGCGCGACCTGGAACGGCGCCGCGAATGCCGCGGCGAAGGCGGCCGCGGATAGCGGCCACTGAGTACGCGGGCGCGCCGCACGTGGATTCTTCTTGCGGCGCGGCTGGCATGCGCGCTGCCGCTGCTGGCGGCGGCAGCCCCGGGCTCCTTTAGCGTCAGCGAGATCGCCCCCGGGGTGTTCGTGCACCCGGGTAAGCCGCTGGCATTGGATGCGCCCGGCCACGACGATATTGCCAACATCGGTTACATCATCGGCACCCGCTGCGTGGCGGTCATCGACACCGGTGGCTCCGTGCGCGTAGGCCGCGCGCTGCGTGCGGCGATCAGGCGATCCACCTCGCTGCCGATCTGTTACATCATCAACACCCACGTGCATGTCGATCATGTGCTCGGCAATGCCGCGTTCAAGGACGATGCGCCGGTCTTTGTCGGCCATGCCGATCTTGCCGCGGCACTCGATCGAAGCCGCGAGTTTTTTCTCACGCACTACGCCGGCGATCTCGATGCACCGGCTGCAGCCGATCAGATCATCGCGCCCAGCCGGCGCATTGCTGCCGGCAGCGATGCGGATCTGGATCTCGGCGGCCGGCAACTGCGGCTGCACGCCTGGCCGAAGGCGCATACCGATTGCGACCTCACAGTTTATGACGCCAAGTCCGGCACATTGTGGACCGGCGATTTGCTGTTCGTGGGTCGATTGCCCGCCATCGACGGCAGCATCAAGGGCTGGCTTGCCGTAATCGACAGCCTGTCGCGCATCAAGGTCGCTCGAGTGGTCCCGGGTCACGGTCCAGTGTCCGGCAATTTGGCGGCTGCGCTAGTGCCCGAACGCAACTACCTGCAGGCGCTCCTCCAGGGCGTGCGCGTGCAACTGGCCGCGGGCCAGCCGATGGAAGTGGCGATCAAGCAGGTGGAACCGGACAAGTCCGACTGGCTGTTGTGGGATGAAACGCATCCACGCAACGTCGCGCGCGTCTATCAAGAACTCGAATGGGAATGATTCGGCGGCGCGAATTCTTGCGGTCCGGTGCCGCCGCCGTTGCGGCCGCCGCGGTGCGCGCGCGCGCCGCTGTGAGACCCGGCCCGCGGGTGCTGATCGTGGGCGGCGGCTTTGCCGGCGCCGCCTGCGCCCTGGTGTTGCGGCGCTTGGAGCCGGGCATTGATGTCGCGCTGATCGATCCGGAAGCGCGCTACCTTACCTGCCCCATGAGCAACGAAGCCATCATCGGCCTGCGCAGCCTGCAGTCCTTAAGCATTACGCGCGATGGATTGCGCCGCGCCGGCATTCGCTACATCCAGGATCGCGCCGTGGCGATCGCTTCCGAGCGCCGCCAGGTGAGCCTGCGGAGCGGCGCTGTGCTCGACTACGACCGGCTCGTGGTGGCCCCCGGCATTCGAATGCTGTGGGGATCGCCCGAGGGCTATGACGAGGCCGCGGCGCAGCGCATGCCGCATGCCTGGCAGGCCGGCGCGCAAACCGCGCTGCTTAGGCTACGGCTGCATGCGATGCCCGACGGTGGGACGGTGGCGATCAGCGTACCAGCGGGCCTGATGCGCTGCCCGCCCGGACCGTACGAGCGCGCCAGCCTGATCGCGCACTGGCTCAAACAGCACAAGCCGCGCAGCAAACTGTTGATCCTGGATTCGAATAATCGTTTCCCGCGCCAGGATGTATTCACCGCAGCTTGGCAGGAGTTGTATCCGGGCGTGATCGAGTGGGTTGCGGTGACCCAAGGCGGCGCGGTCACGCGCGTCGACGCGAAGCAGCTGATCTTGTACACCTCGCTCGGCAAACATCGCGTGGCGGTGGCGAATGTGATCCCGCCGCAGGCGCCCGGGCAGATTGCACTCGATGCAGGCCTTGCAACCGGGCACGGCTGGTGTCCGATCAAGCCATTGAGTTTCGAATCCGAATTGGCGCAGAACATTCACGTCATCGGCGATGCATGCATTGCCGGTGCCATGCCGAAGTCGGCTTCTGCCGCGCTCAGCCAGGCGCAGCAATGCGGCGCAGCCATCGCTGCGCTGCTGGCGGGCCGCACGCCTGGCGAGCCAAGCTTCGAGAGCGTTTGCTATAGCGCGCTCGAACCGGCGAGCGCGTTGGCAATTCGTGGCAAGTTCAGCGTGTCGGACGGTGATATTCGGCAAGTCGAATCGGCCGGCGCGACAGCATCGGAGATCGGCCCGAGCGCGGCCAATGCGCGCGCAGCTCGGGATTGGTACCGGCGCATCCGCGCCGCAAGTTTCGGCGCTTGAGTCTGGCGCAATTCAGCTTACACTCGATTTATGAAGGCACGATCATTCAAACTGTTGTTCACGCTGGTCGCGGCGGCCGCGCTCGCCTACTCCCCATTGAGCCAGGGCATCAACCTGCTCAGCCACGAATCGCCGGATATCCCGCCGAACATGGGCCGGGACGCGCTGCGACAGATCGTGCAGGATCAATGTGTGGTCCACTGGACGCAGCGCAAGGATCCGGCACCCTGCGAACGCGTATTTCTTGCGGATGGGAAATCCGGCAGTTCGGGTTACGCGATACTTGCGGATCGCAAGGGCGGCGCGCACTACCTGTTGATTCCCACGCAAACGATGGCGGGCACGGATGCCGGCGAACTGCTGGATCCCGACCTGCCGAATTTCTTTGCGCAGGCCTGGCACGCGCGCGATCTGCTCAGCAAGTTCGTGGGCCACGAGGTGCCGAGAAGCGCCATCGGCCTGGCAACCAACAATGTGCAGAATCGGTCGCAGGACCAGTTTCACATTCACATCGAGTGTCTGCGCCGCGAGGTCATGGACTCGTTGCACGCCGCGGCCGAGCGGCTCACGGATACATGGTCGCCGGTCAGCGTGGCCGGCTCGGCCTATGAGGCGCTGCGAATCGGCAGCGTCGACCTCGATGGCTCGAATCCCTTCGAGCTGCTCGCGAGCTTGGGCCCGGAAACGCGCCATCATATGGGCGACTACACCGTGGTAGTCGCCGGCATGCAATTCAACAGCGGGCCGGGCTTCGTCGTGCTGACCGGTACCGGACGCACGGGTGAGCTGTTGCTGGAATCCTCGTGCACGGTGGCGGGCGGAGGCGGATGACATGAGGATCCCAGGATTGCTCGCAACGCTGCTGCTCGTGGCGGGCACTCAGCCCGGGCGTGCGGTCGAAACGGTGGCGCCGGACAAGCCGGTACACCGCTATCTCAGGATCGAAATCTCTCCAGCCGCCGATTTCGTGGCGTCGGTCGAGGGCGATTCACCTGCCGGCGGATATTACCCCGAGCTTCGAGAACTGGTGATTCGACAAGTCAAAGACGGCGCCGCCGTACACGTCGCCCTGCCCTGTGGGCACGAACCGCAATGTTGGCCCGATTCACCCGCGTGGAGCCCCGACGGCAAGCATGTGAGCTTTGCGCTGCGCACGCCCGGCAGTCACGCGCGCTCACTGTACAGAGTCGGTTCCGATGGCCGGGGCTTGACCAAGCTCGTGGATTTCAACGGCACCATCGACGATTTACACTATGGCCCCGACGGCCGGCTTGCAATGCTGGCCACGGCCAACGCCGTGAAGGAAGTTGGCGCCACGGAAGAGGGAGCGCCGATCGCCGGCGACATCGATGCACTCCCCGCGCCGCAGCGCATCGCGATTCTCGAGAATGGCACGCTGCGCATGGTCTCGCCGGCGGATCTGTATGTCTATGAATACGATTGGCGCCCGGGGCGCAAAGGATTCGTCGGCACGGCTGCGACTGGTAACGGCGATGCCAATTGGTGGATCGCAAAACTATACGGGTTCTCCGAAGCCGGCGGTGCTCCCCTGGTACTGTATGTACCGCCCGACCGGCGCCAACAGATCGCCAGTCCGAAGGTGTCGCGGGACGGGCAAACGGTGGCCTTCATCGCCGGCATCATGAGCGACTTCGGGTCTACTGGCGGCGACGTGTATAGCTTGTCGATGGACGGCGGCGTACCGGCCAACCTGACTCCCGGCATGCGCGCCTCCGCCAACGCTCTGGCGTGGCGCTGCGATGGCTCGTTGATGGCGCAGCAATTGAGCGGCGACACCACACAGTTCGTCGATTTAGGAACCGGACGCCGCCCCACAGCCTCGAGAATTCTATGGACACATGGAGACTCCCTCAACATTCGCGCGGCGGGTTTATCGCTGGCCTGTCCCTCGGGGATGCTGGCCATAGCGCATGAATCGTTCACCCAACCGCCGGAAATCGAGATCGGCGCCGAAGGGCACTGGCGGAATTTGACCACCGAGAATGCGGGCTTGAGTCTTGCCGCCAAGGCGAAGAGCATTTGGTGGACCAGCGATGAGTTCACGGTACAGGGCTGGCTGCTGCTGCCGAGCCATGCGGAAGGACCGCTGCCCATGGTAACAATCGTCCACGGCGGCCCCTCCTCCGCCAGCACCCCAGCTTTCACGAGTCAGGATCTGCAGAGCATGTTGCTGCAGAATGGTTACGCCGTCTTTCGGCCAAATCCGCGCGGCAGCTTTGGGCAGGGCGAGCGTTTTGCCCAGGCTAATGTGCGCGATTTCGGCCACGGCGATTTGCGCGACATTCTCGCCGGAATAGATTCCGCCGCAAGAGCCGCGCCCATCGATACCACGCGGCTCGGGCTCAGCGGCGGCAGCTACGGCGGATTCATGACCATGTGGGCAGTGACGCAGACCGATCGGTTCAAGGCGGCGGTGGCGGCCGCAGGTATCAGCAATTGGCTGTCTTATTACGGCGAGAACGGCATCGATGAATGGATGTTGCCGTTCTTCGGCGCCTCCGTTTACGAGGACCCGGCGGTCTACGCACGGTCCTCGGCAATTAATTTCATCCGCAATGTGAAAACTCCCACCTTCGTATTAGTCGGCGAACACGATATCGAATGTCCTGCGCCTCAAACCCAGGAATTCTGGCACGCCTTGAAAACGCTCAACGTGCCCACCTCCATCATGATCTATCCTGCCGAAGGCCACACCCTGCGGCATCCCGAACACGTCGCCGACGCCAGCCGACGCAGCCTGGCGTGGTTCGATCGCTACTTGAAGGGCACTTAGCCGCTGACCGAGTTCGCCGCCGCGATTGCCCGAATTGCCTTCAAGTGCGCCTGCACCGTCGGCAGCGTGTCGCTGGCAAAAGCCTTGGCATCAGCATCCTGACCCGCGGCAATCTCCTTCTTGAACAGTGTGATCGTTTGCTGGTGCGCGCTGATCTGGCTCTTGATATAGGACTTATCGAAGGTGGCGCCGGAGAGCACATCGAGCTTTGCCTTGGTCGCCATCTGGCCAACGCTCGCGCTGCTCGGCAGGCTGACGTTTTTCGAGGCTGCGATGGATTGCAGCTTCTGGTTGGCGGCCGAGTGATCCTTGACCATCATGGCGCCGAAATCCTTGACCTGCTGGTTGGTGCTCTTCTGCTGCGCCAGATTGCCCGCATCAACCTCGAAAATGCCGCCTTCCGCCGCGTGCTCATAGAACGATGCGTCGGGGTTTGTGGCGGCAAATGCGGCCAGGGGCAACCCGATTATCAGAAAGGCCAGTAGACGATTCATGCAGGACTCCTTTGAATTAAATTTATTTGGACTTGGACGTATTCGAAACGCGATCAGCGGATCTAATGTGCATGCCCGCACCCGGACACACTAGCGGCGCAGCTTCCGACGGCTTCTCTCGATGGCTTCGTTCGGACTGGTCGGATCGTCAGGATCATTACGAAACCCACCGGGGCGCGACGCCGTCTCGGCGTGAGTCTCTTCGACGGCCTTTGGATCCACCCTGGGCTTCGGCTTCGCCGACCCGCGGGAAGGATGATCAGGAGGTACATCTGAATTCTTGGGCATAGTCGGTACTCCCATTTGTCGAGCACCTACAGCCTATCGTTCTGAGCACGCAATACCATCACGAAATGCCTCAATCCCGCGTAGGCGAGCGCTGACCGGTCGGAAACCACCTACCGCGAAGCGGGGAAATTTCGGATACCGACGACATGCCAGCGCCGGCACACTCGCGGCTCGACAGGGGATGCCTCTGGCGCGTTCGAAATCCGAAAACTGCTTTAATTTGAGAGGAAACATCATGGGCCGCGGAATCTTGCTTTGGTTGTTGGGTGTCCCCCTTCCGATCATTCTGCTTCTCGCCATGTGCTCGCACAACTGAGGGTGCGTAACATGGAACACACATTATCCGGCTCTGCCGGGGTCTTGATTCCGCCCACCGATATATCGCGTTCGGCCGTTTCCTGGCCCGCGATCATCGCCGGCGGTTTTGTGGCCGCGGCTGTCTCGCTGATCTTGTTTGCGCTTGGTTCCGGACTTGGTCTGGCGTCGCTCTCGGCTTGGCCGGGTCACGGGGCGTCCGCAAAATCCGTCGCGGTGTACTCGGCCGTATGGCTCATCGTCACTCAATGGATCGCCGCGGGAACCGGCGGATACCTGGCAGGTCGCCTCAGGACAAAGTGGGTGGGCACGCATACTCACGAGGTGTTCTTTCGCGACACTGCTCACGGTCTCATCACCTGGTCGGTGGCGACCCTGCTGCTGGCGATTGCTCTCACCTCGACGGTAATCGGGGCGATGGGGGCCGGCGCTCGCGCAGCATCGAATGCCGTCGGCGAGTCGGGACGACTCGGCGCGCATAGCGCCTACGACCAGGATTTGCTGTTTAGATCGGACAGTCCTGGTCCCGACTCGAGCAATGACGCGCAAGCGCAAGCCGGCCGCATCATCGCAAACGGGCTCACCACGGGAAGCTTTCCCGATGCGGACCGAACCTATCTGGCGCAGTTGGTCGCGAACAAGACCGGAGTGCCGATCACAGATGCGCAACAGCGCGTGAACGATTTCATTGCAAAGGCGACGGATGCCGCCGACGCCGCTCGCAAGGCGGGCGCCCAATCCGCTTTGTACCTGGCCCTGTCTCTGCTGGTGGGCGCCTTCATTGCATCCGTATCCGCTGCGCTCGGGGGCCGCCTGCGCGACCAGCACATCTGAGCATCAAGGCGGCCCCGATGACGGGGCCGCCCTTGTAATTTGCCGCTTGGGCGCCAATGATGGAGAGCAATCCGCAGCGAGGAATCCACGTGGCTACCGGCTGGGCGAAAGAAGGTGCGGTCCAAGAGCAGATCGACGCGACCGTCAAGGACGCAGTCAAACGCGCGCAAAGCAATCTGCCCAAGGGACCTGGGCTGACGCATTGCGCTGACTGCGGAGCCGAGATTCCAGCGGCGCGGCGCGAGGCCATCCCGGGCGTTCGGCTGTGCATCTCCTGTCAGGACCACCATGATCGGGACGCCGCACGCATCGGCGGCATTAATCGACGCGGCAGCAAGGACAGCCAATTGCGATAAGCAGCCAGTTCCAGGGTTATAATTTTTCTAGATTTATATCTTAATCTATTGATTTTAGTAGTATAAATAGACTTAGATAAATGACTCCATTTGAAAAGACTATAATGGCGATGCAACCTGGAGGTGCCCGATGCTCACTAACTTTCGAGTGACGGCCATGATCACCGCCGCCGTAGTACTTGGCGGATGCGCAAGCAGCGCCACACAGCCGATCGCGACTGCCGGGGCTGCGAACAATCCGAACTGCCTGACATCGACCGGGAGTCGAATTCCGGTGACAGGAACGGATTGCTCCGCGACCGGCCGCTCCTATTCGAACCTGGATCTGCAACGCACCGGAGCCACATCAGTCGCCGGCGCGCTACCGCTGATGGATCCGTCGCTGACGATCGTTCAGCATTAAGCGACCGCCTTGCGCTTCACGAACACCAAGAGATTGGTGACCGCGGGGCTGGGTGGAAGATTCAAGCGAAACCAAAGATTGTTCAATCGCAGAAGCGCGGCACGCAAGGGACCCTGGACCCGCCGCTGGATCTCGGAGAGCTCTCCGACGACTCGGTGAGTGAGCCTGAAGCCGCGCAGTTCCAGCTGCCTTACCAGTTCGCCGATGTCGAACTGCCACACCCAAAGTTTCTGTTCATGCAAGTCGTACCACGTGCCGGTGCCGAGTCGCAGAGTCTCGCGGCCCAAGAGAGGCTTGCGTAGCACAAACCGAAGCAGCCGCTCCAGCTTGTGGTCCCAGGCACTGCGGTTGGTGACATAGAGTGCGAGCTTGCCGCCGGGTTCGACGATTCTGGTGAGCTCGTCCAGGGCCTTCTCGACCTCATGGATATGTATGATTACCCCCCACGAGAAGGCATAACGGAACGAGGCGTCAGGAAAAGTAAGGCGCGTCAGGTCCTGCAGGCTGAACTCGACCAATGCAGCCGCGCCAGCCGCCGTGACCCGCGATTGCGCCTCCGCCAACATGGTCTGCGACACATCGATGGCGCAAACCCGGAATCCGGCCCGCGCCACGCGAATGCTGTGCACGCCCGGCCCACAGCCGGCATCGAGCACCGTGGCGCCAGGTTCGACGTGCATGAGCCGCAACATCGCGGCAATTGCCCGATCGTAGTAGCGCTCGGCAATGGGATGATAGTAGTCGTTGTCCCATGATTCGACGGTAGCGCGCTGTTCGAATACCGCTCGCTCCGCATCGTTCATTTCAGGCATGTGGTCGAATCCCCCAAGGCGCCGGTATCAGGTGGCCCATCTTGGCACCAGAATGCGCCAGCGCACAGTTGTTGTGAGTCGGCGGACGCCTACATTGAGACGCGGCGTCGCAGTGTGGAGCCAGCGCGCTTGCCACGCTACCTTCTTGCGCAGCAATCGAGGAGCACCCCCATGGCAACCGCAGCAACCACCCTCTCTCCGATCATCCTACCGGCGCTTCCTTACCCGGAAAACGCGCTTGAACCCGTGATCTCGGCAAAGACCGTGGGATTTCATTATGGCAAGCACCATAAAACCTACGTTGAAACCGCGAACAAGCTCATTGCCGGCACCGAACTCGCCGGCATGCATCTCGATGACATCGTGCGCGCCACTGCAGGCAAGCCCGACCGAGTCACGATATTCAACAACGCGGCGCAGGTGTGGAATCACAATTTCTACTGGCAATGCCTCAAACCCAAGGGCGGCGGCGCCCCCCCACAGGCGTTGAAGCAGCAGATGGAAGCGGCATTCGGCAGCGTCGACGCCTGCAAGAAGGAACTCGCCGAGGCCGCCGTGTCGGACTTTGGCAGCGGCTGGGCTTGGTTGGTAGTGCAAGGCGGCAAGCTCAAGGTGGTTAAGACCAGCGATGCTGAAACGCCGATGACCAAGGGGTTACAGACGGTGTTTACCATCGATGTTTGGGAGCATGCGTACTATCTCGACTATCAGAACAAGCGGGTCGACTATGTGAACGCGCTGATCGATAAGTTGGCGAACTGGGAGTTCGCCGCAAACAACCTCGTTAAATCGACCTAGGCGTCGCCCCCGCCGCTTCGGCCGCCGCATGTGGGACTCCGCCGCAACAAGACCGGTGTTAGTCCTACAGACCCCTCGTGCCGGATCGCCTAGCGTACGTGTCTTACAAGGAGTTTCTATGAAAGCACTAATGATCGCATTTGCAACCGCCAGTTTGGGTCTGTTCATGGTGAGCGCGCAGGCTGCGCCCGATGCGGAGGATTATGCCGATACCGTGGCACTCTTCCAGCACGCCGGGCAAAGCTCCGCTTACTTTCAGAACAGCTACGCCTACGCGATATTCCCCACGGTCGGCGAGGGAGCTTTCGTCGTCGGAGGCGCCGGCGGCAAGGGTGGAGTATTCATGGGTAGTCACCGTGTCGGTAACGCCACCGTGGCGCAGGTGAGCGTCGGCTTTCAAGCGGGCGGCAAAGCCTATAGCGAGATCATTTTCTTCCAGGACAAGCGCGCGCTCAGCGAATTCGAGTCGGGGCATTTTGAATTCGGCGCCGATGTCACCGTGGTGGCAATCACTGCGGGTGCCGGGGCCAGCGTGGGCACCACCGGTGAGGCCTCCGGTGCCAGCGGCGGCATGAAAGACGCTGCCACGCAGGGCGGCTACTACAAAGGCATGGCCGTGTTTACCATCGCGAAGGGCGGCCTCATGTATCAAGCCGCGGTTGCCGGCCAAAAGTTTTCGTTCAAGCCGCGAGCTAGCGCGAGTTAGCCGTCCGGCTTAATTGCCACACGCCGCGGGACGCTCACGGAACCGCGGCGATTCTCTCGCCTTTGACACTCGCCGACTTCGCCTCGGCGGCCGGTACGGACAGCAGTTGGGCCGTGTTGATGAGTGCCATATGCGTCAGAGCCTGTGGAAAATTGCCGAGCATCCGCTTGGCGCGGGGATCGTACTCCTCCGCATATAGCCCCAAGTCGTTGCGCAATGCCAGCAGCCGCTCGAACAGGGCGGCGCCTTGCGCACGCCGATCGGTCACTATGTAGCTGTCCGCCAACCAAAACGAACAGGGCAGAAAAGCACCCTCCCCGGGCGGCAGGGCGTCAACGCCGGTGTCGGTTGAATACCGCAATACCAAGCCCTCGACCATCAATCCGCGTTCGACTGCCGCGATGGTGCCCAGCACCCGCGGATCATCGGGCGGAAGAAAACCCACTTGCGGAATCAACAGCAAGCTCGCATCCAGGTGCGCCGACCCATAGGATTGAACGAACGTATTCCGACTGCTATCGAATCCCTTCTCGCAGACTTCGCGGTGAATTGCGTCGCGCGCTTCCCGCCAGCGTTCGACCGGACCCTCCAGTCCGTCGCTTTCGGCGTCCTTGATGCAGCGATCGAAGGCGACCCAGGCCATGACCTTCGAGTGAGTGAAGTGTCGAGGAGTGCCTCGAACCTCCCAGATTCCTTCATCGGGCTGCTGCCAATGAGTCTCGAGAAATTCCAGCAACTCGATCTGCACGTGCCAGGCCGCGGGCTCCGGATCCAATCCATGCTGGCGGGCGAGATGCAGGGTATCCATCACCTCGCCGTAAACATCGAGCTGGAACTGGCGCGACGCCGCGTTTCCCACCCGCACCGGAGCTGCATTCTGGTAGCCCGGCAGCCAAGCAAGCTGCTGCTCATCGAGGCGGCGCACTCCGGTGACGCTATACAGTGTCTGCAGATCCTGGGGTGACCCCGCAACCGCGCGCAACAGCCACTCGCGCCATCCCGTCGCTTCCTGGTCATAACCGGCCAGCAGCAGAGCATTCAAGGTAAAGGTCGCATCGCGCAACCAGCAATAGCGATAGTCCCAGTTACGCACGCCGCCCAGCTGTTCCGGCAGCGAGGTCGTCGGTGCCGCGATGATGCCCCCTGTCGGCTGGTAGGTGAGCGCCTTCAGGGTAATCAGCGAGCGCACCACCGCTTCGCGCCAGGGCCCCTTGTAAGTGCTGCGAGCGGACCACTTGCCCCAAGCCGTCTGCGTATGCTCAAGCGCCGCGGCCGCATCGACGGCCGGCAGCCTGTCAAGGTGCGAGGGCCGGTAGTTGAGGCTGAACGATTCTCGCTGTCCCGCCGCGACCGTGAATTCGGCGACCGTCTTCATGTCCTCGCCTGCGAACGATGTCGATGAGCTGAGCACCAGCGAGTCGGGTCCGGCGCTCATCAACAGGCCGTCGTCGCATCGGCGCACCCATGGGGCGATGCTTCCATAATCGAAGCGCACAATGAGTTCCATCCTGAGCGCAACGCTGCCGCTCAAGCCCTCTACGATCCGGATCACGTCCCATCGTTCATCGGAGTGATGCATGAAATCAATGAGCCGCGCGCAACCCTGTGCGGTTTCAAAATCGGTTTCCAGGATCAGCGTCTCGCCGCGGTACCTGCGATGCGTCGACTTGATCTCTGCGCAGGGCGCTATCTGCCAGCGTCCGTGTTCGGGGCCGCCGAGCAGTGCCGCAAAGCACGCGGGGGAGTCGAATATTGGCAGGCAGAGCCAATCGATGGAGCCGTCGCTACCAACCAATGCAGCCGTGTGGCAGTCGCCGATCAGTGCGTAGTTTTCGATCGGCAATGCCACTTTAAATCAGCCTGAAGGTGAGAAAGGCTGTGGAACGCCTCAATTGCCCCATTCCCTGGGATAGCTGGTATTTTGCGCGAAGGCCTCGCCCAATTTGACGCGACCGCCGGCGAGCGGGACGACGATCGGCGCGACCTCGACCTCGGCCAGCCCCTGCTCCTCGGTAAGCCCGATCTTGCGCGCGGTGGCCGGCGATAAATCCACGATCCTGCCCGCCACGTAAGGACCTCGATCGCGGATGGTGACGACCGCGCTCTTGCCGGTTTCAAGATTGGTTACCGTCGCAGTCGTTCCAAGCGGCAGCGTCTTGCTGGCCGCATTGTCGCCGCGCGGGCGCATCGGTGTGCCATCCGCCATTTTTCTGCCCGCAAACCGTTTGGCGTAGAACGAGGCGGTGCCGACCCGTTTGCGGCCGGATCGATCCAGGCGCTGCGAATCGACGGCGGCTTGAGGGTCCTGTGGGAGGTTGCCCGCGGCCCGAGCGAACGCGGCTGCTCCGCCCGCCGTCGCACCCACGCAAAACAGCGCGGCAAGCAGCGCAAGACCTTTGTTTCGCAATTCGCCTTCCACCTGGGTTACCTCCAGCCGCAAACATCCACGCTGCGATTATTGGCCTCTGGGATGCTTGGCTCTGTCGGCCCCGACCCCTACCGAGTGTGAGACAGTGCCGCATGCCCGTTAGATCCCTCCATTCGGCGCCTCGGCTGCTTGAATTAATTTAACTTAACGCGATTTGCATTGTGGGATGTGTCGCGGCATAGGGACTTCATTCGTGATTAAGTCATGCCTGCCAGACGCACCTGGCAGGGATTGGGAATAATGGCTACACGCAATAAAAGGCTGCTCACCAAATGAACTCTAGAATCTTGACCTTGACGTTGGCGGGACTGCTCATCGGTGCAGCGTCCGCACAAGCCGCCCCCGTTCCCGATGTGCTCGGAACATGGGATGGAACCCACGAGGATATGGATCCAGCCAATTCCAACTACGGGCTCGTCAATCCGATGCTGTTCATCGTGCAGTCCCAGTCGGGCAGCACCATTAGTGGAGAGTGGGACTGGCTATCGGGCGACGCCGCGGGTTGTGCGCGCACCCCGTGCACGACGACATGGTCCGGGTCAATTAGCGCGGGCGGGCAACTCACGCTCACCGGCGAGTTCGGCTATGACTATCTTGGCGGACTGGTGGGAAACACCATCACGGGAACCTTTGCCGCGCCTCCGGGCGCCAGCAATCCTGGCTATGGAACTTGGACGGCAACCCAGGCCCCCGAGATCGACTCGCGATCCGCTGCCAGCGCACTCACCCTGTTGCTGGGCGGATTGTTTGTCCTGACCGGTGGGCGCAAAGCCATAAAGGCCACTTAAGGCCTCTAGTCACACCGCGTTTCTCTTAAGTCACTGCCTGCGGCTGCCAGTCGCAGAGCAGCTTCATCTCGCCCTCCTTCCAGGCGTCTCCGGCGATACGGTGCCACGCGGTTGACGAGAGCAGATGGGAGTCTGCCACCCACTGCGATCCATCCTCGTAGGTGTCAGTTCTCGCATCCAACTTGGCTCGCTCGTCGCCGCAGTTGAATTCCCAGTGATCTACCGCGTAATTGACCCACTTGCCGAGCCACTTTTCGCTGTGAACCGGGAAAACATGCTTTTCCGAAAACCAGCGCAAGTTCCCCTCACCCCGGAAGCTGGTCGTATTCACGTAGAGCGCGCCCGCGGGATCGTTGAGATCCGAGAGCCGCACCCAACCGTTCCCGCGAATACTGGTTCCGCGAATACTGGCGGCACGCGGCACAATCAGCGAGGGCTGGGAACTGGCCGATGGAGTAATGAGCAATTCATGGCGTTCGTTATCAATCGACCAGGACTTGAGGCGCGAAAGGAAACTCTGCCCTAAGAGCAGCGATCCCGCGGAGGGCATGACCGACGCGATGACGTCGCGAAGTTCCAGATCACCCACGCGCAGGGATCGAATGCGAAATCTCTGGGAGAGTTCCGTGGATCCGTCGGCCAGGGTATATGCGCGCTTATCGAGGAAATCCTGCGGCGACACTATGCCGGCGCGGGTCAGGGAAAAAAATATATTGGCCGGAATCGAAACGTCGGTCGCGCCACTGTCGATCGTGAAATTAAGCGAAGTCTTGCCGTTGATGACGACCGGCACCTGTAGCGTGCCATTTTCACGAACCAGGGATATCGATTCGGGGTAAGCAGCGCCGCAGATAAGCAACATTGCCAGCAGAGCCGCGCCGGAGATTTCGCTCAGTTTGCATTGCATGCGAAACAACGTGTATTAGTTGGCGGAACTGTAGATCTTACTCCTCCAGAGGATCCCGTCCTGCTAAAGGCCGCCAAACCTCACAAAACCGAGAACCGTCTCACAGCCCAGCCGTCGGCAGCCTCGCCGCCAGATATTTCCTTTCAAAGATTTCCGCGGGCACGGCCTCGCCGAACAGAAAACCCTGGTACTCATCGCAATGGAGCAGGCTTAGCAATTGCAATTGTTCCGCAGTCTCCACCCCCTCGGCAACCACTTTGAGCTTGACGGCGTGCGCCAGACTGATGATGGTGGCAACCAGCGCCTCGCCCTGCCCTCCCGCGTTCATGTCGATGATGAACGAGCGATCGATTTTCAGGGTGTCCACGGGGAGCTTCGCCAGGTAGCTGAGCGAGGAGAAGCCGGTGCCGAAGTCATCGATTGCTATGCCGATCCCCATGGCACGGATCGCGTGCAGGCTGGCAATATTGTGTTTGAAGTCCTGCATCACCATGCTCTCGGTGATCTCCAACTCCAGCCCGCCGGCGGCGATCGGATCGATGCCGACCGCAAGTTGAATATCTGCAACGAAGTCACGGTGCCGCAACTGCTGCGAAGATACGTTCACGGCGACACGGACTGCCGCAAGACCGGCGTGACTCCACGCGAGGTAGTCCTTGACGGCTCTGCGCACCGCCCACCGCCCCACCTCATAGATGAGACCGGTCTCCTCGAGAATCGGAACGAATCGCGCCGGTGGCACCAAGCCCGTCTCCGGATCATTCCAGCGGATCAGCGCCTCGGCGCCAGCCAGCTCGCCGGTCGCAATATTCACCTTGGGTTGATAGTGAATCGTGAATTCATCGCGGTCGAGCGCCTGCCGTAACTTATTTTCGAGCGTGAGCCGGCCCGCCACCGTATCCGTCATTCTCTGCGCGTAAAACAGATATCGATCGCCACCGACCTTGGCTTTTTTCAGCGCCACTTCGGCGTGCTTGACCAGAGTGGCTGCGTCGGCGCCGTCGTCCGGGAATACCGCGATGCCGATTTTCGCCGCGATTCGAAACATGCGGTCACTGAGTTGAAACGGATGGCTGACCAGCGCGTCGAGAGTTTTCTCCACCAGCCGACCGATTTCGTCTTCGTTCCTGACGTGAGGCAGCGCGACCGCAAAATGATCGGCGCCAAAACGTGTCACGAGATCTGGGTCGCCGAAGGTTTGGCTCAACCAGTCCGCGACCTGCCGCAACAGCAGGTCGCCGGCGCCCTGCCCGACGGTATCGTTGATGTTCTTGAAACGCTCCAAATCGATGAGAAACAAGCCCATTTGATTGTGGCTGATTGCGGCGCCACGCACCTGTTGCGCCAGACGGTCGAGAAACAGGTTGCGATTCGCCAATCCGGTAAGGGCATCATAATAGGCCAGGTAATCGAAGCGCTCTCGCGTTTCTATATGATCGATAGCCAGTCCGATGTCACCGGCCAGCTCCGTCAATAGTTTCATTTCTTCTTCGTGGAAGAACTGCTTCTCCCTGGCGTAGAGGGCAAGGATCCCTGCGACGTCTCCCGCCACGATCAGGGGCAACACGACCATCGAGGCGCAGCCGAGCTCGGCGTGCTTGCGGCGAAACGCGACCCGCGGGTCGTCTTGGGAATCATTGGCGATCGCAGGAGTCTTGGTCCGCAGCACCGCTTCGACCATGGCGTTGTGAGAAACGTCTTTGACGGACTGGATGGCTTTGACAGCCTCGACAACCCATGGGTCCTCGCCGTCTACTGCGACGGTGGTGATTTTCATCGAGCTGCGATCCACAGTGCCCATCATCGCCAGGGGAAATCTGCCTTGCACGACGGCGACACGGCACGCGCCTTTGAACAACTCCTCGCGATCACGCGCCCGCACGATCAAGCTGTTGATGCCGCTCAGCACGGCGTATATCCGATTGAGGTATGCGATCCGGGCTTCGGCCTGGCGGCTGTCGGTGACGTCTTCGCCGACGGAGGCGATTCCGATTATGTTTCCGGTGTCGGAGCGCAGCTGCAGACTATTCCAACGGATGAATCTGCGCTCACCGGAACGCGTGAATATCAGGTCCTCTTGGCGCCATTTAGCCGAGGGCCTCGCGAGCAGCCTCGTCATCCGAACCTGGGCATCACCGCGGTCGAATCGCAGGAAAACCTCGAAAACATTTCTGCCGATGATCTCCTCCAGCCGCCAGCCCGTCAGGTCGAGGAGAAATTCGTTGCAAAACGTGATCTGAGCGTCACGGTCAAACGTCACCGCGGCGAGATCCACATTGCGGAGAATCTCGCCGAAGGCCGGCTCACTCCAGCCCGTTGCCGAGGCGGCTTCCTCGGCTGTGGCCGGGTCCATGAGAAGCAGTGATGGATTCAGGTTGATGCGACGCCTGCCTTGCTTGGGTTCATCGAGGCTTGGCTAATCACGCCAGAGACGCACAGTTCGCAATACTCGATTGGAGCCAAAGCCGGCGCGCCTACTGCAAATCAGCTAGGGCCGCCCATTTACATCTACGCGCAATAGGCTCTGAGCGTGCGGTCATCCGTCACATATCCGGCTCAACGTGTGGTTTGATCGATTGCGCGCAACTGCGGCGCAAAGCCGGGACTCAGCGGGGTTCTTTAGCCAGCCAAATGTGTTCCGTTCGAGTGGCACGCATCGTCACATGCACGCGCATTAATCGGCGCGAGACATTACCGAGGCGGGGCGCCAGTCGCGCCGGTATTGCCTTGGTTTCCTTGGTTGCCGGTTGCGCCTGTATTGCCGGTGTTACCGGTTGCGCCTGTGTCACCCGTTGCGCCCGGGTTACCAGTGTTTCCTTGATTTCCAGTGGCGCCGGTATTGCCCGTATTACCCGTATTGCCGGTATTGCCGGTGGCACCTGTGTCACCCGTTGCGCCCGCGTTACCGGTACTGCCGGAGTTTCCCGTATTGCCGGTGTTGCCGGTGTTGCCGGTATTCCCAGTGTTACCGGTTGCGCCCGTCGGCCCGACCGGACCCGGCGTGCATGCGCTAAACGCGAGAGCGATCAGAGAGGCTGAGACAAACTTCGAATACTGCATAGGGGTTCCTTAAATGATGGTCTTGCCGGCGCGGCCGTGTCCTCTACCGATCAGTGGCAATACTCATTGCGCTCAGCGCAATCGTGCCAGGCATTTTCGTGGTAATACCGATGGTGATCGCCATCATAGTAGCCCTCGCGCGGGCCGACCACGCAGCCCAAAACGAGGCCGATCAGCCCCAACAAAAAGGTGCTTTTCGCAATACGCTTGGTATTTTTCATGGACAATCCAATGCAGTTGGTTCAACTGCCTAAACTCGGAACTGATCTGGTCCGCCCATCATGGCTACTCGAAACAGATTCGTCGGTGCGGTACCGAGCTTACATGACCAATAAGAGCAAGAATCGCGCTGCCCAGGGTGCGCTATCGCACAGACGATTAATGTCTGTGACGGCTAGGTTTAGCTATTCCGGCAGCAGGAGCGCTAGCAAATGGGCACAATCCTGATCATTGTCTTGGTCGTCCTGTTGCTCGGCGGCGGGGGCGGTTATTACGGCTACAACCGCTACGGTGGCTCCGGCCTCGGCGGCGCTCTGGGACTGGTATTGATTGTTATCTTCTGTTTGTGGTTCTTCGGTGGACTGCATATGCGTCGCTAGTAGTGAAATTTGTAGCGCAGCTCGGCGTAGACCTGGAACGGATTGTTCCAGTGGACGCCGCCGAAGGTCAGGCTGTTGTCGGTGAGCAGGTGCTTGTCGGTGACGTTCAGAGTCGTGATCGACACCGACAGATCGCGGCTGATATTACGGCCCACGGCCAAGTCCAACACTGCGTAGCTTGAAAGGTGGGTCGGCGGCGCGAAGCCGTTGGATAGTCCCGAATTGACCGACAGATTGGAACCGACAAAGAATTGGTGCGGCAGAGTCGCGTTGTACCCGAGATTCAGGGTGTTGCGCTGATCGTGGTCGAGCCCGATCGGGGGAGTGCCGCAGGCCGTACCGGGGACCACGAGACCTCCGGTGATCGACCCGTAGCACTCCGCCGTCTGGTTCGAGTAGGCGAGGTGCACCTGTCCGTACGGCCAGAAGGCAGGTGAGCGCACCGTGAGCTCGCGCCCCTCGATGAGCGCCCCCTGGTCCGTGATCGGCAGGTAGATGTCGGATTCGCCGAGCGGGTTGTGATCGAAGAAATTGGTCGATTCGGTGACGAAGTAGTCCGCCTCGACAGTCCAGCCCTTGACGGGGATTGTTACGCCGAACTGGCGCTCCGTGTCGCGCTCTCCGTGCAGCGGCAGGAAGGCGGTGTCATTCGAGGTCGCATATGCAACCAAGGGCCCCGTCAGGGTCTCGAGTGGCGGAGCCTGGTAGTACTTGCCCCAGAAAGCGCTCAACACCCACTCCAGCCGCGGCAGCAGGACTGTTGCGCCGAGCCGCGGGTCGGTTGCGTTCTCGGTGAAACTCCCCTGAAAGTGCGACTGGCGCACGCCCGCCGAGAGGTTGAGCCAGTGCGTAGCTTCGAAAGTATCCTGCAGCCAGGCAGTGATGAGCTCGCCGGTGGGGCTCTCCAGTTCCCGGAGCGTCGGCGAGCCGTCGTTGCTGAACGCGAGGTTGAAGTCGGCCTGATCCTGCTGCGCGAAGCCGAACAAACCGACATCCAAATGATTGCGCCTAGTGTCCCACTTCAACTGCTCTTCGGCGCCCTCGTATTGCGAGCTGTGGTGATAGGTGGTGATGGTGGGATAGTCGCCGGTGCCCCCGTTATAATCCGCCCGTTCGAAGTGATAGAGAAGCGAGCTTGTAAGCACCGCGTTGCTGGTGAAAGTGTGGGCCCACGACAGCACAGCGAAGTTGTCCGCCTCACCCTGCACATCACCGAACTGCCCGACGCAGCCCGGGTCGTCGGCGAGCGGCACGGTGCAGTCCGGTATCTGGTAGACGTCCTGGCGCAACTGGGCGACGAGGCTCAGCGTATCCTGCTCGCTCGGCCTGAACTCGAGGTTGGTGAACGCACCCACCCCTCGCGTCTCGTCATGGATGATCTGGGAGACCGGGGTCTGCAGGCCGAGATCGCTGCGATTGCCCTCGACACTGGCATAGTACGCGAACTCGCCGGTGTGACTCGCAACGCTCACGTAGTCATTGGTCTGGCCGAAGTTTCCCCCCGTGACGTCGAGCTCCGCCTGATTATTGCTACTGAAGCCGCTCTTCGGAATCACGTTGAAGATGCCGTAAGTGCGGTCGCCCTCGTCGGCCAGGTAGCCGCCCCGCTCGATCCCTAAGGTCTGCACGTCTTGAGGATTGATCTCAGGGCCGAGATTTTCCGCGATGTTGGTGTTCGGAATCTCGACCCCGCCGAGTAGCCAATTTGTCTGATGGCCGCCACGTATGTGCAGCATGTCATGGGCTTGGTAGGCCCCGGGAACGTAGTCGGTGATCATGGCGAGACTGTTGACGTTGGTCGCTCCCGGGGTGTTCTCGATGTCCTCCTGGCTCACCATCGTAATTGGGGTGACCGAGGCGACGACCGGCAGCCTCCTCGCTGTCACCGTCACCTCGGTGAGTTCCGAGGGCGGCGTCAGCACGATATTCGCAAATGGAAAGTATCCCGCCTGCACCGTGACCGGCTCACTAACAGAGGCGAAGTCGCGCCGCGAGATGGTGAGGATGTAGTGGCCGATCGCCACGTTTGCAAAGTCGAAACGGCCCGTTGAATCCGTCTGCCGCTCTGTGATCGCGTGCGTGGCGGACTCGAGCGCCACCCTCGCTCCCGCGACCGACCGGTCGCCGTCGTCCTGGACGATGCCACTCACGGTGCCATAGGCTGCGGCCCAGCCACGCGCCGGAACAAACAGTATGAAAAGCACGAGCACTGCCGGCACTTTAACGCGATGTTTCACGTGAATACCCCTGCAATCCGCACGTCCAGCGCACGCCATTTGCGGCGCGCGCAATAATCAGGGCGGCACGAAGCCAGCCGATGGAGGTCAGCTCAGCCGAACCGGGGGTGCTCGGGGCTGCGGGAGATGAACGACGCGTACAGGAAGCGCGATCGACGCGAACACGCCTGCGCGCAGCTGCTGGGTGGATGAGAAATCGCTCGGCAGCGGCAGGTGCGGGACCGGCCCGGCGCTGCAGCCGCTGCCAAATACGCAATGGTCGCCATGTGACGAACTGCCTGAGTGGTGGTGCACTCCAGCCTGCGCGAGCATGCCGGCGGGAAGGCCATCCGGGCAGATCTCGATCGAGAACGGCCGGCCGCTGGCCGGCATGAACCCCGGCGGAATGAGCGCGCGCGAGACAAACGCGATCAGCATGATGCTGGCCATGAGCGTCCGTCTGCACCGCTTGCCGGAAATCAAGCGCATCTCCCACCATTATTCTTGGTGGGGAATTTTACCAGCAAAAGCCAAACGGCGTGCGGCAAGCGCCGCCTCTGTCCAGCATGTCCGTCATCCGGTACTGTGCCGCCATGAATAATCCCGATGAATCCGGGCGACGGCGCTTCTTGCTTGGCGTATTCGTCATTTCCGGGTTTACCGGACTGATATACGAGTCCATCTGGTCGCACTACCTCAAACTTTTCCTCGGCCATGCCGCCTACGCGCAAACGCTCGTGCTTGCCATTTTCATGGGCGGCATGGCGCTGGGGTCCTGGGCGATTGCACACTATTCGTTGCGCATACGGCGACTGCTTTGGGCCTATGTATTGGTCGAGGCGCTGATCGGGGTATCGGGCCTCATTTTTCATCCAGTATTCATCGCCGCCACCAATTTTGCTTTTGCCTCGGTGATACCCGAGCTTCATTCCACATTGATGATTCATGCCTACAAATGGCTATTGGGCGCATCCCTCATCCTTCCGCAGTCCGTGCTTCTAGGCATGACGTTTCCCTTGATCAGCGGCGGCTTGATTCGCCGCTGGCCGGTTCGACCGGGCGAGACACTCGCTACCCTGTATTTCACCAACAGCCTCGGGGCCGCCATTGGAGTTCTGATCAGCGGTTTCGTATTGATTAAATGGGTCGGCCTACCGGGCACCATCGCAACGGCGGGAATCCTCAATCTGGCGCTGGCCTTGGTGATCTGGGCGAGCGTTCGCGGGCAGCAGGAGCCCACCTCTGGGCTGCGTGCTGCGTCCGACCCGTCCCCGGGCATGGACCGGCTGGCCAGATGGTTCACGTTCCTGGCATTCCTAACCGGAGCGGCGTCGTTCCTGTATGAGCTCGGCTGGATCCGGATGCTCAGCTTGGTACTCGGAAGCTCGACGCATTCATTCGAGCTCATGCTCAGCGCATTCATCTTCGGCCTGGCATTCGGCGGACTGTACGTGCGCCGGCGCATCGAGCATATCGCCGATCCATTGGCCTACATCGCCTGCGTCATGATCGCCATGGGGACCCTGGCTGCGCTCACCCTGCCCGCCTACAACTTGACGTTTCAACCCATGGCTTGGTTTTTGTCAACCTTTGCGCACACCCCAGGCGGCTATGTCGGGTTCAATGTGCTCAGCCAATCGATTGCCGCGCTGATCATGATTCCGGCGACCTTTTGCGCGGGCATGACCCTGCCGCTGCTGACGCACGAGCTCATGCGCCGCGGCACCGGTGAGCGCGCCATCGGCACGATCTATTCGGCAAATACTCTCGGCGCAATCGTGGGCGTACTGCTAGCGATCCACCTCCTCATGCCGCTCATCGGGGTCAAGGGCGTCATTCTCGCGGGGGCTGGAACTCATCTGGCTTTGGGCATGGCGACCCTCCTTGCAAGAGCTCGTCGCCCGTCCTGGCGCGTGGTGACGGCGATAGCGGCGTGCATCGCGGCATTTGGCGTTGCGCTATTCGTGGTGAAATTGGATCCCGTGCGGATGACCTCGGGCGTGTACCGCACCGGATCCGCTACCCTGCCGCAAGGGGCGATCGTCGATTATCTGCGCGACGGAAAAACCGCGACGATCAGCCTGGTAGAGCAGGACGGCAGAGTGACCATTGCCACCAACGGCAAGCCCGACGCCGGCCTACAAATGGGGCCCGGGGTCGCATCGCCGGACGAAGTCACCGCGGTGCTGGCCGCAGCAATCCCGCTCAGCATGCACCCGCACCCGGCACGCGTCGCAAACATAGGATTCGGCTCGGGACTCACGACGCACACGCTGTTGACCAGCGGGCTGGTCGAGAGGCTCGACTCCATCGAAATTGAACCGTTCATGGTGCAAGCCGCGCGCAAGGGATTCGGTGCGCGCATCGGCAATATCTTTCAGGATCCGCGCAGCCACATTATTTATGACGACGCGCGCACTTTCTTCGCAAGCTCACATGGCTCGTACGACTTGATTGTGTCCGAACCATCCAATCCATGGGTGAGCGGCGTGGCGACTCTCTTTTCGGATGAATTCTACGGCCGGATCTCGCACTACCTTGCCGCCGATGGGTACTTCGCTCAATGGATCCAGGTGTATGAAACGAACATAGGAATCGTCGCCTCCGTGGTCAAGGCGCTCGCCCCGCACTTCGGCGCCTACGCGCTCTACAATGTCAACGATGTCGACATGCTGATCATTGCGACGCGTAGCTCATCGCTGCGGATTCCGGATGACCGGTTGCTCCAATGGCCGCAGCTGCGCGCGGAGCTGGAACGAGTGGGGGTGCAATCTGCGGCGGACCTGGCCTCGCGACAAATGGGCGATAATCTGACCATTGGTCCGCTGCTGCAGGCCATAGCGGTGCCTGCAAACTCGGATTTCTATCCCTTCGTCGATCTCAATGCGCCGCGCTTGCGCTACCTGCGCGAGACTGCGATTGAGCTGCCTGCACTCACGGTCCTGCCCGTTCCATTCTTCGAACTACTTGGCGCCTCGGTGCCGTCGGTTCCAACCGCGCAGCCTGCGGCGAACAGCGCGCTGTTTCGGGATCGCTTGGTGCAACAGGCGCTCGATACCCGCAGCGCCGTATCCAGCGACAGCCTGGACGAGCTGGATCCCCTCACGGCGCGCAAACTGTCGCTCATCGACTTGGGTCAGGAGCGGTGTGCGTCGCAGCCGGGGCAGGAGGCGTGGCAAACCGCGGTCCGGTTCATCAGCGACGAGACGACGCCGTACCTTAATCCAGCCGAACTCGAGGGAATCTGGAATAAGGTGTTTGCCAGCCCGTGTTATCTCGAGGCGACGGCAGACCACAAGGCGTGGGCGAATCTGCTGGCGGCAATCGCCAAGCGAAACTCAGCGCAGATCGTGAAGCTCGGCATGCAGCTGGTCGGATCACAGTCGTCCGAGAACGCGGACGATATCGCATATCTCACGGCCGTCACCGCTGCGGCATATATCCGCATGGGCGACATCGCGCAAGCACGCAGCCTCCTGAATGCACAGTGGCATCGGCTAAATCACACCGGCAGGTTCGAATTCGCGCTGCGTGACCTGCAGGCACTGACGCACTAGTTGCTGTAGTGGCGCGGAAAATAAATGCGAAAGCTCGTTCCCACATTCACGACCGACTCCATCTCAATGGTCGCGTCGAGCATTTCGCACAAGCGTTTGACGATGGATAAGCCTAGGCCTTCACCGGGCTCGCCGCTCAGTGGTTGTGTTGCGTGCAAACCATGCGCGTGCTTATCGAGAGCCGCGGCGAGGGGCCTTCCTGAGTCGGTGTGAAAACCCGGGCCCGTGTCCTTGACGCCCAAGACCCAGCGTTTCGAATCGTCAGCGCGACTGTCACCCCAGGTCACCGTAACACCACCCTGCTGGGTATACTTGATGGCGTTCAAAATCAAATTTTGGGCGATGCGGCGGATCTTTACCGCATCCCCATCGCTGGCAAAGCCAGAGGGAGCCTCCCACTTGAGATAAAGGCCGCGCTGAACGGCCAGGGGTTGGAGGCCTTCGCACAGCGACTGAAGGATCGGCGTTACATCGAGCGCTTCGACTTGGCGACTCTCGTGTCCGGCCTGCAGGCGCGCAAGACTCGTCACGTCGTCGAGCAAGTGATGTAGCGAGGTGACATTGCGCATCAAGATGCGCACGAAATCATCGCGGGAGTCCGCGCTCTGCCCATGACGGGTGAGGCCGACGGTCACGTTGGCAACCACACTTAGGTTTCCGCGTAAATCGTGCGCAGCCTGCCGCCAGATCTCTCCCCGCTGCTGCTCAAGCTCCCGGATTTGCTGTAGCGCGCTCTCGAGATCCTTGACGTGGCCGGCAGCCTCTTCTTGCTGCATTGCAAAGTATTGGCTCACGCTCTCTTCGATACTGATGCTGCAGAGAGCCGACCAGACCTGCTGGGCGCGAGTGAGGGCGTCCGGGGAGAAGCGCGAATGGGCCTTGGCATAGTTATTGAGCTCAAGGATCACGCATTCATTGAGCTTGCCTAGTTCGCGGGCGACTTCCCGCAGATCGTAGCCTTGCTTCCAGCGTTGCAGTCCGTGCGCCGCGGCGGATTGTTGGCCGGGATCCTTGGCAACAACGGCTGCCTCGATGGCCGCTGCTCGAAGGTTGCGCTCGAAGGCCGCGAGCATTTCCGGGATGTGATCGATCAAGTCAGCCCGCGGCAGTGACTCACCGTCGGTGAGCTCAGGATCGCGTTGAATCGAGCGTTGCCACCCCGCCACTATCACGTCGCGGTAGCGCGCAACATGGTCGGCCAGCGCGATAAGCTCCGCGGGGATGTCTTGCAACTCTTCATTCTCCGATTCAGGCCCCGCGAGGCGAGCGCCATGGGTCGATTGTCGGGCTTATTCGGCAGATTAGCTACAGACCATGGGGAGATGGTGGGACGGCTGGCCCCCGCATTCGTGCTCTAAGCGTATGTTTGTGCGAGGAAAATATTCCTCGCACATTACGAGGGCCAAAAAGCCCCCCCCGCACGGGTGGATTTCTTCGAGCATTTGCGGACGCTGGCGAGGATCGAGCGCCGTCTACCACTCTTCAGGGACGATTGCTCTAGCCCGTACAGATCGGCTTCGCTCAAAGGCTCGAGCGGCATTCTTGTTCGGTAACATGACATTTGTTAGCATTTTCTCTACCGCTTCAACAGGGACGGTCGAATGCGATCTAAATCATTATTCGCCGCGAAAGTCGCCATCGGCGCTGCCATCTCAATGGGCGTGAATGCCGATGTCATATTCAATAACCTGGGATCGGGCAACGTCGCGCAAAAAGGCGGTTGGATTGAGGTCAATGCCGGAGCTGTTCCAACTGTAGAGTTCTGGTCATATACAGAGTACAGAGTGACAGAGATCGATGTGTCGCTGGTGAACGTTGGGGGCACCAATAGTGCGACGATTAGTCTCTTGAGTTCAACCACCGGCGGGGCGCCGGGAGTCGTGTTGGGCACGTGGAACGTGTCTGGCCAACCATCTTCTAATTATGATGGTCCGCGTTTGACCAATATCACAAATATCTGTGGGGTCCATCTTGCAGCAGGGAAGCGCTACTTCTTGCGAATTGCACCGGCGGATGCCACGACCCAGGACTTATGGGCCATTAACCAACGCCAGGCTCCGGCCACGCTGTATTTCGGCGACACGCTCTCTGCTTACCAGGAGGGTGCTCCGGCATTTGATGTAATTGGAAAGGCTGTTTTGCCGGGAACTGTGGCCTCCGAGCTATGCCCGAATGCATAGTGCGAACCCCACATGGATGCAAAAATGACATCTAGAAAACTGATTTGTGTGATTGGCATGATCTTCGCTGCCTTCTCAAGATCGTCCAACGCCGATGTTATATTCGACGATTTTGGGCCGGGCAACGGTGTGCTGGGCGCTATGTCGTGGGACGTCAATGCTGGATTTGCGACAACGGCAGAATTCACATCGCATGCATCTTATACGCTGACACAGATCGATGTGTACTTGGTGAACGGTGTTGGTGGGGGCACCAATGCCGCGACGATTAGTCTCCTGAGTTCAACCAATGACGGAGCGCCGGGATTCGTGATGGGCTCGTGGAGCGTATCTGGGCAACCAACGTCTGCGGGTGGTCCACTCTTGACAACTATCTCGAGTATTAGCGGAGTCTATCTCGCGAAGGGCACAAGCTATTTTTTAAGAATCGAGCCTGCAGATGCCACGACACAAGACGGCTGGGTCCAAAATTATCTAGGCCTGAAAACCACCATCTATAACGGCAACTCGCTTGCCTACTCCAGTGCAATCGCGCCAGCGTTCGACGTAATTGGCATTGCGATGTGATTGACATTGCGGTTTTGCCCGGCGCATAGGTCCTTCTACGGGAATGGCTCCTGATCTCGGGCGGCAATCTACCGGCGGCGCTTTTCGGCCCTAGCGAGGTTGTTCCGACAGCTATTTTCCCGATATATCCGACCACTATGGGGTCCTCGTTTTTGGGGCTTTTCAAAAGGCCCCAAAACGGGCCCCCGGCCGTACGCGAATGACCTCGGACGTCCGCAGGCGACGAAACGCCAGGCCACCGAATTCACTTTCTAAGCGCTTGTTTATGCAGGGACAATCGCTCGAGAGTGCGCATTAGATGTTCGCCTTCTCGCGGGCCGCCGCCAAGATGCGCCTCGTGCAGATCGCCGAAGAAATTATTGCGGTACTTGCTGCCGACCCAAACGCCGAAGTCAAAGTCCGCATCGAGATCGAGGCGACTTTCCCCAATGGCGCGCAAGATCAGACCAAACGCGCAGTCTCCGAGAACGCCAAGACACTTGGCTTCGGCACCGCTGAGTGGGAATGATGCGGTAAAGACCTCACTCGCGCCGACAGGTTTGGTGTGCACCGACCGGGCAATGACAGGCTAGTGGTTGGCGTGCAAAACGAAACATTCGACAACAGGCAAACGGTTGGCATTGCGGCGATACCTGGACTTACCAACGGCGACGCAGACTACCCTTTGCACATCGCCTCCGCGGTCGTGACCAGAGATGCATCCTTCGCCTTATCGCGCGCATAGTCGCCGGCTAGAATAACGTCCAGGACGGCACTCGCCTTCTTGAACGCAGCAGTGCCCTTCTTCTCATCGTTCAGAGAAGCGACCAGCAATTCGCAATATTTCTCAAATTTATTTGACGACATGGACGGGGTAATCACCCCCGCAATCTGCATGCGAGCTATCGCGATAAGATGATATTTGAACGGTCGATATTTGTACGCAATGATCTTCTTCCGAATAAGCGCTTCAAAACGATAGAGCGCCAGCGCCGCCGCATAATATGCGACCGCCGGTTGTCCCGGAACGAAAATCTTGGCTTCAATACCTTTTAGGAGTGTGCCGTAGTATCGACTCGCTTGGTGCGGCAGTCCCAAATACATCGAAGCAAAGGATCTTATTTGGTTCGGAATGCTAACAATCCGAATCTTCTCAATACTATTGGCGGAACGATACTGCTGAGAGCGCCTTTCGTAGAAAAGTTGACCGTCTCCAGTTATCGCTGCGTAATAATCTTCTA
>Ga0302325_10001694_pt1 | contig 55485 bp, 42 predicted proteins | sample Palsa_T0_2_FD_201948 | JGI IMG/M metagenome (GOLD analysis project Ga0302325, IMG submission 201948) | Peat permafrost microbial communities from Stordalen Mire near Abisko, Sweden - Palsa_T0_2 | ecosystem: Environmental > Terrestrial > Soil > Palsa > Peat permafrost | place: Sweden: Abisko... | reverse complement strand
CGGCGCGACACTGACCGGATGACGCTTGGGAATTCCTCGCTGGGAGCGAGGACCTCTTTACGGCCTTTCGGACAGGTTTGTGGGCTTGAGTCACGTTTGTATTGAGCAAACAGATTGCCGGAAGAATCATAGAGGCAGGCGGTAACGAGAGATGGCTCGGCGCGTAGAGCCTCCAAAACCTCAACGGCAGCGGCTTGATCGTTGAAGTTCAGGGCTGCCGTTGAATTCTTCCCCACGACTTCCGCGAGGGTTGACAGACGCGCATTGAGGGAACCTCGTGAGCTGATGCTATCCAGAACTAGAAACGCAGTCGTCAAGGTACCCACGGCAATGCTGGTAGCCAACAAAGAGGCCAGTGTGATCTTGTGGGCGAAAGTGTTGTTCCGACCTAGTCGCATCTCAGTTCCTCGCCTCAGATACGTCATGCACGATGGTTGCGAGATTTAGAACCCGGGAGCTGATCTTTAGCCGCGCTCTCTCGACTGCATCCAGGTTGACTATCATTTGCACCTGCTGCCCCACCCTCACCAGCCCGATCATTCCGCCACTTTTGGGGAAGGACTCGGTATCACCCACAGTCAACACACTCTTATTGCGCAAATGGTCCAGGGTTTCTTTGACTTTTTTGGAAGAGGAAATGGCGACATAGATGACGTCGCATTGGTCTAAGCTCTCTTCGTTGGGAGAAAGTACAACGCGAATCAACCTGGAGTCACTGGTCTTTCCAGCCAGCATCTTCTCCAGTGCCTCTCCCATGGGACCATCACCGACAAAGCACACGACTAATTGGTTCCCGGCACGGGGCCATTCCACATACTTTGTCAGGTTGAAAACGTAAGCTACCCGGATCGCCCGCTCATCCAGATCCTGGGCGTTCATAAATGGCCCGAGAAGTGAGGCCGTCAAGAGAACCCAGAGCCAGTAAAACCGGTTTACACGAGTCCAAGTGGCAATCTTGGCCGCGAGGCGCGAAGGCCTCACGCCGAGTGGGTGCATCGTGTACTCCATGTGGCCTCGGCTCACTTGGCGGCATGCTCAAAGGACAATGTACGGGAGAGCTTGAAGAGGTAGGTCCTTCCGTCCTGCCGGATCTCAGGCTCTTCAAGATTTGGGCCGGCTGGGTCAAACTTGGCATTATTGAATGCGTTGTAACAGCTGGCCGAAAACTCCCAGTCTCTCAACGCCCGACCGGTGGACAAGGTCGCATTAGCTAGGAAAGCATCTTGAACACGGGTGCCCTGATAGGATGTCTGCGCGCTGATATAGCGTGATTCGAGAGCGCCGAAAAAGAAACGGGAAAGTGGAATCGTGCCGTTGATTTTGATCAATTTCCTGGGCGAGTTGTCCAAGTTCGTTAGCAGAATGCTGTCAGATGTATCAGCCATGGAAAGACTGGCACGTACCGCGAGTCCGGAGGCTCGCCTTGCCTCCAGCTCCACCTCAAGGTTCTGTCCCCGGTCCCGGCCATCGTTGACAAAGTGCGAAAGGCCCGTGGCGGGATCCGGCACCTGGTCGATCAGGTCTTGCAGATGGTTGTATGACACATCCACAGTTGCCTGCAACCAGGAGCTGAGACCGCGCTCAAGAATGACTTCATTAGACCCCATGGTTTCCGGCATCAGAAGCTTGGTTGGCGCCTCCACGACGATTCCGTCCGCGTAGTAATTCTCGTATACATTTGGCGCACGGAATGCCCGGCCATAGATATACTTCACGGAGGTCCGAGGATCTGGCGAGTATACAAACGCAATTCGCGGGCTGAGCGAAATCCCGTAAAGACTGAACCAGTCCAACCTCGAGCCCAGCCGGATCGAGAGTTTTGGAATGAAGTTCAGCTCCCCCTCTCCATACACCGCCGCCCGCGAAGGTTGCCGGCGATCGTCGAAATACGGGGGTTGGCCAACCCAAATATTTTCCTGCAGGATTCTGATGCTGTGCTCGTAATCGGCTCCGACAATGATCCGGTGCCGGCCGATCTGGCGGTCCAGGCTGGCTTCGGTTCCGACCCAATGCGCGCCCCCAAAGGTTTCCCCCACGAGGCGATTAGGTGGGGTTAGTCCACCGAATGCGGCGATGCCCAGGAAGCCGTACCAATCGTAGTAGCCACGAATATTGAAGTCGCCGAGAGAAACCGCGCGGTGGTAGCTCAGCTCGACATACGCGCGGGAGTCAGTAGACCGATTGGTTGGGTCGTTGAAGTTTGCTCCAAACGACCCTGTCGGGATAATCTTCGCGCGCGTCGAATACAGGCCTTGGACGCGAAAGTTTCCATATTGCAAGTCACCAAATGCGTGCGCGGAACGGTCTCCGTCAACGTCATCGGCCCACCCATTGTTCGTTTCCGGCGTTGCGAATTCGGGAAAGAAGAGTCTGGGCTGGCCGGCGCTGCGATAGAGGCTCCCCGAGAAAATCCCGGACAGTTTGCCTTTTTGAACGCTGGAACTTAGCCTTCCGGTACGCCCAAGAAATGAGGTGGTGTCTCCCGAGAGTTCGATGGAAGTATCGGAGATGTTATGGCGGGTGATGACATTGATCACTCCAAAGACCGCATTGGTGCCGAACAGGGAGGAACTGGGGCCACGAACAATTTCGATGTGATCGATCAGATCGAGATCCAACTCACCCTCAGTGCCGATAAATGCGTCGTCGAACACGTTGTCATTCATCCGGTGGCCATTCACCAGCAACAGGACGCGCGAATTGTAGTCTCCCGGGCGCAGAATGCCCCGCACTCCCAGGTAGGTGTAGTCGCGGTCATAGGAAGTGTAAAAGCCGCGCAGGCTGCTCAGCGCATCGCCGAGCGTCCGCCAACCATACCGTCGAATGTCCTCAGCCGTAATCGTGCTGACGGAAGAAGGGGCCTGACGCGAATCCTCCAAGTGCTTCGAAGCGCTAAACACCTTGGCATGTGTCAGCTCTTCGATACTCAATGACATGGCGCCCGGATCGCTCTGACTCTGGGCGCTGAGCGTCGAAGCAGAAGACAAACACGCCACCAATTCAGCGACATAGATTAGGCGCCGATACTTCCCTAAATGGGGCAATCGCATTCCAGTCTCATCGGCGACTGGAGCCAATTGTTTAGTTCAGCAGCGTCGCTTGAGAATCTTTGGGGCGCGTTATCTTCGATTCTAGGGTGCTCGGTACAACCGGTCCGGCCGATCATTCCGGCGGAAAGACACCTCCGCAGGAGATAGGCATCGACAATCGATTGGTCTCTCTCGGGACCTCCGAATCGTCGTAGATGAGTGCATCACCGAGCATCAAATCGAGGCCGCACAGGAACCAACTTGGCTCGATCGCGCCAACTCTGCGTTAATCCAGGAAAACGCCGCAGGGTCAACCAAACCCATCTATAGCATTTTTGTTTTTACTGTAGTCCTCCGTGCCCCATCCATTCCGCTTTTTTCTGCGGAATGGGTGGGATACCAGTAGAACTCAAGGGCTACACCATTTCCGAAAATGCTTTAGAATCACATGACGTGCCCCTTCGGAGCCACGTCTCTCCCCCTCGGCCCCCGAGTCCAAAAAAAAACCGCCGCCCTGCCAAAAACAGTTGCACATAATTGACCTCGGTTGGCGCACAATTGAATTGGAGATCAAACAGGGCATGAAAGGAAGGCAACTCGAAGATGCATCTTCCAGATACATTTCGAAGAGATAGGCTGCCGACCGCGCCCCCCTCCCCCCGATACCCCGGCATGGTATACCCGCCAACACCGAAATAAAAAACTTGTCATCCTTTTTGGGCTGTGATTCTGTGAAGACCAATCCAATCATCAAGGAATCAGTAGTTTAATCGCGCCGCTTACCCAGTTTCACAGCGCAAAAAAACGCCCCAAACGACTGTGGGCCACAGCAATTCCGCCGCGAAGATTCGGCGAAGAGTTCTCAAATCGGCCTGGAAAGCACGTCGAGAACAGGGCAAATCGCCCTCAGACCTTCACAAAAATCTTCTTCCGGTACATAATCCACACCGGAATGAAGCAATACGCCAGCGTGCAGACAGAAAACGCAAACGCCGCCAATCCCGGCGTGGGCAAATGCACAAAGACATGATTGGCCATCCACTCCATCGGGCTGGTCTTCCTGCCGCCCGCCACAAACTCAATACGATCCAGCAGTCCCGGCACAATTTCGCTGAACATATATGCCGTAATGGAGTTTGCCCCCAGCACCAGCCACGGATAAACAAGCCATTTGCTCTGCCCGCGTCCCCAGCCCCAAACGTCCATTGCCAGGTAAGCCAGCGTTAGGACGGTCAAAGAATATCCTGCGGCAGCAAGCACAAACGAACTCGTCCACATATTCTTGTTGAGCGGAAACTCAAGCGACCACAGGTATCCCAGCGCCAGGCAAGTCACCGCGCCCGCAGCCAGCCCCATCGCCGTCGACTTCGCCGACCGCTGCCCGCGCAGCCAAAGGCCAGCCAGAACGCCAAGCAGCGCAGTCCCAAAGGCGGGAAGGTTGCTCAGCAAGCCCTCCGGATCGCGCAGGTTGTGCGGATCGGGCCCGCTCCATTCAAGATACAAATGGTGTGGCATGATCAGCCGGTCAAGCCAGCTCACCAGGTTCATCCGCATATCCATGAAAGGAATATCGCGCCCCGGCATCCCCGCGCCTGGAACCGGAACCCAGCGCACCAGAACCCAATAGCCCACCAGCGCCGCCACCACTCCGGCAAGCTTGGTCCACACCCGCTGGTCCCAAATGTAAAACAGCCCCACCACCAGGTAGCAAATCGCAATCCTCTGCAGTACGCCGTAAAAGCGCATGTATTGCCAGTGGAAGAACGGAAAGTTATTGACCACCATACCGAGCGCAAACAGAACCACCGCACGATAAACGGTGTGCCGTGCAAGCTGGGCGCGCGTGGCGCCGCGCTTCATCCGTGCGTGAAACGCAAACACGATCGAAGCGCCAACGACAAAAACGAACGTCGGAAAAACCAGGTCCGTCGGCGTAAGGCCGTTCCATGGTGCGTGTTCCATAAACCACCACGCGCCCGAGCCGCCGTTGTTGTTCACCATGATCATGAACGCGATGGTGATGCCGCGCAGCACATCCAGAGACAGCAGCCGCTGCATGGGGGCAGGTGTGAGTGACGGGTTTGTCATCTTTGATTAGATTCTCCGGAAGCCGCGCTCAAGGATTCACATAACCCTACGCGATTCCACCACAATCCGCCAAGTGCATCGGCGTCATTCCGTCACCAGCGCGCTCGACAGCAGCCCGTTTTCAATCCCGCTTGATGGCCAGCGGATGCCGCGGTTGATAAAGCCCTACTGTGCCCCCGCCCGGCAAGCCGATCTTGGTGATTGATCCCCATCGCTCGTTGTGCACCTCCGAGCACTGCACGCCCTTCGCAGCCAGCGCCGCGATCTCCGCCTGCAGGTCGTCGCACATCAAGTAAAGCTCGTGCTTCCCGTTCTCTTCCGCCGGATGAACCGCGAGCTCCGCCGGCGGCAGCGCGAAGATCAGCCACCCGTGCCCCGCGTCCACCGATGAAAATCCAAGCACGTCCCGCAAGAACTGCCGGTCCGCTTCTCCGTCTTTGCTGTACACAATTACATGCGCTCCAAAAATCACAAGCTCCGCTCCCTTCTCTCGCTGCAGCGAACTCGCCGCAACTCCAACCCGTTTTCAAGATTACTCTCGCTCAAGCGTGTCCAACCACACATCGCGCAGCAAGCTCGTCGCGCGCCCACAACAATCCCTGCTGTCATTTGAGCCCCCTTCACTGCTAAACTCCCCCTTCAGGGAAATTCCAGCAAATCCGCGCGCGCCTGTTTGGAGGGCATCCATGCCAGACTTTCAGCCTTTTGTTTCGCCCGACGAGAACCGCCCCGAATTCACCTTCCGCGCCATCCTTCTCGGCTCCATCTTCGGCGTCATCTTCGGCGCCGTCACGGTCTACGTTGGCCTGCGCGCCGGCCTCACCGTGGCCGCGTCCATCCCCATCGCGGTGCTCTCCATCAGCATTCTGCGCGCCTTCGGCCGCGCCTCGATCCTCGAAAACAACATCGTCCAGACCACTGGCAACGCCGGCCAGTCCATCGCCTCGGGGGTCATTTTTACTTTGCCAGCGCTGGTCTTTCTCGGCTTCGACCTGGAGTACTCCCGCATCTTCATGCTCGCCCTGATTGGCGGATGGCTCGGCGTGCTCTTCATGATTCCGCTGCGCCGCCAACTCATTGTGCAGGAGCATGACGCCCTGCCTTACCCCGAGGGCACCGCCTGTGCCGATGTGCTCATTGCCGGCGAGCGCGGAGGCTCTCTTGCCAGCCGCGTCTTCCTCGGTCTCGGCCTCGGAGGGGTCTACACACTCTTCCAAAATGGAAACCTCTTCAGAGCCTGGCCGCATTCTCCGGAATACCAACCTGATTTCGGCCCACAGCACGTGCTCAAAGGCGCATCCATCAATGCCGACGCAACATCGGAGTATCTCGGCGTGGGCTACATCATTGGCCCCAAGGTTGCCGGAGTCATCTTCGCCGGAGGCGTTTTCTCCTGGCTCGTCATCATGCCGTTGATCTATTTCTTCGGCAAGGAACTCGGCGCACCCGTCTATCCCGGCCAGATGCCCATCGCCCAAATGGGCCCGAGCGATCTGTGGGCAACATACATCAAGCCCATGGGCGCAGGCGCGGTGGCTGCGGCCGGGGTGATCACCCTGATGAAGACGATGCCCACCATCTTCAGCGCCATCGGCGCAGGATTCAGAAACATGCGGCCCGGCACAGCAGTCAAAAAGGCCAAACCGATTCGCACGGAAGACGACCTGTCCATGGGCGTGGTGCTCATCGGTTCGCTGCTCCTCGTCGCCCTCATGTTCGTCTTTCTTGAATTCAAGCCGGTCCCCGGCGCCTTTGTCGGATGGGCGGCCAACCTCGCCGCTTCACTTCTTGTCGTAGTCTTCGGATTCCTCTTCGTCACGGTAAGCTCGCGCATCGTCGGCCTGGTCGGTTCCTCGGCCAGCCCGGTCTCCGGCATGACCATCGCCACGCTCATGGCCACCTGCGCAGTCTTTCTGGTTATGGGCTGGACGCTGCCTGCCTACGGCGCTCTCGCCATCACCATCGGCGGCGTAGTCTGCATCGCCGCATCCAACTCCGGCGACACCTCGCAGGATCTCAAAACCGGCTACATCATCGGCGCAACACCGAGGCTGCAGCAGATCGCGCTGATGATCGGCGTCGTCGTCTCGACTGTTGTGATCGGGTTCACGCTCAACCTGATGAACACCGGCCTGCAGGAATTCCATGCAGCGCCGCAGGCATGGGACATCAACGCAAACCACATCGGCGTAACCGTCCAGCCAGACACCGAGAAACTTCCCGCCCAGCTCCGCGTCGTCGCCGCCGACAAGACCAGCAGCCAGCACTCCCGCTCCGAGTACACCATCCTCAACGCCATCGGCTCGACAGAACTGCAAGACGGCAAATATCTCTACTCACCGGCCACGCACCAGATTGAGGTGCATTGGATTCAAGGCATCGGAAGCGTGAATGCTCCGGCCCCGCAGGCCAAGCTCATGGCCACCGTCATCAACGGCATTCTGAGTCGGAAATTACCCTGGGGACTGGTGCTTCTCGGCGTCTCGCTCGTCATCGCCGTCGAGCTGCTCGGCATCCGCTCGCTTACGTTCGCCGTCGGCGCATACCTGCCGATCGGCACCACCCTGCCCATCTTCGCCGGCGGAGTAGTCCGCTGGCTCGTCGATCAAGCCGTCAAGAAAGCCGGCGGCGACGAAGCCGAGGCTGAGAGCGAAATCTCACCCGGTTCCCTTTTCGCATCCGGACTCATTGCAGCAGGCGGCATCGTAGGCCTGATCGGCGTAGCGCTAAAAGCCGTAGAAGCCACCTACTTCGACAACCGCGACCTACTCAACTTCCCGCATACATTTCTAGATAACAACTACGTCAGCGTGGTGGCATTCGCGATGCTGGCGTTTTCGCTTTACTACTTCGCCAGGAAGCCGCTGAAGAAATAGATTAGGACGCTGCAGATGGGGGCATCTGCGCCTGACGCCAAGACCTCTCCATATCGCTGTAGCGCTCATGATCCATCATTTTCAGTATCCCGGTCGCTGCCAAAGAAATTTGATGGCATAGTTGAGCATCAGCTTTCCCAAAATTCAAATGCCCCCAATGCATGATGCGGTTACGTTTTTCAAAGAGCGTTGCCTGGAAATAGTCCCTGGCAGATTTACCGGCCGCAGCCGGGAATCCATTCATCATGTTTTGGGCGGCTGGATTCTTCGCTACGAAGTCATCAAAACTCATGCCCACCAGCGCTTTTGAAACAAAGTCAGCCGGTTTTGGAAAGCCACCAGTTCTTGGAAATTCGTTTTCCCAGACACTCTCTTCAGCTTCGGTCGGCAAATGGCCAGCCTTTGAAATATTCTCTACACCCTTCCATTTGAGGAAAGCTCGCGTAAGGAAGCACTCGACCGCAACCGCGCTGCAAATTATCGAAAGAGTGAAATCACCAGAATCCATCTCTGCCTTACTCCGATGAAGTAGGCGGTCACCTCCACGACTGATTGTCAGTTGCTCCATTACGTAACCCGGCGCTTCACAATGTGGACAGTTCGCTACGGGAAAGTCTTCGTCATCGTAAACTGGCACTGTGAACTCATGACCTTGCGAACATTTCACCGGCAAAATGAACTTCATCGCCAGACCCCACCTTTCAGACAAAATCAAACCACCTACGCAACCACCTGCAACCGCACCCCTTCGTGCTCCTTCAAGCAGGCGATGATATTGAACAGATTCGTCGCCGTCGGATTGCCCTTCGGCCCAAACATCTGGTGCAGCGTCTTGACATGAATCCCGGTCTTCTCAGCCAACGCCGGGAAGCCCAGCGTCGCATTGATGAAGTCGCGGAGAATCTCGCGCCCCAGCGCTGCCTCTCCCGCCAGCAGAGCCTCGACCGCATCGCTTAGCGGCCCACGCCGAAACCTGGCGTCGCCCCGCACACGAGCCTGCACCGTCTCTCGAAAATCCCTCGTCAACGCCACGGTCCACTCCTGTTCGGCCGATGGTAGCATATATTTTCCCATCGTCTGGAGAGCCCGAAACCCTCTGCAAAAGCCCAATCTTGCATTCCCGGATAACCCCAACCCGTGCTTTGGCAACTCTTATACAGGAGGGTTGATTGAAATGAAGAGCGTTGTTGCAACCGTTTGTTGTCTGGCTCTCTGCTGCATAACCGTGTCTGCCCAGAAGCAACATGCAGCCAAACCCATGACCGATCAGCAGTTCGTGGACTTTATCGCGCAAACGGACATGCTGGAAGCCCATCTGGGCCAGATGGCCGCGGATCAGGCCGGCAGCCAGGATGTCAAGGATTACGCGAACATGCTGGTAACGGACCACACCGCCGATTATCAAAAGCTGAGCGTCCTCGCGGCACAGGACGGCCTTACTGTTCCTCAGGGACTCGATGCCGCCCACAACCGCATGATCGCGCCGTTCGTTAAGTTGAAGGGCGCAGCTTTTGACACGCGCTATATTCACGAAATGATCGCAGGCCACACCGAGGCCATTGCGACCTTTACAAAAGAGGCCGAAACCGCCGAACATCCCGACGTGAAGGCGGCCGCCAGCGCGACGCTGCCCACGTTGCAAAAGCACCTTGACGGCGCGAAAGATCTCGAAAAGAAGCAATCGAAGAAATAGCGTTCCGTCGCCGACTTGGCAGTTGCAAACAAGCGAAGAGCGCGCGAAGCGCAAACACTGCATCTCATTGCATGGAATCCCGGCGGATTCGATGCCGCCACACGACGAAGAATCAGTGCGCGTTGGCCAGTTCTGCCATCATGCGGGCTGGGCGGCGCTCTCTCAGTTCGGCGGTAAGCTGGCGCGTTGACCGTTGCATCATCTCGCGCCCCTCAACCGGCGCTACGGAGGCCCTGGCATTCATCAGGCTGGAGCGAAACTCGAGACGACGCCGCTCGCGGTCTTCCCACGCGGCGAGGGCTTGCCTGACTGCATCTTCTCCGCCGCCCGGCTGAACTGCGTCAATCGTGAAGCAGTCCAGCGCTCCAGAATCGGACGTAACAGGATCGGACGTGAATTGAACTTCCATCGCTTTGCTCCTGCAGATACGGTACGGCAATCAGATGGGAGAAGTTCGCCTTTCGGTCGTCCCGGAACCCAGAGGGTCAACCTGCCCTCGCCGACCGGTGCAGTGCGCGCAAGACCAGCGCCAACCCAGCGCCGGCTTGACCTAACTGTGCATCGGTTCACCCTGCAAATAACCTGGGCAGCAAGTCAACGCAACACCGTCGAGCCACAAGCACCGAGATCCGGCCGGAACGCCCCGGGAATTTATCCCCCGCTTGTCTTCCCGCCAAAATTCGGTAAACTTATCTGTTCATTGGAGGAACCATGAAATCGTTTCCAGATCCCGGCCAGAACGCTCTATTGAAGGCTTCTCGCCTTGCCGCCATCACGCTGCTAGCTCTTGCCTGCACCACCGTCGCCTTCGCCAGCGCCATTCATGACGCCGCGCGCAAAGGGGACGTGAAGAAGATTCAGGCTCTGCTGGCAAGCGACCCCAAGCTGGTCGCCGACAAAGACGGTGACGGCGATACACCCCTGCATGTCGCGGCAAAGTTCGGGCAGCTCGAGGCGGCGCAAGCGCTGGTGGCCGCCGGCGCCGATGTGAACATCAAGAACACAGAAGCTCCGTTCTTACCGGGCGACCTGTGGGACGTAATTGGATCCAGCAACCACAAGGATCCGGTTGAATTGCTGAGGGTCCACGGGGTCAACACGGAGGACAACAAGAACGGTTACACCCCTCTGGATTTGGCCGCATTTTCAGTCCACTATATGCCGATGGTGAAGTTCCTCATCGACAAAGGGGCCGACGTGAACGCCAAGTCCGCCGCCGGAGCCACGCCGCTGTTCTGGGCAGTGTTGCGCCAGCAGCGGGACGAAGTGCAATACCTGGTAGACCACGGCGCGGACGTAAACGCCACGGATGCCTACGGCGACACCATCCTGGATATGATCCTGCACCTGCAATACACAACCATGCTTCCCATCATTCTGGCCAAGGACGTGGATGTGAACGCTCTTGATCAGGGCGGACATCGTCCATTGACGTATGCGCTGCAAATGGACGACCACAAATGGGCGGACATGCTGCGCAAAAAGGGCGCTCACGAATAAGGAAGGATTTTGGGCTATTCTTTTCGTTGAGAGGGATAGCCTTGCAGCCCTTGGGTTACAGCCGACTTTAGCTGGTTCGACAGCATCTCTACCGGAGAAGGTGCCAGCCCTGCCAGACGCAAAATAGCCCGAGCGCCATGACGCCCTCCAGGCAGAGGCCGATCGCAGCACCCTTCAGGCAATTCCCATCTTCCAATTCGGCTTCGCATAGGGCGCTCGTTTTCCTGGCTTGGATGGTGACCGGAGCCTGGTAAGAGGCCCAGGCGGCGCCGGGAAGCACATTCCGGAGCAAGAACGGTTGCGACGATTTGACATTGATCTCGTATAAAGCCTGACTTGGCACGTGCATTCCTTTCTGTCGATCTTACCGATTCGGCAAGGCTCCGAAACCAGTGAATCCGGGTGTTCAAAAGATCAACCGCACAAACTTCGGACGCTTTATTCTCTGACGAGTTGCAGTGGAAATCTGGGCAGTTATTTACATTGCCAGCGAAATTTTCCGGGCTGCATTCCAAATTGTTTCGCGCGGGCGTCTTTTCCCGTTTCTGCCCGTCCCCGAAGTCTTAACGCAGCCATCTAAAAGAATGAAGCCACGGGTTCACCGTGCGCAAAACCACGAAAGAATGATACTCGCTCTAGAATGCAACTTGGAAGGGGACAAATTACATGAATCTCACTGGTAACACCATCCTCATCACAGGCGGGGGGTCAGGCATTGGGCGCGGCTTCGCCAAAGAGCTTCACAATCTCGGCAACCAGGTGGTCATTGCCGGACGACGCCAGCACGCGCTCGACGAAACAACTGCCGCCAACCCAGGGATGAAGTCGCTGCAACTGGACATCGAAAGCCCTGCCGCCATTCGCGCCTTTGCCGCCCGGCTGACTGCCGAATTCCCCCAACTCAACGTCCTCATCAACAACGCCGGCATCATGCGCGTGGAAAAACTTTCCGCCCAGCAGCCGGATCTGGCCCACGCTGAGTCCATCATCACCACCAACCTGCTCGGACCCATCCGTCTCATCGCCGCTCTTCTGCCCCACCTCGAAATGCAGCCGCACGCGACCATCATCAATGTCTCTTCCGGCCTGGCTTTTCTGCCCCTGGTCTTCACACCCACCTATTGCGCCACCAAGGCCGCCATCCACTCTTACACCCAGTCGCTCCGCTACCAGCTCCGCGCCACAAAGATCGAAGTCCTCGAACTCATCCCGCCCTACGTTGCAACCGACCTGATGAGCGGCGCCTCCGACCCCCGCGCCATGCCCCTCGGGAAGTTCATCGCCGAGGTCATGGAAATCCTGAAGACCGAGCCCACGCCGCCTGAGATATGTGTCGAAAACGTCAAGCGCCTGCGCTTCGCTGCCGAGAGCGGCCATTACGATGCTATCTTCCAGGGACTCAACTCCTCCATGGCCGACGTTCATTAAAGCAAAGCCGGCATGAAACGCAAAAAACGGCGGGAGTATCAGGTCTCCCGCCGTCCTGCGCCTGCCTGGTTGTTGCTTACTCGCAGGCAATCTTATTTCCCGTCAAGCTCGCCGGCACGGCGCTTGAGCCGATTCTTCTTAACGCCGTTTCTTCAATCTAAGGGGGAGAACCTATTGAGTGAATTGCACTTTCGCCCCAAGTATCCGAACATTGGACACTTACCCAGGTAAGGTTACCGTTGTGGGAAGCGCGGTGGCCTTAACCTCTCCCTTCACCGCTGCGCTTGCGGAAGACCACCTTCAGCTCCCGCCGCCAATGCTCGCTCACCGCCATCAGTTCCCACTCCACCAGCGGAGATAAGTAGCGCAGCACCGGCTCGTTGGCCGGGTGAATCCGCAGAGCTGGAGCAGCCAGCAACAGCCGCGGCGCCAGTTCGGAAACCTCAGCCCCGGTAAAATATCCCTGCCGCTCGAAAGCCGAAACCGCCCGCCCGCCGCCATGCCGCGCCTGCCGGTCCGCATTCAATGCGCGCACCCTGATCCAGTAATCCAGCGCCTGGAGCGGCAGGTGCAGATCTTCGTCGGCCTTCAGCTCAATCACTGCGAGCCGCCCGTTGCGATCCAGCGTCAGCAGGTCCAACATCCCGCGGTCGCCGGTGGAAAGCGCCGGCACCTGCGAATAAAGCAAGTCGCCTCGGAGCCCAGGCAACAACTCCGAAATCCCAGAGCGCAGTTCCGCCTCCAACCAGCGCTCCGGCTGCATGCGGAAGAGCGCATCGGTATGCACCCCATCCGGCCGCCTACTCGCGAACAGCCGCGTCAGCAATTCGAGGCACATCGCCTCGTTTTCATCCGTCAGCAGGGTCTCATTGGCCCCCGCGCCAAAGGTGATTTCATCCTCGCGTGCAAACGAGCGCGCCGCAAATCCGTGGCGCACCCGAGCAAACTCCAAGCCATGCAGGAACAGCCCCACTTCGGTGGCCGCCGTTGCTCGCACCTCAACCCGGTCCCGCGCGGCCGGCGGCACCAATCCCATCAGCCTGGCGATGCCCGCGCCGCAACGCTCAATCGCCGCCACAGAAGAGAACGCATGAACCAGCCGCGAATCCAGATTGCCCGTATCGCGAAAGTCGACTTGCTCCAATTCTTCGCTGCGCTCATCCAGCGTAAAAAGCTGGAACTCCGCCGCCCCATGATTCAGCCACGCCATTCTTTCTGCCGTGGTGCGCCATGCCCCGTTCGGCACAATCACCTTCAGCCCGCCAAAGTGCCGCCGTCCTTCGCTCTTTTGCCGGCAATGGTCGAGCCAGAGAATCCCCAGCGTCAGAATCCCGTCGACCATCGCGCCAGACTCTGCGGCGCTCACGCCGATCACCGCGTCTGCAGCCGTGCCCTTGAGCAGCCGGCCGCGCACATACGCCGGGCCAAAGCTATGCTCGAGGTCCATCGCCGAGCGCAGCCCATCAACTTTCGACCCGATGAATCTGCGCGTCAGCGACCGCTCAAGAAGCCTCTGATAGTTCCGCCGCGCCGCATCCCGTGCCGTGGGAGTGCGTCTGTCGCTGGTCGGCACCAGTTCCAGCGCCTGCGGCTTGGCCGCGCCCATGCGCCTCGTCATCAGCCGCAGACACTGCGCGCGCTCCGCGAGCTCCACCACCGTCCGCATCAGGTTGCGTTCTTCGTTCCACAACTGCAGCAGGCAGCGGCCATGTTGCTCGGTCACCGCGTAGCGGGCCGTACGCATGTCAAACAGCACGCGGCCATCCTCCAGCACAGCAGCCGCCGGATGATCGCTCAGATACTCTTCAATGCTTTGTGCAAGCTTGGCTGGCGTCGGCGAGTCCGGCGCCATGCGGTCCGCGGACGGCCTTCTTTCGCCGGCGGCCATTGGCTGCGCTACCAGCCTTGCCGCGCGCGCAGGCTGGTGATGTGTGCCGTATGGTGGCGCGAGTGCCAGTCGTACATCGCCAGCACCTTGGCCAGATTCTGCCGGCCATGCTCCGGGTGCTCATATCCCTTCTGAAAGTCCGCGTCGGAGAGCGACTCGAGCAGCGCCACCCAGCGCCCGTGCAGAGCCTCGATCATGGCCAGCGAAACGTCCACCGGCAAGCGGCTATCCGGCAAGTTTGCCCACGCTTTCTCATCGTAGGCCTTGATCGTCGGCCAATGCTCGGTGAGCGCCAGTTTGAAGCGGATGTAGCAATTGCCGTGGCTGTCGGGCACGTGATGCACCACCTGGCGCACCGTCCAGCCGCCTTCGCGATAGGGCGTGTCCAGTTGGGCGTCGCTCAAGCCGCTCACGGCTGCGCGCAGCCGCTCGGGCAGCCTGCGCAGCGTTTCGATGTGCGCCGCGCGCACGCCGGGCATGCCGCTGGCCGGCGGGCTGAATTTTCCAATGGGAAAGCGGAGGTCTTCCAAATCGGGCATGGCTGAACTTTATCAGCTTTTCGTGCCCTTCAACCATGCATGTAGGAATGAAAAAGTGCGCCCGGCCCCGCGGAGTTGCCGCACCTGGCCGGGGTTAGTTCTAGGCGTGTGCGTGGTGATGATGGTGGTGGCGATGATGGTGACGCGCACTGGCGAATGCCGGGGCGGCAAACACCATCAGAAGCAGGGCTGCAGCGAGGATCTTTTTCATGCCACGAATGTAGCACGGACGGCGTGCCTTCGATAGCGCAATTAGCACTGGGCATCAAGAGAATCACCGGGGCGGGAAAACCGTTCTGACATGGAACTGTCGAACAGCTTGAGCATCGCCTTTGGAACAGCAAATGGGCGTAGACTGGAACCAAGATGACCAATTCGACCCCTCCTCCCAGCAACGGCCATAAACGCTATTTCTTTGAAAAGTTTGGTATCACCGAGCGGCTTCTGGAACGCTGTCTCGGCGAAGCCCTGGCCGCCGGCGGAGACTACTCCGACCTCTATTTCGAATCCGTCACCGCCACATCGCTCGGCGTGGATGAGCAGATCGTCAAGTCCGCCTCGCAGGGCACCAGCGCCGGATGCGGCATCCGCGTGCTTTCCGGCGAGCGCACCGGCTACGCCTACACCGACAACCTCAGCCCCGAGCGCCTGCTCCACGCCGCCCGCACTGCCGCGCTGATCGCCTCCGGCCCGGCAAAGCAAACTGTGCAAGGCTTCGTCGAAGCTCCCACGGCCGATCTTTATCCCGTCCCCCTTGGCGGATTCGACCTCGACCTGGCCGCGCGACTTGAGTTGATACTCCGTGCCGATCGAGCCGCCCGCGCCTACGACAACCGCATCGTCCAGGTCCGCGCAGGCTACTCCGAAGAGCTCCGCCGCATCCTCATCGCCGCCTCCGACGGCGCATTTGCCTCCGACACCCAGCCCCTCTGCCGCCTCAACGTCTTCGTCATCGCCAAGGAAGGCGCCATTACAACCAAAGGCTCAGCCGGCGGTGGAGGCCGCGCGGGGCTTGAGCAGTTTGTAGGGAGTAAGAGCCCTGAGGGCCTGGCCAGCGAGGCCGCCCGCGGAGCCATCCTGCAACTCGGCGCCGTTCCCGCTCCCGCCGGCGAGATGGAAGTCGTCCTCGGCCCCGGCTGGCCCGGCATTCTGCTTCATGAAGCGGTAGGCCACGGACTGGAAGCCGACTTCAACCGCAAGAAGACCTCCGCCTTCGCCGGCCTCATCGGCCAATCCGTCGCCAGTTCCAAGGTCACCGTCGTCGACAACGGCACCATCGCCGGGCGCAGAGGAAGCCTCAACGTCGACGACGAGGGCTCCGCCACCCAGGAAACCACGCTCATCGAAGGCGGCATCCTGCGCGGCTACCTCACCGACAAGTTGTCGGCAAGGCTCACTGGCGCGGCCAACACCGGCTCCGGCCGCCGCGAGAGCTACCAGTCCATCCCCATGCCGCGCATGACCAACACGTACATGCTGGCCGGCGACGACGAGCCGGAAGACATTCTCCGCTCCGTCAAGCGCGGCCTCTACGCCGTAAACTTCGGCGGCGGCCAGGTGGACATCACCAACGGCAAATTCGTCTTCTCCGCGTCTGAAGCGTATTTAATCGAAGACGGAAAAATCACCGCCCCCGTCCGCGACGCCACGCTGATCGGCAACGGGCCCGAGGCCTTAAAGTACGTCTCCATGGTCGGCCACGACCTAAAGATGGACGAAGGCATAGGCACCTGCGGCAAAGACGGCCAATCCGTCCCGGTCGGCGTAGGAATGCCCACCATCAAGCTGGACAAAATGACCGTCGGCGGGACTGGCCATTGAAGAGAGGAGCGAACCATGCCCGGCGCGAAACCCATCGAAGTGCTTTCTGACGAAGAGCTCCAAGCAAGGATCGCAGAACTACTCGCACGATGGCCCCTTTACCGAAGGCTCAAGTTCAAGAACGACACACTCCACGACTACCCCGAAATCATTCGTACTCACTGCCCAATCTGCTCAGGCGACCGAAACTTTGACCGGTTTTCATGGGAGGGAGTGAAGTCAACACGTCGGGCGCAGGGACCGTTCGGCCCCGAACAGATCACCAGCGCAAGAGGGGCGCTCAGGACTCTTTCATATCTGTGTCCGGATTGCAAACGGCATTGGGTTTCCTGCGTTGTTCGCTGGGACCAACGCCTGGAGGGAGAGGTAAATGTCATTCAGAAATGCGGGCAGTATCCGGAGATCGAGACGGTAATTGATCCTGATCTGCAAAAGTCGATTCCAAAGGACGACGTCGTTCTATTGAAGAAGGCGATCACCTCCCGGAACTTCAATAACGGTCTTGCGTCCGTGGCATATCTGAGACGAGTTGTTGAGAATCAAATTGAACCGCTCATCCAAAGACTGTTAAACAATAGCGAAGGCGGCAGCGAAGAACTGAAGACCCGCATTGAAAAGGCAAGGACGGACAGGGGATTCAGAGGGCTATTGGATCTCGCGGGACAGGTCCTGCCAGATTACCTGAAGCCGGGTGGCACCAATCCGCTTGTTCCCCTCCACAAGCTCGCGAGCGAAGGGATGCACAATCTACCTGAAGACGAGTGCATCCAAATCTTTGATGAGAGCAAAGAGGTTTTTTCCTTCGTGTTTCGCGAATTGCATCGGCACCAGCGAGAGGTCAAAGCGTTCGAAGAGAACCTCAAGAAGCTACAAAAGACGTAGACGTAGACTGCCGGGTGCTGCGGGTCTGGATCTTCAGACCTGGGATCCACAAACCGTTTGGCGCAGAATCCCAGCCCGCCGCACCGAAGGTGCCGCAAAGGCGTCCCGGAGGGACGACACGACAGTAGCCCCGGGTGAACCCGAAGCACAGCGAAGGGGCAACCCGGGGTTAGCCGCCCAAAATGAACTTGGCGTCCTGTAGGGACGCCGCGAAATCTACGCTCACCTGCAACTTCCGTTAGAATAGAAGATCAGGAGGGACCGCCATGACATAGGTACGCAACTGCGTTCTGGAGTTCGTCATGAGCCGTTCCTACCGCCGCCCCTACGCGGCGATCACCGGCCTTGCAAGCGCGAAAAACGACAAGCAGCTGGCCCACCGGGGAGTCCGCCGCAAACAGAATCTCACGCTGAAAACCTGCCTCGATTTCGAAAACCTGCTCCTTCCCCATTTCCTCGAATGCCCGTGGAACAACACTTGGTGCTGGGACCGCGACGGCGCGCAATCCTACCATTGCCGCCCGCATGACTCGGACGACGAGTATAGTCGGAAGTACTACTGGAAACTGCTGCGCAAGTAGCCGGTTAACCCGCATTTGATAGCGTGAATCTATGCCCCATGCCGCACCCTCCCTCGATCAAGCCACGCTCGACCTTGAATCCCTCACCGCCGACGTGGTCGCACTGGCCATGAAAGCCGGAGCCTCCGACGCCGAGGCAGTGGTCCGCGAAGGCGATGAGTTCAGCGTCAACGTGCGCATGGGCGAGGTGGAAACGCTGAAGGAATCCGGCTCCCGCGGCCTGGGCCTGCGCGTCTTTCTTGGCACCCGCTCCGCCTCGACCTCAACCAGCGACCTGACCGCCGACGGCATTCGCCAATTGGTCGAAGGCGCAATCGCGCTGGCCAAGGTCACGGAAGAAGACCCGTTCGCTGGGCTGCCGGAGACTGCCGAGTTCGGCTCCATTCCCGGCGACCTGCACCTCTACTTCGAAGACGTCTACTCGCTCGACGGCAAGGAACGCATCGAGTGGGCGCGCCGCGCTGAGGCCGCGGCGCTGGCCGCCGACCCGCGCATCACGAACTCCGACGGCGGCAGCTTCGACGCCGCGACCGGCCGTAAGGTGATCGCCAACTCGCGCGGCTTTGTGGGCGGATACCGCACCAGCTACGCCGGCGTCTCCGCCGCACCATTGGCCATGGACGCGAACGGCCAGATGCAGCGCGATGGCTGGTGGTCGGGTGCTCGGCGCCTCATCGATCTGGATTCACCCGAGTCGATCGGCAAAGAAGCTGCTCGCCGCACCATTCGCCGGCTCGGCGCGCGCAAAGTGCCCACGCAGCGCGTACCCATCGTCTTCGCGCCCGAGGTCGCCCGCTCCCTGATCGGCTCCATCTTTGAAGCGGCATCGGGCGACTCCATCTGGCGTCACGCGTCCTATCTCGCAGGCAAACTCGGCGAACAAATCGCTGCCCCCACGCTCACGATCGTCGACGACAACGCCATGCTGCTGCCCAATGGCGCGGGCGGATTCGGTAGCTCGCCTTTCGACGGCGAAGGCCTGCCTTCGCTGCGCACCGTCGTGGTCCAGAACGGCATCCTGCAGACCTACCTACTCAACACCTATTCGGCGCGCAAGCTGGGTATGAAGTCCACCCACAACGCGTCGCGCGGCCTCGCCGGCACACCTGGCATCGGCTGCGGCAATCTTTATCTCGAGCCCGGCCAGCTCTCGCCGGAGGAGATCATCACCCAGACACACACCGGCCTTTACGTCACCAGCCTGATGGGCTTCGGAACCAACATCGTCACCGGCGACTACTCTCGCGGCGCCACCGGCTTGTGGATCGAAAACGGCCAGCTCACTCACGCCGTGGAAGAAGTCACCATCGCCGGCAACCTGGCCGAGATGCTGATGAACGTCACCGCCATCGGCAACGACCTCGACTTCCGCGGCTCGGTGGCTTCGCCCACCCTGCGCATCGACGGCATGACCATCGCCGGAGCCTGAATCCCGTGCCCGGCGACGCGCTCACTCAATCGCTGCCCTTTGACCCGGCCAACCCCAGGGCGGCGCTCACCGAGTTGCCTCATACCGCCGCCGTCTTCGCGCTTTACGGCGCCGAAGCACACGCCGAGCCCTACATCGGCCGCACGCCCAACCTCCGTGCTCGCCTCGAACGCCTTCTCCAACCTTCGCCCAAACATCCGCGACGTCTGCAACTAGCCGGCCGAGTGCGCCACATCGCCTGGCGTTTAACGGGTTCAGATTTCGAGTCGCTGCTCCTTCAATTCGAACTCCTCGAGAAGGTCTACGGCCCGAAGTCCCTGGACCGCATGCACCTCGGCGCGCCATCTTTCATCCGCTACCTGGGCTCGAATGCTTATCCGCGCATCACCATCACTAACCGTCCCAGCCAGCGCGAAGCCGACTGGGCTTACGGTCCGTTTCAGTCACGCGCTGGCGCCGAGCGCTTCGCCGAAGAAGCCCTCAAGCTTTTCCTGTTGCGCCGCTGCACCTTTGATCTTGATCCCGATCCCAACTATCCCGGCTGCGTCTACTCGGAGATGAAGATGTGCCTGGCCCCTTGCTATAAGGGCTGCACGGATGAGCGCTACAAGGAAGAATCCACCGCTGTAGAAAGCTTTCTGGCCACTCGCGGAGAGAGCCGCCTCGTCACCCTCCGCACCCTGCGCGACCAGGCCTCCGCCGATCTCGAATTCGAAGCCGCTGCCGCTCTCCACTCCCAGGTGCAGCGCGTAGAGGCCGTCCGCTCTCTAGCGCCCGAGCTAGTTCGCCCGCTTGGCCAGCTCCGCGCCGTCATCCTTCAGGCATCCGCGAATCCCGATGAAGTCGCAGTCTTCCTGCATGAGAACGCCCAACTCCGCGGCCCAGCGGCCTTTTCGATCATCGGCATGAGAATCCAGAACGAGCAGTCAGGCTCCAGCTCCTTATTTGCCCAGCCCATGGCCATCGAGCCCATCCCGGAGAAAACAGGGGTCAGGGATCAGGGATCAGGGATCAGCATAAGCTTCAAGGCGGAGAATGAAACGAGGCCCGATTCAACGTCTGAAACGGGAGTCACTGCCACAGACAAGCTCCCTCGCGGACTGCTCGAATCCCGCCTGGAAGTCGCCCTCGCAACCCTGGCCAAGTCCAGCGAGCCTCCATCGTCCACAATCCGCCAAGGCCATCTTGCCCTGCTCAAGCGCTGGTACTACCGTCCCGAAGTGCGCCGCTCCGGCGAAATCTTCTTCCCCGACTCCGAAGGCCGCTGGCCCATCAAGCCCATTCTTCGGGGCATCGGAAGGGTCGCCGCAAAGCAACTGAAGCCTTCTTCGGTAAAACCACAGGAAAGCCCTGCACCCACCCCATGACCACACGCGCCGAAATTCGCCGACTCCTCGCGCAAGGCAGATATGCACTTTCGGTCGGTCGAGTCCGCGAAGTTGTGCCGCTGATTAAGGAGCAACCTGCGCTCGCTGCGTATCTGGTTGAACTTCTCTTTGAGCAGGACATCGGTATTTCGCAACGTGCCGCCGACGTGCTCGAGCGTGTCTCCCACAAACCGTCGGCGGCGCTTTATCGCGTCCTCGCGCAGTCGAAGGAAACCCTGGTCGGTCTGCTTGCAGAGGCCGAGCCCAAAAAGCTCCGCTGGAACCTTGCGCTCACCCTCGGTCGCCTGCCTCTCAGCGTTCCCGAATGCCGCCGCTCCGCCCAGATCCTCTCCACCTGGCTCGACGACCCTTCCTCGATCATCAAGACAGCAGCCCTCCAATGCATGGCCGATCTCACCCACCATGACCGCACCATGTTACCCACAGTGCTCGACCTGCTCCGCATCCACAGCCGCACAGGTACGCCCGCTATGCGCGCCCGCTGCCGCATCTTGCTGAAGAAGCTCGAAAAGCAGACGGTCAAGTCAAATCTTTAAGGCGTATTAGGAAAAGATGTAGCCGTCTTCAATGGCGTGCAAGGTCGTCGCTCCTTGGGGTCGCGCCGACTTCAGGGTGCTGCTTCCGGGATACAGTATTTCCTAATCCGCCGTAGACCGCTTTTCTCGTAGCTCGCCGAAAATCGTCGCGCCGGTCTCCCGAGCGGCTGTTTTTGAGGTCATGGGGCGTTGTTTTTTATTTCAGATTGCGGTCTGGTTTGATTGATTCAATGCGGCTTATCGGGAAAAGAATGCACAGTCTCACAAGAAAACCGGCGTGTTTTGTGCCCTCGGCGGTTGAGTGGAAAGAGACAGGGGGGGTAGACGCGATGAGTTTTCAGATCGCGGATGCCCGCTCATCCTTTCCAATTTCATTGTGCGCTTTTGGGTGGAAATTATATGCAAAACGGAGCGAAGAAAATCTGCTGAAGAGCGCGGTTGCCAAGTGATTGATTCAACGCGCGTAAGTTCGTGTGAACGGTCGAAACGGCGGAGCGGGATAGAAGAATTTTGCTTGACAGAGTTTGGGGTTGCAATTTCAGAGCCTTTTGGAGAAGACCGTCAAGTCAGGGAGTTTCGTCCGCAAGGGCAAAACAGACTGTGGACAGTCTTGGACTGAAAGCAGCAAGTTAGCGCCCGCTGCGCGGGTTTGGCAAGTTAGCAAGTTGGCGGGCGGCATGGACAACGCGGGTTTCATGTCTTGATGGGTCGGGATCTCGGGTAAGCGACTGTTACAAAGCCTGAGTTTTTCAACAAGCTCTCAGAGACTTGGCCCGACCTTGAATTCGGAGTATTCGCGGTCGGTTAGAAATGCAAGCAGGCCTTTCAACGTCCCGCTTGATCTCACTTCAGTTTCCAGCTTTCAAAGAATCGTTGTAAGAGTGTCGCGCCCAACCCAGATAATGCGGGTTCAGGGAGTTGCTCGCATCCAGCTTTTTCAACATCTGTGGCAACAGGCCTTGGTAGTCCGGCGTGCGGAGCGCAATCGCCATCTTCGCCAGGTTCCCGCCGCTCAGTCCGTCGTACGCCATATCGAGATACTTCTTGCTGTTCCGTTCCACATCCTCTGCCTTTTGGTCCGTGCTCTTTCGGTCATCGGGACTGGCCAGTTCGTACATCATCAGCGTCACTCGCGGCACTGCGGAGAGAAGCATCTTTCGCTGACCAGCATCCCCCTTGAGCAGCTTGTTCTGGATGTCCGCATTCACCGTCAATCCGGCCGGCTCGGCCAGGGCGCGCACGGCGCGGAAGGCATCCGCAAGCCCCGGAAGGAATTGCAGATTCCCCGGGCCTTTGTTTTCCGGCCGCTGCTGCGGCTCCACATCCAGATGAATCCCGTCAAACCGATTGCTAGGATGCGCCTGGTTGAATCGCTCGACTTGCCTCACTTTGTCCAGCAGCTTTTCTCGATGTTTGCCGGGCTCATCGGCGTCGGTGCTCGACAGCAGCGCCTCTGCGCGAATCTTCGCGGCGTGCAGCAGGCCGATCAGATGCGCAAGAGCTGTCTCCTCGGATGGCGAAGTGTTAGCGGAATATGAAACGTAAACCTCGTTGATGCCCTCGGTCCGGCAGAAGTCCCGTAAAGCCTCAGCGCCGCGCGGCACATCCAGCACTGCCGGACTCTTCCATACCCAGAGGCCATGAACCGGGCCCGAGGCCGCGGCAGGATCTGCCCCGGCGGCAGCGCAGACATCCGGCATACACACCAGGAGTGAGCAAACCGTCCCAAAAAACAAGGCGCGCAGCAGCCGCCTAACGCTGCCAATTCCGTTGCCCGTTTTTGCTTTCTGCGTCCTCAAGATGAGGAAATATTACACCCGGCTTTGTTCTTTTCCCGGCAGCAACCCCTCACACCAGCTCATTGATTCGCGCATTAAGGTTGTCTTCCGCCGACTGCTGGCTTGATCCGCTCGCCGTGGCACCTGCAAGATTCGGCACGGTAGCCGTGTAATCGCCTCCGGCCCTTTCCACGCTGCCCCAGTACTGCTGGCCCGCCACGCTGGTCGAGTAGCTGGACTCCTGCACTTGCTGCACAACATTGCTCCCTGTCGCCAAAGCAGAAGCGCTGGGTGACGGCGCGGCAACCAGCACCGGATTGAACTTCGCCGCCATCGAATCTATCGAAGAAATTCCGCCGATTAGCATCGTTCTACCTCCCGGTTGAGTTGAACCTTCTCCTAATCGCCTATCGGCGTACACGAACGGAACTTTAGTGCAATTTGAGAAAGATGAATATCAAGCTTGCTCCGGCGAACGAGCGGACCAGCGCGGACGGCGATTGTAAGATCCGAAAGGTTTTGCAGGGGCTAAAGCCCACATTCTTTTTTGGGCCTTTGCGGCACGACTGAAGTCATGCCCTGTTACAAGGCAACGGGACATTGGCCGATTCAAGGGCGAGCCTGAGCAAACTTGATATTCATCTTGAGAAAATGGCGGACGTCGATCGTCCACAGGCGGCCGGCAGACTCCAAACCATCCCCGCTGATACACTTGTCCGGTCAGGGATTGACGCCTTAGACGCGCTTCCCACAACTGAAAGACACCATGGTCGAGCTGCTTCCCTCCATCCTCTCCGCCGACTTCGCCCACCTGGCTGACCAGGTGGCCGCGGCCGAGCGCGGTGGGGGCACCGCTATCCATGTCGACGTCATGGACGGCCATTTCGTTCCCAACATCACCATCGGGCCTCCGGTCGTCAAGAGCCTGCGCAAATTCACCAGGCTGCCCCTCGACTGCCATTTGATGATCGACAACCCCAATGAGTTCATCGCCGACTTCGCGGATGCCGGCGCCGACTGGGTTAGCGTCCATTACGAAGCCTGCCCGCACCTGCACCGTACGCTTCAGCTGATCGAGCACCACGGCATGAAACCCGGCGTCGTGATTAATCCGGCTACACGGGTCGATCTGCTCATTGACATTCTGCCTATGGTGCATCATGTCCTGATCATGAGCGTGAATCCGGGCTTCGGCGGGCAGGAATTCATCCCTTTCTCCCTGGAAAAGCTTCGCCGCCTGGCCGAATTGCGCCGTGAGCTGGGTCTGGCGTTTAAAATTGAGGTGGATGGCGGCGTGGCTCACGATACGGTAGCCCAGGTCGTCCAAGCAGGAGCGGAGCTGCTGGTGGCCGGAAATGCTGTCTTCGGCGCAGGGCAACCGGAGCAGGATGCGCGCTCCTTGCTGGCTGCGGCCCGCCAGGCTGCCGGCGAATAACAGGGTAAGATCTAAAAGTACTCGGAAAATGGTGTCGCGCGAATCCACCTGCCCGGCATCGCAATGAGGGAATATGAACCGGTTGTCCAACAAGATTGCCGTGCTCGCTCTGTCGTTTCTCGTCCTGGCCACGGTTGCGGCCCACGCCGACAAGAAGCCCAAGAAAAAGAAGAACGTCGACCTGAGCGCGAATCCGCTCGCAGCCGTCAACTCCAAGCAGCCTGACAAAGAGCTATTCGACAAGGCCATGCTGGCCATGAAGAAGGGCCGCTTCGACGTTTCGCGGCTCGACCTCCAGACCATGCTGAATACCTATCCGGAGTCGGAATACCGCATGCGCGCCAAGCTGGCCGTGGGCGATAGCTGGTTCAAGGAGGGCGGGACGGCCGCTCTTGCCCAGGCCGAGGCTGAGTACAAAGACTTCATCACCTTCTTCCCCAACGCCCCGGAAGCAGCCGAGGCGCAGATGAAGGTGGCAGACATCTATTACCAGCAGATGGAGAAGCCGGACCGCGACCCCAACAACGCCGAGCGCGCGGAGTTGGAATACCGCAACATGATCAACATGTTCCCCGATTCGACGCTCGTGCCGCGCGCCAAGCAGAAGCTGCGCGATGTGCAGGAAGTGCTGGCCGAGCGGGAGTCCGAGATCGGTCTCTACTATGGGAGCCGCGAAAACTATAACGCCGCCATTGCGCGATTGCAGACCGTGAACGACACCTACCCGCTCTTCTCCAGGAGCGACCAGGTGCTGTTGGGAATCGGCGACGCCTACGCCGGCATGGCCCATGGCATCATGATTCAGTCCAGGGTCCCTGGCGCCATCAAGGAGCGCTTGAGTGCGGCGTACATGGATCGCGCCGCGCAGGCCTATGCGAAAGTCATCACGCGCTACCCCATGGCTCCTCACGTTGAGGATGCCCGCGACCGCCTGGTGGCGATGAACCGTCCTGTTCCCGAACCCACCGATGCAGCCGTAGCCGAGAGCGACGCCGAGCAGCGCAGCGAACAGCCATTGCGATTTACCGACAAGACCTTGGACATCATCAAGCATGGACCCATGGTGGTTCAGGCGGTCCACGTGGGCGAACCGTCCCTGGAAGACCCAAAGCGCACCCTGGCCCCGGAAATCACCAAGCAAAACGTTGCCATGTTTACTGCTGCTGTCAACCAAGGCAGGCCCCCAGCGGCGCCTATCGGAGCCGTGGCTCCCACCGGCGCCAACGAACCCACACGCAGCGACCAGCCCTCAACCGTACCGCTGCAAATGGCGGTTCCCACCGGCGGTACCGGCGTAGGCGCCGAGATCGTCTCCGCGCCGACGACCCCGGCCGCGGCAGACCCCGGCGCTGGGCTCAAGGCCGTGGGTCCGGTCGACACCACCGCTCCTCCCATAGAAAAGCCGGCCGACGCTCCCGCTCAGGTCAACGAGGTCAAGTCGCAGGGCGCCACGGCCACGGCCCTGGACGACAAGTCCAAGAAGCCCAAGGCCGATACCAAGGAAGAATCTGACAGCAAGAAGAAAAAGAAGAAAGGGTTGGCCAAGCTCAACCCGTTCTAAGCAGACAGTTTTTGCATGTAAAGAAGGCCGCACCCCTAACGGGCGCGGCCTTTTTCATTCCATATTATGGCCGGAGGAGGGATCTTTCATTTGGCCGCCGGACACACGCAGGCTTTGAAACCCTCCGCCGAGTCGTTCTGCAGGCTGCAGACATATTGCGGCCAGAACTTGCCCAGCAGCGGATTCTCATTGCCTACGAAGAAGTTGTGTATGTAGTCGCGGCTGGCCTGCGTCGTGGCACCGGGATCAGCGGCGAACCCGGAAACCATCTTGCTCACCGATGCCGCGGTAAACTCCCCTTCGTCAAAAGTCTTTCCCCAGTCGTATTCCTCATGCCAGGCCGTGTCTACACCGGTTGTATTCGACGCCGCATAGACACGAAAATCCTTGAGTTCCGCAGTCGCGTGGTCAACGCGCGCTACGGTAAATGAAGGCGCATTGCCATTGATGGGTGAAATCGACGAAACGATTTTCACCGGCACCTCCTTCCCCGAAGCTGAGCCAGGCGCACCGTTCTCCGCTCGCAAAATCCGCACTTCGTCCATGTGCGTGTGCGCAAAGATGGCCAGCTGCACCACATCGCTGAACTGGATAAGCACATCCGCAAGCTTTTCCGATGCGAGAAACATCCTGGGCCCCTTCGGACCACAGACCTCACCCAGGTGGGCAGCGCTTGAGTGCACATCCACTCCGGGCGGAATATGGGCCATCACCCAAACCTTCTCTTTATTGCGCCGCGCCTCGGTCAGTTGTTGCTCCAGCCACGCGGTCTGTGCCTCGGCTGCGCTCTCATCGGGCTTCTCGCCGCACGTTGTGTATTTGCTTCCCATGAACTGATCGTCCAGCACCAGTATCCGCGCACTCAGCAACGGCAGCCGGGCACTGTAGTACCCGCCCGCCGTGAACGTCTCCTGAGCGACCTTCCGCTCCGGAGCCGGAAAACTCTTCGTCACTTCCTGGCCCACGGCCGCCAGGAAATCGCTATGCGCATCGAGCTTGTAATCGCCGCAGTCAGAGTCGTTGTTGCCCAAAGCCCAGTACATCGGTACACGGGGAAGCGTTCCATCTACCTCTTCCATCACAAAGTCCAGCGTCTTCTCTGCAAATACGCGATAGTCGCCCGCCGCTGCCTTAGGAAACATCGCTGCAAACTTGCACGAAAAAGCATGCGAGATCAGATCGCCGCTCACCGTAACAAACTTCGCCTCAGCCGCATCTGAGCGAATGGCCTGCAAGCTCGAATCCAGCAACGCAAATGACGTATCGTCTCCGCGCGCGTGACAGGTCTGCTGCAACGCGTCGAATTGCTTCGCCCGATCCGGCGACGGAGCCGCAGCCAGAATTCCCTTCCATTCGCCCACCGGCGCAGCGGCCAGTTGCGGAACCTTCCCCGGATCGAAGAACGGCTCGAAGTGAATGTCGCTCAAAAACAGCGCCTGAATCGTCCCGTCGCTCTGCGTCGCTACCGGCGCCCCTTGCGCTCGAGCCAAGCCAGCGGACAACAACAAGCATGCCGCCAAGATTCCCCACCCCGGAACAACCCGAATCCCAACAACTTTTTGCTTCACATCCATGCCTGCTCCTTGAGCACGGCGGGCCCGATGCCGTCCCTGTGCAGAATACCGCAGGCGCTCCGTCGGGATCCTCCAACCTGAGCGAAATGGATGAGAGACCACGAACCTGTGCCTCCTCCATCCCCAACCCTCTCATCTGCTAGAGTGAGGGGTGGTCCCCTCGCTCAAAACCTTCTCTTGGAGACGGTTCAGTGCAGACCGGGGGCTCGACTGAAAACCCCCATGCCCCACGACCTGCCCAAAGCCTACGACCCCACAGCCATTGAAGATCATTGGGCCGAATACTGGGTCAGCGAAAACCTTTTTGCCCAGCCGACGCCCGATCACGGCGATCAAGTGCAGGGCGGTACCTTTGACATCCTGCTGCCCCCGCCCAACGTCACCGGCAACCTGCATATGGGGCACATGTTCGAGCACACGGAGAGCGATATCCTCATCCGCTGGCATCGCATGCGCGGCGACCGGGTTTTGTGGATTCCGGGCACCGACCACGCCGGCATTGCCACGCAGATGCTGGTGGAACGCCAGGTCGTGAGCGAAGGCACCACCCGCCAGCAGCTTGGCCGCGAGGCATTCATCGAGCGCGTGTGGGAGTGGAAGCGCCACTACGGCGGCAATATCCTCCGCCAGATGAAGCGCCTCGGCGCATCGGTCGATTGGCAGCGCGAATACTTCACCATGGACGACAATCTTTCTGTTGCCGTGCGCGAAGCCTTCGTGCGCTTATACGAGCAGGGCCTCATCTATCGCGGCGCGTACATTGTCAACTGGTGCCCCCGCTGCCAGACCGCCATCAGCGACCTCGAAGTGGTCCACGAAGAGCAGAAAGGCCACATCTGGGAGATTCGGTATCCAGTTGTTGGTTCTGATGGAAAGGACACTGGCGCGTTCGTCACCGTAGCCACAACGCGCCCCGAAACCGTGCTCGGCGATACTGCTGTCGCGGTTCATCCTGAAGACGAGCGCTATCTGCACTTCCACGGGAAGAAACTCCGCCTGCCTCTCGTTGGCCGAGAAATCCCCGTCATTCTCGACGACTGGGTCAGCCGCGATTTCGGCACAGGCGCAGTCAAAGTGACACCAGCCCACGATCCTAACGACTTCGAACTGGGCAAGCGACACAATCTGCCCGCCATCAATGTGATGGATGAGACTGCGCAGATCAACGCCGAGGGCGGCGCCTATCGGGGCCTCGACCGTTACGTTGCCCGCAAGCGCATCGTGGCCGATCTCGAAGAGCAAGGCCTGCTGGCAGGCGTAAAGGACCACACCAACAACATCGGCCACTGCGACCGCTGCAAGACCGTTGTCGAGCCGCGCCTCTCCACGCAATGGTTCGTCAAGATTCAGCCGCTCGCCGACAAAGCCATCGAAGCCGTAAAAACCGGAGCGATCAAATTCACTCCGGAGATGTACAAAAAGACCTACCTCAACTGGATGGAGAACATCTACGACTGGTGCATCAGCCGCCAGTTGTGGTGGGGCCATCGCATCCCCGCGTGGCACTGCGCTACCTGCGGCAAGATTACTGTCGCGCGCGTCGATCCGACCACCTGCGCGCAGTGCGGCTCGGAGCAGATCACGCAGGAAACCGACGTCCTCGATACATGGTTTTCGTCGGGGCTGTTGCCCGTGTCAGTCTTCGGCTGGCCCAATATCACGGCTGAGAACCGCGCCGACTTCGACGCGTTCTATCCCACCAGCCTTTTAGTCACCGGTTTCGACATTCTCTTCTTCTGGGTAGCCCGGATGATCATGCTCGGCATCTGGTTCGCGCAGGACATTCCAGAGAAAGACGGGAGCCCGCGGACGCTCGCTGAGTCCGTTCCGTTCCGCGAGGTTTACATCCATGCGCTGGTCCGCGACGCCAACCGCGAAAAGATGTCCAAGACCAAGGGCAACGTCATCGACCCCATCGGAATCGTCAAGGAGTATGGCACAGACGCGGTGCGCTTCACATTAGCGTCCATGGCCTCGCCCGGCACCGACATCGCTTTCAACATTGCGAGAACCGAAGGTTACCGCGCCTTCGCCAACAAGATCTGGAACGCCGCGCGGTTCATCCTCATGAATGTGGACCGTGCGGCGGAAGCTGGGATCCCACGATTCGCTGAGATGCTGCAGAAGCTTCACCGCTCATTTGATGGCCCCGAATTCTCAGCTTCCTTGGAACATATTCCCGAAAGAGCCTCTACGCTGCTCCGTGGACTCAGAGAGCGTCCGTCTGAATCAAGAGGGCTATTCAATCTGCCCTTCCTTTTTGGAGAGAATCCGATCGAAGCACGCTGGATCGTCGCGCTTCTTTACAAGACGGCATCCGACGTGAATGAAGCGTTGGACAATTATCGATTCGATGATGCTGCAAACAGCATTTACCAATTCTTCTGGGGAAGTTTCTGCGACTGGTACCTGGAAATCGTAAAGCTGCGACTCGATTTTTCACAGCCTGTGAATTACGAGGAGCTACTGGAAAGAGAGCCGACGGCGGAAGAGCTGAAATTCATTGAGCGACCGCCCGCCGGGGCCTCCCTTTACAACCTGCTCTTTGTCTTTGAAGCATCCCTTCGCGTGCTTTCGCCTTTCATGCCCTTCATTACCGAGGAGCTTTGGCACGCCGTCTACGACGGTAATCCTCCCTCCAAGTCGATCGCCCTGGCGCGCTTCCCAACGCCCATGGGAATATCTGACTCAATCCCCAGCGTTATCGAAGAAATGGCCCTTCTGCAAAGCATCATCACCGAAGTTCGAGCCCTCCGCAAGGAAATCGGCGCGGAAGAAAAGGCAACGGTTCCGATTGAACTTCGCATCGAAGAAAATTCAAAGCCGATTGCGGAGGAGAACCGCGACATCATCGAGCGAATCGCACGCGTCAGCGAAGTGCGAATCGTAGATCAAATCTCCGCCGGACTACCAAAGCACTCTACGCCCGCCTTCGACGTCGCCGTAATCTACGAGCGCACCATCGACATCCCCGTCGAGCGCGAGCGCCACACGAAGGACATCGCCAAATACGAAAAAGGCCTGGCGGCAGCAGAGCGCCAACTCGGCAACGAAGCCTTCATCCAAAAGGCCCCGCCCCACATCGTCGAAGGCCTCAAGAAGCAGGAAGCCGAAACCCGCCTGCTGCTGGAAAAAGCACGCGCGGCCCTGGCCAGCTTGCCTCCGGAAGCCAATGGAAGCTCTGAGTAGCCATGGGAACTCCCTCAGGGGCTAAAGCCCTCTGTTATCTTGTCGCGGTTACGGCACGGCTGAAGCCGTGCCCTGACACTTCTTGCCGCTGCCGACAAGTTTTTCAGCAATTTGCAGAGTCGAACCCCTTCAAAACATTGACTTATTTAGAGGTTCGCTAAGGCATGCCCTGCGCCTGCGATCAATGCCTTCAGCACGCACGGACGCTTGGGCTGCCACAGGCTCCGCCCTCGAAGGCCGCAATCCACAAGGCCTACCGCCAGGCCGCCAAGCTCTGGCACCCTGATCGCCATGCGAACGATGCCCGCTCGCAGCAGGAGGCGGAAGAGCGTTTCAAGGGAGCCCAGACTGCTTACCAGGCTCTCACCGAGCACCACGAGCATCCGGTTGATTTGCCGCCTCCAACGATCTTTGCCAAGCCTGTGGAGCCGCCGCCGCTCAGCTTCGGCAACGCTCCAGGCTGCTTCACCACCCCGCAATTCACGCCTTACATTCAACAAATCATCGCCCACCACCTGGGATTGGGCCGCACACCTATCGCCATCGTTGACCTGACCAGGGCTGGACCGCATTCCGGAAGCCTTTCCCAGTTCCTGCTCCTCGATTCCCATTCCGTCATCGTGCGTGGCAGCCTGGGTGTCGTTTCGTTCCTCTGGTATGCCGACCTGGGAGAAATCAGGATCATTGACCGGCGCAGAGACGGTAAACTGCCCTTTTGGCGAAAGCTGGCCGAACGGTTCCTTGGCCCGCGGCAAAACTATACTCTGCAGATTTACCGCCGCAATGGCGCCCTTTTTTACACGCTTGCCGACACCCCAGATGACAGCGTCAAGAAGGTCATATATAACTTTCTTCTGCGCAAGAAACACGAAGCGCACCCCTGAAGCGGGTTCACAATACGAGTGCCCTCTGTAGTTCCGCGGGCAGTGCCTTTTTCTTGAGGAAAATGGCACTTAAGGCCTGTGCTTTCCAGATAGAGTAATTGTGAACCCGCTTGGAGCCTGCGAAAGTAGAACCATGGATTGGAAGAGCAGCCGCATCGACGCATTGCTGGAGCAGGCCCTGGTAGAAGACCAGGCCACCAAGGACGCCACCACCAACCTGACCATTGATCCAGAGTTGCGCGCTACCGCCTCCATCCTCGCGCGCCAGGAGATGGTGGTCGCCGGCCTGGGCGCCATCCCCCGCTTCCTTGAGATTTTTGCCCGCCTCGATCCCCGTCCGCAGGCTCACAACCGCTTTGAAGTCATCCACCACCCCGAGATCTTCGACGGCGTCCGCGTTCGCCAGGGCCAGGTGCTGGCCGTCATCCGCCACAACGCGCGCGTTCTGCTCAGTTGCGAGCGTGTCATCCTCAATCTGTTGCAGCATTTGAGCGGTATCGCCACGCTCACACGCAAATTCGTCGATGCGATTGAAGGCACCCACGCCCGGGTTCTCGACACGCGCAAGACCGTTCCCGGAATGCGCGCCCTGGAGAAGTACGCAGTCCTCTGCGGCGGAGGCACGAATCACCGCATTGATTTGGCTTCCGGCATTCTGATCAAGAACAATCACATCGCGCTGGGCGGAGGCCTGCGGGCAGCCCTGACGCGCGCGCTGGAAAACCGCAAGCATCACCAGCGGGTCCAGGTTGAAGTCCGCAGCGCGCAGGAGCTCGAAGAAGCCCTTGAATACGGCGCGGAGGCCATTCTGCTCGACAACATGACGCCCGACCAGGTGAAGCAATCCGTCGAACGCGTCAAGCAGGCAATCGCGGGGCAGGCGATCGCCACACAGCCAGTCGCCGGCGCCGAACCACGCCGCATTCCCACCGAAGCCTCAGGCGGCATCGTCCTTGAAAACATCCGCGCTTACGCTGAAACCGGCGTCGACTTCATCAGTGTCGGCGCATTAACCCACTCCGCCAAAGCCGCCGACATCTCCATGCGCATCGTCGCCGAGTGAGCCGCCATGTTCGATCCGGTTCTAAAGGGCGCGCTAACATTGCCTCCGGGGCTAAAGCCCACAAGCATTTTGCGCCCGCCACGGCACGGATGAATCCGTGCCCTTTCAAAACAGCGGTCTGTTCCGAGGTTCCCAAGGCTATGTTCGATCTGCCGGCTCTCGAAGCCTCCCTCGCGGGCACCACCTTTGCCGGCAAGCTTCATTTTTCACCGGTCACCGATTCCACCAACACCGACGCTCTAGGAGCCGCCCGCGCAGGAGCGCCCGGCGGCTCCGTCTACTTTGCCGATGAACAGCTCGCCGGCCGTGGCCGAGGCGGCCACGCCTGGCATTCGGCCGCCGGCCAGGGTCTCTACGTCAGCATTCTTCTGCGCCCATCCATTCCTGCGGCTCGTCTGGCGCTGCTTCCACTGGCCGCCGGCCTCGCAGCCGCGGACGCAATCCGTGCAACCACCGGCCTCGCAATCGACCTCCGCTGGCCCAACGATCTGCTACTCGGCCCGCGGAAGGTCGGCGGCATACTGATCGAAGCCAAAACCGAAGCGAGCGCCGTCGCGTACACCGTCATCGGCATCGGCATCAACGTCCACCAGCGCGATTTCCCAGCAGACCTTGCGACGCCGGCCAGTTCGCTCGACCTGGAGACAGGCAAGAGAACTTCGCGCCAGACGTTACTCATCGAGCTTCTCAAATGCCTGCAGCAGGAATCTCTTGGCCTGCTCGACCCTGCAGCCGTCGAAGCCATTCCCCGACGCGTGCAGCAGGCGTCCTCCTGGATATCCGGCCGACGCGTCGAAGTCCACGGCCCGCAAGCCTGCATCGGCGTGACTCAAGGCCTCGACGTAAACGGATTCCTGCTCGTCCGCACCGCAACCGGCCTGGTCACCTTGCAGACAGGCGGCCTTCGCGCCACGGAGATCGACCCGCAGCCCGAAATCGGATCAGGAGATATAAGCTAAGAACACGATGCTTCTTGCGCTCGACGTCGGCAATACCAACACCAAGCTCGGCCTGTACAGCCTTGACGCCGAGCCGCCCGCGCTCGTCGCCAACTGGCGCCTCACGACACATCGGACGCAGACGGTAGACGAGTACGGCGCGCTGTTTATCAATCTCTTCCACATGAAGGGCATCGACCCCGCGCAGGTGAAGCACATCATTATCTCCTCGGTGGTGCCGCCCATCGAGACCACGCTGCGGCAGATGTGCGAGGCCTACTTCCACATCGACCCGCTGTTCGTCGAGCCCGGCATCAAGACCGGAATGCCCGTCCTGGTCGACAACCCCACCGAACTGGGCGCCGATCGCCTCTGCGACTCAATCGCTGCTTTTGAAAAGTACGGAGGCCCATGCATCGTGGTCGACTTCGGGACGGCTACGAAATTTGAAGTCATCTCCGCGCGCGGCGAGTACTTGGGCGGCGCCATCGCCCCCGGCCTCGGCCTCAGCGCGGAGGCGCTTTTTTCCCGCGCCGCCCGCCTCAGTCGCGTCGACATCAAGCGCCCCGCCAAGGTCATCGGCACCAACACCATCGGCCACCTGCAAACCGGGCTCTACTACGGCTATATTGGCCTGGTCGATGGCATCCTCGACCGCATCGTCGCCGAGCTGGGCGAAAAGCCGCGCGTCATCGCCAGCGGCATCATGGCGCATTTAATCGCCGCCGACTCGCGCCACATCTCTGAGATCGACGACATGCTCACCCTCGACGGCCTGCGCATTTTATTCGAGCGCAACCGTGCTGCGCGCCCGCGCAGCCGGCAACATTGAGACGCAAGCCGTGCTGAACTACTTCAACTACTTCACCGAAATCGAAGACCGCTTCCAGCAGCGCCGAGGCGCGCTGCTGCTGCTCTCCACACTCGACTGGGCGCTGATCGAAACATGGCGCGAAGCCGGCATCCCGCTCGACGCAGTCCTGCGCGGCATTGATTCCGCCTTCGACAAATACGAGGCCCGCCAGAAGAAAGCCCGTATGATGAAGATCAACGGCCTGGCCTGGTGCGCGCAAGCCGTGATGGAGGCCGCCGAAGAACTGCGCGAAGCCGCCGCCGGTACAGCCAAGACAAAATCGGATGAAGCAGCCGAAGCCCGCGAGTCCGGCTTCGAGCACGACCGCGTCGCCGCTCACCTTGAAGCCGCCGCCGCCGCGCTTGACGCCGCCACCGTCGCCCCCGAGGCTTGCACCGGAACCGCAGGCCGCCTCCGCGAACTGTCCGCGGCTGTTCGAGGCGACGCCGACGCTTCAACTGTGGACATTGCCGCCGCAAAGAATCTGGAAGACCTCGAACGCCGTCTTACCGTACTCGAAGAGAAGCTTTTTGCTGCAATCAGGGCGGCAGCTCCAGAAGATCTGTTGGTACGACTCAAGGAGCACGCCGCTCGTGAACTCGCTCCCTATCGCGCTCGCATGGGCGTTGTTCAGCTCCGTCAAGTCGAGGACCAGTTTGTGCAGAAACAGTTGCTGGTCAACTACAATCTGCCGCGCCTCAGTCTCTTCTACATGAGCCAACTATGACGCGCCGTAATTCAACATCGAAGCGACTCAAAGGCCGCCGTGTGGCGATGAAGACCACTTCGCCTGGAGATCCTGGGGCGGCAGGTCAGGGCTCTGGCCAAGACATTGAGAGCTCCAAAAAACCGGGGGTTCCACAAGCCGCCGAAAAAGGCCCGTCTGCGCCCGTGCTTCCGGAAAAGTGTCCCTCAGGGGCTAAAGCCCACGCTGATATTGCGAACTTTGCGGCACGACTAAAGTCATGCCCTGTTACGAAGCCTGTTACAAAGCCTTCCCGAATTGCCTTTAAACCTGGTTTTCCCGCAGCCTGGTCAGCTCCTGAGGCAAGCGGGTCGGGCGTCTCAACCGAAAAAAGCGCGCGCGCTCAGGACCAACCCGTAGAGATAGAAAAGCCCGTCTACGGCGGCGCATTCCTGGCCCGCGCCGAAGGCAAGGCCGTGTTCGTCCCGCTTACCCTGCCCGGCGAACGGGTCCGAGTTCGCATCACGCAAAGCAAATCCGGCTATTCGACCGCTGAGCTGACCGAAATCCTCAATCCCTCACTGCAGCGCATCCGGCCCGCATGCCCGCACTTCGGCGTCTGCGGCGGATGCAACTATCAGCACACCGGCTACGAAAATCAGCTTGCGTTCAAGAAGGAGATTCTGCGAGAAACCCTGCAACGCGGCGGCGTCGAACCACCGAGCGAAATCGGCGTAATCTCCGCCGACCCCTGGGTCTACAGAAACCGCATCCGCGTCGCCTTCGACGCCGCAGGAAATCCCGGCTATCGCGGCCGCCGCTCCAACGCCATCGTCCCCATACGCGAGTGCCCCATCGCCGCGCCGTTGCTTTTCAAGGCTGCTAACGCTGTGGCGGAAATACTGCAACGCGTTCCAGAAAATCTGCGACCCACCGAGCTTCAACTCTTCTGCAATCCCGACGAATCCGCCCTCCTCGCCACCTTCTTCGCGGCCGAATCTGCGGGCGTCCGACTCGAACCGCTAGCCCGCGCTCTCCAGGAACAAATACCCGCTCTGCAAAGCGCGGAACTGGCCTCGGGCGGCCGGCCCGGCCATCCGCCTCGCACTCTCGCCAAGTGGGGCGCTTCTTCCATCCGCTACGCAGCCGCCGGTTTCGACTATCGCGTAGACCAGGGCGCATTTTTTCAGGTCAATCGCTGGCTGGTCGACGCGCTGGTCGAGAGCGTAACGGTCGGCCAGACCGGCAAGCTAGCCTGGGACCTTTTCGCCGGAGTCGGCCTCTTCGCACGAAAGCTTACCGGCCGCTTTGAGCGTGTAGTCGCCGTCGAGTCTGCGCCCCCGGCCGCGAACGCCCTCGAAGCAAATCTCAACGGCACAACGGGCACGGCCGTTCGCGCCGCAACGCTAGATTTTCTTCGCAATGCTCCCGAAGGCGACCAGCCCGGCCTCATCGTGGTCGACCCGCCACGGACCGGCCTCGACGCGGAGATCACCACGCTCCTCGCCGGCATCGCCGCACCCACCCTGGTCTACGTCTCCTGCGACCCAGCCACTTTAGCGCGCGATCTCCGCGCCCTGATCGCCTCCGGCTACCGGAACGAATCCGTCACGCTAGCCGACCTATTTCCGCAGACATTCCATTTGGAGACAGTGGTCCATCTAAGCCGCAACTAGCACGTGCGGCCGATCAGACTCTGCGCTGCTCTCCAGGATGCACAAGCCCGATCGGCGTCTCATCCATGTGCGGGGTCGCCCGGAAAAACCGAGCCAGGAACGCCAGATAGCTTTTCCCCGAGACTGCCCGCGGAATCTTCGGCCATATCAATTGGTGCAGCGCGTGCAGATGATAGCTCGGCACCTCGGGAAACAGGTGATGTTCCAGATGGTAGTTTTCATTGAGCAGGAAGAACGCGATCAGCGGATGCGGCAGCATGGTGCGGCTGGCCAAGTAGGGGTCCGTTGCGTCCGTAATGCCGTGCTGCGTGAATCCGCGAATCGCCGTAAACAGCCCCACCAGCAGCAGCGGCGCGATCCACACAACAAGGAGTGTGCGCAGCGTGAACGCCCGCAGCAGCGCGGCGTAGACCAAAAGAAGAATCGCGTATTCGCAGCAGATGAGCTTGCGTTGGATTGCGGAGCCGTACTTGAGAGCGAGTACGGGAATCATTGCTAAATAGAGCAATGGACCAACCGCGAGGCGCACAAAGTGCAGGGACCATACAACGAGCCGGCTGCGCGAGTAGTTGTGATAATCGTCCGGATCGCGCGGATCGCCGAGATAGCGGTGATGCCGGATGTGCAGCACGCGATATGCCGAGAACGACATTAAGAAAACCGAACCCAACAATACCGAGACAATCCAGTTCCAGCGCCGGCGAGGAAGCAGCGTGCCGTGCATGCCTTCATGCATCAGCAGCGGAAATGTATTGAGCGCTACAGCAGTAATTGCAATGCCCACCGCCAGCATCGTGCCCGATGCAACAGAAATCGCTTTCGAACTTATCAGAAACCCAAGCACAGCCAACCCAACAAACACCGCGCCTTCCCTGGCGCGCTCGCGCAGATTGGGCTTTGTCAGTGCCATGACCTCGCCGGGCGCATCCTCAATCAGGTGTTTCCGGATGCGAAGTGTCTCGATCACGGGCTCGCTGTCGGAGGCTACCTTCTCAATCGGACGGAAGATCGCGCTGTAGACGATCCAGCCGAGTGCCACGCCGGCGGCCACGTCGATTGCGACATGGCGTTTAATGAGCAATGCGGAAGCCACCACAAGCAACGCCCATGCCCACAGTCCGAAGCGCGCGGCTGCCGATCGCATTCCGCGCTGGGCAACGAGAGCACAATAAATCGAAAGAGACGCATGCAGCGACGGGCAGGCATTCCTTGGGCCGTCAAGAGCAAGCAGGCCATTGAGCAGCGGGCTCGGATAGACCGCTGTGACGGCGGTTGGCCAGAACAGGAAAGCGATGCCGGATACGACGACGATAATCCCGAACCCGAAGACGGCATCGTGCAGATCCCGCCGATTATCCATGAATAGAATCGACATCAGAATGAGGAGATAGAAGGAAAAATACGGGATCACGAAGAGGGGAACAAATGGAATCGCGCCATCGAGAACCGTCATCGGCATCGGCGTCGCCGGGAAAAGCGTGGCGTGCAGCGTTCCGAAGTAAATGAGCGATACGGCGACGCTCATGAAGAGGACGAGGCCGGCCTTCTCTTTGAACAACCTCATATCCGCGGATTGTAGCAGCCCACCGAACAATTCCTGGCTTTCCCAGGCAAACAAACAGTGAAGAATCCGCCCCGCGATCAATTTGCAATCGGCGGTAAGGCGCCAACAAATCTCCATGCTACTTCCGGCATCCTTACACCGATGCAAGAATGCTATACGCTTGACGCCCATAGCTTCATTTCGAATTTAGGGCGCGATGCAATCCAAACTTCCCCAATTCGGGCAGGGCCTCGACCACGCAGGCTCCCCCACCATGAGCGCAGGACTGGGCCAAGTCCCACTGTTCCATGCCGCATGGCTCTTTGCCGCGGGAATTACCCTGGCGCATTGGCTCTATCTCCGTCCCAGCCTGCTCCTCATCTCGCTCGGACTTTTCGCCACTCTTTGCGGCGTAGCCGCGTTCCGCGCCCAGCGCATTGTTTGGCTTCCGCTGGCCGCGCTCTGGTGCCTGCTCGGCTCCTGGTGCGCGGAGATGGAACCTGGCCTCGCACCCGCTCCCACCGTCGCCATACTCTCTGACGGTCTGCTGCGGACCGTGGAAGGAACGGTTGTCGACGCCGGACCCATCCGCTCTGAAATCGAAGAAAACCTCGACGAGCCAACAGCACTTCAGCGGCCTTCGCAGCGCGTTGACCTCCGCGTTTCAACGCTCGAATCCGTCACCGACGACTTCGATGTGCAATCCCCCACTTCCGGAGGCGTCCGCCTGACCATCCGCTGGCCGCTCCCGGCTATTCCAGACGCAAGACTCCAGCCCGTCCTGCAACCCTTCCGCTGCGGAGATCGCCTGCGTGCGACGGTTCGCCTGCTGCGTCCAGAAGTTTATCGCGATCCCGGCGTCTGGAACCGCGAAGAAGCTCTGCTCGACCTGGGCATCACCTCCACCGCCGCTGTGAACGTCGAACAGGTTGAGGTCGAAGACCACTCGGCCGAAGCCTTTCTAGCTTGTCGCCTGAGTGACTGGCAGCACGCCTCTACCGCACGCCTGCTTGCGTTGCCGGTTGCGATGCGCAAGTTCCCAGCATTCCTTCGCCTGACCCCGGACGACGCCATCATGCTCTCCGCAATGATCGCCGGCGACCGCACATACCTCACGCCTTCGCTCCGTGTCGGCTTTGAGCGCACCGGCTCGTTTCACATGCTGGTCGTCTCCGGCTTCCACCTTGCGATCGTCGCCGGATGCGTTTTCTGGCTGACGCGACGGCTGCGGCTGCCGCGCATCCCGGCCACGCTTCTTACTCTTGCCGCCTCGCTTGCGTACGCGCTCTTCACCGGCTTTGCTACGCCGGTGCAGCGCTCTCTCTGGATGGTCACCCTCTACATGCTCGCGCGCCTCGTTTACCGGGAGCGCAACCCGCTCAATACCATCGGCTTTGCCGCCCTCTGCCTGCTCGCCGTAAGCCCTCGAAGCCTGTTCGACGCCAGCCTGCAAATGACTTTACTTGCCGTGGTCGCCATAGGAGGCATCGCAGCACCACTTCTTCAGAGCACCATCCACCCCTATCTCACTGCCACGCGAGACCTGCGCTTGACGGCGATCGATCCCGGCCTGCCGCCGAAAGTTGCCCATTTCCGTGAAACCCTCCGCGTCTTTTCCGGGGCGTTCGAGGGAACTCGATTCGAGCGTCTCGCCTGGCGCGCGATTCCCTTTTCGCTGCGATTTGTCTTTCGCGTCGTTGAACTTCTAGCCGTCTCATGCGTCGTCGAGCTGGCCATGACGTTGCCGATGGCCCTCTACTTCAACCGCATTACCATCTTTGCCCTGCCGGTAAATCTGTTCATACTGCCGCTGCTTGTGCTTCTGATGCCCGCCGCTCTCGTCACACTCCTTACCGCCCTGGTGTGGCCCGCAGCAGCGGCGATTCCCGCCATGTTCGTTGCACTGCCGCTGCACTTCGGAACCTGGCTTGTGCATCTCTTCGGCTCGATCTCGGTGGGCGATCTCCGCGTCCCGGCCCCGCTCCTTTGGCAGTCAGCGGTCTTCTGCGCACTGCTGGCCGCAGCCATGGTGATGGCCCGCGGTTCGCGCTGGCAACGGCGTAGCGCCTGGGCCGCACTACTTTTGGCCGCCCTCGCCGCCGTAGCCCCGCACCCCATCCAGCATCCCCACGACGCTCTGCTCATGGAAGCCATTGATGTTGGCCAGGGCGACTCGCTTCTGTTGATCACTCCCGACGGCAAGACCCTGCTCGTCGACGGCGGCGGTTTCGGAGGCGGCCCGCATCAGGCCCCACAGGATTTCGATATCGGCGAGGAAGTCGTCTCTCAAGCTCTCTGGGCGCGCGGCATCCGCCATCTCGACGCAGTAGCCCTTACGCACGCCCACTCCGACCATATGGGCGGCTTGCCCGCCATCCTGCGCAGCTTCCATCCCGATGAGCTATGGATCGGCAATAACCCGCGCTACGGCCCCTACAACGCGCTCCTCGATGAAGCCGTTGCGCTGCATGTCCGCCTGCGCTCCTTCCGCGCCGGTGACTCACTCACCTTTGGCGCAACGCTTATCGCCGTGCTCGCGCCGTTTCATGACTACAAGCCGGGCCCCGAGCCCACCAACAACGACTCGCTTGTGATGCACGTGACCTACGGGGCAACATCCGTGATGCTGGAAGGCGATGCCGAAGCCCCCATCGAACAAGCCATGCTGGCCGAGCCAGGCTTGCAAAGCACGCTGCTCAAAGTGGGCCATCACGGCAGCATCACTTCCACGCGCCCTGAGTTCCTCGCGCGGGTCGCGCCGCAGTGGGCCGTCATCTCCTGCGGGCTCCACAACCGTTATCACCATCCCCGCTCTGAAGTTCTTGAGGCGCTTCAGACCGCGCATGTCCACACCTTCTCGACTGACATCAACGGCGCCGCCTGCTTCCTCCTCAACGGCAAATCCGTGACCGCCGACCCTGCATGCGGCTGGCAGAAAGGCCCCTGAGTTGTGGTTCTCGTGAATGTCCCTCGAATCGGGATCCTTCCGCGCAGCCTGTAGAATTGCAATAATCGGCTCCGGCGTCGCTTGCTTCCTGCGCCGGTAAAAACTTTTCCAAAGGCTAAAAAGGACACGAGACATGAGCGCCACTGCAGTGATCGCCGAACAACGTACGCACGAACAAAAGCTGGACCTCTTTGCCGAAGTCGCCGTTCGCGTTGGGCTCGGCCTGCGCGCCGGGCAGGAACTGGTGATGACCGCCTCGCTCGATGCGCTGCCCCTGGCGCGACGCATCACCGAACAGGCCTATCGCGCCGGCGCCTCGCTCGTAACCACACTCTACAGCGACGATGCAGCCACGCTGATGCGCTACCACTTCGCCCCCGATGAGAGTTTTGATCACGCGGCCGGCTGGCTCTATGACGGCATGGGCGCGGCCTTCAAGAGCGGCGCGGCGCGGCTTGCGATTGCCGGCGGAAATCCGTCACTGCTTTCCAATGAAGACGGCGAAAAGGTGGGACGCGCCAACCGCGCTGTCTCAATGGCTTATCGCCCGGCTCTCGAGCTGATTACGCGCCACGCGATCAACTGGACCATTGTGGCCAGCGCCACTCCGGCGTGGGCCGCGGCCATGTTTCCCGACGATGCGCCGGACGTGGCGCTGGCCAAGGTGTGGGAGGCCATCTTCCAGACCACGCGAATCAACAACGACGATCCGGTTGCCGCATGGAAGACACACGATGCTGAATTGCAAAGCCGCGCCGCGCGGTTGAATGAGAAACGCTATTCGGCCCTGCGTTATCGCGGCCCGGGAACCGACTTCACGCTTGGCCTTGCCGACGACCATCTCTGGCTGGGCGGCGGCACCACGGCGGGCAACGGTCTCTATTGCATTCCGAACATGCCCACGGAGGAGGTCTTCACCACGCCGCACAAGGACCGCGCAGATGGTACAGTCTCGGCCACCAAGCCGCTCTCGCATCAGGGAACCATGATCGAAGGCATCCAGGTTCGGTTTGAAAAAGGCCGCATCGTGGAAGCGCGCGCAACCCGAGGCCAGGAAGTTCTGCAGAGGCTCATTGACACCGACGACGGCGCGCGGCGCCTCGGCGAAGTGGCTCTGGTCCCGCATTCCTCACCGATTGCTGCTAGCGGAATGCTCTTCTTCAACACGCTTTTCGATGAGAATGCCGCTTCGCACATCGCGCTAGGGCAGTCTTACTCATCCTGCCTTCGCGATGGAGACAAGCTCACTCCGGAGCAGCTTGCGGCCAAAGGCGCGAACGACAGCCTCATCCACGTGGACTGGATGATCGGATCGGGTGAATTGGACATCGACGGTATAACTGCTTCTGACGTCGCGGAGCCCTTGATGCGGCAGGGAGAATGGGCGTAGAGCGGCAACCTTGGCAGGACTTCTGCATCGGAGAGAATGGAATTCGAGCAAGTCGGAATCATCTATCTCCCATGGACATAATAGATGGCTCCGTCATGGTCGTCAGTCAGCAAAAACGCATCCGGACCTATGCGAAGAATTCCGCAGGGACGTCCTTTGACCTTGCCATTCTCGAGGAACCCTGTAATAAAATCCTCCGGCTTGCGGTGATTGGCATCGAAACGCATCACGCGATATCCAGTGCCAATCTTCGGACGGCTCGCCCCGTGCAGAGCGACCAGGAACGAGTTGGCCAATTTCGCATTCCCTGAATCGAAGTACTCGAGGCCCAGAGGCGAACTATGCGCCGCGAACGTTGTAAAGACCGGCGGAATCTTTGTGCAGTCGTACTGCGTTGGGGGCGGACCTGCAGGCGGCTTGGGCACAACATGATCCGTGGGCTTCGGGTCAGAGACGAGATGATCCTCGTGAGCGATCCCACTCTCAAAATAGCAAGTCGGCCAGCCGTAATTTGAACCCGGTCTTGTCGGACGCGCATTGCTGTCCAGCTCAAAGAAAGTGTCCTCCGGCGCCTGATTGCCCAAATGGTCCGCACCCATGTTGGTCGCAAACAATGCGCCATCGTCGATCGAAGAGACATATTCCATCGAGACCGCATTGCGCAGCCCGCGAGCCACAATCTCCTGATGCTCGCCGTCTGGATCCATCACGCTCAACGTGGCGCGAATCTCTTCCTTTTCCTGGCACACGTTGCACGAACTGCCCACTGTCACGTAGAGCCGCGTCTTGCCGTGCAGCGTTGCGAACGCAACTGTGCGCGTCAAATGCCATCCGCCATATTTGTAATTGAGTCCGTAGTCGGGATAATGCGCCAGTACTTCAGGAGGCTCTGTGGGAGCCTCATCGCCCGCGTTGTACTTGTAGCGGACGAGCTTATCCGTCAGCGGAAGATAGACCCACGATTGCCCCGGCCTTCCGTCACGCGCCGGCTCGGTATAGAAAGCCAGATTATTCGGGTTGTGCAAGTGATCGAGATAGGTCGTGACCTTGGCGAACTTACCAATCTTTTCATCCCAGCCTTCGAGAATATACACCTTGCCGAGGGAGTTATCGCCGAGATCGTGCATGTCCGTGGCAAAGATGCGATTGTCTGGGGACATCGCCATAAAGCGGACGCGTCTCAACCCGTCCGCGGCAACGTCGATCGAAAAGTTTGCCGGCAGATTCAGGACCAGTGTCTTGCCATTGGCAAGATGAATGGTGTGCGGCGTAAGCTGCTGCGCGGAAATGTAAGTTGGCGATGCCAATAAAACGAAAAATGCGGCGGCTTGAACAAGTCGTTTCGCAAAACTCATCATCCAAATATGACGCAGAACTCCCACAAAAGGCTGCTCGCCTTCCGAGGACAGTGCATTCGTTCTCGATTTAGTCTGATCCTGGGCTAACTCCAAGTTACTGCTCAAGACTCAAAAGCTGCTCAAGCCTATCAAGCAGCGGAGCCTGACTCTTGAGGATTTGTTCTCGCGCAGCGGCCATTGAAAACCACGCACCGCGATCCACCTCAGGAAACTCGCTCTTGCGTCCTGAACGCGGTGGCCATTCCATCTCAAATGTGTTGCTGATGAGATCCGCAGGATCGAAATCGCCCTCGCAGCACCACGCAGAAACAATTTTGCCGCCGGCCTGGTTGACTACGCCAAGTGCGCGCAAGCGGCTGGGGATAGCAAAGCCTGTTTCCTCCTGGAACTCACGCCTTGCCGCATCCTCAGGCTTCTCGCCCGCCTCGTATTCACCCTTGGGAATTGACCAGGCCCCGAGATCCTTCTTCGCCCACCACGGTCCACCGGGGTGAACAAGGAACACCTCGAGTTGGCCATTCCGATATCGATACATCAACACACCTGCACTGAGTTTTGGCATGAGGAATTAATCCAATCGATCCGGGCAAGAGCAGCTTTGCTGCTGGCTTACTGAACAATAAGCGTCAGCGCCTGAGTCGCCGCGGTCACTCGCAGTCCTGCGGCAGAAATGCTCAGCGTTGAAACCGCTGGGGGCTGATTTCATTCATGGAATCATAGCCGAATTCATACTGGCGCGGCGGTGTCCGCGCGGCCTAAGAGTAGAATAAACAATGTTCATGGACAGGTTGACCGGACCTGCAAAAATGTGAAGGCGGAGATGCGAAACCGCCGCTACCGGCCCGCATCGATGGATGCGTAGAGCGACTGCCGGTGGTAACACAGTGCTGAACACGAATCGCAATCCCGAGTTTCTATTTTGCAACGCTTTCCTTGCCCGGGCGGCAGCGCTCTTCGTTATCGCCGCGTTTGCAGTGCTGAGCGCCGCACCAACGCGGGCCGAGGAGCCATCGCGCGCTTCGGCCGCCGCTGCGCAGGCCACCCCGCACGAAGCAGCCAGATGCGCCATCCCGGACCATTTTCCGCATGCGGCGGCTTGCCAGTCTAGCAGGCCCTTGATCGTGATTGGCTTCATGGGCGGCCGCGTCCATGCCAACAACTTCGCGCACGGAGAGGCGCGCCTGGCCAGGAATCTGGATCAACGGTATCCAGACACTGTGCGCGCTGTTACCTTCGCCAATCACGATGAGCGCCGCGCCCTTCGCACCGTGCTCCAGTTACTTGATACCGCAAAAGATGGGAGGTTAAGCGATAGCGAAAAAAATGCCGCCCGCATCGTTCTCTTCGGCCATAGCTGGGGAGCTTCTGAGGCCATCCAGTTCGCCAGGGAACTCGACCAGCGCGGCATTCCGGTTCTGCTCACTGTTCAGGTTGATAGTGTTGAGAAATCGGGCGAGGACGACGGAGCCATTCCGCCGAATGTGCATGAAGCGATTAACTTCTACCAGACAACGGGCCTATTTCATGGTAGAAGTTCCATTCAGGCCATGGATCCGAGCCGTACGACGATACTCGGCAGTTATGAGTCTACTTACAAGTTCAACCACGTTTCCTGCGCGGGGTATAGCTGGTATGCGCGCGCTTTCATGCACTCCCACATTGAAATCGAGAACGACGACGCCGTTTGGGGCAAGATTGAAACACTCATCGTGGCCCGTTCTTGCGCAACCAATGTCGCGGACTCAGTGGCGGCCTGCAATGAAAAACTGAGTTCAACCGCACGATGAGTTATGCGCCTCTTAGAACCGCATCCTTACTCCCAACTGAAATTGTCGCTCGCGGTAAAAGTTGGTTGCATTGACATTCAGCGGCTGGCCGAACGCAGGCGTGGCAAGGCCGGTCTTTGGGTTGATTTTGAGGCCGGTGAGAAAATTCAGCGTCGGAAGTCCGCCCGGTGTGCCCGATGCGCTTGGCGGCGTGCCGGACTCGATGGTATAGCCGGTCGTCTCCAGTTCCGTCACGTTCTGGTGGTTGAATAAGTTGAAACTCTCTACCAGCAGTTCCAACTCACGCATCTGTCCCAGGTCGAATTTCTTGCCGACACGCATGTCGGCCTTCCAGGTGGCCGGATAGCGGTAGGTGTTGCGGCCAATATTATAGAAGTGGCCGTCGTTACCCATGCCGTAGACTCGGTTGTCTCCGCCCGACCCGTTCATGCCCGGCCCAAGACCAACAATCGGCGCGCCGCCGGAAGTGAACTCTTCCGCCAGCGAGCCAGAGGTGCGCATGGTGAACGGCAGGCCGCTGTGGAACTGCCCGATTCCCGATAGCATCCAGCCGTTTCCCAGCTTGCCCGCCAGATTGCGCAGCTTCCACGGCGCTTCATAAATGACCATGGCAGCAGCTGAGTGGCGAATATCCAGGTCGCTGGCGCCATACTCCTGTCTGAAGTCGGCCAACTCGTTGACGTTGGCCCCCTGGATCAGATTGGCTGGGATTAGCGGGTTCAATGGGCTTTCGTTCGGATTCCAATCCATGGCGTGCGAGTAGGTGTAGTGGGCATGCAAGCTAAGCCCACGGTGGCTATAACGAACAACCTTGAGGACCGCCGCTTCGTATGTCGAATTGGCTTTGCTGGTGATCTGGTCGACTTGTTGGAAGTCCGGATTGCACCATCCAGTCTCGCCGACAGGGTTCGATTGCGACCCTCCGGGACAATCCGACGAGGGCCAGGAAGCGTAGACCGGAACCGTGATCTGCGTCGCCGTTGCCTTGATGGGTCCCAGACCGGTGTTCCCGCACTGCCCGATGTTGGGACCCGTGGGAGTTTGGTCGCACACGTTGTAGGTAATGGATTGGGTTGGTAGTCCGAGATTCGCATCGATGAAGACGGGCAGCCGCCGCCCCAGGCTCACGAGCGCGCTGGCTGTCACCTCCACGTGTCCGGGCAACACTTCTTCCACGGCAGCGACGGCTTGATGTACCTCCGGATTGCGGAAATTCGGTGCAAACTCGACAGCGCCCGGCTTGACCGCGCTCCCAGGGCCCGGCGGCAGCGGCACATAGGGAAACGGCGGTGCGCCGCCAGCGCAGAACTGGCAGTCGTCCGTAGGCCGCATGAAGAAATTCAGATCCCCGTTGGGGCTGCCCGTTTGTGTAAGCGCTGTCTCCACGGTGGAGTTTTCCGTCCACCCAAAGTACATTCCGTAGCCCAGACGCAGCACCGGCCAGTGGCTCTCGCGGTTGCCGAGCGCCAAACTGATCCGCGGACCCCAGTCATTGCCCAGCCTGGGCAATTTTTTCGTCATTGGAAGCTCCGGGTTATTAAGCGCCGCAATCGGAGGCGGCAACTGCTCCCGTTCCCAGCGCAGCCCCCCGCTCAACACCAGCAGTTTCGCCGCCTGCCACTGCACCGTCGTGAACCCCGCCCAGTCATTGGTACTCAGGCTCCAATTAGTTGGCCCTATCATCTGCGAGTAATAGGAATAGCAGGGCAGGTTGCCGAAGCTAGAACCCGTGGCATCGCAGTTATGCTGGTTATCGGGTTGCAACTCGCCGGCAATCCCATATTTGGCGAAAACCAGCGCGTCGGATGCAAAGTTCTCCACGCTGGAGTATGTATACGTCCCGGTTCGGTTGCGCAGCAGGCTGGTCGCGTCCGCGTTATGGCTCAGCTCAAACCCGCTCTTCACCAGCAGGTTCCCGTGTACCCAGTCGATAGTCTCCTGCGCCTGGTACAAGTGCTCGTCCGGATAACTGCCCGGGCCGAACCGCGACGGATTGCCAATGGTGAAGCCGTAACGATTGTCCACCACGATCTCCGGCAACTGGCCATACGCGTTCGGTCCCAGAAAAGTCTGCTCAAAGGCTGAAGGCGTCCCCGCATGGGCGCTCAGAATGTTGTGCCCCACCGACCCTTGCGTAACGGCCAGCAAATTCGGGGTTAGAAAGGCTTCCCAGCGACCAAGCAGCCACTCCTCGCTGGCCTGGCTCGATCCGAAGCTGTGGTTGCCGTAGTTTTCCGAGAGGCGGGTCAACCCTCCGCCGGGCGAGTTCCACGTCGCGCCGATGCCCTCTAGCGTGAAGCGATAGCGCTCGGCCGCCTGCCAGTCAAGCCGTGCAAAGCTGGTCCATTGTCGGGCCGTGCGCGGAGCCGGCCCCAACAGCCCGGCGAACGTTTCCAGCATTGCCGAATATGCCGTCAGCCCTTGGACCCAGGCATTGGTGCAGGCCTTAGGCGTTCCCGTCTGTCCCGGCGCTATCAGCCCCAGCCGGATGCACAGCACATCCATCTCAGGTTCGCTAAGGTTGCCAAAGAACCCGCCTGCTTCGGTACATTGACCATTTGCGCCGTAAGTCGCGCAAAGGTCCAAGGGATGCTTCACCATCGAGAGCCCCGGATCGTTGCGGTCATAGCTGTCCAGGGCGGCAAACCAGAACAGCTTGTCGCGCCGGATCTGGCTGCCCACCCCAATCCCCCAGACCGTTTCGTGGTCCGGCGGGGTGTAGGACTCTGGCTTTCCGTCTAAGCCATTGTCAAAGACAGGGACCGAGAGCGGAGGGCCGGACGGATTGTATGTCAGTACGGCCGGCGCGGTTTCCGTCACCCACTGGGTAAACGGGTTCTGCGCTCCCCATGTGTTTTGCCGATCGAAACCGAACCCCTGCCCGTGCAAACCATTGCTCCCGCGCGCGGTCTCCACTTTGACGAGGCCGCCGGCTGTGCGAGCTCCTTCCGCCTCGGCGTTTCCGGCTGCCGTCTGCACCTCGTGGATTGCAGCCTCCGCGACCGGCGATCCGTGTCCGCCGGCCCAGGCCTGCGCCATGCCGTTTTGTTCACTTCCGCCCTGCTGGTTCGATCCTGGACCGCTCGAATCGGGGCCTGAACTTCCCTGCCCTCCGAACGCCATTCGCGTACTGGCGCCGTCAATGCTTGTCTCTGCCGGCAGTTGTCCGGCCCCGCGCAGCAAAGTGGCCTGCGTCCCGCCCGCCGCTGTCGCAGCCGTAGGCGTATCCAGCACAAAATCCTGCCACCGACGTCCCGCGGCCGGCAGCGCTTGAATCTCCGCTCCGGTCAGCTTGGTTACCAACGCATTCGCCGCGGGATTAACCTGCGCTGAGGAGACCTGGGCCGACTTCGGGACAAGTTGCCCAGCCGCGAAGGCCGCGCGCGCTGCCGCAGCGGTGGCCTCGCTCACTGCGAGTGCTCCGAAAGCCGCGAGCGCGCTAACTTGGCCCGTGTCTACCGCACCGGAATGGACCACACCCAGCAACCGCTCTCCAGTCAGGTTCAGAATCTGCAGTGGCTCATTCGCCAAATTGGCAATCAATATCTGGGCGGATGCGGCTGGCTTTTCCAGCCTCTGCTCCGCCGCTCTTCGTTCCATTGCCGCCAGCGCATGCAATGGATCAGGCACCGGATGTGCTGCGGGAGCGTTCCTAGGCGTCGTCACAAGAGGTTTCTCTGCGGGTGGCTTGGCTTCGCTGGCTTCCTTGATAGTCTGATTTTTCACCGCGGATTCCGCGACCACCGTTGCAGGGGCAGTCATGGCTGGAGGCGCGGGCGGGGAAGAAGGCGCAGCCGCAACCTCCGCTCGCCGCGCCGAAACGGCCTCAAACGCCATTGCCGCCTGCACGCGCGCTTCGTGCCCGGCAGACACAACCACGCCCTCCAGCCGTCCCCGCCCCAGCTCGGGAATCTCGGCTTCCACTGTGTACGCTCCCGGTTCCAGCCCGGTAAAGCGAAAGCTCCCATTTTTTTGCGTGATTCCTCGCGACTCCGCGCCGGTGGCCTCATTTCGCACCACCACTGTCGCGCCGTTCAGCGGCGCCGAGTGCAGATCTGTCAGCTTGCCTGCCAGCACCCCGCCGGTTTGCGCCTCGGCCGCCGCACCCATGCAAACCAGCAACACGGCCAGCAACCCCGCCCAAACCCAATCCCGTCCTGCCTCTGCCATCGCACACCCGCGCGGCAGACCGTGGGAATAAGCAGCAACCAGCCCGCTCTAATCGGCAGGTCCAGACGGAACGCCCTCACTTGGCAGGAGAAGATTTCCCGATTTCGTCACCCGAATTGCCCAAAAGTGAAGTTGCCAACGATTCTAAGCCCAATTCGGTAAACTGGAAAGACGGAGTCAAGGATTTATCTCTGCTCCTGCGCATTGGCAAGCTGTTCCCTGTTCCCTAATTCCTGGTCTCTGGTTCTCAATGTTCATCGATGAAGCAAAAATTCGCGTCAAAGCCGGCGACGGCGGCAATGGCTGCATGGCCTTCCGCCGCGAGAAGTTCGTTCCCCGAGGCGGTCCCTCCGGCGGCGACGGCGGCCGCGGCGGCGATGTCGTCATGGTCAGCTCGCAGCGCCACAACACCCTCATCCACTTCCGCTACAACCCGGAACACAAGGGCCAGCGCGGACAGCACGGCATGGGCTCCAACTGCACCGGCCTCGATGGCAATTCCATCACGCTCCAGGTCCCTGTCGGCACGGCCCTCTTTGACCAGGACACCGGCGAGCTGATTCACGACTTCGAGACTCCCGATGAGCAGGTCGTCATCGCTAAAGGCGGTCGCGGGGGCCGCGGCAACCAGCATTTCGCCACCCCCGTCCACCAGGCCCCTCGCGAGCACGAACTGGGCCGTCCTGGCGAAGAGCGCCACTACCGCCTTGTCCTCAAGCTGCTCGCCGACGTCGGCCTGGTCGGCTACCCAAACGCCGGTAAGTCCACTCTCATCTCCCGCATCTCCGCCGCAAGGCCAAAGATCGCCGACTACCCCTTCACTACCCTCGAACCCAACCTCGGCGTCGTCACCGTCGGCGAGGAGCCCGATCAGTTCTCCTACGTTGTCGCCGACATGCCCGGCCTTATTGAAGGCGCGCACCTCGGCTCCGGCCTTGGCACTCAGTTCCTTCGCCACATCGAGCGCACCCGCTTGCTGCTCCACCTGGTGGATGTGAGCGATGCCAGCGGCCGCCCCGATCCCGTTGAAGATTTCAAAGTCATCAACAAGGAGCTGGATAGCTTCTCGGTAACTACCCCCGAGCAGCCTATGGACGACAATCCAGGTCCCACGGTCGAATTCCCGCTGGCGAAGAAGACGATGATCGTCTGTGCCACCAAAATCGACTCAGCCAATCCCGAGAAGCTGAAGAAACTGGCCGCGCATGTGAAAAGGAAGAAGCTGGAGTTCCACGCTATCTCAGCCGTAACCGGCCAGGGTATCGAGGAGCTGAAGTGGTCGCTGGCGCGGCATTTGCGCACCCGCGAGGACTGAAGCGGTACCCCATCGGGGCACCCTCCGGGTCCCGCCGTTTCGTCGCGGCTGGGGTGGAATAGCTCCAAATATCTATAGCACTTTACAGTTCTTCCCTAGTACTCACCGGGTCGCCTGCAACTCAACCCGTCCAATCTTCCTGCGAACGTCCTCAGCGCGGAATACCGGCGACGAACAGGCGCGCGCGGTGCATAAAAACAGCGCGGGACGATCAAGCGTTGGATAGGCCACGCTGGTTGGCAGCGGCGATGGGTCGGCGGGGTCGCGCAGCTCAATCAGCTCGTGGCTCGCGATCGAGCGCAGCGCGGCTGTGTGCAATGCAATCGCACCGGGATCCGATGGCGAACCGACAATTGTGACGTGGATCGGAGCTTCGGAGAAGTCCTGGTTCGCCAGCAATATTCCCGCTGAGAGCGGTCGAAGAGCAACCGCATCCGCTGCCAGATAGCGCATCGCTTCAACCGCTCTGGCATGGAAGCTGTCGTCGCCGGTTGCAAAGGCCAGCATCGATGTGAAGCGCACCAGCGCGATGTTCTCGTCGCGATCGGGATGCGGCGGGAATGCCGCGTCTGTAGCCGTGCGCGACGTGATGAAGCCCGTGCCCGGCGAGCGCGGCGCGAAATTTGCGGCTATGAACTGTTCCGACGACACCGCAGCCTTCAGGTCTTCACGATCTCCGGTCACGTTGTAGAGAGCCAGAAAGGCTTGACCCATGGCCAGCGTGTCTCCGAGAAAAGGGCCGGCCACGTCAGTTGCATCATGGCGAAAACCGCCGCCCGGCAAGCTGCGTTGCGACCCAATCCATCGCACCGCGCGCTGCGCCTGCTCGAGTGCCGACGCATCTCCGGACGCGGCATAGTAGTCGCACAGCGCCGCGATCATCCAGCCATTCTCACGCGCGTACACGTGCTTATCCACGCGAGGAATCCCTTGCGCCCGCCTGCCGCGATCACCCAGTTTGAAGTAAGCTTCGTTTTCCTGCCCATCGTGCAGGTCCGCATCCTGCGAAACATAGAACGCCCCATCCGGCGAGCGCAGAAACTCGATCACATAGCGAAACACTTGTTGCGCCGCGCGCAGGTCTTCAGGATTTTGCGTCTGCGCGTACGCCAGCGAATAGTTGCGCAGCGCGTCTGCCTGAATATAGATGAGCTTTTCAAAGTGCGGCTCTGACCAATGGCCGCCCACCGAATACTGATACATGCCGCCCCATACCGGGTCGAGCAGCGCCGTGGCATTGTGCAGAGTATCGCCGGCGCGCTTCTGGTACTCCGCATTGCCCGACGCCGCGAGCCTCAGCGCGTATTCAACTCCATCGCTGTCGAGATATTTATGACCGAATCCCCAGCCCGCAGCCTCTTGGTCGTACTGCTTCTCATACGAGGCCTGAACGTGCCCCAACACATCCGGCTTGATTGCCGCGTCCTCTGCCGGATGGAATGCGGCCTCCGGCTCAACACTTGGCCCCGGCGATGGATCGTCGATGATGGCCTGCAGCAGGGAATACATGGGGCGCGGCGCAATGTACCCCTGGCGCTTTACAATCTCAGATCCGTCGGCGGCAAACACAATCGTCGCCGGCCAGCCATAGTCCTGGTATCGGTTGGAGATATCCGGACGCGAATCCTGATCCACCTTGACCAGGATGTATCTCTGCTTCAGCAGCCGGATGACGATCGGATCCTGATACGTGACGTCGTCCATTACATGACACCAGTGGCACCACACCGCCTCAAGATCGAGCAGCACAAACTTGTTTTCGGCACGCGCCTGAGCGAAAGCGGCATCGGACCACGGCTGCCAGTCGAGACTGGCGGGTTGCGTCTGAGCTTGAGCCAAACCCGAGAGCGCAAAGCACAACACAAGTGTTGAAATGGAATATCTGCCTCGCATACTCAAAATACGGATGAAGCCGCGAATTGGATGTCCCTCGAAAGCGCTCGCTTGCGGAGGCGATGATATGTTCTCGTTTCGGAATAGTCTTCGTCCAAGAACAGGGGCAGTTCCGATGCTGTGAGATCGACAGGGCGCCATTACCCAGAATACGATAAGGCTATTCACAAACGCTTACCGAGACTGCGGCAGTCCACAATCACATTGTCAGCGAGAAGGTACAAAACAACATGAAGAGATTCGACACAGCCGTTGCCGTCGCCGCGATCCTATGTGGCCTGAGCGCGCTTGCACAAACGGCGAATCCAACACCTGAGAAGGATAAAGTGAACAGCTGGTGGCACGGAACCTACCTCACCCGGCCACTTAACAGTCCGGACGGGAAGAAACTCCCTCTCATCTCTGTCAGCGGCAATCGCTTCGTCGACCCCAGCAGCAAGGCGGTTCTATTCCGCGGGGTCAACATCGCCGATCCGGACAAGATTGAAAGCCAGGGCCACTGGAACAAAGACTTCTTCGTGAAAGTCAAAGAGACCGGAGCTACGGTGGTTCGCATTCCCGTTCATCCGGTGGCTTGGCGCGGACGCGGGACACACGATTACCTTGCACTGCTCGATCAGGCTGTGCAATGGTCTACCGACCTTGGCCTGTATGTCGACATCGACTGGCACTCGATCGGAAATCTCAAACAGGGCCTTTTTCAGGACCCCATGTACGAGACAAGCCTTCCCGAAACTCTCAATTTTTGGCGCATTATGGCCTCCCATTTCAACGGAAATCACACCGTCGCGTTCTTCGAGTTGTTCAATGAGCCGACAATCTTCCGCGGCCGGCTTGGATCCATGACTTGGGACGAATGGCGCGAGATTAACGAGGAAATCATCTCGCTCATCCGCGCCTACGACAATGAGACGATCCCGCTGGTCGCGGGCCTGGACTGGGCGTATGACCTCACTCCACTTCACGACAGTCCCATAAGAGCTGAGCGCATCGGCTACGTCACTCATCCCTATCCCAACAAGAGGCCGCAGCCTTGGCCGCTCAAGTGGGAAGAGGACTTCGGCTTTGCTTCCGCCAGTTATCCGGTGATCGCGACCGAAATCGGATTCAGCACGAGATATGGCCCCAAGGGTCAAGGCCTGGAGTATGGCGCCCAGATCACAAGTTACCTCGAGTCCAAGGGCATCAGTTGGGTTGCATGGTGCTTCGATCCCGAGTGGGGGCCGACCTTGATCTCCGCTTGGGAGCCATTTGAGCTTACCGACGCGGGCAAGTTCTTCAGCGACGAAATGCACAAAGATCCAGCTCCATTGGCCACAGCTCCGGCCAGATAAGGTGGGTTTCCCAGGTCCCGTTTTCGGGACCTGGGAAACCTCGAACCCGGTGCGAGCGGGAAGCGGGCGTCTGCCGCGCCGCAGGTGGTTATTCTTCCTCTTCTTCCACTGGCCGTTTCGCATTGGCCAGGATTTTCTCGGCCACCAACTGCGGAACGATATCGTAGTGATCCATCTCCATGCGGTAGCTGCCCTTGCCCTGCGTCATCGAGGTCAGAATCGTTCCATAGGTCAGCATCTCGGCCATCGGCACCTGGGCGTTGATTACGGTGGTCCGGCCCTTGGACTCCATGCCGGCTACGCGTCCGCGCCGCGAGTTCAGGTCGCCCATCAACGCTCCGGCAAACTCGTCGGGCGCTTCGATCTCGACTTTCATGATGGGTTCAAGCAGGCAGGGCTTGCACGATTCCATGGCCTTCCGGAATGCCAGGCGG
>Ga0302325_10001693_pt1 | contig 55492 bp, 43 predicted proteins | sample Palsa_T0_2_FD_201948 | JGI IMG/M metagenome (GOLD analysis project Ga0302325, IMG submission 201948) | Peat permafrost microbial communities from Stordalen Mire near Abisko, Sweden - Palsa_T0_2 | ecosystem: Environmental > Terrestrial > Soil > Palsa > Peat permafrost | place: Sweden: Abisko... | reverse complement strand
TAGTGCAGGATCAATATCCGAACCATAAGCCCCTCGAAGAAGCGCGGCAATCGCCCCTGTCACAACGCCTACCACAATACTTCGCCAGAAAAAACCAAACATAAACCCTACAAACGCACTTCCAGAAAATATTTGCTGCTCGCCTTGCTGAGTAATTATTTGAATCTGATAGCGAGTTGCATTTCTGCGCAGAAACCAAGGAAGAGTGAAACAGGAAACAATAAACCCGAGCAACGCGCTAATTATTATGTCAACATCTCTTGAAACGAGATGGAGTAGAATTAAAATTGTGGCAGCGAGTACGGGAATGCTTGTCCCCCAAAATAGCACCGAGGAATAAAAGGCCAGTCTAGCGGGTGTCATCACGGATGTTTTCTGGTTCATTTTAAGTTCCCGAACTAAAGTCGCCCAAATAAGTCCAAGATACCCCACAGAAAGTGTCCGTACAAGACGATTCTCCCCCCGGCTTCTAGGCGTAAGGTGATTGAATTACACCCTTATTTACATCGTTTTCTCGGTTTGCTCCGAAAGCTGTTTGATCAGATTGTGAATGTCCTCGGCTTTCCATGCTGTGCAGCGCGCTGAGAGCTTCACCGGCTTGGGGTAGCGTCCTGATTTTACACCTTGCCACCAGCACGACTTGCCAATGGGTATCACTTCCAGAACTTGAGCCAACCGGACGAAGCCGGTTTCAGGAATAGTCACTTGCATACTCGCCTCCTCAAAAAGTTAAAACCAAAACCCTCAATGCGCCGTCTCCATGGAGGGTGCATTATTCTCAATCACCTTGATCTCAATGGACTCGATAAAGGCCGCTTCCGCGTCCTTCGGTTTTTCCCACCGCTCAGGATCAAACTGCTGAATGAAATCTGCCATGCCGTTTTCGATGGCAAAAACTGTCTTCTGCAAATTCTTGCCGCGCACCAGCACCATCAGGACGGTGTAAACCAGCATGAAGTTCGTCCCGTGCTCCCCGTCGTACACGACATCGAGCAGGATGTTGTAACCGGGCGCATGTACGGGAGCCGCCGTGCTGCGAATCCGCAGCCGCTGGACTTTGTCCTTTGTCCCGAAGGCCGCGTAATCGTCCGCGCCTTCCGGCGGCATTGTCCCACCCGCCCGAGCGGGTGAGGTCTTGCGGTATTGTGCTAAAGGGTCATCACGCATAAATCATCTCGATCTGTCCGGCCCCCGGTCTTGGGGCGGGATGTCCGGCCCGCCAGGTCGCCTGTTCAGGAACGTCCGCCATGTGTCCATGACGGATTCGCGGACGACCTGCTTGGCCCCGGACGCGAAGATCAGCGACCGCTCCCACCACGTCTTGCCCATGCCCTCCTGCCGGATCTCGCCCAGCCTTTCTATTGCCCGCAGCCACGGTTTGACAGCGTTCAGGGACTTGACCCACCGGACAAGCTGAAACCGCTCCGGGTCGGCAACTTTGCCCCGGCGTTTCATGGCCGTGGCCGCCACCCCAATCTTCGGCTCGGGGATGCGGTCAATGCCCCGGTCCTTGAGCGAGCGGTGGTCCACCCGCTCCGCGCTTCCGGCATTTGCCAAGGCATCATTGACCGCCCGGCCCCATGATTCCCGCCATTCATGCAACTGCCCTTTTTCGTTCCACTCACGGGATTTCTTGGTGCTGAACTTGGCCCCGTCCAATTGCCGCATAGTGCAAAGGATATGCACATGGGGATTGGTTCCGGTCTTGGGATGATGCAACGAAATCTCCGCAATCATCCCCTTGCTGACCAGTTCTTCCTTTGCCCATTTCACGGCCAAGTTGAATTGCTCTTTGGCTTCGAGTTCCTGCGGGACCGCCAGGATGAACTCGCGCGCTAGTTGAGCGTCCACGCGCTTTTCGCCAAGCTCAACCGTGTTCCAAAGCTGGCCCGGATCGCCCGTCCACTCGGGCGAATTTTCCGGGCGCAATATTGTCGTTTCGATGACACCTTTTCGGCGGCGACTGTAATCATGAATCTGGTCGCTCCGCTCGCATCTCATTTTGCTGCCGGAGCGATAAGCGCTCGCAGCGATGACGGAACGTCCCCGTTTTTCCCGGCTGAAAATTTTTGCCTCAAGGCGGTAGAGAGCCATGTCAACCGACTCAGTCGCGCACCTCCTTCCATTGCGAACAGTATATCATAAACCGCATGCTCTTGTCCTTCGGAGAATGGCTGTGGAAGCCGCTTTGCGAGCATCTGTCCGTTAGTATCCGTCTCACATTTTACCCCTTCACAACAAGGCGGAGGCCCGAAGGGCCGCAGCAAAAGACAAAAGGCAGAAGGGCGAGGTTATACATTGCAAGCAATGTGACCTCGCAAGGGGACTCCAAAGCCGTCCCCTTAACCCCGCTTGACGGGGCGCATGCGCGACCCCGGCGAAGGGCGTTCCGCCCCTCGTACCCCTGACTCAAAGGCGTGCCGCCCTTGAGATTCCCTGCCCAAAGGCTGCCGCCCTTGGAATGGCCTTGAGGGTCGTGCCGCCCCTCAAAAACCCCTGCCTCGCTTCGCCCGCCTTCCGCCTTGTGCGTCGCTCCTATTCGCCCGATCCGCGATTTCCCTTGCTCACGCTTGCGCCCACTGAGAGCCTTTTCTGGCATGTCTGAGGCCAACCAGGGATTGCCGGATTTCCACCCCCAAACCGTGCTGAGGGATTGGGGCGACGGGCAGGCTTTTCGCCTCGCCGACGCCCTCACCGGCGTCTGCGTTTTTGGCGCAACCGGCAGTGGCAAGACCAGCGGCCCGGCCAAGCATCTGGCCTACGGCTATCTTGCCGCCGACTTCGGCGGGTTGGTCCTGTGCGCCAAAAAGGAGGAACGCCTCCAATGGCAAAAATGGGCTGCCGATTGCGGCCGGTCCGACGACCTGATCATCGTCGATAGTGCAGGTAAATGGCGTTTCAATTTCCTCGAATGGGAGGCCAGCAGGCCGGACGCCAGCGGTGGCCTGACGATCAATATCGTCGCCATCCTGGACGAAATTGCAGGCTCCCTTGCACGCTCCGCGGGCAAGGCGGAAAGCGGGGGCGGGGACAACAAGTTTTGGGAAGATGCGCTCCACCACATGAACACCAATCTGGTGGATTTGCCCATCTTCGCCGGGCTGCGGGTATCCCTCCCGCTGATGCGTTCCATCGTCAATACGGCGCCCCAAAGCCTTGCCCAAATCGGGGATGAGAAATGGCAGGAGAACAGCATTTGCGCCAACATCATTGCCGAGGCGGACAAGGCCACGGCCAAAGCGTCCGAGGATGTCCGGGCCGATTTTGAGGAATGCCGGGACTACTGGTTGCAGGAATACCCCGCACTGTCCGAGAAAACCCGCAGCATCATCACCCTGTCGTTCTCGATGCTGGTCCGGCCCCTCATCACCCGGCCCCTGAGGAGGCTCTTTTCCACGGAGACGAACGTCAAACCCGAGGATGCGTTTGACGGCAAAATCATCATCATCGACCTACCGATTCAGGACTTCCGCCTTGCCGGGCGGGTCGCAAGCCTCGCCTGGAAATACTGCTTCCAAGTCGCAGTCCTTCGGCGGACGCCACCGGCCCAGGGGTATCTGCGCCCGGTATTCGTATGGGCGGACGAGGCCCACAACTTCGTGACCGATTTTGACGCCGAGTTTCAGGCCGTGGCACGGTCCGCCGGCGGATGCACGGTGTACCTCACCCAGAACCGCGAGAGCTACCGCCGCGTGCTTGGCAACGCCGATGCGGTCGATTCCCTGCTCGGGAATTTGCAGGCCAAGTTTTTCTGCCAGAACAGCGGCGAGACGAACGAATGGGCAGCCAAGCTTTTCGGCGAGCGCTGGCTGGACATCACCAGCACAAACGTAGGCCGCTCAGGAACCGAGGGCCAAAGCGCCTCGTCCGGCATCAGCCGCAGCGAGCAGCGCCGCTACTTCGTGGAACCGTCCCGGTTCACAACGCTCAAGCGTGGCGGCCCGCACCACAATTTCCTCGTGGAGGCTATTGTATATAATGGCGGCCACCGCTTTCCTACCGGCACGACCGGCAGGGAAGAATCGCTCCCCTACAAAATGCTCGTGTTCAAACAACAGTAGAAACCCAAAACCCATGCCCAGCCCTCAGAACCAGAAATTTGAAGAACTGCCGTGGCTTGAAAAAATAAATATCATCCGCGCGCTGTCGCTCTTTCCCGCCATCACCGTCATGGTGTTCATCCGGCGCAAGATCGGCTTCCGCCTGATGAAGCCGCCTGTGCTCGTCGTCTTGGCGATTATCATGATCGTGGTCGCTCAAGTGCTCCCCATTGCCGCAGCGCCCTTCGGCGCTCTCCTGACGATCTACGCCCTGGCGATGCTGGCGCTTGGCCTGTTCCAGCGCAGGCTCCGCTGGAACGAACTGTGCAGGGGTGAACGCTGGCACACCTACAGCCCTGGAATTTCCATCCTCGAATTTTTGCCGTTGCCGGGATTTCTCAAAGCCAACCGGCGCGTCAACCGCTTCCTCGACCCCGCCCTCGTTGCCATCGTCGGCCTGATTCTCTCGGCCATGTCGCATGGCCTTGGGGTCTGGATCATGTTCTCCGCATTTTTCCTCTACGTGTTTGAACAGGATCTTTACGAGAAGCAGCTTGGCCGCGACCTCGACATCCTCGACGGCCTGGTTTCCGCCGAAGTGCAGGAGGAAACCGTCAAGCTGTTTGAAGGGAAGCAGCCGGAAAGCATCCAGCGCCCCCTCGCCGAAACGGCGGGCATCCCCACCGGCCTCGCCCCCGACATCCACCAGCAGATTCAGTTGCGCCGCGCCAAGCGCCCAGCGCCGCCGGATAATCTGGACCCTATGCGTTCCTGAAACCGTTCACGAAATGAACCCGCCTAAAACAACGGCTAGAGAAAAACGCGGGGGGTGTTGCTCGAAAATGGCTTGCGGAACTGTGGAGAGGAAAGAGAATCACGAAAAACCGCTCGCGCAAGCCGTGGGCAAGCACGCAAATGGGAAATCCCAGATGATAGGGGACCCGGCCCTCCAGCGCGTGCCGTTTTGGTCCCATCAACCGGAATAACCATCAGCCCAACGCGATAAACCGATGTCTTTTGAATCCGGAGGCGGCCAGCGATTCCCCTACACCTACAGCCAGGTTTTCGAGGGCCTACTACGAACCCTCCCCAACAACGGCTTCAAAATTAAATCGCACGACAAGGACGTGGGGCGCATCGAATGCTCCTCTGGTATGTCCCTTCTTTCATGGGGCGAAAATGTTGCAATCTCTGTCGAAGAGATTGACCCCTACAGCACACGAGTGGCAATTGGCTCTGGCCTCAAACTCCAAGGCACGCGACAAGCGATCATCACGGGAGAAGGCAAAAATGCGAAGAACATAAGTTTGATAGTTTCCGCCCTTTCCGCATACCTCAAAACGCAAAAGAAACCGGAAAAAGCCATTCCGCCCGCTCAGCCAAGCACCCCGACCCCGCCCCCTCGCCCGATGAAGCCCGTTTCCTTTTATGTCTACGTCAGCGACGAGGTTAAGGGGCCATTCTCAGCAACGCAGCTCGACGCCCTTCTGAAAATGAAATCAATCACTTCCACGACGCCATGTTGCCCCGAAGGCAGCAACGATTGGCGAACGGTAACCGAGTGCCTCGGATAATCAAGCGATGACCGACAAGGACGAAATTCGCAGTCTAAGGCAAAGGTGGGACGATAACCGGAGGAACCAACTCGGCATCACTCAAGCACTACTAACTACCCTCGCGGCGGGTGGTTTAGCATTCTGCGGAAATCTGCTCATGAAAGAAAGTGCAAAGTTCGGCGACTTCGCCACAACCATGTTCATTTGGACTTCGAGTGCTTTCGCTCTTAGCGTGGTCCTTGGGCTCCTCTCAACATTGACAAGACTGGTAGATTTTCGCCTATCGGCAACGATACCAAGGAAACGACTTCTGTTGATCGAAAAAAAGCCCGTTGACGGCCTTTCGCTTCCGCAGGTTAGGTGCGTGACTACCGCCCTGGGAAAATGTACATGGGGTCTGCTATATCTTCATTTCATAGCTCTCGTCTTAGCTATGTGCCTACTGCCAATCACGCTATTCCACCTTTTCTTTCGCGTCATTTATCCGCACTAATTCAATCGGTGAAAAGAGATTTAAGAGGCACTAGAACTATCTGTTCCATTACCTGCTTGGTAGACAGCACAATGTAAAGGCCAAGCGGCACCACGCTTGCTATCGTTGTAATTTTCCGAAAGGTGCCGCGTCAAATTTTAACAAGAAACGGACGAATTATGTCCTTCTCGTCGATCGGATTACCGCAGTCATCAAGATCTATCGTGTAGGTCTTAACTTTGACTTTCATTCGTTTCAAGTCCGCCGGACGTATGCGGGGGAATACACCGTTGACGCGGTAGAATGTTCCGCGTTGCGCGTCCCCATACGCGGAATACTTGGTCTTATATTTCTCCCTGTGATCCTCTCGGTAGCGTTTAAATCCACCGTCCGTTGGCGGCGCACCGATAAGTCGTTCCATAAATTCCTTCAAACATTTAGATTTGTCGCGCAAATCTTTCCTTTTCGTCAGATCGTTTATAATTTCATCGACGTAATCACTCAAGGTTTTGCCGTTTTCCTGGTCCTTTGCCAAACATAGGCTGAATAAAAAGAGCGGCCTAAGATCATCCGTAATCGCGTCAGTATCCAGTTGGGCGATACTGCTGATTGTAACGCTACTCGAATTTCGGCCAGTTGCCTTGACCTCAATCAGGCATCCAGGCAGCCAAAAATCTTTCTCAGACTCTCCTTGTCCATGCTTTTGTCCATGCCAAGCTGCGATAGCCTTCTCAGGTGGCAGATACTTCATCAGAACATTTTTCAGAAGCCAAAGCTCTGCGATTAAACCCATCTGCTGGCGATCATCCAGCGCACCGGCTTTCTTGGCTCGAAACATCTCCACCGCTTTCTCGATGGCGTCAATAAAGGCACTCGATCCGATAGCGGACACATGCGACAATTCCTTTATGACCTTTGTCACCAAAGATGCGAAGTCGTATTCCGGGTCGTCGTCCGTCTTTCGTTGAAGCACAATCCGTTGCAAGCCGTCTCCCCAATCCGACATCGAGTCTTTCCATGCCCGGAAAAAGGTTCCGTCTTCCAACTCTCCGCCTTGACGCTCTTTGAGCATACATTTAAGAAAAAGCATCTGACGACCTTTTGCGTCCAGCCCAAAAAGCAAATCTGGAACGTCAGGAAACGCTTTAACCTCCCTGATTCCCGTTCCCGATTTCTTAAGTGAGCTGCTTTTCTTTTCCAAGTCAGCCCAAATCTCTTTCGGATCTGGTGGAAGCGGACGCGATATCCGCGAGGCGCTGCCTTTAAAATGAGTGTTCCTATTCCATCCAGAGGTTTGATCGCGCGGCGTCTCATTTCTTGGCAGCAATGCTTTTATGCGCCTCTTGCTCGCAACCCGAGTCACCTCCTGAGCATCAACTTCGTGGACGGATTCCCCCTGCCTCGTAAGTGACCAGATGCCCCGTGATGGGTTATCCAGAAGACCATACTTTTTGAGGTTGGTGCGGCCCCAATCCATTCGATATTCAACCTCCGTCTTATTGCCCTTTCCAAGTTTGGTCTCATTCCCCTTTCTGGCCTTGTGAGGAATTTGCAACACCTCATCGGGCAGCCGCATTAGCTTTGCGACCTTCGCTTCAATCTCCTTAATCGAACTCCGCCTGCCAAGCTGCTTGATAGCCTTGAGGATCGGATTGTAGAAGTTTTCTCGCGGTGGAATCGTCTTAATCATTTGAGCGAATATTTGGATTCAACATGCACAAAGCTTAAAGCAGTAATTTAGGTGATTCGCGTTTCCAAGCACATTTTCGACATCGACTTGTGGACTTTTTGCTTTTGGGGAAAGGACTTTCCCCACGCGGGAGCCGCAGCGTCTCCCGCGCCCCATTCTAGCGGGGAGTTCCCCGCAACGCCCCCACGTCGGCGCGAGCGCCGAGGGTAGTCAGGCGCACCGCGAGACTGCTCAAAGCCGCAGACTCGCTTTTCTGCGCGGTGGCAACGGGACAGCGAAAGGATTCACCCGGAATGGCTTCGCTGCCCATCTTCGCCCTCGCTCCGCCTTATGCCGGGTGAATTCCTTTCCATGTCGGCATATTTGCCGCTGACGCGGCTTGAGTAACGCCTCTTCGCTCGTGCCTCGCTTCGTCAGGCTTCAATGCCTACGGGCGGCGTCTCGTCAAGGGCATCCAACGGTTTCCCAAAATTGTCCTCACGGCGCGTCTAACGCAGCGTCCGTTGCGGGACTTTCGGGAGCCCTCCGTCGGAGCCTCCCTGTGACGACACGCCTCATTCCCTTCGGCTGTTTGTCTCCATCGTTTTGCAAAAGCCCAGAGCTTTTTGCAAACGCAAACACAGGAGACATTATGAAATACGACATCTACAGCGAAGTTACTAACCGCATCATCACGCAACTGGAGCAGGGGGTTGTCCCTTGGCAGTCCCCTTACTTTTCCAAAGTGGGCTTCCCTCGCAACTTTGCCAGTGGCAAACATTACCACGGAATCAATGTGTTCCTGCTTGGCAGTCTTCGTTACACTTCGCCTTTCTTTTTGACCTTCTTACAGGCCAAGGAGCTAGGCGGGCACGTCAGGAAGGGCGAGAAAGGTTCTCTTGTTATCAAGTATGGCACTTATACGAAGGAGGCCGAGGGCACGAGCGCTGGCGATGCCAGCGAGGAGCACAGGAAGTTTCTGAAGGGCTACACCGTCTTTCACGCTTCGCAGGTTGAAGGCGTCAGCTTCCCCGAGCCGGAGAACGTGCCGGAGCTTCCGGCAAGTGCTGCTTGCGACCGTGCGCGCCTCATCGTGGCAGGGATGCCGAAGGCACCGACCATGCGCGAGGGCAGCGCGGTTCCGTGCTATCGTCGCGGCTCTGATAGTGTCCACATGCCGGAGCGTCGCTTTTTCACCAGTGAGGAGGCGTATTTTTCCACGCTGTTTCACGAGCTGACCCATTCCACCGGGCACGAATCCCGCCTTGCGCGTGCTTCCCTGCTTGAGAACAAGGGCATTGATGCCGAGGGCGAGGCCCGCAAGACCTACGCCGAGGAGGAGCTTGTTGCCGAAATGGGCGCATCCTTCCTTTGCGCTCATGCTGGAATCATCGAAGCCGAGCTTGAGAACTCCGCCGCTTATTTGCAGGGGTGGATTGACGCCCTCAAATCCAAGGATGCCAAGGGCTGGATCATCCGTGCAGCGAGCCAGGCACAGAAGGCCGCGGATTTCATCCTCAACATTCAGCCCGATGCCTAACCGATGAACGCGAACCCGCCTGCAATCGTCCACATGACCGGCCCGCACCCCTCGCGCATTCGGCGCGGGGGCAGGCCGCATCCGGTTTGGTCCGTCGCCATTGTCGCCGCCGACCAGAAGCAGCCTACGAGCACCGTTTACCGATGCCTGAGCTACCGCCGCGCCGTGTCTCTCTCTTGCAGCATGGCGCGTGACCGGCGGTTGCACCTTCACATGGAGGCGTTGCCGCGCTAGACCCGGAAAGTAAGTGCGAGCGGTTAGATCGTGGCCCAGCCGCCTTTCCCTTGCTGGGGACTCGCGCCGTCCCCAGTCCCCGGCGCAATGCTGGACTTCACGCCAGCCCAGGCCCGCGCCAGAGGGTTTTCCTCTGGACTCTTTCGCCAGGATTTCCACCGCGCCGAGCATTTGCGCCGAGTCTTCCGCTTTGTCTCCCTACCGGTTCGAGGTGCGCCGTGCGGCCTTTCTGATGGCACGCTAAATTCCCTGCCGATCCGCTCAATCAAAAAATCGGTTCCCCCTAAAGGTTTTCCCCCAATTTTCCGCGTTGCGCGGGTAGCGCTTCGCTCCGGCTTGAAGGGGAATGTTTTTGCTCTGCCATCAGGCCGCGATTGGCGCAGCCCGAAAACCTAAAAAGGAGACTACATCATGACTGATTCCGCAAACACCCAACCCGTTTCAAAATCCCCGACGCACATCGCCTACCACGTTCGCAACCGCGAAGGCGGCAAGGGCTTCTGGACCCGCATCGGCAGTGCATGGGCGCACGCTGACGGCAACGGGTTCAATATCCAGATTGAGACTGTGCCCCTGGACGGACGCATCACGCTCCGCGTCGCCGCAGAAAAAACCGAGTAACGGCTTAACCGGGGCGGGCTTCACAGCCCGCCCCTCAACTCAAAGGAGTTTTTCCATGCCAAAATCATCCACGCTCCCCACTCGTTTCGACTGCTACGAAATCCACGGCATCACGGAATACGAGGAATTCGGCAACAAATGGTGCGAACAGGTAGCCGAACACGAGGCCACTTTCTGGAGCATCTTCGGACATATCCCCGGCGAAGGCTTGGCCTGCATCGGCGACTTCAAGACCCGCGAGCATGCGGAAGAAATTTACGCCCGCATCACGGGACGCTGCTACGCCACGGAGCCGAAGAATTCTATTTCCCGGCAGCCGGAATCGTGGGACGCCATGCTGACCGCACTCCGCTTTGCACTTCCCTACATGGAAGACCTCGCCAGTAGCAGCGACAACGCAAACGAGCACCGCGCCGCGCAACTTATGCGTGATGCAATTCTTGGAAGCGAGGAGTGATCCGGCCCCGCGACTGGAAATGCAGAACTCTCCCCGAAAGTGTCAGTGAACTGTCAGTAAGCAAAGCTCCTCTTTTCAGAAATGGGTTTTCAATCCACCCCTTCCAAACTGTCAGTGAAAGTGTCAGTAAAAGTGTCAGTAAATGATGGTGAGAAATTCACCAAAATAGTGACGGATTTCTGTTGAATACAGAGGCAAATGAGCGAGAATATTCTCAGTCAAAAGGCGAGCTTGGGCACGAATCCCACCCCTTCGGCCAATTCACCAAGCCAGCCCGGTTTTCTTCCGCTCGCCGACCAGACTCCTTTAGCTCATTGAAGGCCGTCGGTGACGGGCCGATTATTTACCGCCCGGTCCGTAGCCTTGGGCGGGGGTTCCGTCGTCGTTCAAATGACCGGTGGCCCAGAGGAGGCCACGCGTCACGAGGTCGAGATAGCGCGGGTCCGAGACGGTCTCCGTATTGTGCCCAATCGTGGTGCTGAAAACGCGGGTCTTGCCGTTGTAGAGGTTCGTCCAGACGTCGACCCAGTCGTCAGTCCGATCCTCTACGGCGACGCTGCCGTCGGGCTGCTTTGTTTTTACATGGACCGTTTGCTTTCCGTGTGCAAGGACATGGGCCGATGGGAAGACATGGACGTTGTTGTAGTGCTCTTCCTTGATCGTGGTCCAATTGCTCAGGCCTTTTGTGATTGGGTGCTCCTTGTCCGTATAAGTCACTTCAATCGGTTCCTGGGCATCGTGCTTTCTAGATTCCAGCCCCAAATACTCAAACCACGGCGAATTCGTCATGCGGTAAGCATGAACGCCGCAATGAAGATTGACCCCGGGGATACCATCATCGCGATGCGGCTTGAGCACGGTTTGGACTACGGCATCGTTCTCGGCCTGGGTGGTCAGGCCTGATGTGCGGGAGGCGCATTCGTCGTGAATAATTACGTCGTAACCTTTCGCGTAATTCGGGTTGCCGTAGATCATCGGGAACGCCGGCGAATCCGTTTTATCGCCGCTGTAAACCTGATCGACGATCACGTTCGCTCGCGCTTCCAAGCCGGACGTCAGGATTTCCTTCTGCTTGGCGTAATCGTGGCAGCAACCGCCCGCGATGAGGAGGACTTTGAGCGGCTTTACCGCATCGTCGGCGCGCAAGGCAGGCGCAATGAGAGGTAGGATGAGGGCGAGGAACCAGTGGTTTTTCACGAGACGGATACGATTGAGAATCAACCAGTCTGTCCGGAGTGTTGTCAATCAGTTTAGACGAAGCTAACTGCCGGCACTAAAGACAAGAAAAGGAGAGGCCGGCGAATTGCCTCTCCCGCGATTTCGGGACCATGGGTGTCTCGGAGAGCCGCGGCGATGCAGATGGAATTCTTCGCGGCGCGCGCTGATTTTGAGGAATTGTGAGAAGCGTATCGGAGGGCACTGACGCAATCCTTGAAGCAGTGCCAAGCCCAGTTGATCCGAGCCGGCTTGATCCTCTGCGAGACGGTCTCAGTGAGACGGTCTGGCGCGGTCGTGGCGCGCACTTCACTGAAGAGGCACTGGCAGGCTGGATGCTCAGGTTGGAGTCCGCCAAGGCGTCCGCGTGTCTGAAATTGAACGGCCACGGAGCGCGGGCAGTCGAAGTAGAACCACGAATTATTCCTATGTACGCATTTCCCAATTTACGGTGCCTGTTTTTGGCCGGTGTTTCGCTCGTTCTTGGTGTGACCGCAAGCAGCGCGCGGCCGGTTTATATCCAGGACAACGGCGGATTTTTCTCCGAGAGCGCGAAGGCGGAGGCGTCGCGGAGTATCGCAAATCTCGAGCAAAAACTGCACAAGGAAGTTTTCGTGCAAACGTTTCCGGGTCTACCGGCGGACGTCCAGCGGGGTGTGGATTTGCAGGACAAAGCGGCCACGGCCCGGGCGATTGGGCAATGGGCCCTGAAAGAGTTCAAGAGCAGCGAGGTCAATGGGGTGTACATCCTCCTGGTCAAGTCGCCCGCCCATCTCGAGGTTGAAGTCGGCACCGACACCCAAAAGCAAGCCTTCACGCTACGCGATCGCGGCACGCTGGTGAATCTGATGCTGGCCGATCTGCGTGCGAAGCAGTACGACGAGGCGCTGGTCAATGGCGTCAATTTCGTGGCGCAGACGATGCGGGCCGACGCTCCCGTCGGCGGGCGCACGACCGTGGCCCAGCCGTACGATCTGCGCCGACCGCGCGAACATGCCGGTGGTCACTTCCTTCCGATCATCATCGGTCTTATTGTGGTCTGGGTGGTGTTTCGGCTGGTGCGTTCGCTATTTCGTGGCGGCGGGGGAACGATGACCGGCACCGGCTACAGCAGCGGCCCAATGATGGGTCCCATGTCGAGCGGTGGTGGAGGGTTTTTCAGTTCCATGCTCGGTGGAATCTTTGGCGCGGCCGCGGGCAATTGGATGTACGACCGGTTCTCCGGACGCGATACGCCCACATTTGGATCGGAACCCGAAGTGCGGCAGGTTGATGACCCTGGATATACCGGGAAAGATACCGACGCCTCCGGCGCGGGTGGCAGCTTCGACGACAACTCCGGAGGCGGCAATTCTGGCAGTGGTGGCGATTTTGGCGGTGGAGATTCCGGTGGTGGTGACTCGGGTGGTGGTGACTCGGGTGGTGGGGGCGGCGATTTCTAGCGAGGCTCCGACTCCGGCCCTGCCGAAAAGCAGGGTCCACAAAGTCGAAGCGAAGCGACCAGTGCGCGTGTCCCGCGGTCTATTTCACGCTCAAGGTAAATTCATCGCCCTTGAACTGGGAGTCCTTGCCTGGGACGAGGACTTTGTAATCGCCCGGTTTGAGATCGACGTTCAGCGTCTTCGATTCGGCCGGAGCCACGGGGATGATGAATTCCCTGGCCAGGCCGGGTCCCTCGATTTTGAAGTTCTGCCGTTCCTTGCCGTTGTTGCGCACCACGAACGCCGTTTTGCCGGCGGGAAGTTCGCGGGGCATGTCGATGCGACGCTCGGTAAGGGTCACGTCCACCTTGCGCGCGTTTGGCTCGGGGAGAACGGTGTCCTTGATCGTCTCAGCGGCCTTCTTCGTATCATCAACGACCGCCCGGCCGGCATCAACCGTCGTGTCTTTGGCTTTTTCCAGGGTATCGGCCGCCTTTTCGCCCAAGGTCTTTTGATCTTGCGGTTTTTGATCGTCTCCCAGGACGGGTCCCGCGCAAAGGGCGGCCGCAAGCAGGGCGCTACAGAGGATTGTTGTTTTCATATAAAGAGCATCGTCTCTCATCGCCGGCGCGGTTCTTATTTTATGCACGTGGCCTTCGGCCACCGGATCAGGATTCTTCCGAATCGATCAATTGCACCAACGCTTCGGTATCCACCGGCTTTTCCACAATTGCGATATGCACGGGAGGAAGCTTAATGGAGAATTCCTCGGTGGGTAGACCACTGCACATGATCATTCGCGCCTTCCGCAGAATAGGATCGCTGGCGAGCTGCCAGGCGACGTCGCCGCCGTGTGCCTTGGGCATAAGATAGTCCAGGATCACCACGTCAGGTCGGAACTTACGGGCGGTCGCCAGCACCTTGGTGGAATCGTTCTCTACTTCGACCGAAAAGCCACGCGCTTCCAGAAGTCCCTGGAGCCGGCTGGTAGCTTCCCGGTCGTCGTCAACGGTTAGAACGCGTGTGCGCATGAAACAAAAAAAACTTCCTCAGCGGATTCGTGCCCGAGGGATCCATCGGATGTGTGCCAGTCTGGCAACCATTGTTAATGTCACTTCAAACGTGAATCGGCGCCTTATACGTATCTCATAAGTAGTGGCTGCGATGCTCACTGTTTGGTCAGCAGCGTAAGCACTCCGCGCCTCCTAGACAAACGTGTCGATGATCGCTCTCCCAGTGTGGTCGAAAACCGTGAGGCGCGTGTCGGTGGTCGGTGCGAGTGAGTGTGCATGTTGGAGGGCGTCCAGCAAGGTGGTAAACTCCTTGCTCCAAGTCTCGCCCTCCCGTTTCAAAGTGAAGCGCCCTGTGTCAAACTCCAGATACAACAAAAAGCGATTTCTGTGGTACATGTAATTACTTTCTAAATACAAGATCGCTCCAATGTAGGTGCGTGGTTGCCTTGTGCGAGTGGCCTGAAGAAATTGACAGATTTCGTAGCTCTTTTCCGTTCCCATCGTAGGATTACTTACGTACTTTCGAAGACAAGGCGCAACGTGCGGCGTGGTAGCCGCACATGCCGTGAACGCCGCCGCCTGGGGGTGTGGAGGAGGAGCAGAGATAATATTGCGTCCGGCCCAGGCGATAGGGCCTGGAGCTCAAGAACGGACGCGCAAGGAGATGCCACAGATCGCTCGCGCCGCCTGAAATATCGCCACCGTCGAGATTTGCGTTCGAGGCCTGGAGATCGTGCGGTTGCGAGATGGCGCGTGCGATAATGGAGCGCCGAAAGCCCGGCGCAAACCGCTCGATTTGCGCTTCGATGGCTTCGGTGATTTCCGCCGAGGTCTGGGCCAGACTGGCGGTCCGAGCCGGACTGGCGGAGCCGCGGGGTACATGGCAATAGGCCCAGGCGATGTGACCGCCGGTGGGGGCTCTGGAGGGATCGAATAGCGTTGGTTGCGCCAGCAGGACGAAAGGCCGCGACGCGACGACACCCCTCGCCACCTCGCGCTCGGCTTGCGCGATTTCCTCGAAAGTTCCGCCGAGGTGAACGGTCGCCGCCTGGCCGCACTCCACAGCCGTCCAAGGGATGGCCCGATCCAATGCGTAGTCGATCTTGAAGACGCTCGGGCCGTGTGGAAACGCCGCGAGTTTATCGGTCAGCCGCGGCGGAACGCACGTCCCGGCAATGCGCGCGGCCTGCCACGTGGTGAGGTCGAGGAGGACTGCGTCCGCCTCCGGCAAAGAGGCGAGCGCCGAGACTTCGCGGCCGGTTTCGATGGTTCCTCCGAGCTTGCGCAAGTGCGCGGCGAGCGCATCGCTGATGCGTTGCGCGCCGCCGCGCGGCAACGGCCAGCCCACGGAGTGGCCGAGCATTCCGAGCATCAGGCCGAAGGCGGCCGAAGCCGGCGCCTCGAGCGGGAGAAACGAATGAGCGGCCATCCCCGCAAAAAGCGCACGTGCCTTCTCACCGCGAAAGCATTTCCCGGCCAGCGACGTGGCCGAAAGCAGGGCGCGCAGGCCAAAGCGCGCGGCCAGCCATGGATGTCGCGGAAGATGCAGGAATGGCTGGAGGAATTCATCGAGCACCGCTTCCCAACGGTCGACGAATGGCAGCATGAGGCTTTGATACGCGCGGCCATCACGACCCAAGGCTTCGCTGGTCCGTTCGACCGATCGGTGCAGCAACACGGCCGCGCCGCCATCCAGCGGGTGGGCCAACGGAACCTCCGGGTGCACCCATTGAAGGCCGTGCTGATCGAGGGGCAGGCTGCGCAGGAAGGGCGAACCGACGGCCAGCGGATGAATGGCGGAGCATCGGTCGTGGATAAATCCCGGCAACGTCAGGGCTGCCGAGCGGGCGCCGCCGCCGATGGTGTCCTGCGCTTCCAGCACGCGTACCGCGCAGCCGGCCTTTGCCAGGGTGATGGCCGCCGCCAGGCCATTCGGTCCGGAGCCGACCACAATAGCGTCCATCAAGGCCCCTTGTTAACCGTGCCGCGGCTTTGGCCGGGAGGGATTCAAATAAAACTCCGACGACTGCGCAATGGGCCGCACCCAATCGCACCCGGTGCATTCCATCACGTGGCGGTCCAGGGCCTCCTCGCAAAGTGGGCAATTCAATCCGATTTGAGGCAAAGTATCAGCTGGCATGGCATTAAACTAGTTCGCGGCGTCGCGCGCCTTCGCGGGTTTCGCGCATCCAACATATTTCAAGCGTTCATCCGTGTCATCTGAATGTCACCTCGCTGGCCGGGAAGCGCCTGGTGGGCCGCACAGCTGCAGCATTGCACGGCCCATGGCGTCGCCAATCAGGTAGTAAGTCTCGGCGTTGGTGTTCCAATGGTACCCCTGGCTGGTGGGTGACTCTTCCACCGGGCGCCAGAAAGTCTTTGTGCCGACGAAGGCCACGTTGCCTTTGAACTCCGGATATTCCGCGACTGCGGCCTGGGCTTTCATCAATGAAAGCGCGCGGGGATGATTTTCCTGCGGGCCGTCCATCCCGGTTTCCGCGATGACAAAGGGCAGCCCGGGCGCGTTCAAATCTTTGCGAATGTCGCGAATGAAATTGGCCATGTTGCTCTCGTATTCCGCATTGAACTTGTCGTTAATGCGGTCGTTCCAGCCTTGGTGCCAGCCAAAGCCGGTGAGCACGTAGCGGCGTCCATTGTATCCCGGCGCCAGTTCACCAATTCTGGCGAGAGTGGCTTTGATAATGGCGACGGTCTCGCGATAGTATTTGCCGACGATGGCGGGATCCTGGGTGACCGCGGCGTCCATTTTGTCTCCGAGCGAATAGGGGATTTTGCCGGCACTCGGCGGACGGAAGTCCACGGCGAGGCTCTTGCCGCCCCACGCGCATTTGATCAACAACACCGGCCCTCCATCGGTGTCGCCGATGACGGTGCCGAAACCGAGCTCCGGGCCGATCCGTTCGGGACTCACGCCATAGCCGACGGTCAGCGGGCCTTTGCGGTCGAGGTAGGAAATCCAAACATCATTGCGCACCACCCATTTGCCATCCTGATCCATGAGGTGTTTGAACCGTTCGGCAGTCGCCGGATTCTTGACGAGGTATTCGAGACTTCCTTTGCCGCCGTTTCTTTTCGGGTCGGACGCGACGAAGCCCTGTCCCTCCATGTTCGATTGTCCGGCCAGAATGAAGACTTTCACCGGCTTGAGCGCATCGGCGGCGTGGGATGGGGCAGGGGGGACAATGAACAGCGCAAGAAGCGCCAGGCGGAGGTGGACGGTTTTCACAAGAGGGGGGCGGCACGATGTTCGTTGGTGGCTCAGATTCCTAGATAAATTGTCATGTCGCAGTGAGCGGTGCGGGGGGAATAGGAATGACGAATGACGAAGCAGATGCGATGTCGCTGCAGACTGGGCCGATGGCGCGGGAGCCGCTGCATTGTTTGCTCGTATCCGCGCGCGGATTGCGCGATATTTCCAATCGAGTGGGGCTCCCGCGATGACGAAACGCCTTGTTATTTTGATTCTGCTGGCCGCTGCGAGTGGCAATTATTCAAGCCGCGCTGTGGAGGAAAGTATCGACAAGCCCATGATGGTTGATGCCTCCAACGGATGGTGGTGCAAGGTTACGGCCAAGGAGGCGGTCATTTTGCGTACCTCGGATGGTGGCAAACGTTGGACGGACGTCTCGCCTTCGGACCTGCCCGGCGCCGTCAAACAGCTCTTTGCGAATGCGTTGGACGGGTCGCTGGACCAGCTCGTCACGCTGGATGTTCTCGACGCTCAACGCGCTTGGGCATCGATCTTGCCTTCAAACGATCGCGTGATTTGGCTGGAGTTTACCGCCGATGGTGGTCGCCATTGGACGAAGAAAGTCGCGCCCATTGTGGCCGATAGCGTCGATTTGAGCTTCCTGGACGATCGGCGCGGTTTCCTCCTTGCGTGCAGTCCTCCGGCGGCGGGAAAAATGAGCAAGAATGTCTATGGCACCGAAGACGGTGGTGAGCGGTGGTATCTCCTTTTTGCGCCGGATGCGGTGAGCTTTTATCCCACCGGCATTTCCTTTCGTTCCCCATTGGATGGCTGGATTAGCGGTACTTACCACGGCGGCGATGATGTCCCCCTCTATCGGACGACGGATGGCGGGAAGAGCTGGCAATTGCAGAAGTTTCCGATTCCCGACGATTATCTCGGCGGATATGCGGACACCTATTCGCCGATTTTCATCGGTGCGGACAGAAGGAAGGGATATTTGCCGGTCAAACTTGTGCGGCATGAACCCGCGCCAGACCACTGTGCGTGGGTGAATTATGAGAGCGGGGACGGCGGCGAGACGTGGCATCTGCCGGCCGCCGGAGTTTCATCGGTACCGTTTCAGTAGTTTGATTCGTTGAGGATCGGGTTGGTGGTCCTTACGGCTTCCCAATTTTTGAGGCCGATGATGGGGAGGGCGAAGCGGGTGGATTCTTCCCAGGCGTCGGTTCCTATCGCCTTGTAGACATTCCAGCTTGGCTTGCGCCCCAAGGGATCTTGCGCATCGTCGGCAAACTTGCGCAGCCCGAGGCGCAACCCGCCTTCGCCGCGATTGTCGGCCCAGAGATGGTACTGGAAGGCGGTGACGGCCTTGAGGGATTCGATTTTCGTCCAGGCGTAGGCGAGGCCGGCTGCCTGTTCCGTCAACGACTTTTCGCTGTAGTCCCGCGAATTGAGACCTTGCTCGGTGAGTTGTATTTCGCGCGGCTCATGGCCGCGATAGGCGACACGCGGCTGGAGCGCCCAGGCATCGAGGACTTCAATGTTTCGAAAGGTGATCAAGGGCGTATCGAAGCGGAAAGTTGTTTCGGAATCCTCCCAAGTACGGGGATTGAACAGGTCCCGGGCGTAGGGATGAAAGGCGATACCCCACGGAAAATCGCCTTCCTTGCGGCTAAAATCGACGAGGCGCTCGAGGAGATCGCGCCCAGGGTAGCTCCGCACCTCAGGATGACTGGTCCAGTTATGATCGAGGGAGATGAGGGCCCTGGCGTTGGGATCGTATTGCCGGGCCAGGAGGCAGGCCACGCGCAGCGATTTCTGATACAGGTCGAGATAAGTAATGAGGGTCTTGTTGCCGGCGTTGGTCCAAAAGAAGCCGCTGTTGACCTCGTTGTGCATGATCCAGTGATGCACGCGGCCGTATTTGCCATCGGGCCGGCTGTAGCGCTCGGTGAGGAAGTTCATGGCCGCGGCATAGGCGTTGACGCCGGCCTCGCTGGTAAAGTTTGGCATGACATACAGGCCGTTGGCATCGGCATCCGGATGCGCCGCGTCGCGAATCCAGGCGCCGGGCGGCGCATCGTGGACGGGTGTGATCAAGACGATGCCGGAGACCATCCAGCCGTGATCCGCGGCGATTTGCATCTCGTGATCGTAGCCTGCCACAACGGTGTCCTGCGAATACCAGGTCCTGCCAAGATACTGGAATGATGTGCGGCCCGGGCCCGGCTCGGCGGCGATGATCGTGTTCAGGACAATGTTGAGAGTGACGGAAGCGATGTCCAATTCCTCCATGTCAGGGTTTGCAAAAGGGCAACCCCCGAGACCTTTCCGCGAGCGCGGATGCGCCGGGGGCAATGGGGCGCGCGGTTTTTGGTCGTCCACATAGTGGAGAGGAGAAAGGGACTCCCATCCGGTCGCGGTCTGGCGCACGACGGCCCAGGCGGAAAGAAGTGGCTCCCGGTCTTTGATCGAATCCCGCTGCACGCGAATGGAGAAATGTCCGCGTTCGTCGGCGACGATGGGCCGCAAAAGCGGCGGCGAGGCCAGCGCGGTGACGTCCGCCCACATGGGCACTTCCGCGAGCGTGCACTGCTCCGCGTTCCCCGCCAGGTCCCCGTCGATTTGGATGGCAATTTCATCGGCCGTGACGGAGGTGACGGCGCAGGGAAACTGGCGCTGCAAATAGGCCGTCAAGCGCGCGGCGTGCCGTTGATCGCTGAGGATCCGCTCTTCGCGATCGCTGGCGAGCTTCGATTCCTGCTCCGTGAGAGGGCGTGCGCACAACGAGCGCAAGTGCGCGACAATTCCGGCGCGCTCGCCGAGCGTGACCCGCAGTGAAGTCAACGAACCGGAGACGGGCTGCGCGGTGGCCGTCAAGTCCACCGCTTGCGGCGACCAACCGTCGCTGCGCTGGAGATTGGCGACGACAATCAGGTGCGGCGCATCGAGCACCGAACCGACAAAAACCAGCATCCGGCCGATATCGGATTTGGCGGAGTAGTCGAAAGAGAGGATTGGCTGCGCATTGAGATCGATCGGTGTACCGTCGGTGTGTACTTGGAAATACGGGTCGCTGCCGGTGGTCCGCACTTCCCACTCACCATGGCCGAGGTCGTTGAGTTCAATGTCGTGGATGCCAGCCGGGTTGGGCGTGAGGGGCAGGGTGGCTGGAGTAGCGGCGAGGATTGGGCTGCCGAGAATCGTGAATAAGAGCGGAAGGCATCGGCAGAGGACGGAAGGGGACACGGTCATGTCGATAGACGAATGGATGAGTGAGGGGCGCGAATCAATCCACCGTCAAACGATAGCCCGCAGATACGGCGAACGCGAGATCGAAGGAATGCGCCGCGGAAAGACCGCAGAATCAGTTCGCGGACTTTTCGGCGAACGCCGGCTCGATCCGCGTGCCGCCGTGGTAAATGGCGGCAAGTTTGGTGGTGTTGCGGATGTCGTCGAGCGGGTTGGCCGTAAGGATGAGAAAATCGGCGCGCCTGCCGGGTTCGAGCGTGCCGCGGTTTTGGCCCTCGCCCAGCACTTCCGCGGCGTTGCGGGTCGCGCAGACGATCGCCTCCGACGGAGTGAGGCCGGCCTGGACGAGGAGCTGGAGTTCGCGATGCTCGGCCCAGCCGGGAAGGCGCGTCGGAGTCGCGCCCGAATCGGTTCCAAAGCCGATCAGGATCCCGGCGTCGTGCAGCGTTTTGACATTGCGCAAGCCCATCGCGAGCGCCGCCTGGTTCTTCGGCGTCAGCGGATTGGCCTGCAGGCGTTGCGCGTATTGCGGGCTGAGCCAGGTGGCGAGCAGCTTCGGATCGACGGCCGCGCGAAAAGCGGTGCTGTCCATCCATGCGGGATGGTCGGCGTAGACGAATTGCGACTCGTCGAGCGCCAGTGTCGAGATGTAGGCCGCGTGATTTCGTTTCATGAGATCGATGAATTCCGGATCGACCGGAAGATCCCGCACGCCATGGGCGACCACGTCCAGGCCAACGCGCAGCAGTTGCTTCGCGTCTTCGAGGTGAAAGATATGGGCGGCGACGCGCAGGTGATGCTGGTGCGCTTCGTCGATAATGGCGCCGAAAACCTCCGGCGGCATCTTCGGCTCCACGGCGCCGAAAAAGTCGTCCACCCATACCTTGATGATATCCGCCTTGCGCGCAGTCATTTCGCGAACCATTTGCCGCGCTTCGTCAGGCGTGGCGGGCCGGGCGATCTGATCCGGCCCCATGGGCACCGGTGGCGCGGCTTGCGGCACGCCAAAGCCGCGGTCGGCGGTGAAGAGATCGGCGCCACCGAGTTTCCCCGCGCGTTGCGCGTCGCGCAGTGGATAGAGTAGATCCTTGTTCATTCCCAAGGCCATGACGGTGGTGACTCCGTAGGCTTCGTATTGATGCAGCGCGGCCTCGATATTTTCCGGCGTATAATTATCGGGCGAAACATTGCCGCCCTTTACCAGGGCGATATGGCTGTGATCGCTGATCAGTCCGGGCATCAACGTCTTTCCCGTGCAATCGATGACCTGCGCGCCAGCATCGGTGGCCGGGCCTCCATTTCCGGCAGCGACGATCCGTCCGTTCTCGACGACGAGCGTCGCGTTTTCGACCGGCGGCTTGCCCGTGCCATCGATCAATCGCGCTCCGGTGAAGATGGTCTTCGGTGCGGCGCAGAGGAATGAACCTGCGACGAGCCAAAGACCGATAGCAAAAAGCGAGACGCGGACGGACGGCATTTTCATGGTTTTTCGATAAGGCGGACGAGCCCGATGAAATCGTCTTCCTTCCAACCTGCGGCGATGCCGCGGTCGTAGCTCTGTTTCAACTGCGCGGTTTGCGCGAGCGGGAGCGAATAGGTGGCAGCAGTTTCCAGTGCGAGGCGCAGATCCTTGCCCATGTGCTTGAGCGAAAACTGGGGACTGTAATCGCGCTGGCGCAGTTTCGGTTGCTTGAGGTCCGCCAGGCCCGAGTGGGCGACATTCCGTGCCAGGGCGCTAAAGTAGGTATCGTCGGAGATGCCGGCGGCGCGGCACAACGCCAGGCTTTCGCAGAGAATTTGCCCGATGCCGGCGATATTCATATTCATCGCCAGCTTTAGCGATGACGCCGTTCCCACGAGCCCGATGTGCAGAATCGCGCTGGAAATCGGCTCCAGCAGGGGACGCGCCTTTTCCACCACCTCGGGCGGCCCGCTCAGATAGTATACGGTCTGGCGCTTTTCCGCCGCGACCTTGCTCCCGGTAAACGGAGCCTCGAGAAAGAGCGCCCCCGTTTTGGTCACTTGCCCGGCAAACTTCAGCGTCCACTCGGCGGAAATGGTGCTCGCTTGGAGGATCATCTGGCCTGCGCCGATTTTCGGAACGATTTGGTCGAGGACCGATTGCACCGCCGGCGGATCGGCCACGACGATGAAGATGGCTTCCGCGCCTTCGACGGCAGCCTCGATGGAGGGCTGGAAGCCCGGAACGTCCTTCGGAGTTCGGTTCCAGCATTGCACCGTATGGCCATCGGCAATCAGATTCTTCGACCAGGCGCTGCCGATAATGCCCAACCCTAATATGGCAATTTTCATGGTGGAGTGTAATGCAGGTGTTCGGCGAACCAGCGGGCGCTGGCAAATCGCCGGAGAGTGAGGTGTGGGTGTGTATCGACGCTGAAAGCCGTGCCGGTTGCCACAGAGATTTTCAGAATGGAGTCTTTTTTGCCCGGATTCGTGCGCCGGCGGCATTGAGGCATTCCTCGGCGCGGTCTTGGCTTTTTTGTAGTCCCGGTATGGGATTGCCGCAAACCACGAATTCAATCTCGCACCATCTTATGGAATACAGACTACTTGGCGGCTCGGGCCTGAAGGTCCCGGCACTCACCCTCGGCACCGGCACCTTTGGTGGCGGAAATACCTGGTTCAAAGCGTGGGGCACGACTGGCGTCGAAGAGGCCACACGGCTCGTGGACATCTGCCTCGAAGCGGGGCTCACGATGTTCGATTCGGCGGACAACTACTCCGAAGGCCTCGCGGAGCAAACCCTTGGCGCGGCGATCAAGGGTCGCCGGGATCGCGTCCTCATTTCCACGAAGGCCACCTTCCGCTTTGGCGATGGGCCGAATGACGTCGGCTCCTCGCGCTGGCATCTCATCCACGGACTCGAGGCCAGCCTGAAGCGCCTCGGAACCGACTACCTTGATCTCTTTCAACTTCACACCTTCGACGCGCTCACGCCCATCGAGGAAGTGCTCTCGACGCTCGACACGTTGGTGCGCGCGGGGAAGATCCGCTACGTCGGCTGCTCGAACTTCTCCGGCTGGCACCTCATGAAATCGCTGGGCGTGGCGGATCGATATGGCTGGCCGCGCTATGTGGCTCACCAGGCCTACTACTCGCTCATCGGTCGCGAATACGAATGGGAACTGATGCCGCTGGCCGTCGATCAGAAAGTCGGCGCGGTAGTCTGGAGCCCGCTTGGGTGGGGCCGGCTCACGGGAAAAATCCGCCGGGGTCAGGCGCGTCCGGAAACCAGCAGACTCAACGACGCCCGGGCCCGGGATGCCGGTCCGTCGGTCTCGGAGGAGCATTTGTTCAAGGTCGTGGACGCGCTGGATGAAGTGGCCCGGGAGATCGGGAAGACCATCCCGCAAGTCGCGCTGAACTGGGTGCTCCAGCGGCCGAGCGTTTCGTCGGTGATCATCGGCGCGCGAAACGAGGAGCAACTGCGCGACAACCTGGGCGCCGTCGGTTGGGACCTCACGCCGGAACAGATCGCGCGACTCGACGCGGCCAGTGCCGTGCCGATGACCTATCCCTACTGGCATCAGAAGGGGTTCGCCGAGCGCAATCCGTTTCCGACGGCTTAAGCGGCTTGCCGCGGCGCCAAAGGACGGTTCCCCCTCGCTCCCAAATTCCATTTGGGAGCGCAATATCGGGCGCAACGCCGTTGCGCGTGGAGGGAGTGTTCCCCCGGGTGCGGAGCCCATTGGGTATTGGATGTTGGATGTTCCGTCGAGGCAGTCCGGCGTCAGCCGTGTGAATCGTTTTTGCTAAGTTCCGGCCTTTTCGTGCATCATCGACGGCATGAAGTTCTCTTGTTTCCTCCCACTCCTCGCGCTCATCACCGCTGCGGTCCATGCCCAGGAACCGAAATCCCTGCGCGCGGGAATCATTGGGCTGGATACTTCCCATGTGCTCGCGTTTACGCAGACCCTGAACAAGGGACCGAAGAATCCCGCCGATGCGGACAAGGTCGCGGGCGTGAAGGTGGTCGCGGCGTATCCGCAAGGCAGCAAGGACATCGTGAGCAGCACGAGCCGGGTGCCCGATTACACCGCGAAGGTGAAGGACCTCGGGGTCGAGATCGTCGATTCCGTGGATGAACTGGTCAAGCGCGTCGATTGCGTTTTCCTCGAATCGAACGACGGACGCGTTCATCTCGAGCAGGTCCTCCCGGTGCTGGCGGCACACAAGCCGGTCTTCATCGACAAGCCCATTGCCGGGTCGCTGGCCGATACCATTCGTATCCTCGACGCCGCGAAGAAGGCCGGCGTGCCCATGTTCTGTTCGTCGTCGTTGCGCTTCGGCAAGGCCGTGCAGGAAGTTCGCAACGGTTCAATTGGGAAGGTCAAAAGTGCCGAGACTTTCAGTCCGGCCCATCTCGAGCCGACGCATCCCGATCTCTATTGGTATGGTGTGCACGGCTGTGAAGCGCTCTTCACCGTGATGGGCACCGGTTGCCATTCCGTGAGACGTTCGACGACCGAGGACGGGAAAATCCAGGTGACAGGCACCTGGTCGGACGGTCGGACGGGCATCTTCCGCGAAGAGAACGGCCAGGACCGTAAAGGCTACGGCGGCAAGGCGGTGGGCGACAAAGGTGAGGTGGCAGTCGGTTCGTACGATGGTTACGACCCCTTGCTCTACGCGATTGTGCAGATGTTTCACAAGGGCGTCTCACCAGTTCCGGCGGACGAAACGCTCGAACTCTATACGTTCATGGAAGCGGCCGACGAGAGCAAGCGCCGCGGTGGTGCGGAGGTAACCCTCGAGGAAGTTCTCGACAAGGCGAAGGCCGAAGTCGCGGCGAAGCCGTAGCAGAAAGGATGAAGGAAAGTGCCGCCGGCCGGGGATGGAACGGCGAAAACATCCAACCTCCAACGTCCGACGCGGGAAGTTACTTCGGCCAGTCGCGCCAGAGCCAGCGCAAAGTGTCGGGGAAGAGGGAGCTGCCGTGCTTGCCGGAATGGCCGCCGTCGCCGAACTCGAATTGGTAATCGTAACCCGCGAACTTCAGGGCCGCGGCCATTTCCTGGCTGGAAAGCGGCCAGTTGCCGTGGAGATTGTCGAGGTCGTTGGCGCCGTCCTGCAAAAACACGCGGAGCGGTTTGGGTGAGTCCTTGGATTTGCGGATCAGCGTGGGATAGACGTAGCCACCGCGAATATTGGTGAAGCTGCCGATCCAGCTTACCACCTTGCGAAAGTAATCGGGCTTTTCCCATGCCACAGTGAACGCGGCGATGCCGCCGCTGCTGATGCCAGCAACGGCGTGGCCATAGGGATCCGGGGTGATGTTGAGTCCCTTGGTCGCCTCGGGGATCAGTTCTTCGACGACGAAGCGTGCATTGGCGTCGCCAAGGGAATCGTATTCGAAGCTGCGGTTGCTGCGGTCTTTCGCCGGCGGCTCGGTCGCCTTGAAGGCACCCGGTTGCACAAAGAGACCGATGGTCACGGGCATGTCCTTTTTGGCGATGAGATTGTCGAAGACCACCGGCACGCGCGTGCCGCCATCGGGTTTTACATAGCCGCCGCCATCGAAGAAGACCATGAGGCACGCGGGCTTCGCCGCGTCGTATTGCTTGGGGACGTAGACCCAGTAATCGTGGGTCGTGCCGGGGAAGATCTGGCTCGTGTCGAAGACCGCCTTTTTAACCTCGCCGTGCGGCACATCCTGCGGCTGGGAATCGGGGCCGAGTTTGTAGTCGTCGATGGCGAAGGCGTGTGCGGTCAGGGCGAAGGCGGACAGAAGGAAGGCGAGGGGACGCATGGTGGTTTTGTGGCTGGGTCGGGAGCGGGACGCAATGGCAAACCCGCGAGAGGATGAATTCGCAGGGAAATTCCGCCGGCGGCCGGCAGATTGGCAGGTATTACGCCTTGCCAGCCTTGCCAACTTTCGCTCCCGCGATCAGGAAGATTCGTTTTGCTCCAACTCCGCAACAACACGCCGAATCACCGAAGCCCAATCGCCAAGCGAGGGCTGCCGGAAAAGCCGCATCGTCGGGTACCACGGCGTGTCGTCACCTTTCAAACCCCAGCGCCAATCGGGAACGAACGGAAGCAACGCCCACACGGGAAATCCCAACGCGCCCGCGAGGTGCGCCGGGGCGGTATCCACGGTGATGATCAAGTCCAGTTGAGCCATCAATGCCGCCGTGTCGGCAAAGTCTTGGATGTGACCGGTGTGATCGATGATGCCTGAAGTGTTCGTTGATGGCCGCAACATGTTCGCTCCTTGATCGACCTGAAGGCTGAAGAATTCGATGCCTTCGATGCGCAAAATCGGCAGCAGCATCTCGAAGGAGACATCCCGAATTCGTGTCCGGCGATTTTGCGGATTCCCGGTCCAGGTCAGGCCGACTCTGAGACGTGACCGATCGCGACCCAGCCGCTCCTTCCAAATCCCGCCACGATCCGGATCGGCAAAAAGGTAGGGGATATCCTTCGGAATACTCTCTCGTGTCGTCTGAAAGACAAGTGGCAGACTGAGCATCGGCAGATGTTGATCAAATGGCGGGAGAGGATCGCCAGCGGCCACCACCTCGCGCACGCCTTTTGCGCTGCGGAAGAGGGCGACCAAGGGAGGCGGGCATTCGACGACGACCTCACCGCCGCGCGCGGCGATCAGTGGGGCATAGCGCACGAAATGGATGGCGTCGCCGAATCCCTGCTCGGCATGGATCAACAGCCGCCGGTCCTGCACCGGGCCGCCGTCCCACATCGGCTGGGAGAAATCCTGTTTGGCAGATTTGGTGACATTCCAGCGAGCTTCGTAGCAGGGCCACCCCTGCTCGAAGTCGCCGCGCAGCAGCAACAGAATCGAATAGTTGAATTTGGCGTTGGCGGAATCCGGCTTCAGTGCGAGTGCGCGGCGACAGGCAATGATGGCCTCGTCGAGCTGTCCCAGTTCCAGCAGGGCGCTGCCCAGATTGTTTTGGGCTTCCAAATGATCCGGCTGGAGTTTGAGCGCCTGACGGCAGGCCACCAAGGCTTCGTCGAACTGGCCTTGCTCCCGGAGAGCGTTGCCCAGATTGCTGAGGGCTTCCGCGTAGTCGGGTTTGCATTCGAGCGCACGACGGTACGCGGCCACGGCTTCGTCGAGGCATCGCTGTTCGGCGAAGATTGCACCGAGGTTATGGTGAGCTTCCGCGTAGTCTGGATTGAGTTCGAGCGCCCGGCGAATGGCGTCGGCGGCTTCTTCGAAGCGCCCTTGGTGCATAAGTGCGGTGCCCAGGTTGTTGTAAGTCTCCGCAAGGTCCGGCTTGAGCCGGAGGGCCTGGCGATAGGCGGCAATCGCTTCGTCGTACTGATTCAGGCCAACCAGGACAGCACCAAGATTGATGTGTGCCTCCGTGTAGTCCGGCCGGAATTGGAGGGCACGATGATAAGCGGTAATCGCTTCATGAGGCCGGCCCTGTCCCTGGAGGGCGTTGCCAAGATTGTAGTGCGCGTCCGGGTGGTCTGGTTGCAACTGGAGCGCCGAGCGATAGCTCGCGATGGCTTCGTCGAAGCGGCCCAGCGCCCGGTACGCTTCTCCGAGATTCGAATGGGCGGAGGGATTGTTGGGATTGAGCGAGATGGCCTGGCGAATCAAATCGATGGCGAGGTCATTACGGCCGGCTTGATGGCAGATGACGCCGAGGAGGTGATGCGCGCCGGCGTGGTTGGGCTGCAGCGCGAGAATTTGCCGATAGACTGTCTCGGCTTCCGCGAGCCGTCCGGCCCGATGGTGCTGGAGAGCGAGTTCGAAGGCTTGTGGAACCGTCATCAGGCGTCACCTTGTTGGATACACCACTGCCGCCACATCGCGCGGTAGGCGGCCTCGATCTGCCGGGCGAAACGCGGCGCGTCCATGAGGACCGAATTCTTCATCCGGGAGCGCAGTGTGGCGCGTAGTTCGGCCACCCGCGGAAGATCGTGCGCCAGTTGCGTGGCGATGCGGACGTAGTCGTCTTCGGAGAACGCCGCCAATTCCGGCAGGCCAAGATTCGACAGTTGACTCAAGCCGGCGCGCGAGACCGGCTGCTCGCCGACGAGACTTACCACCGGCACGCCCATCCAGAGCGCATCGAGGCTGGTGGTATGGCCGTTGTAAGGAAAAGTATCCAGCATCAAGTCCAGTCGATGATACAACTTGAGGTAATCCCGGCGCGGAAGCGGTGCGACAAACTCCACCCGGTGTGACTCGACTCCCTCCTGTTGAAGAAAGTCCAGGGTCCGCTGCCGGTGAGCGCCCAACCCCGTCAGGATCACCAGGTGCGAATCCTTGACTCCCGCCAGCACCTGCGCCCAATTTTTGAGCAGCGGCTCATTGAGCTTGCTGAAGTTATTCAGGCTGCCAAAGGTCACGCAGCCACTTAGCCGAGCCGGCAATCCATTCACGGCCACCTCCACCCCGCAGGGATCGTAGCACCAGAAGCTGTCGATGAGAAAGACCTGCTCGAAAGGAGAAAAGGCAGATGCAGGATGCAGGATGCAAGATACAGGATGGAAGTTGCCCTCCGAATCATTCTGCAACCTGCAACCTGCAACCTGCATCTCCTGCGGAATATCCTGCGACGTGCGTCCTCCATCAATTCCGCTTCCCGATTCCAGCCACCGGTCGCTGATGCGATACTCGATCGCCTCGACTCCCGTGCTCCCCGGGTACGCGGCAAAGCTCACCTGCACCGGCGCCGGTTTGCGCGCAAATACCGGGAGTTGGTTGTCCGCGGTATGCTGGGAGAGGTCGACGAGAATATCGACGCCATCGCGCCGGATCACGTCCGCGAGCGCCTCGTCCGAAGATTCCACAGTGCTGCGCCATTGATCGGCCTGCCGGCGAAATTCATCCGTCAACCCGTCCTGCTTCGTCACTCCGGAGTAACAGAGGATTTCAAAGTTCCGGTGATCATGGTTACGGAAGAGCGGCCTCAGGTTACGGCCGGCCACGTGGTCACGGAAGTCGGTAGATACATAGCCGATGCGCAGCCGGCGTTCCGGCTGACGGTCGTTCGGGTAGGGCAGGATCAATCGCTTTGCCGGATCGCCAAACTTTCGATTCCAGAGCCGCTGTTCCTCGGCGGCGAGCTTTGCGCGGTCCTGGCCGGGCAGAAGATGAAGCGTAAAAATGATATTGCTGTGCGTCGCAGCGCGCTCCGGCTGGAGGGCAAGTGCGCGACGATACTCGGTGACCGCCTCATCCATCCTGCCGAGTTCGGTGAGAACACGGCCCATATTATTGTGGGCCTCAGCGAAATCGGGCTTTAGGGCAAACGCCCGCTGGTACGCGTTCAAGGCGTCATCGAGCCGGCGAGAGAGCTGGAAGGCGACGCCCAGATTGTAATAGGCATCGGCATAGTCAGGCTGGAGTTCGACCGCCCGGCCAAGGGCGGCGATGGCTTCGTCGAGGCGGCCGATCTCCGTCAGCGCATTGCCCAGGTTCATGTGCGCCTTGGCGAAATCGGGTTTGATTTCAAGCGCCCGGCGATACGCGATGATGGCGTCTTCGAGCTGCCCGCGTCCCCGGAGTGCGATGCCGAGGTTGTAATGGGCCTCCAGATAGTCGGGCTTGAGTTGGAGCGCCCGGCCAAGGGCGGTGATGGCCTCGTCGAACCGCCCGAGATCGGTGAGCGCATTGCCCAGATTGTTGTGCGCCTCGGCATAGTCGGGCCGAAGGTCGAGCGCCCGGCGACAGAGGTCCACGGCTTCTTCGAACGCTCCCCGATCTTTCAAAACGTTGCCGAGGTTATTCAGGGCCTCCACATGATCGGGATTGATCGCGAGCGCACGGCGATATGCGGCCACGGCTTCGTCCAGGCGTCCCATCATCCGCCAGGCTTCGCCAAGGTTGGAATGCGCGGCGGCGTGGTCCGGGTCGTGGAGGACGGCTTGCTGAATCAGCTTGATGGCAAGGTCGTGGCGCCCAGCTTGATGGGCGATGATGCCGAGGTGGTGCATCGCCTCGACATGGTTGGGTTGGACCGCGAGGATTTGGAGGTAGAGAGACTCGGCCTCCGCGAGCCGTCCCGCTTGGTGGTGGAAGAGAGCGAGGTCGAGGGTTTGTGGAATGGTCATCGTGGTCAGGATGACTTCTCCGCGCACCACTGCCGCCACATAGTCCGGTAGGCGGCTTCGATTTGCCGGGTGAAGCGCGGGGCGTCCATGAGGAGCGAAGCCTCCATCCGGGAGCGTAGTGTGGCTCGGAGTTCGGCGAGCCGGGGAAGATCACCGGCGAGTTGCGCGGCGATGCGGACGTAGTCGTCTTCGGAAAATGCCGCCAGTTCCGAAAGGCCCATGTTGGAGAGTTGACTCCAGCCGGCCCGCGAGACGGGGCGCTCGCCGACCAAACTCACCACCGGCACACCCATCCAGAATGCATCCAGACTCGTGGTGTGACCATTGTAGGGAAACGGATCGAGCGCCAAATCCGGGCGATGATACAATGCGAGGTAGTCCCGGCGTGGTCGCGAGACGACGAACTCCACGCGGTGTGAGGCAATGCCTTCGCGTGCGAGAATCTCCAGCGTGCGCTGACGATGGCTGCCATAGGCACTCAGCAATATCAGACGCGAATCCCGTACTTTGCCGAGCACCTGTGCCCAAAGCCTCAAAACCGGTTCGTTGACTTTGAGGAAACTGTTCAGGCAACCAAAGGTTATGTATCCGTTTCCCAAGGCCGGCAATTCATTCAGCGTCACCTCGACCCCGCAGGGATCATAGCACCAGAAGGTGTCGATGAGAAAGACGCACTCGAAAGGAGAAAAGGCAGATGCAGGATGCAGGATGCAAGATCCAGGATGGAAGTTGCGCTCGGAATCATCCTGCAACCTGCAACCTGCAACCTGCATCTCCTGCGGAATATCCTGCGGCGTGCGTCCTGCATCGATTCCGCTTTCCGATTCCAGCCACCGATCGCTGATGCGATAGTTGATCGCTTCCACTCCGGTGCTCTCCGGGTAACCGGCAAAGCTCACTTGCACCGGCGCGGGCTGGAGGGCAAACACTGGAAGCCGGTTACCCGCGAGGTGCTGGCTGAGGTCCACGAGAATGTCCACCGCATCCTGGCGAATCATGGTGGCGAGCACTTCGTCCGGGGCCCCCAACGTGCCGCGCCATTGCCGGGCGTACCGCTGAAATTCCGCGGTCAATGCGTCCGGCCGCGCCACCCCCGAGTAACACAGAATCTCGAAGTTTTCGTGATCGTGGCAGCGGAACAAGGGCCGGAGATTGCGGCCCACCACCTGGTCACGGAAGTCGGGCGAAACATAGCCGACGCGCAGACGCCGCTCCGGATTGCGGGCGTTGGGATGTGAGAGGACAGATTGTTTTAGCGGTTCGCTGATATGCCGGCTCCAGCGTTGCTGCTCCTCGGCGATCGCCGTGCGATCGTGGTCCGGATGGAAATGGAGGGCGTAAACCAGATTACTATGAATCCCGAGATCGGTTTTGAGACGGAGGGCGTGGCGATACGCGGCCAGGGCTTCGTCGAGACGGCCCTGAGCGGCCAGTGCCACGCCCAGATTGTTCTGCGCCCTAGGGTAATCGAGTTTGAGTGCCAGGGCCTGCCGATACGCCGCCACGGCATCGTCGAGCTGCCGTAGATCCTTGAGCGCATTGCCGAGATTATTGTGGACCTCCGGGCTGTCCGGTTTGAGTAAGATCGCCCGGCGATACGCGGCCACCGCTTCGTCGGGCTTCCCCTGGCTGGCCAGGGCGAGGCCCAGATTATTGTGGGCTTCCGCGTAATCGGGTCGGAGGGCGATCGCCTGGCGAATCCATTTCACGGCGAGATCGTCGTTGCCGGTCTGGTGGGTGACGACGCCGAGGAGTTGGAGAGCCCCGACGTGGTTTGGCTGGATGTCGAGGACCTGGCGGTAAAGCGCCTCGGCGTCCGCCAACCGCCCGGCCTGGTGGTGCTGGAGGGCAAGCTCAAAAGCCTGTTGGACGGTAACTGCGGACATGGTGGGATTCGCGATTAGAAGAAGGCACTTTTGCGACGGTGACGCAATCCCATCGCAACCCATGGACGCCATCGTCAGGAGCGTTTCTCCGCGCACCAACGTCGCCACATGGCGTGAAAGGCGGCCTCGATCTGCCGGGTGAACCGAGGGGCATCCATCAGCACCGAAGCCTCCATGCGGGAACGCAGCGTGGCCCGCAATTCGGCCAGACGGGGCAGATCGCGCGCCAGTCCGGCCGCGACCTGGACAAAATCGTCTTCCGAAAATGCGACCAACTCGCCCAAACCCAGGTTCGACAACTGGCTTTGGCCTGCGCGCGAAACCGGGCGTTCACCCGCCAGGCTCACCACCGGCGCACCCATCCAGAGGGCATCGAGGCTTGTCGTGTGGCCGTTGTAAGGAAACGTATCCAGCACCAGATCCAGCCGGTGGTACAACTCCAGGTATTCCCGGCGTGGCCGCGGTTGTTCAGATTTCACCCGGTGGGGCTCGATTCCTTCGCCCTGAAGAAATTCCAGGGTGCGCTGCCAATGGCTGCCCGGTCCGCTGAGCAAAATCAGGCGCGAATCCTTCACTTTCCCGAGCACCCGCGCCCACAGTTTTAGTACCGGATCGTTGATTTTGCAAAAATTGTTCAAGCTGCCGAAAGTCACGCAGCCATTTTCCTGTGCCGGTAGCGCGTGGACCTCCATTTCGGCACCGCACGAGTCGTAGCACCAGAAACTGTCGATGAGAAAAACCCGCTCCGCGGGTCCCTTCGACAAGCTCAGGGCGGGCTCCGACTGGGAGATGGAAGATGGGAGATTGGGCGGACGCGCGGAGCCGATCTCCGAACTCCGATTTGGAGCCTGCCCTGGGCCTGCCGAAGGGAACTCCGAGGCGCCAGCCTCCAAATAGCGGTCGCTAATCCGATATCCGATCGCTTCGACGCCCGCGCTCTCCGGGTAACCGGCAAAGCTCACCTGAACGGGCGCCGGACAGCGTGCGAACAAGGGCAGGCGATTTCCGCCGGTGTGCTGGCTCAGGTCCACGAGGATGTCCACCCCATCCCTGCGGATCACTTCGTCGAGCCTTTCGTCGGTCAGACCGACTGTGCTCCGCCATCCGTCGACATGGCGGCGAAGTTCGCCGGTCATTTCGTCTGGCTTCATGACTCCCGAGTAACACAGAATCTCAAAATCCCGGTGATCGTGGCAGCGGAAGAGCGGCAATAGGTTTCGTCCCACTACATGGTCGCGGAGATCGGCCGAGACATAGCCGATGCGCAGCCGCCGTTCCGGGCGGTGGTCGTTGCCATGGGGCCGGATGCATTGTTTGACGGGGTCGCTGAATCGCCGGTTCCAACTCGCGTGTTCCTCGGAGATCGCCGAGTTCTCCTGGCGCGGCTGGAAGTGCAGGGCATAGATGAGGTTGCTGTGCGCCCCGGCATCGTCCGGATGAAGCTGAATGGCGCGGCGGTACGCGGCCAGCGCGTCGTCCAGCCGCCCCTGCGACTTGAGCGCGTTGCCGACATTGATGTGGGTCTTGGGATGATCGGGCTGAAGTTTCAGCGCGCGGTGGTACTCCTCCAGGGCTTCATCAAGGCGGCCCTGAATCGCGAGCGCGTTGCCCAGGTTCATGTGCGCCTCCGGATGGCTGGGTTGAAGGCCGATGGCGCGGCGGCACGCGGCGACGGCTCCCTCGACCTGACCTTGATCCGCCAGGGTGACAGCGAGATTGCTGTGGGCTTCCGCATAGTCTGGTTTGAAATCGATGGCCCGGCGATAGGCTGCGGCGGCGTCCTCCAACAAGCCCTGGTCCCGCAGCGCATTGCCGAGGTTGTTCAGCGCCTCGGGCCAGTCGGCTCTGAATTCAAGCGCTCGACGATAGGCCCCTGCCGCAGCTTCCGGCAGGCCTTGCCGACGAAGGACGATACCCACGTTGAGGTGCGCCTCGGGCCAATTCGGGCGCAAATCCAGTGCCCGGCGATACGCCGCAAACGCTTCCTCAAGACGGCCTTGCTCGGTTAGGACACGGGCCAGGTTAAAATGGGCTGGGGCAAAGTCCGGATTGAGTTGGAGAGCCCGGCCAATTGCGACGGTGGCGGCGTCCATCCTGCCGAGTTCGATCTGCGCTGCACCCAGGTTGTTGTGTGCTTCGGGCGACTCCGGGTTGAGTTCAAGGGCGCGGGCATAGCTGGTGATGGCTTCCTCCAGCCGGCCGAGGGCCCGATACGCTTCGCCAAGATGGCCATGCGCTGCGGCGTTCGTCGGGTCGAGGGCGATTGCACCGCATATCCACTGCGCCGCAAGCTCGTGCTGACCAGCCTGGTGGGCGGTAACCCCAAGAAAGTGCAGCGCGCCGGGGTGATTTGGCTGCACCTTCAGGATCTCTTGGTAAAGCTTCCCGGCCTCGGCCAGGCGACCGGCGCGATGGTGCTGAAGTGCAAGTTCAAAGGCCTGTGGAATGGTCACGAGAATTACGGTTGGTTCGCGCACCAGTCGCGCCACATCGCGCGATAGGCTGCTTCGATTTGGCGGGCGAAAAGCCGGGCATCCATCAGCACCGAACCCGCCATTCGCGCGCGCAATGTCGCCCGCAACTGGGCCAGCCGCGGCAGATCATGTGCGAGTTCAACGGCGATGCGCACAGACTCGTCCTCTGAGGACGAGACCAAGTCCGGCAGGCCGAGGTTGGAGAGTTGGCTCAGCCCCGCTCGCGAAACTGCCTGCCTGCCCGCCAGACTCACCACCGGTACTCCCATCCAGAGCGCATCGAGGCTGCTGGTGTGGCCGTTGTAGGGAAAAGTATCCAGCACCAGGTCGAGGCGACGATACAACTTCAGGTATTCTCCGCGCGGACGTGGCTCCACAAATTCCACCCGCTGTGCCTCGACGCCCTCGCGCTGGAGAGAGTCCAGCGTCCGCTTCCGGTGGCTGCCAAATCCGCAAAGCAGAACCAGACGCGAATCCTTCACCTTTCCGAGTACCCGTGCCCAAAAGCGCAATACCGGCTCGTTGACCTTGGAGAAACTGTTCAAGCTGCCAAAGGTCAGGGAACTGTTTTCCCGGGCCGGCAGTTCATTGACGCCGATTTCGACTCCGGACGGGTCGTAGCACCAGAAACTGTCGAGGAGGAAGACCCGCTCCGCGGGTCCCTTCGACAAGTTCAGTGCGGGCTCCGAATGGGAGATGGAAGATGGGAGATCGGGCGGACGCGCGGAGCCGATCTCCGAACTCCGATTCGGAGCCTGCCCTGAGCCTGCCGAAGGGAACTCCGAGGCGCCGGCCTCCAAATAGCGGTCGCTAATCCGATATCCGATCGCTTCCAATCCTGTGCTTTCCGGGTAGCCGGCAAAGCTCACCTGCACGGGCGCTGGCCGCCGGGCAAAGACCGGGAGCCGATTGCCAGTCGCGTGCTGGCTCAGGTCCACGAGGATGTCCACGCCGTCCTGTCGGATCACGGCGGCAAGGGCATCGTCTGTCAGGCCCGCGACGTTCCGCCAGTGATGGGCGCATTGGCGAAATCCCTCCGTGAGACTGTCCGGCTGCAGGACTCCCGAATAGCACACGATTTCGAAGTTCTGGTGATCTTGATATTGGAACAACGGCCGGAGGTTTAAACCCACGACTTGGTTTCGAAAGTCTGGCGACACGTAGCCAATGCGCAACCGCCGCTCGGGATCGCGGTTGTCGGGGTGAGGCGCGAGGACGTGCTTCAACGGTTCGCCAACCAGCCGGTTCCAGCGCTGGTACTCTTCAAAGATTTCATTCCTGTCCAAGCCTGGATGAAGGTGAAGCGCGAGAATCAAAGTGCTCTGAATTTCGGCGTGGCCCGGCGCGAGCTCGACCGCGCACCGATACGCCGCAATCGCCTCATCCAATCGTCCCGCATCTCTCAGCGCATTACCCAGATTGTATTGGGCCTCGCGGTTGTCGGGTCTGAATTCCAGAGCACGGTGATAAGCGGCAAAGGCCTCATCCAACTGGCCCACCTCCCTCAGAGCGCTGCCTAGATTATTGTAAGCCTCTGCATAGCCGGGCTTTAGATCGATCGCGCGGCGGCATGCTTCGATCGCCTTTTCGGCCTGGCCTTGCTTCCGATAGGCGCTGCCCAGGTTATTATGCGCTTCCGCGTAGTCGGGCTTGAGGTCCAGCGCCCGGAGATAGGACGCCACGGCTTCCTCCAGCTGGCCCCGTGTCTGCAGCACGTTCCCCAAATTGTTGTGGGCGGCGGGGAAATCCGGCTGGAGTTCGAGCGCCCGTCGATAGCTCGCCATGGCTTCGTCCCGGTGGCCCTGCCCGGCCAGCGCGACCCCCAGATTGTTGTGGGCCTCGGCGAGCTTCGGATCGAGTTCCAGCGCCCGGCGAAAGCTGGCGATGGCTTCGTCGATGCGTCCGATCGCGCGGTAGACTTCGCCGAGGTGCGCGTGCGCGCCAGCGTTGTTTGCTTTGAGACGGATCGCGTGGCAAATCGCCTCCAGGGCGATCTCATGACGGCCGGTCTGGTGAGCGACAACCCCAAGGAGGTGGAGCGTCCCGGCATGATTGGGCTCAACCGCAAGGATTTGCCGATAGAGCGCCTCGGCCTCCGCCAGCTTCCCGGCGCAATGGTGCTGCAGGGCGAGTTCGAATGCTTGGGAGAACGTGACCTCAGGCATGGCGGAGATTGGAGTTCAGAACAAGACACCGGCGGCGACGGAAACTCAATCCCGTCCCACTGGCACGGTGTCGCGCCTTGACGATGGGGGTCCGCTGTGGCGCTATGTGGGAACGGCTCCGTTCTTAATCTTCAACTTCATCTTAATCCTCCCTGGAGGGGCCGCTTCACCAGCGACTCGGGCGAGTGCTCCATCGCCCTTCATGGCCGCGGAGGATTCAGAGCACGATTAGGATTAAGAGCAAACCGCCCGCACTCCAGCCACCACACCTTTACGCACCATGCCGCCCCTCATTCCCGACGAGATGCCAACGGTCGCCAGCAAGCCGCACCGCAGCTTGTGGGAAGCGGCGCTGGTCGGGCACCGCGAGGCGTTCGCGCAGCTCGCCAGCCGGACTGCACCGAGTGTCTATGCCTGGCTGCGCGCGAATGGTTCGATGCCGGAGGAAGCCGTTGCGCGCACGGAACATTTCTTCGCCCGCCTGCTCACCGCCGACCCGCCGAATCCCGATGAAGAGGACGTCGAGCGATTGCAGGATTTTTTACAACGACGGATCGGGGCCTACGCCGCCGCTGGTCTGCCCGATGCCGGGGCGGAAGCCCTGGAGTCACGGCCGGCATTCGATCGAGGCCAGGCCGAGCGGCGGTTTCTCCGTGAGGCCCAGCGCGCACCCGACGACGTCTTCACGCGGCGCTGGGCTTTGAGCACGCTGGAACTGACCATCGAAACGCTGGGCGAGGAATTCTCCCGCGACGGGAAGGCGGCCCTCGTTCCGCACCTCCAGAAATTCCTCAGTTTCAGCGGCAGCGAGGAGCGCTATGCGGAGGTCGCGACGCAGACGGGCACCTCGGTCAGCGCCCTGCACGTGGCCGTCTTTCGGTATCGGCAGCGCTACCGCGAAATCCTCCGGCGGCTCGTCGGCGACACCGTGCGGCAAGAAGAGGAAATCGATAGCGAATTGACTAAACTGCTAGTCTCGGCAAGCTAGCGGATTGCCATGCCGACCGCACCGGAAATTCCGTCGCCCGAGAATGACGCCGCCGCGCCCTCGCTCCTCGGCGGCATGAGTCCCGACGAGTTGTTCGCCCGTGGCATGCAGTCAGTGCGGATGACCGGCGGCGGCAGCATGCAAAACTGGGAGCCGCCGACGGTGGAGGAAGCCGCGCGCCTCTTTCCGAATTACCAGGTCGTGGACGTGCTTGGTCGCGGGGGCATGGGTGCCGTTTACAAGGCGGTGCAGACGGCGCTTGACCGGGTGGTGGCAATCAAGCTCCTGCCGCTGGAGATCAGCATCGACCGCGATTTTGCCGACCGCTTCGTCCGCGAGGCCCGGACGATGGCCAAGCTCAATCACCCGAACATCGTTTCGGTCTACGATTTCGGGACGACGACTGAGGGGCATCTTTATTTTGTGATGGAGTTCGTCGAGGGCACGACGCTGCATCATTTAATCAAAGCGACCGGCCTCAAACCGACCCAGGCGCTGGAGTTGATCGTGAGCGTTTGCGAAGCGCTTCAGTACGCGCACGGTGAGGGCGTGGTGCATCGCGACATCAAGCCGGCCAATGTGCTCGTCGATACCAAGGGGCGCGTGAAGGTGGCGGATTTCGGCCTGGCGCGTGTGGATGCCCCCACGGCTGAGCAGTGGGGCCAGACGATGACGGGCATGGTGCTGGGCACCCCGGATTACATGGCGCCCGAGCAGAAGAACGGTGCGCGCGTGGATCACCGCGCGGACATCTACAGCCTCGGCGTGATGCTCTATGAAATGCTCTGCGGGCAGGTACCCCAGGGAATCTTCGATCCGCCGTCGCAACGCGTGCCGGTCGACGAGCGCATCGATCAGGTGGTCATTCGGGCGATGCAGCAGGAACCGGATCGCCGCTACTCCAATACGGCGGAAATGAAAAGCGAAGTGGAGAACATCCGCCAGACGCCGTTGCCGGCGGCGGTGCCGGGCGCCGGCGCAGTGGGAGCGGATGGCAGGAAGATTCCACCGCCTCCTGGTCGGGCAAAAGGCCCGGCGCAATCTCCGCCGCGCGAGCCCGTCGAGGCAAAACGCGAGAAGAGCGTCACCCCATGGCTTGCGGGTGTCGCCGCACTCTGTGCTCTCGTCGCCGTGAGCGTGGTCATCATCCAGATGATGCGTCCGCTTTCGCCGCCGACCACGCCGGCGGTCCCGCCGCCTGCGCCGGAACTGTCGCCCATCAAATCCGCCCCGCTTCCCGTGGCCGACAATTCTGGGGAGAAATCCGAGGCCAAGGTGGAGAAAGCCGAGGCCGCGGTGGCCAAGACCGAAGCCGCGGTGGGAGCGCCCGAGCCGAACGTGGCGAAAACGGAACCCGCCGCTCCCATTCCGCCGGATGCCGCTGGTGCTCACGCCGCACCCATCGCGTCGGCGCTGGCGAAGACCGAGCCACCAAGCGAACCTCCGGCGCCAGTGGCGCCGCCGCCTTCAGAACCACCGGTCGCAGTGGCGACGATTCCCGGAACGACGCGGCTGGTGCAGATCGCGCCGCCGCCCGTGGCCACGACGAGCCTGGAGCCTAGCGCCCCGGCTCCGCGCGCGCAGGCCGTTCCAGCCGGTCCCGCGACGTCCGCGCCGGACGCGGCCGCAACCGATGCTGACTGGCATGCGCTCGTCAGCAACGGCGACGCCCTGATGGCGCAACGGCAGAGCGACGAGGCCATGGACGCCTACACCAATGCCTTCGATCTAGCCACCGACGGGCGGCCAATTTCCGCCTCTGAAGTCGCGCAACTCTGCCGGAAGCTCGCCAACGTTCAGATGCGGCTTGGATCCACGGCCGATGCCCGGCGGACCCTCGACCAAGGCCGCCAGGCCCTCAAGCGCATGACCGGCGGCAAGGACAGCGCGGACCGGCAGAAGTACATTGAACAGATCGAGAATTCGATCCGGACTCTGCCGCGGGATTGAGGCGGGCACGGGTCAGGCTTCTTTATCTTAATCCCCCCGGAGCAGTCTGCCCGGCAAAGATTATGATTTTGATTAAGATTAAGCAGCCCGTGGCCAAGACCTCCGGACGTTCATCGCTCGCACGCGATACTGGCGTTTTCTCCCAAGCACGCTAACGTCTCCGCCCCTATGTCACTTTGGAATACCGCCCATCCCTGGCTGCGCGACCTCGTTTCCTACGAACCGGGCAAGCCCATTGAAGATGTGGCGCGCGAACTCGGTCTCAAGCCCGGCGAAATCATCAAACTGGCCTCGAATGAAAACCCACTTGGGCCTTCGCCGAAGGCGCTCGCCGCGATGCGCGAGGCCCTCGATCGTTCCCATTTTTATCCCGATGGCGGGTGCTATTATCTGCGCGACGCCATTGCTCAAAAATTCGGATTCTCGCGCGGCCATGTCATTCTTGGCTGCGGCTCGAACGAGATCATCGAGTTCGTCGGCAAGGCCTTTCTGAATCCTGGGGACGAAATCGTCACTGCCCGCCACGCCTTTGTCGTCTACAAACTCATGGCCACGCTCTTCGGGGCGCGGACCGTGGAAGTGCCCGATCCCGGTTTTGCGCACGACCTCTGCGCCATGGTCGCGGCGATTACGCCGAAAACCAAAGAGGTGTTCATCGCCAATCCAAACAACCCGACTGGCACGCTGGTGTCGCAGGACGAGATCGACCGTTTCATGGACAAGGTGCCCGCGCACGTCGTCGTCGTTTTTGACGAGGCCTATTACGAATTCCTCGAAAATCCACCGGACACGCTAAAGTTCGTGCGCGAAGGACGCAACGTGGTCGTGTTGCGGACATTTTCGAAGATCCAGGGGCTGGCCAATCTTCGCATCGGCTACGGCCTGGCCCGGCCGGAACTGATCGACGTGCTGCAGAAGACGCGGCAACCATTCAACGTCAACGGCATCGCCCAGGCGGGCGCGCTGGCGGGATTGCTCGATGACGAGCACCAGCGCAAGACCCGCGAGATCACCCTCACGGGCCGCGATTTTTTGCAGCGCGAATTCGGCGCCCTCGGCCTCGAGTTTGTGCCCAGTCTCGCGAATTTCGTGCTCGTGAAAGTGGGCGACGGCAGGGCGGTCTTCCAGGCGCTGATGAAGCGCGGGGTTATCGTGCGCGACATGACCAGCTACGGGCTGCCCGAGTGGATTCGCGTGAGTATCGGGACGATGCCGCAGAACGAACGCTTCCTCGCCGAGTTGAAGGCGACTCTGGCGATTCGCGAGCCAGTGGCTGTTTAGCGGCGCAAGCCGGATTCCTTGATCCTAATCTTTCTCTGAATCTTAATCATCCGGGCATCGAATGGAACGTGATTAAGACCAGAATTAGGGTTTGGATTAAATATCAAGACTATGGACGACACCATCGCCGCCATTTCCACCCCCTTCGGCGAAGGCGCGATTGCCGTGCTGCGGCTCAGCGGGCCGCGCGCCACAGAGATTGCCGGCGCCATCTTTCGCGGGAAAAGGCCGGCGACGGAATGGCCCGCGCGCGTCCAGCATTTCGGCGCGGTCTTCGATGAAGGCGGCAAGCTCGACGACGTGCTCCTCACCGTCTTCCGCGCGCCGCACAGCTATACCGGCGAGGACGTGGTGGAGATCTCCTGCCATGGCGGAGTCCTGGTGACCCGGCGCCTCCTCGGGGCGTTGCTGCAAAATGGGGCGCGTTCCGCGGAACCGGGCGAATTCACGCAACGCGCGTATTTGCATCACAAAATGGACCTCACCCAGGCCGAGGCGGTGATGGACCTCATCAGCGCGCAGACCGACCTGGCATTGCGGGCGGCCACGGAGCAGCTCGAGGGACGGCTTGGCGAGCGCATCCGCGGCTTGCGCGAGTCGATGGTCGAGTTGCTCGCGCACGTCGAGGCCTTTATCGATTTTCCCGACGAGGACATCGATCCGGCAACCGGCGCGGCCCTGCTGGCGAAGGTCGACGGCGCACAGCGCGAGATCGATGCCCTGCTGGCCACGGCGGACCGCGGCAAAGTGCTGCGCGAAGGCGTGCGCACGGTGATCTACGGGGCGCCAAATGTGGGCAAATCCTCGCTGCTCAATCTCCTGCTCGGCCACGAGCGGGCGATCGTCAGCTCACGGCCGGGGACCACGCGTGATGTCATCGAAGAGACGATCAATCTCCGCGGCCTCCCGATCCGGCTCATTGACACGGCGGGAGTGCGCGAGAGCGAGGATGAGATCGAGCGCGAAGGCATGAAGCGCACGCGTCAGGAGCTCTCCCGCGCGGACCTGGCTTTGCATGTGTTCGATGCCAGCCAACCACGGCTGGAGCAGGCCGCTGGTTTCGCCCTGGAATCCGTGGAGGCCGGCCACATCGCTCTGGCGGTGTTCAATAAAATCGATCTCGGCGAGCATCCCTGCTGGCAGCCTGTGGAAGGCGTGCGGATATCCTGTCTGACAGGCGAGGGGATCGAAGCGCTCGCCGAGGCCATCGTCGAGAGTGTCGCCGGTGGAGGCACCGTGCACCGCGATTGGTCACTGGCCATCAACGCCCGGCACGCCGATTGTCTGCGCCGGGCGCGGGCGTTCGCGGAAGCGGCGCGCGGGGCGCTTACGAGCGAGCTTTCGCCGGAGTTTGTCGCGGAAGAATTGCGCGGGGCTCTCGATGCGGTCGGCGAGGTCGTTGGCAAAGTGGACTCCGAGGAAATACTCGGCAAAATCTTCCACACGTTTTGTATTGGTAAATAGCCGTGTGCCCCGCCGGCCTTTTCCCGCATGAATCTTTACAAAGAATTCGTCCGCGCCTTTCTGTTTCTCGCCGACCCCGAGGCGGTGCATCATTTCGCCATGGATGCGCTCGCGCTTTTCGGCCCACTGCTCCAGCGCTTCGCTCCCTCGCCCGATCCGCGCCTGGCACGCACGGTCTTCGGACTGCGCTTTCCGAATCCCGTCGGGCTGGCCGCCGGCTTTGACAAAAATGGGGTGGCGCTACCCGCCTGGCAGGGGCTGGGATTTGGATTCGCGGAAATCGGCACGGTCACGGCGCGGGCACAGCCGGGGAATCCAAAGCCGCGCATCTTCCGGGTGCCGGAATCGCAGGCCTTGATCAACCGCCTGGGCTTCAACAACGACGGCTGCGATGCCCTGGCCGCACGACTTCAGCGCTTGCGCGAGAGCGGCCAGTGGCCGGGCTTTCCCGTGGGAATCAACATCGGCAAGTCCAGGGTCACCCCGCTGGAGGAAGCGACGGCGGACTACCTGCTTTCCTTTCAGCGACTCCAGCAAATTGGCGATTATTTTGTGCTCAACGTTTCCTCGCCGAACACGCCCGGTCTGCGCGCCCTCCAGGGTCGCCCGGCGCTCGACGAACTCATGGGCCACATCCAGGTGCGCAACACCGCGGGCAAACCCGTATTGGTGAAGATTGCGCCCGATCTCGAATTCGGGATGATCGAGGAGATTCTCGCCCTGGTCGAAGAGCACCGGCTCGCGGGTCTCATCGCGACCAACACCACCACCGATCATTCGAGCATCGCTGCCGCGGATCGGCAGCAGGGTGGATTGAGTGGCGGCCCGTTGCGTGCGCGCGCGACCGCGATCGTGCGGTTTATCACCGAACGCAGCCAGGTCCCGGTCATCGCCGTCGGCGGCATCATGAACGTCGACGCGGCCCTCGAGAAATTCGATGCCGGTGCCGCGCTGGTGCAGCTTTACACCGGCTACGTTTATGAAGGGCCGGGATTGGTTGGCGATATTTGCCGGGCGCTTTTGGAACGCGGGTAAGCGACTGTGCCGGGCATCCGATGCTGGATGTTGGATGGTCTTTCACCTAGACTCCTTCCATGAGCGCCACCATTTCCGCCGATTCCTTGATCGACAAAGTCCTCGCGGGGGAGCGCGTCACGCGCCAGGACGCGCGCGCCTTGTATCGCCTGCCACTGGTGGAACTCGGCGAATTGGCCAATCGCCGCCGCAACCTGGCCAAGCGCGGTGCCTACCAGGGCCGCGGCGCGGAAGTCGTGACCTACATCATCGACCGCAACGTCAATTACACCAACGTTTGCAACGTCTACTGCAAATTCTGCGCGTTCTACCGGACCGAGAACGATGACGATCATTACGTCCTTTCCTTCGAGCAACTCGATCAAAAGCTCGATGAGCTTTCCGCCAACGGCGGGGTGCAGGTGCTCTTGCAAGGCGGGCATCACCCCAAGCTCGACCTCGAATGGTACCTCACGATGCTCCACCACATCCGGGAGAAATATCCGCACATCAATATCCACGGCTTCTCACCGCCGGAGTTCAATCACTTTTCGGACGTCTTCCACATGCCGCTCCGTGAGGTGATCGCGAAATTCAAAGAGGCCGGTTTGGGTTCCATTCCCGGCGGCGGTGGCGAGATCCTCGTCGACCCGGTCCGCAACCGGATCGCTCCGCTAAAGTGCGACAGCGACCACTGGCTGAAGGTCATGGAAATCGCTCACGAACTGGGCCTGAACTCCAGCGCGACAATGATGTTCGGCCACGTGGAAACGATCGACGATCGTATCGAGCACCTGGAGCGGCTGCGCACACAACAGGACGCCACGGGCGGCTTTACGGCTTTCATCTGCTGGACCTTCCAACCGCAGCATACCCGGTTGCGCGCTGAGCCGGTCGGCAGCGGTGAGTACCTTCGCACGCAGGCGCTCGCCCGGATCTTTTTGGACAATATCGAGAACCTCCAGAGCTCATGGGTCACGCAAGGCCCGAAGATCGGGCAGCTGGCTTTGAAATACGGGGCGAACGACTTTGGCTCGGTGATGATGGAGGAGAACGTGGTCAGTGCCGCCGGAACCAGTTTCCGGCTCCTCAAGGAGGAAATCGAGGAGTTGGTGCGTGATGCGGGCTACGAGCCACACCGGCGCAACAATTGGTATCAACTCCTGAATTAGCGCCGCTTATTTCAGGCCGGTGTCGAGGCGCTCCAGTGATGTCATTTTGGCAAAAAAAGGCTGCTTGACGCTTCCAGTCCAAACCCCTCATATACGCGGACTTTCCGCCGGGAGTGCGCTCCTGTGGCGATTTTGCAGCCCATTAATTCATGAATTTCCGCCATCTTTTCCCGGTCTTCGTCGCACTTGGTACCCTGGCCGTGGATCCAATGCTCCTGTCCCTGCAGGCGCAGAATCTCGGTCCGGCTCCGGCCCCAGCTCCCGCCGGGGCTCCGGCGGGTCCGATCGTTCGGTCGATCGAGGTCCAGTACGCTGGGGCGAGCACGGTCAGCAAGGAGAAGCTTCTGGCCAATATGCGCACTCGCGTGGGCAAGCCCTATTCGGACCAGGCCGTTGAAGAGGACATTCGCAACCTTTACAAAACCGGCAACATCTCGAACGTCCGCATTTTTGCCGAGCAAGCTCCCGACGGACTCAAAGTCATCGTCGTCGTCCAGTCCAAGGCGAAGATTACCGAGGTCCGGCTGCTGGGGGTCACCCGGCTCAAGGAGAGCTCCGTCCGAAAGCAGCTCTCGATGAAGCCGGGAGACACCTTTGACGAGGCCACCCTCGAACAGGATCGCCAAAAGGTCATCAAGTACTACGGCGACAAAGGCTTCTCGGAAATCGACGTCACCTACCGGAGCGAGGTGAACGATGAGTCCGGCACGGCCGTGGTCACCTTCACCGTCTACGAGGGTGGCAAGCTCGTTATTCGGAAGATCTACTTTGAAGGCAATGCCCACGTGAAAAGCGCGGATCTCTTCAAGGTCATCAAGACCCGGCCGAGAGGCCTCCAGTATATTTTCTCCAGCGGCGGAAAGTTCAATACGGAGACCGTCGACTCCGATGAGACGGCGCTCAAGGATAAGTACCTTTCGGTGGGATATTTGGACGTCGTCGTTGATCCGCCACGAATCGACCGGCAGGGCGACAAGGCGGACGTCACGTTCGTGGTTCACGAGGGGACGCAGTACCACACTGGCAAGGTAACCTACAATGGGGTGAAGGTCTTCACGATGGACCAGGTGACCAAAGGAGCGAAAATCAAGACCGGCAGCGTCTACTCGCCCCAAGGGGTGCGGGCCGACATCAAGGCGATTCAGGACCTCTACGGCGCGCGGGGCTATATCGACCTGGAACCGACCGCCTCGACCAGTCCCGGGCCCGGCAATACGATCGACGTCGTGTTCAACCTCGAGGAAGGCAGCCAAAGCTACCTCGAGCACATCAACATCGTTGGCAACGTCCGTACCAAGGACAAGGTCATCCGCCGTGAATTTGCCCTTCAACCTGGCGACGTCTTCAACATGCCGCTCGTGGATGCGAGCAAGTCGCGATTGATGAACACCAAGTATTTCTCGAAGGTGGACGCCTACCCGGAGGAGACCCTCGTTCCCGGCCGGAAGGACTTGAACGTCATTGTCGAGGAGCAGCGCACGGGTTCGTTCAACTTCGGCGCGGGCTTCAGCTCCATCGACAGCTTGCTCGGCTTTGCCGAAATCACCCAGAGCAATTTCGACATCACCCGGTGGCCTTATTTCACCGGTGGCGGCGAAAGGTTCCGCATCCGCTTGCAGTACGGCACCGTGCGCAAGGACTTCGTGATCTCGCTCACCGAGCCGTATTTCATGGATCAAGAAATCGCCGTCGGCACGGACCTTTTCTGGAACGAATCCTCGTTCACTTCCAACGAGTACAGCGAACGCCACTATGGTTTCGACATCAACGGCCGCAAGCGTTTGGGCCAGTTCCTCTCGCTCAAGGTCGAATACAAGCTCGAGGACAGCAGCATTTACGATGTCTCCAGCGACGCTTCCACCGACATCACTACCTACGAGCATAGCCGGCTCAAGAGCCAGATTTCGGCGACGATCACCTACGATAAACGCGACTCGATTTTCCTCACCCGCAAGGGTGAACGCGTCGAATTAACCGCTTACGTGGCTGGTGGCTTCCTCGGTGGCAATACGGACATCTACGGCTTCGATCTCGTTGCCGCGAAGTACTTTTCGCTGCCTTGGGATGGCATTCTGATTTTGAATGGTGAAGCCGCGACCATCGCCAACTGGGCCGGGGGTTCCGACGTGCCGCTCTGGGATCGCCTTTATCTCGGCGGCGCCAACAACCTCCGCGGCTTCAAATTCCGCGACGTCGGCCCGAAAGACAGCAGCGGCGAGCCCATCGGCGGCAATTCGCTGGCTCGCTTTACGGTAGAATACACGTTTCCCATCGTCGACCGGGTTCGCGGCGCGCTATTTTACGACGTCGGTTTTGTGAATCCGGGTGAGTACTCTTTTACCACGGCCGACCTCAATGACGACGTCGGGTTTGGGATACGGCTGGACCTGCCCATCGGCCCGATTCGCATCGACCTGGGCTTCCCGGTTCGGGAGGACAAGTTCTCCACGAGGAGCCCTCAGTTCAATTTCAATATTGGCTATCAATTTTGAACGAATCGGACGTTTTCGGGTCTGATTGCTCTCTATTTTCCGGCTTACCCATTCTCAATTTGATGAAAAAATACCTCGTACTCCCTGCATTGGCCCTTGGTTTTGCCCTCCTCGGCGCCGCACCTGCCTCCGCCCAGTCCCTCCGAATTGGCACCGTGGACATGAAACGGGTGTTCGACAACTATTACAAGACCAAGGACGCGGAGTCGAAGATCAACGAGGCGCGCAACGCCGCCAAGAAGGAACTGGAGGACCGCATGGACATCGCCAAGAAGACCCTCGACGAAGTCAAGAAACTCGACGAGGAGATTAACAACTCCGCCCTGAGCAAGGAAGCGAAAGATCAGAAATCCAAGCTGCGCAGCGACAAAGCCGTCGAGCTGCAAAACATGGACCGTGAAATCCGCGAGTTCCAGTCCTCGCGGGAAAAGCAGCTCCAGGAACAGTCCATGCGCATGCGCGCGGGCATCGTCGACGATATCAACAAGGTCGTGACCGACCGGGTGAAGGCGGAGAGCTACAACCTGGTTTTTGACAAATCAGGCCCGAGCTTGAACGGCGTTCCAATCGTTCTTTACTCGATGGATAACTACGATTTTACAGATTCCGTCATTAAGGCGCTGAACCTGACCCGCGGCAAGGATTCGGCGGCGGATATCCCGGCAGCGACGCCGTTGCCCAGTTCGCCCAGCAGGTCCAAGAAGTAGCCATTGACCGTGGAATTCACGGTCCAGGAAATCGCTGCCATGGTCGGGGGCGAGCTTGCTTCCAAAGGCAAGCTGGATCAGAAGATTCACGGCGCGGCCGCCGTTGCCGAGGCGGAGGAAGGTCAGATCACATTCTTTGGCAACGTCAAGTATCTTGCGCAGCTCAAGGCATCGCGCGCCACAGCGGCCCTCGTACCCCTGGATTTCGCCGAGGACATCAAGGCGCAAGCCATCCGTGTGGCCAGTCCGTCGCTGGCTTTTGCGCAGTTGGTCGAAAAGTTTGCGCCGCCGCCGGCTTTCTTTCAACCGGGAGTGCATCCCACGGCAGTGCTGGGGAGGGAAGTTATTCTCGGTGAGAATGTCTCGATCCAGCCGTTTGTGGTCGTCGAAGCGGGCGTCCGGATTGGGGCCAATACGATCATCGGCGCCCACGGGTATGTGGGTCACGAGGCGCAAATCGGCGAGGACTGCCGGGTGGCTCCTCGCGTCACGATTGCGGCGCATTGCCTGATGGGCAATCGCGTGATCGTTCATAGTGGAGCGGTCGTGGGGAGCGATGGCTTCGGTTTCGAGCTTGCTGGGGGCCGGCATGTGAAGATTCCCCAGATCGGCATCGTCCAGATCGACGATGACGTGGAAATCGGTGCGAATACCACCATTGACCGGGCGCGGTTTGGCCGGACGTGGATCCAGGAGGGCACCAAGATTGATAACCTCGTGCAAATCGCTCACAATGTGGTTGTTGGGAAACATTGTATCCTCGTTTCCCAAGCTGGCATTTCGGGCAGCACACGCTTGGGCAATTACGTGACCCTCGCTGGCCAGGTGGGGATTGTCGGTCATATCGAGATTGGCGACCAGGCGATCGTGGCGGCCAAGAGTGGAGTGAGTAAAAGTGTCCCAGCCAAAGAGGTTGTTTTTGGGTATCCGGCCGGTCCCATTCAAGAGTATAAAGAGGAATTGGCCTGCATCGCCCGGCTTCCCAAGCTTTATTCCCGCGTCAAAAAGCTAGAGCAAGTTTTGGACTCGCAGAAGAAATCTTCGCCGCCGGAAAGCTAATCCTTGTTGGGTCCGGGCCGCCCTCGTAGCCTGCCGCGACCAAAGAATAAGACGCGACCCATGGCCAACCGCAAACGCAAAGTTTTAACTCCCAAACTGCCGATGCAACGGCAGTTTTCGTTTGCCGAGAAGGGCCGGTTCTTCGATCTGCGCGCGATCTTTGACAAGATGAACGCGAAGTACTTTCGCAATCGTCTCCGCGGTTACATCATCGTCTGGGGACGCCGTCGCAAGCAACGTCCCAAGACTTACATGGTCTTTGGGACGATCCAGGAAGAGGACCGGATGATTCGCATCCATCCGCTGCTCGACCGGTCCTTTATCCCCACGTGGTTCCTGGAATATGTGGTCTATCACGAGATGTTACACGCCATGGTGCCCGACCAGTACGATCACCATGGCCGGCGCCTTGTGCACCACGAGAAGTTTCTCGCTCGCGAGCGACGCTTCCATTGGTTTCGCCGCGCCAAGACCTGGGAGCAGGAAAACCTTGCCCGGTTTTTGCAGTAGTTACCTCCAGGAAGGCCGCTGAATAGCAGGCCATGTTTCGAACCTGCCCGCTCGAGTGCAACTTGGGAGACTTACTGAGCTAGCTTCCCGTGAACAACGCAGGGACTCTTGTGGTGGAGAAACATATCCGCGTCGCGACCCCCGGCAGGGCTTGGGAAAAACTGGTTGAGCCCGTTGCATTTCGGGCCGACATTGCGCTCCAATTTTTTCTGTGAATTCGCTTCTTTCTACTGACCACTCCGACCCACGCCCGCGTGTCGTCATCGGCATGAGCGGTGGCGTGGACTCGAGCGTGGCTGCCTATTTGCTCAAGCAGCAGGGTTACGATGTCGTGGGCGTGACCATGAAGGTCTGGCCGCAGGACTGCGTCTCGCGCGCGGAGGACAAGTGCTGCGGACCGCAAGCCATCGCCGACGCCCGCGGCGTGGCGCACGCGCTTGGCATTCCGCATTACGTGGTGGACGAAGGCGAAAACTTCGAGCGGCTCGTGATCGATTACTTCACCGAAGAATATAAAAGCGGCCGCACGCCGAATCCCTGCGTGATGTGCAATGAAAAAGTAAAATTCGGCAACCTCTGGGGTAAAGCGAAGGCGCTCGGCGCCGGGTTCATTGCCACGGGGCACTACGCCATCATCGAGCATCACGCGGATCGCGCGGTGCTCCGCAAAGGGCGGGACCCGCGCAAGGACCAATCCTACTTCCTTTTCAGCCTGCGCCAGGCGCAGCTCCAGCGCGCGCTCTGCCCGTTGGGAGAAATGTCGAAGCCGGAAATCCGCGCCATTGCCCGCCAGCTCGGACTCAAGGTGGCGGAGAAACAGGACAGCCAGGAGATCTGCTTTGTGCCGGGCAACGACTACAAAGCCTTCCTAAAATCGCACCTGGGCGCCGGTGAATTCCATCCCGGCGGCGTCTACGACAAAGCGGGCAATCGTCTCGCCGAACACGAAGGCATTGAGATGTTCACCATCGGCCAGCGCAAAGGCCTGCCCGGCGGTTCACCGCGCCCGCGTTATGTCATCGACATCGATCCCGCCACGAGCAGCGTCATCGTGGGTGACGCCGAGGATTTGATCACCGAGGAATTCACCATCGACCATTGCACCTGGCATCCTTCGGCTTCGCTCGGGACCGGTGCTGCCGCGGACGAGCCTTTCGAGGTGTACGTGAAGATTCGCTATGGCCACGCCGGCGCCAGCGCCACCGTTCATCCCGAAGCCAACGGCGAAGCCCGCGTCCGTCTGCACACTCCGCAGCGCGCCGTGACGCCGGGCCAGGCCGCGGTGTGTTATCGCGGCGATGAAGTGGTCGGTGGCGGGTGGATCGTGCGGCAGGCGGTGGCGGCGGCGAGTTGAAATCAGCCATCAGTCTACCCCGTGCCCGAGGAAGTTCTCATCATCTTCACCACCTGGCCCGATGCCGAAAAGGCCCGCTCCGCGGCCCGGACACTCGTTGAAGAAAAGCTCATCGCGTGTGCCAATCTCGTGCCCGGCGTAGAATCGATCTACCGCTGGGAGGGTAAAGTCGAAACGAGCGCCGAAGTCCTGATGATTTGCAAGACGACGATCGGACGCTACCAAATGCTGGAGAATCGTCTCCGGGAACTGCACGGCTACGAAGTGCCGGAGATCCTGAGCGTGCGCGTCACCGACGGTCTGCCGGGTTATCTGCGGTGGGTTGAAGGGAGCTGTCTCGATTAGCCCGTCGCAGCTACTTGACGTAGCAATCGTCCAGCCACGCCGGCTTCGCGCAACGCCAGCGGTGGACATACGGGCCCACCACCACCGTGGGCCAGCCGTCCGGATAGTGCGTTGTCTTTGGGTAGGGCGGGCCGTCGGTGCGTTGGACGGCGGTGATTCGCCAGCCTTCTTCGATGTGCCAGATGAAGCCACGCGCCACCCAGTCGGAAACCAACTCGCCGCGCGGGTTGGTGACCCGCAGTTCGGTATACGTCGACTCGCACCCGCCGACCAGGGGAAGCACCAGCAGCAGCCAGGTAAGACGGAGCAAATTCACGGCCGTGATGCTGGTGAAGCCAGTCCGTCGATTCAAGCCAGAAGCCAATTTTTCATTCTGGAACACCCCGACCACAACATCTTGTATCGCAATTTCTTCGCGACCACTGCAAATAGTGCTTGCCCATCCCGGCTCTCCCGAGGCATGGTAGTCGGCATCCACCCCGGAAACCCGGCTTTTCCACAGCTCTACCCCAAACTGTTCGCATGTATCTCCAGTCGCTCGAACTCTTCGGATTCAAGTCTTTCGCTCCCAAGACCAAGCTCGAATTCCATCGGGGGGTGACGGCGGTGGTTGGGCCGAATGGGTGCGGCAAGTCGAACGTGCTGGACGCGATCCGGTGGGTGCTGGGCGAGCAATCGGCCAAGGCGCTGCGCGGCGGGGAAATGGCCGATGTCATTTTCAGCGGAACGGACTCGCGCGCGGCAGTCGGCATGGCCGAGGTTTCGATGACGTTCTCGGAGTGTGAAGAACAGCTCGGGCTTGACTGGCACGAGGTCACCATCACCCGGCGCGTTTTCCGGGATGGCGGCAGCGAATATTTGCTCAACAAGACGCCGTGCCGGTTGAAGGACATTCACCAGCTTTTCATGGACACGGGCATCGGCCGGTCGGCCTACTCGATCATGGAGCAGGGGAAGATCGACATGATCCTCTCGTCACGGCCCGAGGATCGGCGCGCGATTTTCGAGGAGGCGGCCGGGATCACCAAGTACAAGGCGCAGAAGAAGGAAGCGCTCCGCAAGCTCGAAGCCACGGAAGCGAATCTGTTGCGGCTCTCGGACATCATCAAGGAAGTGAAACGCCAGATCGGTTCGCTCCAGCGGCAGGCGGGCAAGGCCCGGCGCTACCAGTCTTTGATCGCCGACCTGAAGATGCTCGAGACCCACGCCGCCAGGCGCCAGTTTGATCTCTTCGCCGAGCAGCAGGAATCAACGGTGGCCGAACTGGCCCGGCTTGGCGACCGGCAGACCCAATGCGAGCAGGAGATCGAGGCGCGAGAGAGCGAGGTTGCGGTGCAGCGGGCGGCTCTGGACGAAATGGAGCAGCGCCTGAACAGCGCCCGGCAGGGCGTGAGCGAACTTAAGACGCGCATTTCCAATCACGAAAACCGCGTCGTTTTCAACGAGGAGCGCGCGCAGGAATTTGCCCAACTCGTCGAGCGCTACCGGGCCGACGTGGCCGGCGCGGAGGAGAAATTCCGCGTCGCCGAGACGCAGTTGCGCGACACCGATACGGAATTGGAGCAGATCACCACGCTCCTCGCCAGCGAACTGCGCGTCATGGAGGAAACGCAGGCGGCAACGGCGGCGCTGACCGCGCAACGCCAGGAAGCCGAGTCCACCATCACCGCCGCGGCCAATGACACCGCGCGCATCGAGAGCCGGATCAGCGGTCTGCGCGGGCAGGTGGCGGGCGTCTCCCAGCAGCGCGATGGCGCCGAGGCCCGCCTGAACATTCTTTCGGGCGAACTCGATCAGCTTACCTTCGCCTTCGCGCAATTTACGGACCGCTTGCGCGACACGCAGGCCGAACTCGACCGCACCCTGGCCGACGCCGAGTTGCGCGCCGCCGAGGTGGCCGGGGCCGAGACTCAATTGCGCGAGGCACAGGCCAGCCTTGCGGGAATCGATCGCAAACTGCGCGACACCCAGCGCGCGCTGGCGGAGCGTGAGTCGAAGGTCGAGGTGCTTCGCCATCTGATCGAAGCCGGTGAAGGCCTCTCCGAGGGTACGCAGGCCGTTCTTCGCGGGCTGGACAATCCCGACTTTTTCAAGCCGGCCGTCGCCGGCGCGCTGGCGCAGCTGATCGAAGTCGAACCGCAGCACGTGCGCGCGGTCGAGGCGGCCTTGAACGGGCATTTGCAGGCAGTGGTGATGAAGGATGCCATGGTTGCCGAAGCGATCATCAAAACGCTCACCGCCCAGCAACTGGGCCGGGCGACACTCGCCTTGCGCGAGCTGCTGCCGGTCGCGGCGGGTTCCCTCGCGGAACCGGTGCCCGATCTTCAGCCCGTGCGGACGCTGGTGCGGAGTGCGGCGGACCTTGCTCCGCTGCTCGATGCGCTGCTGGCCGACACTTATTTCGTTTCATCGCTCGAGCAGGCCGTCGAGTTGCGCCGCGCTCATGCGGTCGCGTTCGTCACACCTGGCGGCGAACTGGTCACTGCGGAAGGACTGCTCGTCGGTGGCGTCGCCGGGGGTGTGGTGAATTCGTTGCTCGATCGGAAGAATCAAATGCACGCGCTGGAAACGGAAGCGGTGCACATTCGCCAGCGGGTCGAGGACGCCACGCACACACGGCAGGAGATCGTTCTGCAAATTGAAGCCGGGCAGGCCCGCCTCGATGAAACTCGCGAGGAGAAGCAGAACGTCGCCCTTCAGCTTTCCACCTTGCGCAACCAACTGGGGATGATCGAGCGGGAAGCCCGCGACACCGAGCGCAAGCAGCAAAACCTCGAAGGCGAGCGCGCGAGCAGCGAGGCCCGGCACCGCGAAGCCGCCGAGCGCATGGAAGTGCTCGAGGCCGAAATCGGCGCGCATCTCCAGCATCTCGAAGCCTTGCAGTCGCGCCGCGCCGAAGCCGCCAACGAACTGGAGGTGCTGCGGTCCCGCGAAGCTGAACTCGCCGGCGAATTGAACGAATTGCGGGTGAAGGTTGCGACCGAGCGCCAGCGCCACACCTCACTGCACCATCAGCGCGCCCCGATGGAGGCCCGCCTGGCGGAACTCACCGAATTGATCGGCCAGCGCCAGCAGGACATCGTCGGCTACCGCCGGCGAGGCGAGGCTACCGTGGCCGAGAATACCGAGATCGCGGCCAATCTCGAGCGGCTCCACGGACAAGTTCGGGAAGGGGAGGCGGCCGTCGCCCGATTGATCGAGGAGCGCAGCGGCCTGGCCGCGGCGACCGAGGAAATCTCGAATACCCTCCGGATCCTGCGGCATCAACTCAGCGAAGCCCACGACCAGCGCAGTCGTCTGGAAGTAAAGCAGACGCAGCTCGAAATGAAGGTTTCGGCCCTCACTGAGCACATTCAGAAGCGCTACCAGACCGATCTCACCACGTTTGAACGCGACCTGCACGGCTTGCGCGTGTCCATCCGCGAGCAACTCAAGCGCCAGCAGCGCGCGCAAGCCGGCGAACCTGCGGAAACGGAGGCGGGCGAGGTGCTGGCGGCCAGGGCGGATGAAAGCCATCGGACGGATGGGACGAATGTGGCTGGTGACGACGCCTTCGCCATCGACTGGGAGCGCGTCGAGACGATCGTCCGGGAACTCGACCAGCGCGTTGATTCGATGGGCCCGGTGAATTTGGACGCCATCCAGGAGTACGACGAACTCGAGGAGCGACACACTTTCCTCGAAAAGCAGAACACCGATCTCACCAACTCGAAGGCCGAATTGCTCGAGACGATCACCAGGATCAACGCCACCACCAGGACCCTCTTTGCCGAAACCTTTGAAAAGATTCGGGTGAATTTCGGCGAAATGTTCGTTGAGCTCTTCGGCGGTGGCAAAGCGAACCTCGTGCTCCTCGATGAAGCCGATCCCC
>Ga0302325_10001691_pt1 | contig 55533 bp, 50 predicted proteins | sample Palsa_T0_2_FD_201948 | JGI IMG/M metagenome (GOLD analysis project Ga0302325, IMG submission 201948) | Peat permafrost microbial communities from Stordalen Mire near Abisko, Sweden - Palsa_T0_2 | ecosystem: Environmental > Terrestrial > Soil > Palsa > Peat permafrost | place: Sweden: Abisko... | reverse complement strand
GGGGGGCGACGATGAAGGGCGCCTCGCCCCACTGCGGCCTCAGATGGGTGCTCTACATGCGCGCAAGGAGCTCGCCGTGAACGTTCGATGAGACCGGACTCGGACGGCCATGTTGCCACCGCGGATCGTGGCGCCGGAAGGATTCTCGTCGTCGACGACGAAGAGCCGTTTGCCCGCCTGATCGGGCGCGTGCTGTCGGCGGCCGGCTACGATGTGGCGACGGCGTTCGATGGTGGCCGCGCGGCGGAGCTGATGAAGGGCGCGCCGTTCGACGCCGTGCTGAGCGACATCGACATGCCTCGGATGAGCGGGATCGCTCTCTTGCAGGCGGTCCGCCAGCGCGATCTGGACGTCCCGGTCGTGTTGATGACGGGCAACCCCGACCTGAAGACCGCGGTGCAGGCCGTCGAGCACGGAGCCCTGCAGTACCTCATCAAGCCGATCGACATGCGGGAGCTGGGCAAGGTGATCGCGCGCGCGGTGCGTCTCAAGAGGATGGCCAACCTCAAGCGCGAGGCGCTTGCGCTGGTGGGCGACGGAGGCCTCGGGCTTGCCGATCGGCTGGCGCTCGAGGCGGCCTTCGAGCGCGCGCTCGACACGCTCTGGATGGCATATCAACCAATCGTGCGCGTCGTCGATCGATCCCTCTTCGGCTACGAGGCGCTGCTACGCAGCCAGGAGCCTGCGCTGCCGCACCCCGGCGCCATTCTCGACGCCGCCGAGCGGCTCGGACGGCTCGACGCGCTCGGCCAGACGGTCCGCGCGGCGGCGTGCGTTCCCATCCCCCGAGCACCGGCGAGCTCGGTGTTCTTCGTGAACCTTCACGCGCGCGATCTGATGGACGCGACGCTCGTCTCGGGCACGTCGCCCCTGTCCCCGTTTGCGGACCGCGTCGTGCTCGAGATCACGGAGCGCGCTTCGCTGGACGGTGTCACCGACCTGCGAGTCACGATCGCAACGCTGCGCCGCATGGGCTTCCGGCTCGCGATCGACGACCTCGGCGCCGGATATGCGGGCCTGACGAGCTTTGCCACCCTGGAGCCGGAGTTCGTGAAGCTCGACATGTCGCTCGTGCGCGACGTGGATCGGAGTCCGAGAAAAGCGACGCTCGTACGCGCGATGACGTCGCTCTGCAAAGAGCTGGGGATCCTCGTCGTGGCCGAGGGCGTCGAGACGACCCAGGAGCGCGACATGCTGGCGACGCTCGGCTGCGAGTTCATGCAGGGGTATCTCCTGGCCATGCCGGGCCGGCCGTTCCCCGAATTCGCGTGGTGAGTCCTGGCCGCGACGGCGCGGCGGCTCATCTGGCCCCGACCGCCATGGTCGAGGGCTGGCCGATGCGATGCGAGCGCACGTCCCAGACGACGCCGACCTTCGAGAGCGACCAGATCGCGTAATAGGTCATATCGATTTCCCACCACGCGAACCCGTGTGCGGCTGTCGACGGATCGTGGTGGTGGTTATTGTGCCATCCCTCTCCGAACACGACCGCAGCAAGGAGGGCGTTGTTCCGTGAGCTGTCCTTCGTCGCGAAGCGCTTGGAGCCCCAGAGGTGCCCCGCCGAGTTCACGAAGAGTGGCGCGTGGAACGCGAGCGTGGTCGCGACCCCGAGGCCCCAGACCACCCCGGGCCACCCGAACGCGAGCCCCGAGACCACACCCGTCACGAGCGTCGGCAGCCACTTGAAGCGATCGAGGAAACAGAGCTCGGGAAAGCGAGAAAAGTCCCGAATGTTCGAGAGATCCGGTCGATCGTTGGCGCCGCTGAGCACCCAGCCGATGTGGGCATGCCAGAAGCCCCCGAGCACCGGCGAGTGCGGATCGCCGGGGCGGTCCGGTACGCGATGGTGGCGCCGGTGATGGCTCGCCCACCACAATGGGCCGTTCTGCATGGCGGCGCAGCCGAGCCACGCCAGCACGAACTGCGCAACGCGGCCCGTCTTGAACGCGTGGTGCGAGAAGTAGCGGTGATACCCCGCCGTGATCCCCAGCACCTGCAGCGAGTAGCTGGCGGCGGCCAGACCAACGAGAGCCCACGAGCATCGCACGAAGGGCGCGGCCAGACAGATCGCGTGCACTGCCCCGACGACCGCCGTCGAGCCGATGTTCACCAGCTTCGCACGCCACACCGTCCGCCGATCTTCGGGCTCGAGAACTGTCGGCATTCCGTGGACGGCGCAAGTGTCGTGCCGCCGCGCCGCGCGCTGGTTTCTCGAGGTTTGTCGGCGTTCTACGCGTAGACTACCGGCGTGCAATGGCGCTCCGCCGCCGTTGTTTTGCAAAATGCGAATCGTCGATCGCGCGCCCCGTGAGCCGCCCATGGGCGGCCGGTCAGGCCGTCATCGTGGAGTCCCGAGGGCGGCGACCGCGGACGGCTACCTGGAGGTTCACGGCGAACCCGAGCGCACCGTTCGTTGTCTTGACGATCGACGCCTTGACCTGAAGCGCGAGCGCGCCCGCCGACTCGATGCTCGGCGGCAACGCGAAGACGTGGTCGAGCAGTTTGCGAAACTCCCACGACAGCTCCACGTGCTTCTTCGATAGCTCGTCGTTCACCAGCGCGGTCACGCGGCTGTCGAAGAGCGCGGGCAGCGCGGCGATGTCCGCGTGCTCGAGCGCCAGCTTGAAGACGAGCGCCTCGTCGCCCGCACCAGGCCGCTCGATGACGGGCGTGATGAGCGCGATGAGCGAATGGATCGTCACCGGAACGTGCAGGCCGAGAACGGACCACGCGAGCCTGGCCTTGCACACGACCCGGACGCCGCTCTCGGAGTCGAACGTCACGTCCGACGGCGCGTCGAGCGTCAGTTCCCCATTGTCACCGAGGCGAATCGTGAGCGGTGCAAATTGTTCGAAGACATCTTGAAGATCCTCCTTCGTGAGCACGGCTTCGAGCAACATGAGAACGCCACCGGTGCAATCGACGTGCCCCGGCGCGACACTCCCGCGACAACTCCCGACTGGTACACAACATGCAGCCAGGTTGAACGCCATGACGAGTCAAGAAGCGCAGAACCACGGTGCCCCCAGCGGCCACAAGGGTGGAAACCAAGGCAGCGCGCGGGACGAGGGCGCCTCCCGCATTCGGTGGTCGGAGTTGGCCCGTCGCGCACGCGACGCGCTGTCGGGATTCCCGTCGAACCTGGCCGACCAGATGAAGACGAGGCCATACCGAACGGTCGGCGTAGCCACCGCGCTCGGCGTCGGCATCGGCGTCCTCCTGGGCTCTCGCATTCTGCGAACCGTTCTGACGAGTGTCCTCTCGTACGCCGTCGTGGAAGTTGTCCGGGTCTACGTCCGGGACCGTTCGGCGGACCCCGGCGGCACTCCGATCGTACGAGCCTGAGGGAGAGTGGCGCTCCATTTCGATTGCCAACCAGCAATGAGGAAATAACCATGGACAAGAACAAACTGGATTCGAAGATCGACGACGTTGCGAGCAAGACGAAGGACGCGGCGTCGAAGGCGAGCGCGAAGGTCGCCGAGGTGGCTGGCAAAGCAAGTCACGTCGCGGCGGACGCCGCCAAGAAGGTGGAGAAGATGGCCAAGGAAGGCGGACAGCGCATCCATGAAGCCGCCGACAAGGTGTCGCACGTCGTCGAAGAGCTCGGCGAAAAGGCAGCGCAAGCCATGCGGGGCGCCGCGCACGACGTGGCCGGCGCCGGGAAGGACCTGGCAGGAAAAGGTGGCGACAAACCCAAGGGCAACGGATGAGAGTTTGCGGCGCGCCCGCGACGTTACCCGATCGCCCCCCATGACCCTCTCCACGTCCCGGGCCCGCGTCGTTCTCCTCGCAGTCGCCCTCTGGGGCTGCGGCGAGCGCGTCGAAGCGGGCCTGGCGAACGCCCCGTCGATGGAACGAACGTCGGAGCCGCGCAACCAGTACGACACGATCTCGAACGGCGACGAGGGATGCGCGAGCCTGGACGGTTCGAGCATCGCCTCGTCCGCCGGAGCGTGCCCGAAGGGAACCACGCAGGCTGTCGCCGACGCCGGTAAGGGCCCGTAGGCGAGAAGGCGCGCCGCGAAGACCTGGCTCGCGACGGTCGCACCGACGACCGCTGGGCGGCGGTGGTAACGTTTCGGGTGATGCGGGAAGTCACTTGCCGCGCCCTGGAGGTCGTCGAAGAGGAAGCTATCCGTCACGGGCTGCACTTCGAGGAGCTGACCCGCGGCCTCCCCGGGGGCGTCGGGCAGCGGCGCGGTCGGGACGCGTGGATCGACTGGGACGTCTACGCCGAGATCCTCGCTCGTTTCGAGAGGGCGACCAGCCCGGAGGCGAGCGTTGTCCTCGGCCGGGCCGCCACGATGCACTCCGCCGCGTCACCCATCCGGCGAATTGCTTCCCTCGCGATCGACCCCGTGCACCTGTATCGCGTGGCGCTCCAGTGGCAGCTGCCGCTCCTCATCCGCAACGTGGTCGTCGACTTCAGGCGGGTCAGCTCCAGACGGCTCGACGTCGAGCTGTCCATTGCACCTCACTTCCGCGAAGCGCGGGCCTTCTTTCGCGTCGCTCGCGGCGCGCTCGAAATGTTGCCGACGATGTGCGGCCTGCCGAACGCCACGATCGAGCTTGACGTTGCTGACCATCGCGGCGCCTATGCGATCGAGGTCCCGCCCCGCCGTCGCGCGCGTCCGATCGCGATGCTCCGCGCCGTCTTTCGCGGTCGAGCGCTCCGGGAGCTCGAACGGCAAGTCGACGAGATCTACTCGCTCGGACGCGAGCGCGCGCGGGTGGACGAGGCCCTGCGCCAGCGCGAACGCATGCTCTCGAACCTCATCGCCAATCTATCGGGCGTCGTGTACCGCTGCCGCGCCGACGACTGGACGTTCGAGTTCGCGAGCGACCGCTCCTTGGAGCTTACCGGGTATCGGCCAGCCGATCTCGTCGCGCAGCGGCTTTCGACCTATTCCCTCGTCCACCCCGACGACGCGGAGGCCCTGCGCGAGAAACGTGAGGCGGCCCTGGGGGCGCACCAGCCAGCGTCGAACGAATACCGGATGTACACCCGCTCGGGCGAGCTCCGATGGGTGCTCGACGTCGCTCAGGGGATCTACGATGCCGACGGGCACGTCGTCGGAATCGAGGGGTTCATCACCGACGTGACCGCCCGCAGGCGGCTCGAAGAGGCGCTGAGCCACGCGATGCGGGTCGAAGGCATCGGCCGTCTGGCAGGCGGCATCGCTCACGACTTCAACAACCTGCTCACGATCATCCTGGCCTCCTGCGATCTGGCCCGGCTCCGCCTGCCCGGCGACCACCAGGCTCGCGAGCACGTCGAGCAGATCGACCAGGCAGCACAGCGAGCCGCCGTGCTCACGCGACAGCTCCTCGCGTTCGCCCGAAAACAGGTGGTCCAGCCGCGCGTCGTCGATCCAAACGCGCTCATTCTCGGCATCGACGCCCTCTTGCGTCGTTCGCTGCGCGAGGACATCGAGATGCACACCGTGCTTGCGCCGGACGCTTGGCGGGTCGAGATCGACCCGGGACAGTTCGAGCAGGTGCTCCTGAACCTCGCCGTGAACGCCCGTGATGCCATGCCCGACGGGGGGCTCCTGACGATCGAGACGGCCAACCTCGTCGTGGAGGAGCCGGTCGCGACGCTGCCAGGGCTCGAGCCGGGCCCGTATGCGATGGTCTCGGTCACCGACACCGGTGGGGGGATGAGCGCGGCGGTCCGAGAGCACGCCTTCGAGCCGTTCTTCACCACCAAGGCCGTGGGTCAGGGCACGGGGTTGGGGCTCGCGAGCTCGCAGGGCATCGTTCTCCAGGCGCGCGGTCACATCTTCCTCGTCAGCGAGCTCGGTCGCGGGACCTCCGTCCGTGTCTACTTACCGCGCGCGGTCGGCCCTGCGCACGCACCCGAGCGCGACGAGTCCGTCGACGTGCCGCGCGGTCGGCGCGAGACGCTGCTGGTCGTGGAGGACCACGACATGCTGCGCGAGCTTGTCGTACGGGCGCTCGTCGGGCACGGCTACGTGGTGCTCGCCGCGGCATCCGGGAGCGACGCGCTCGAGCAGGCACGACGCCATCAGGGCCCCATCGATCTTCTTCTCACCGATGTCGTGATGCCCCACATCGGCGGGCTCGAGCTCGCCGCCAAGCTCCTTGGCGAACGTCGGGGCATGCCCGTGCTTTACATGTCGGGTTACAGCGAGAAGAACGTCATGCGCGAGCACGTTGCCGACTCCGCGGCCAGCTTCCTCGCCAAGCCCTTCACGCCCGCGGCCCTCGCCCGGCGAGTGCGAAGGATCCTCGACGGCGCGAGCGCGAACGACGGCGACGGTCGCGACGCGACGACGTGAGCGACGCGTCCCCCGTTCACCTCGGGCCCGGGTTCGCCCACGCGCGACCCCAACCCTCGTAGAGGCCATTCAAGAACGCCACCCACTGCTCGCGGGTCCGCGAATCCGGATAGGGCTCCGGATCGACGGGCTGCTCCGTGCTGAACACGATCTGGATGCGGCCCTGGTCGTTGACCTTGCCGAGGCGAAAGACCTTCGACGTGTGCTGGTTGTCGGGATGGATGCGGACCGTCGCGCCGGGCGCCGCGTACGTCATGCCCTTGAGCGCGTCGCGAACGGCCCGTGGATCCTCGGTCCGCGCCTTGGCCACGGCCTGCGCCCACAGGTGCACGCCGAAATAGCCCGCCTCCATCGGGTCGGTGACCACTCGGTAGGCCCCGTACTTCTTCTTGAAACGATCGACGAACGCGCGGTTCTCGGGGCGATCGACGTTCTCGAAATAGTTCCACGCGAGGTACTCCCCCTCGAGCGAGACTCCGCTGATCTGCCGCAGCTCGACCTCCGTCACGCTGAAGCTCACCGTGGGGACCTGCTTGGCAGTGACGCCCGCCGCCCGCAGCGTCCGGAGGAACGCGACGTTGCTGTCGCCGTTGATGGTGTTGAGAATGACCCCGGGCTTGGCCGCCCGGATCTTCTTCACCAGCGCCGTCATGTCGGTCGATCCGAGGAGGGCATATTGCTCCCCGACGACATCCGCCTTGCGTGCGGTGAGAGCGTCGCGAATGATCGCGTTGGCGGTGCGAGGGAAGACGTAGTCCGACCCCACGAGAAAAAACCGCCGCACGCCGAGGTAGCCGAGGCACCACTGCACCGCCGGCAGGATCTGCTGGTTGGGCGCCGCGCCCGTGTACACGATGTTGGGCGACTGCTCGAGGCCCTCGTACTGCACCGGATAGAAGAGCAGGTGATCGTGCTTCTCGAACACGGGCAGCATCGTCTTGCGGCTCGCGGACGTCCAGCCTCCGAACACGACCGCGACGCGTTCGGCCGTGATGAGCCGCGTCGCCTCGGCGGCGAACGTCGGCCAGTCCGACCGTCCGTCGGCGACGATGGGCTCGAGCTTGCGACCGAGCACACCGCCGTTCTCGTTGACCTCCTCGATGGCAAGCAGCGTGGCGTCGGCCACGCTCTTTTCACTGATTTCCATCGTGCCCGACACCGAATGCAGGATCCCCACGCGGATGGGTGGCAGCGAACCCGAGCGCCCCGACGCCGACTGCGGGGTTCCCGTCGATGGCTGGGCCCCCGGGGAGATGAAGGCCGACGCCGAGGTCGGCGACGAGACCATCACCATGCTCTGAGACGCGACCATGCTCGACGCGCCCGGCCGAAGAAACCGCGGCTCGGGCTCGTCGAAGGGCGCCGCCCCGAGGGTTGCCTCGAGCGCCGCGACCATCTCCTCCGCCGACGCGAAGCGATCGGCCGGCTTCTTCGCCATCGCCCGCAGCACGATCGCGCGCACGCTCTCCGGCAGGCCGGGCACGACCGTGCCCGGGTCCGGCACCGGCCCGAAGCAGTGGGCGAAGAGCAGGTCGGCGGTCTTCTCCTTGTCCGCGAAGGGGCGCTTGCCGCAGAGCAGGGTGTAGTACGTGGCGCCCATCGAGTAGATGTCGCTGCGGGCGTCGAGCTTCTCCGACTGGCATTGCTCGGGGCTCATGAATTGGGGCGTCCCCAAGAGCGCGCCGCTGCTCGTCAACCCCAGGTCGGCCTCGATGTCTTTGGCGAGGCCAAAGTCGGTGAGCTTCACCACGCCCTTGCGCGAGCGCAGGATGTTGTCGGGCTTGATGTCGCGATGCACGAGCCCCGCCGCGTGCGCTGCGCCGAGGGCCCGGCACGCGTCCGCGATGACCCGCGTCGCCTCCGTCCAGAACATCGCCCCCTCGGCCACGACGAAGCTCCTCGCGCTGCGCGGATCGAGCAGCTCGAGCACGACGTACCTCAGGCCTTCGTGCTCGCCGACGTCGTACGTGGCCACCGCGTTCGGGTGATCGATCTGGCTCGCAGCCTGCGCCTCGCGGAGGAACCGTTCACTCTCGAGTGTCTGACTCGCCCGTGGCAGTGTCGCGCGCAGGAACTTGATGGCAACCTTGCGTTTGAGCTTCGTGTCCTCGGCCTCGAAGACAAGCCCCATGCCGCCGCTGCCGATCCGTCGCCCGATCCGGTAGCGACCCATCTGCACGCCCACCTCGGGCCGGAACCCCGTGCCCGAGACGAGGGCCTCCTCGTCCTTCGGCTTCGCCGCCGCCTCGTGAACGGTCGCCTGATGGTGGACGCCCTTGCCCTCGGCAATCTTTCCCGCGCTCTTGGGACCGGGCGGGTCGCTGCTCATGGACGGCTGTACCAAACCATGAACCGGCAAGGCCGAGGTTACGCGCTCGGACCGCACGGGTCGAGATGCGTCGCGGCGCGAAACACGGCCGACACGGGGTGCCGCGCAAACTGCGAAACGTCTGTGCCGCGTCCCGTTGGTTGAAGTTGACGCGGCCGCGGCCGTGCGTAATATCGGTCTCGCGCAAGGGGAGTAGTTCACACCGCACCCAGCGGCACGGGGAGATCGACACGCTGGCGTCTCTTTCGAGAGCGCCCGGTCCCCCACCTCGGTATTCCCGAGGGGAACGAGACCTTCGACCAGGAAGTACTCCCTGGCCGAGGTCTCGTGTGAGCGCACCGCACGGCATCTCGGCCCAAAGAAAGGCACGAGATGAACCGCTTCGCCCCCTTTGCTCTGATCGCCGTCTCCGCGGCTTTCGCGGGCGCCGCCTCGGCTGCCGACGACGCCGACGATCCACGTTGTCGTGGCACCCACAGCGTGTGGTCGCCCCTGCCCGACGAATGCCTCGACGTCATCGACACGGATCGGCCACACCAGACCGACACGCCGCATGTCGTCCCGGCGGGGCACGTCCAAATCGAGTCGGCGGTCGGCGAGCTCCAGCTCGGAGGGCAGCTCGGCGCTCCCCCGGGTGACCGGAGCGCGCACCTCTTGATGCTCGACGACGAATACACGGTCGGTCTCGTATCGAACGTCGCCGTCCAGTTTCTCTTCACGCACGCGGCCTACGACCTGGGTGCCCGCAAGCTCTTGCCGCCCGGCCCGTTCGACGTCCGCGCGAAGCTCAACATCGTCCACCGGGAGGGTTGGGTGCCCGACGTGAGCCTGGTGCCGTGGGTCTTCCTGCCCGTGGCCCCTTCCGAGACTCTCCGCGGCGGCCCTTACGTCTTCTGGGCCTGGGAGCTGCCCGCACACTTCGAGCTCGAGATGAACGCGGGCATTCTCTTCGGAGCGAACCCCAAGCCGCGCGTGGCGCCAGTGCTCGCGTCCGCGCTCACATACACCGTCGTCCGGGACTTCGGCGTGTTCGTCGACATCTACACCACCGGACCGGATGCCGCCCTCGGAACCGGGATGCTCTGGGCATTCGCCAGGGACATGCAGCTCGACGTGGGCACCTACGTGGGCGTTCACGGCGAGGAGCCCGTCGCGACGCCCTTTCTCGGGTTCTCGATCCGCCAGTGACTTGGTCCCACGACCTCCGTCAATGGCCGCCCCGTCCGCTGCGCGCGCTTCACCTGCGAATGGCGCCAATACGTGTAGACGACGGGGATCAGCTCCAGCGTGAGGAACGCGCTCGACAGGAGCCCTCCCACCATCGGCGCCGCGATGCGCTTCATCACGTCGGAGCCGCTCCCGGTGGCCCAGAGCAGCGGTACGAGGCCGATGAGCATCGTCGCGACGGTCATGAGCTTTGGCCTCACGCGCTGCACCGTCCCTTCCGTGTGCGCGGCGATGACGTCGGCAAGGCCGTTCATCCTGCCTTCTCGGACCCGCCGGAAGAACGCCTGGTCGATGTACACGATCATCACGACACCGGTCTGTGTCGCCAGACCCACGAGGGCAATGATGCCAACCCACACCGCTGTCGAAAGGCGGTAGTCGAGGAGGTACAGAAGCCACACGCTGCCCACGAGCGCGAACGGGATCGACAGAAGGACGATCAGTACCTCTGTGATGTGCCGGAACTGCATGTACAGCAGCAGAGCGATCACGAGGAGCGCGATCGGGATGAGGATCCTCATCCGGTCACGCATCTGCTCGAGCAGCTCGTACTGGCCCGTCCACTTGAGATACATACCGTTCGCGAGGGGGAGCTCGCCGCGGCTTCGCGCCGCCTCGACCGCCGCCTTGGCGGCGTTCACGTAGCCGCCCTGGTCGCGCCAGGCCTCGGTGTCGACGTACACGTAGCCGACGAGCATGCCCGCTTCGTCGCGGAGCATCGGTGGGCCCTCCGTGACGCGCACGTCGGCGACCTCTCCCAGCGGAATCGAACGGGCTCCTCCCCCCGTCGTCCCTCCGCCGAGAGGCACGAGCACCTCGCGTAGCTTCTCTGGGGTCGCACGGAAGTCCTCCTTGTAGCGAACGTTGACCGAGTGCCGCTGGCGGCCGTCCACGGTGACGGTGACGGGGGCACCGCCCACGGCGCCCTCGACGATCCCATCCAGATCCTCCACTTGCAGCCCGTACCGCGCCATGGCCTCGCGGTTCGGGACGACGTCCACGTAGGTTCCGCCGAGTGACCGCTCGTAGAGCACGCTCCGCGTTCCGGGGACTGCGCGCAACACCGACTCGAGCTTCTCGCCCGTCCGCTCGATGGCCGACAGGTCGGCGCCGAAGATCTTCACCCCCACGGGCGTGCGGACGCCGGTCGAGAGCATGTCGACCCGGGCCTTGATGGGCATCGTGAACGCGTTGGTCCATCCGGGTTGCTGCAAGCCGGCGTTGAGCTTCGCGATGAGCTCATCCCACGACTCGGTTCGCTCCTCCGGCCAGGGACCGGCCAGCGCGCGCCGGAGCCACTCGGGTGCCCATGCGCTGTACCAGCGCGCGTGGTGAACGGCGGGCCACTGCTCGGGCGCCTTGAGCTGAACGACGGTTTCCACCATCGACAGCGGCGCTGGGTCCGTGGCCGTCTCCGCACGACCGACCTTGCCGAACACGCTGCTCACCTCCGGGAAGGCTGCGAGCATTCGATCCTGTCGCTCGAGTTGTCGCTTGGCCTCCTCGATCGCGATGTTCGGGAAGGTCGTCGGCATGTAGAGCACGTCGCCCTCGTTGAGCGCCGGCATGAACTCGCTGCCCAGACTGAGAAAGAGCGGAACGGCGGACAGCAATGCGAACAGACCGATGCCAAGCGTCGTGAGTGGGCGCCGCAGCGCGATGTAAACGAAGGGCTCATAGACGCGGCGGATCACCCGCGAGACCACGTGCTCGGCCTCGCTTCGCACACGCCCCGTCAGCAACATGTCGCGCATCGCCGGTGCGAAGGTCACGCTGAGGAGGGCCGCCGAGAGCATCACGAAGGTCTTGGTGTACGCGAGCGGCTTGAACAGACGCCCGGCCTGCCCGGTCAGCCCGAACACCGGCAGGAACGCCACCGCGATGATGAGCAGGGAAAAGAAAATCGCCGGCGTGACCTCCTTCGCGGCTTCTTGCAGAAGCCTTGCTCGCGCGGCCAGCGGCAAACCGGCAGGAGCATGCTCCAGCCTCTTGTGACAGGCCTCGATCATGACGATCTCCGCGTCGACCGTGGCGCCGAGCGCGATCGCGATGCCGCCGAGGCTCATGATCGTCGACGGAATGTCGAGCAAGTACATCGGCACGAACGCCAGCAACACCGCCAGCGGCATGCTGAGGATGGGCAAGAGCGCGCTGCGGAAATGCAGCAGAAAGACCAGGATGACGATCGCCACGGTCACGCCTTCCTCGATCAGCGCGCGGCGGAGCGTGGCGATGGATCGATGAATGAGCGAGGACCGGTCGTACGTCGCGACCACTTCGACGCCGGGAGGTAAACCAGGCTTGAGCTCCTGCAGCTTCGTCTTCACGCGCTCGATGACCTCCAGCGCGTTCTGGCCGTACCGCGAGGCCACGATGGCGCCGACCGCCTCTCCCCGACCATCGAGCTCGGCGACGCCGCGGCGGATCTCCGGGCCGAACTGGACGTGCGCCACGTCGCCCACCTTCACCGGCGTGCCGTGATCATCGCGCAGCACGACCTGACCGAGCTGCGCGAGGTTCTCGAGGTAGCCGCGGCCGCGGATGAAGTACTCGCGGCCGCTCATCTCGAGCACCCGTCCGCCGACCTCGGCGTTCGAGCGGCGTACGGCCGTGGCCACATCGGCAAGCGACAGCCCATAGGCGCGCAGCTTGTCGGGGTCGAGCGTCACCTGGAACTGCTTCTCGTAGCCTCCGACGGATGCCACCTGAGCCACGCCCGGGACGCTCTCGAGCGCGTACCGAAGGGTGAAATCCTGCAAGCTGCGCAGCTCGGCCAGGTCGTGTCGGCCTGACCGGTCGACGAGGGCGTATTCATAGACCCAGCCAATCGACGTGGCGTCCGGGCCGAGCGTCGGTGTGACGCCGGTGGGAAGGCGCCCCTGGATCGAGCTCAACGACTCGAGCACCCGGGAGCGCGCCCAGTACACGTCCGTGCCCTCCTCGAAGACGACGTAGATGAACGACATGCCGAACATGGAATAGCCGCGGACCGCGGAGACCTTCGGCGACGCAAGCAAGTGGCTCGCGATCGGATAGGTCACCTGGTCCTCGACGACGGTCGGCGAGCGGCCCATGTAATCGGTGAAGACGATGACCTGGGGATCGGAGAGGTCGGGGATCGCGTCGAGCTTGATCGACCGCACGGCGTGAACGGCCCCCACCGCGGCCGCCGCGTAAAAGAAAAGGACCAGCCACCGGTGGCGGGCGCAGGTCTCGATGACTCGCTCGATCATTGGCCGAGCGATGCCTGCAGTCGGCTCTCGGAATCGATGAGGAACGTCGCGCTCGACACCACCCGCTCGCCCGCCGAAAGGCCAGCGAGGAGCTCGATCTGCTCACCCAGTTCGCGGCCGACGGTCACGGCTCGCGGAGCGAATCGCCCCCCGCCCTCATCGACGAACACATACGTCGACAGCCCCGTGTCGACGAGCGCGTCACGGGGCACGGCGATGCCCTTGCGGGCGGGCAAAGCGAAGTCCACCTGCCCGTACTGACCCGGGCGAAGCTTGAGCGTGTCGTTGCGGAGCTGCAACCGTACCCGCGTCGTGCGCGCGTCGGTGTCGACCTGCGGGTACACGAGGTCGACCTTCGCGACGGCCGTCTTGGCGGGCTCCGATCCGAGCGCGAACCGTCCCTCGGTGCCCACCGGAATGCTCGCCGCGTCGCCAGGGAATGCCTCGGCGACGACGTAGATCCGGGAGAGGTCGGTGATCTCGTAGAGGGTCATCTCCGGGGTGACGTAGGAGCCGAGGACGACGTTCTTCTTCGTCACGTACCCGCCCGACGGCGCCGAGACGGGAATGACGCGCATCGCCTGGCCACTCGAAAGCACGCTCTCGATGGCGCCCGACGGCATCCCCATCAAGGAGAGCTTCTGCCGGGCGGCCTCGACGGAGCGGGTGCCCTGTTCGCCGAAGCTCTTCGCCGCGAGCAGCTCGCCTTCGGCTTGAAAGACCTCGGGGCTGTAGAGTCCAAACAGCTCTTGCCCCGCTCCGACGCGCACGCCGGTCTCGCGCACACCGATCCGATCCACGAAACCGGCCGTGCGCACGTGAACCTCGGAGATGCCCTGCTCGGGAGCAGCCACCACCGCGGCGACGCGAAGCGTGCTGCCGGCATCGCGCTCCTCCGCAAGGCTGGTTCGGACTCCGATCGATTGGACGCGATCGAGCGCGAGGGTGATGGGTGCGGTTCCCGGCGGTGTGGCGCCGACGACGGGCACGGCCGTCGAGGGCGCCGCGGCCATTGGCCGCATCTGCATCTGGCAGATCGGGCACTCGCCTGGCTCGTCGGAGGTCATCTGCGGGTGCATCGGGCACTGGTACCTCTGCTTCGACGGCGGGGGCGCGACCCCGGCGTCGTGCGCGCGCTGACCGCTGACGTACGACGACCAAGTCCACATGGCGGCGACAGCGGACAAGGCGACGAGGCCCCAGCGGACTGCTGCCATCACCCTCACACCGCGAGGAGGTTTCTCTTCATATTCAGGGGCCGGCGGCTCCTGGCTCGGTTCAGGGGTGCTCATGGCGTGCCTCCGTGTCGTCCGACAAGGCGGTTCTGGGCAGCGGTGCGCCGACCGCCCAGTCCAGGTCTACAAGCGCGTGATCGAGCAGCGCACGCGCCATCACGAGCTCCATCTCGATGTCGACGACGGCTTGCTGCGCTCGCAGCACGCCGAGGAGGCCGCCACCGCCGCTCCGATAGCTCGCGAACGCGACGTCGAGCGCTCGCTGGGCCGCCGGGAGCGCGCGCCTCCGCAAAACGCGCAGGCGTTCCGCCGCTGCACGTGCCGACGCCGCTGCGGTCCCGACGTCGACGCCGATCTCGAGGCGTGCCTCGTCTACATCGTGGGCGGCGGCCTGCCCGAGCGCTTCCGCGGCCTCCCGCTTGTGCGCGCCGCCCCCCCACACCCACGGCAGCGTCATCGAGGCTGAAATGCCGTAACCGTTGAATGGCATGAGCGTCGTCGGCGCGAAGTAGTAAGCGCCGACCGAGAACGACGGCAGGGTGGCTTCGCGGCGGGCCGATTCCAGCAAGGAGCTCTCCGCGCTGACGCGCGCGTCCGCGGCGCGCAGATCCGGCCTTGCGCGCTCCGCCATCGCGATCAGGGCCTCGGGAGTCACGGCAATGGTCATCGGCTCGCTCGCCTCGACGGGGCCGAGGGGTGCATCGAGGGCCCTCGCCAGGAGCGCGTTCACGTGCGTCTTGCCGCGCTCCATGGCGGCGGCTTCCGTGGCGATGTCCGCATCGAGCCGAGCCAGCTCGAGCTGCGCCTGCGTCACGTCGTCGAGCGTCGCGCCGGCCGCCTGACGCGCCTCGACGACGCGCACGATCTTGTCCACCACGTCCCGGTGCTCGACGTGCGTGTGGTGGCGCGCGGTGGCCTCGGCGAGGTCCACGTACGCGTGCTCGGCATCGCGGACGACGTCGCGCGCCTTGTCGGCCAGCATGGCCTCCTCGGCATTGGCCGCGTGATTGCGCGCCGCCGCACGGGCCGACAGCGAGCCAGGCGCCGGGAAGGATTGGATGATGCCGCCCATGATCATCTGAGCGTCCGAGAAGGAGACGGGACGCTCGAAGGGCACCTGCCAGATCTGGAACATCACCTCCGGGTCGGGCAGCCGGCCCTCTGCGGTCGACATCGAGCGCATCGCGCTCACGCGGTCGGCTTGCGCCTTCAGGCGCGGGCTGCGCGCCAGAACGGCCCGGACGACGCTTGCTCGACCGATGCCGTGCGCGAGGTCGGCGTCGGTGATGCCGGGAGTCTCCGCAAGCGCGCTGGCTGGCGCAGCAGTCGATTCGACGAGCGAGAGCCCAACGACCAGGATGGCGCCGTGGGTGAAGCGGTGAGCTGCAGACATGACGAACGGACCTCACAGGAAAGTGGCAAGGATGCGCCACGCCAGGTCTGCCGCCGGGCACACCGCGTGCGCGAACCGAGCTAGCGCGCGAGAAGCGCGCGACCTCTCAGGTGAGCGAGACGCGCAGTCGAATGCGATAGTCGTTCGGCGAGCCCCGCGCGGGGCCGGCGCGCGCCGAACGAATGTCGATCGAGGGTGCCTCTGCGGGCACTGCCGCGGCCCGTGTCGGAACGGGGATTGTCGCGAGGACAGGGGCCGCAAGGACTCCGCGCGGCGCCGTTGCGAATCCCTGGTCTGGGCTCGCGAAGTGGCGCGCGTGACAGCAGGCTTCGGTGTCGATGGTGGGCTGCGAGTCAGGGGCGCCGTGCTGGCAGCACGGCTCAAGAGCCGCCCCCGTCATCCAGGCACAGGTAAAGTAGCGATGTCCGGCCGCGACCGTCGCCGCAAGCAGCGACACGGCGGCCAGGAGCGCCCATGCGCCCTTCCACCAACGCGGTTGCCGGCTCGCTCGCGCCACGGGGCAAGTCTACGGCCACTCTCGGAGCGACGCCAGGCTGCTCGGCGCAAGCGCCACAAAAGGGTACCGCGGGCCTTCAAAGGTCGTCCAACAAGCAAGATTCTCTCGACCGACGCTGTCGTAGGCGTGCGCCTGGTCTCGAAAAAGATGCGCTCGCTCTTCAGAATGCGGCGCGCGGTCTCGAAAAAGCCTGTCGATCGAGCAAAGGGCCCGCACTTTCCAGATCGAATCCCCCATTTGCCCTTCAAAAAGCGCTCTTTTCGAGATGGCGCGCACCCGTTGCTCTCGCAAAGGCGCCACTCGGTTTCGAGCGTGCGCCACGTAGTCGTTCAAATGTCGCTCGAGCGAAAGAGAATGACGCCTTTTCTTTCGATCGTGCCGCACGACGTCTCGATCGTGCTGCTCTCGTCAAAGCTGGGGCTGCGGAATCGAAGATCGATCGTCCACATTGTCTGCAAAGTGAAGCGCGAGATGTTGTTCGGTAGGGCTTTTGGCTTCCTCGGTTGTCAAAATCGAAGCCCCGCGTGCCAGGGAGGCCTGCTCACGCGGGCGACAGTTCACGTCGACGAGAACTTTCACTGAGAAACAGGGGCTTCGATTTCCTCGGTGCGCCCCGTCGCCTACGATCGTCCCGCGCCGTGCCATAGTATCGCGATATGGCGCGTCTCTCGCCCCTTCTCGCTACGGCGGGCCTCACCGTCACCATCTTGGCGTTCCCTGCGAAGGCCGACGCCCTCGGACCGGTGGACGTCGAGATCGGCGCAAGGGCTGGCGTCGCCACGAGCCCTCTCGGTCCTCTCGGCTTCGGCATCGGAGGGCGCGGGGGCGTATCCATTCTGGGTCTCTACGCCGGGATCGATGTCATCGACTATCTGGGCGCGACCGGCCCCTGCGGAAGCTGCTCCTCGCCGGCGGGGGACGGCGCGCCGGTTGTCGTGAAGCAGTCGCGAAGCGCGCTGCTCTACGGGTTCGAAGCCGGTTACAGCTTGAAAATTTCCATAGTGACGATCCGGCCCCAGCTCGGTTTGGGCAATCTTCGTTTGTCGAGCGCGTATGGCGCCCCGACTCCCGGCCCTGGCGCCATCTCGAACTATTTCTATCTCGAGCCGGCCATCGTCGGGCTCGTTTCCCTCGGGGTGTTCTTCGTCGGCGCCGACGTCGGCGCGCTCCTCCTGCCCACGGGGCCGGACTCCGCGTTGACGGTCCACGGTCAGATCGGTGTCACCTTCTGATCCGGCCGGCGGCCGCGGCCACCATCCTCGTCGGCGCGAAGGCGGGATCGATGCTCCGCAAAAGGCCACCTGAGCAGCTTGCATGCCTTTTGCCCTCGTCTTCCTTTCGTGCGGAAAGAGGAGCTCGTGGTATGCCGCAGCGTGACGGGCGCGTCGGCATCAACCTCAGCGGCGTCGTCCCGAAGAAGCTGACAGAATCCGGCCAACGATGCCCCGGCGCGATTTCACGCGGCGAACGAAGCTCGCCGAGCTGGCGGCGCTTTTTCTTCGACTCGGCTTCACCGCGTTCGGTGGGCCGGCTGCGCACATCGCCATCATGGAGGACGAAGTCGTCAGGCAGCGCCAGTGGCTGTCGTCCGAGCGGTTCCTCGATCTGCTCGGCGCTGCCACCTTGATCCCGGGGCCCAGCTCCACGGAGCTGGCGATCTTCATCGGCTACGAGCAGGCCGGCGCGCTCGGGCTGGTGCTCGGTGGCGTGTGCTTCATCCTTCCGGCGGCCCTGATGGTCACGGTCCTAGCATGGGCGTACGTGCGCTTCGGCGCGCTCCCACAGGTCGCGGGCCTGCTCTACGGCATCAAGCCTGTCGTCATCGCGGTCGTCGTCCAGGCGCTCTTGAGCCTCGCTCCGAAGGCCATCAAGAAGTCCTACTGGCTCGGCGCGCTCGGTGTCGCGGCCTGCGTCGCGTCGGCTCTCGACGTGGATGCCCTCGTCGTCCTCATCGGAGCGGGAGTGATCTGCATTGCGCAGCGGCGTCTTCGGCAACCGCGTGGGGCCGCCGGATTCGTCTTGTTCGGAGGTTTGGGTGGAGCTGGCGCAACGGTGGCGGCCCCGGTGGGCATGCTCGCGCTCTTTCTGTCCTTCCTGAAGATCGGCACGGTCGTCTTCGGCAGCGGATACGTGCTGCTCGCCTTCCTGCGCGCGGACCTCGTGGACCGACTGCACTGGCTCACCGAGCAGCAACTCATCGACGCCGTGGCCATTGGGCAAGTCACGCCCGGTCCTGTCTTCACGACGGCGACGTTCATCGGCTACCTGCTCGGCGGCGGCTGGGGCGCGCTCCTCGCGACCGTGGGAATCTTCCTCCCTGGCTTCCTGCTCGTAGCGATCAGTCGTCCGCTCGTGGCGCGCGTCCGACGATCGCAGCTTGCTTCCGCCTTCCTCGATGGCGTGAACGTCGCCGCTCTCGCTCTCATGGCCGTCGTGACCGAGCAACTCGCCAGGTCGGCACTGGTGGACGTGCCAACGATCTTTCTCACTCTCGTGAGCACGGGCACGCTCATGACGTGCAAGGTGAACACGACGTGGCTCATTGCTAGCGGCGCTCTGATCGGGGCAGTACTGAAGGCCATCCGCTGACGCTTAAGCGCGCAGCTCGTTCCTGACCCTCCCCCGCTCGAACCGCTGCTCGCAGGCGCGCCGCTGCTCGACCCACTGCCCGCGCTCCCTGCATCGTCTTCCGATCCGCCGGCCGCCGTCGGCGCTCAACCCCGGACGGGGCCAAAGCAAGCGCTTGACCGAGTTAGGCTTCCCGCCTCCAGCCGATTTCTCGAGCTGGCGCCGCTCGGCGCCGGTCACTCCACTGACCGGTGGCCGGTCGTGTGACCGGTCAGTTGCAGGGCATTCCGACCTGGCGGCAGAGAATGTTGTTCATCTTCGCGCAGCAGAAGGTTCCGGTAGCACACGTCGACTCGCACTCCGGACATCGACCCGAGCAGTCGCCGCTGCACGCGATCGAGCCGCAGCACACCGTAGCGTCGCCGGGCGTGGAGCTCGGACAACCTCCGTCGATCGCGGATAGGGCGTCCGCGGCGCCGATTCCTTGGCCGTCTACGCTGGCGTCCTCCGGAGCGAACGTCAGCACGGGCACGCCATTGCAGCCGCCCAGGAGCTCGCAGGCACCGATCAACAGAAAGCCCGATGCCACTCCGATACTAGTCATTGGAAGGAGCCGATCACGCGAAGCCCCCACCCGTCCCCGGCGACCAGCGGCCCGACCGCGGCGGCGGGTGGGTCTTGAGCGGCGCGCGCGGACAGCACGAGATAGGCGCCCAGACCCATCATGGCAGCGCCTACGCCTCCAAATACGGCCCCCAGGGGCCCCTCGACGAGCGCGCGGTTGCGTGTCGATTCGAGAGCGCCTGCATTGGCCCCAGGTGGACAAGCGCTGCCCGGGCACGCGCGATCGAGCATGGCAATGTCGTCTTCTCGCCCCACGAGCAGGACCACGGCCGCGACGACCAGGGTCGTGCCGGCCCCTGCCAGGACGAAACCTGCAGTGCGCCAATTGGGCGCTGGTCCCGCCGCTGCGTGCGAAACGTCGATGGGCGACGGCGTCGCCCCGGAGCCGATCGACACGGTCAGGGACGCCTGCGCTCCTGCTGGTAACACGATCTCGCTTCGAAACGGAGGTGCGCCTGTCGCTACTGCGGTTACTACGTGGGAGCCCGGTTCGACGGGAACGGGACGGGTCATCTCGTTGCGGGCAACCGGTGCGTCATCAATCCGAACCTCCGTGTCCGGGGGGACCCCCTCGGGCAAGACCAGGGTGAGCCGTGCGACGCGGTGCCCGAGCGCGTCGAGGCGGTCGAGCGCACCCCGCACGACGTCGAGGTTATTGGCATCGTCCTGGCCGAGCGCAACGGCGTCACGATAGGCAGCATAGGCCCGCGCCGGCTTCCCCAGCCCCTCGTGGCAGGTCCCGATCCGATACTCGACGGGGGCCGTATCGCGCACTTCCCGCACACGCTCGAACTTCTGCAGGGCGTCGGGAAACCTGCCCGCCTCCTCGTCGCGCAGCGCATCCGAGAAGAGCGCCCGCGCAGCGGCGAGCCGATCGGCATCGGCAGGCTGCGCCCACGCCGCAGGCGCGCCCATGAAGGCGCACGCGAAAAAGGCGACGAGCACACGCCGAGAACTTGCGGCGAGCCCGACGCCCATGGATGCAAGCGATCGTATGCGGCCCGCGCCGGGGAAGCAAAGGACGGAAGCTGCGGTACTCTTTGCACGATGCCCCACGAGGATGCGCGCGGCGGAACCGAGACGGACGCATCGGCGCCGGCGCGATCGGCGACGGGCGTTCCGAGATTCACCGCCGTGGCCGGACCGGGCGCGGGGCGCGCCTTCGCGATGGCCAATGCGCTCGCCACCGTGGGGCGTCACCCGACCAACGATCTCGTTCTGGTTGATCCGCGCGTCAGCGGCGTCCACCTCGAGCTGCGGCGCGCCGGGCAACGCGTCCACTTGAAGGACGCCGGGAGCACCAACGGCACCTGGGTTGGCCCCCACCGCGTGACGGAGATCCAGCTCGCCGCGGGCGGCGAGGTGACCGTCGGCTCGACGATCCTGCGCCTCGACTGGGACGACGCGGCCACGGCCGCCAAGCAGAGCGCCGGGACGTCGTTCGGGGACCTGGTCGGCGACTCGCCCGAGATGCGCGAGCTCTTTGCGACACTCGAGCGCATCGCCCCCAAGGATCTCACGGTGCTCTTGCAGGGCGAGACCGGGACGGGGAAGGAGGAGGTCGCACGCGCCGTACACTCCCGGTCCTTGCGCGCCTCCGCCCCCTTCGTCGTCATCGACGCGGCGGCCTTGCCCGAGTCCCTCACCGAATCGCTCCTCTTTGGTCACGAAAAAGGCGCCTTCACCGGCGCGGACCAGCGGCGCGCCGGCCTGTTCGAAGCGGCCGATCGCGGGACGGTGCTCCTCGACGAGGTCGGTGAGCTCCCGGCCGCCGCGCAAGCCAAGTTCCTGCGCGTACTCGAACGGCGCGAGGTCACGCGTCTGGGGGCGTCGACCCCGATCAAGGTCGACGTCCGCGTGATCGCCGCGACGCACCGAGACCTGAGGCACGAGGTCGAGGCCGGACGGTTCCGCGAGGACCTCTTCTTTCGCCTCAACCAGGTACGCATCGCCCTGCCGCCGCTGCGCGATCGGCCGGACGACGTGCCCGCGTTGTGCCGGAAGCTACTCGCGCCCATCGCCGGCACCGGACCCTCGATCGCGATCGATCCGGACGCGCTCGCTCACCTGCGCACGCGGGCGTGGCCCGGCAACGTGCGCGAGCTACGCAACGTCCTCACGCGCGCCGCGGCGCTAACGACCGATGCCGTCATCCGGCGGGCAGACGTCGCGGGCGAGGGCGATGGCTTCCGTGGCACGCGCGACGAGCGCGCCGTACTCGATCTGTCAGGCTCGTTCGCGGACGCGAAGGAGCGCGCGGTCGCCCGCTTCGAGGCTGCGTATCTCGCCGCCGTGATGCGGCGTTGCCGCGGCAACCTGACGCTCGCGGCCCGCGAGGCCGACCTGGCGCGACACCACCTTCGCGATTTGCTCAAGAAGCGAAGCCTCTACGGGCTGTCGTGGATCGAGCCCGAGTCCGGCGAGACGCCGTGACCGCGGCTCCCTCACGACCGTTCGAAGCCGGCGCGCGGGTCGGTGGGAAGTTCGCTCTCGTGCGCCTTCTCGCCTCGGGCGGGATGGGCGACGTATGGATGGCAAGGAACCTCGTGACCGGCGGTCACGTGGCAGTGAAACGATGCCGCGACGACGTTCCGAGCGACGAAGCCTCCGAACGCTTCCGTCACGAAGCGCGCCTCGGCGCGATGCTCTCCCACCGTGGCATCGTGCGCGTCTTCGACCTCGTCGAGGAGCATGGCAACTCACCCCTGCTCGTGATGGAGCTCCTGCGAGGCGAATCGCTCGAGCGCCGCCTTGCGGCTCGCGGAGCCTTGCCCGAAAAGGAGGCGATTGCCATCGCGGTTGCGGCCCTGGCCGCGCTCGCTCACGCGCACGATCATGGCATCTTGCACCGCGACGTCACGCCCGCGAACGTTTTCCTCGCGGTCGACCCCGACGGCCACGTGATCCCGAAGCTCGTGGACTTCGGCCTCGCGAAGGCCCCGACCGCCAGCGTGCACACGACCGACGGCCGCGTGCTGGGGACGCCACGCTACATGGCGCCAGAACGCATCCGCGGCGGGGGTGACATCGATTCGCGCAGCGATCTCTTCTCCGTGGGCGTCGTCCTCTACGAGATGCTGACGGGCATTTGCCCCTTCGCGGCCAGCTCGCCCGCAGCGTCGCTGGCAGCCGTGCTCGAAGTTGTCGTCGACCCGGACCCACGCATTGCGCCGCGGGTATGGATTGAGTTGCAGCGCAGCTTGGCCAAACGCCCCTACGAGCGTCACGCGACCGCGCGCGAGCTCAGCGACGCCCTCCTGGCCGCGTCCGGCGAGACCATTACGAGCCTCCAGGAGTGTCTTCGCGGCATGCCGCCACCTGACGACGCATCGCTGTCGGTGCCGGCCGTGCCGAGCATCGATAGAAGTGCCTTGGGCACGGGCGTTCCCCGGTCGCGCGCTCTGCGCTGGCTTGCGATTCCAGCCCTCGCCCTCCTCGCGCTCGTGGCTACGTTCGCGTCTCGTCGCCGCACCATCGAACCAAACGCACGCCCCGCCATAGCCGCAGCCGCCCCCTCGCCACCTCCGCCTCCGCCGAGTCCCGCTGCGGGCGCCTCGTCGATCCCGGCGACCCCCGGCCTGCCGTTCGCTCCCGCGCCCACCCGGTCTTCCAATCATCCCCACGCGAAACCAATCGCCACGAGCCCTGGCTTCTAGGCGCTGCAGCTGTGCCCAAGCCGCGACGAACTCGGCCGCGGCAATCATCCCAGGGACGGGGATCTTCGGGCCCAGGCATGGACGCTACCCCTGTCGTGAGGCATCCTGCGGTGCTCCATGACGCACGCGGCCAACAAGGACGACGAGTCGCGTTTTCGCCTGCTTGTGGAGAGTGTAACCGACTACGCAATCTTCATCCTCGACCTGCAAGGTCGGGTGAAGACGTGGAATCCGGGCGCCGAGCGGATCAAGGGCTATGCGCCGCCCGAGATCATCGGCCAACACTTCTCGAAGTTCTACCCTCGCGAGGACGTCGAGGAGGGGAAGTGCGAGCGCGAGCTCGGAGAGGCTCTACGCGTCGGGCGCTTCGAAGAGGAGGGCTGGCGGGTGCGCAAGGATGGCTCGCGCTTCTGGGCCAACGTCGTCATCACTGCGCTCCGCGAGCAAGACGGCACGGTCAGCGGTTTCGCCAAGGTCACGCGCGACCTCAGCGAGCGAAGGGCCGCCGAAGAAGAAGCGCGGCGCTTTCGGCTTCTCGTGGAGAGCGTGAAGGACTACGCGATCTTCATTCTTGGCCCGCAGGGTCACGTGGCCACGTGGAATGCGGGGGCCGAGCGGATCAAGGGCTATGCCGCGTCGGAGATCATCGGCCAGCACTTCTCGAAGTTCTACCCCCGCGAAGACATCGATGCAGGCAAGTGCGAGAACGAGCTCGCGGAGGCATCGCGCGTCGGGCGCCTCGAGGACGAGGGCTGGCGCCTTCGCAAGGACGGCACGCGCTTCTGGGCCAGCGTCGTCATCACTGCGCTTCGCAATCAAGAGGGCGCCCTCGTCGGCTTCGCCAAGGTCACGCGAGACCTCACCGAGCGGAAGGCCGCCGAGGAAGAGCGCGTGCGCCTCGCCGAGGCGTGCGAAGCCGAGCGCCGGAATCAAGAATTCCTCGCCGTCATGGGTCACGAGATGCGCAATCCTCTGTCCCCCATGGTGACGGCCGTCCACCGGATTCGCCTCCGCGGCGGCCGGAACTGCGACGCCGAGATCGCCGTCCTCGGCCGGCAGCTCGGACACATGAAGCGCCTCGTGGACGACGTCCTCGACACGTCGCGCTTCATGCGCGACGACATGCGCCTCAATCGTCGGGTGATGGAGATCGGAGACGTCCTCGCCGACGCCGTCGACGTCGTGGCCTTGCTCCTCGAAGAGAAGCGTCACAGCCTCGAGATCGACGTACCGAAATCCGACATCCTGGTCGAGGTCGACGCCGCGCGAATGGGGCAGGTCTTTGGCAACATCCTGAACAACGCCGTCAAATACACCAATGACGGCGGCGTGATCAGGCTCTCCGCCGCGGCGGCGGGGAATTGGGTGACGGTGACCGTCGCCGACAATGGGATCGGCATCCCGGCCGAGGTGCTCCCGCGGGTGTTCGACCTGTTCACGCAGGCCGACCAGGGGATTGAGCGGCGGTACGGCGGGCTCGGAATCGGTCTCGCCGTGGTCAAGCGTCTCGTCGAGAACCACGGCGGCGAAGTGACCGCGGAAAGCGCCGGTGCGAATCGCGGAAGCCGCTTCACCGTGCGCCTGCCGCGCCATACGCGCACGTCATCCTTCGAGCCCGCCCCCGAGCCGGCAAGTCTGCACACGGCTTCGTCGAAGGGGCCCGCTCACCGGATCCTCCTTGTAGACGACAACCAGGATGGCGCCGAGATGCTGCGCATCTGCCTCGAGGACCTGGGCCACGAGGTGCGTATCGCGTTCGACGGCCCAGGGGCGCTCGAGGTCGCCGCTGACTTTCTCCCCGCCATCGTCTTTCTCGACATCGGGCTGCCCGGGCTGAGCGGCTACGAGGTCGCGCGACGCATGCGCCGGCTCCCGGGTTGGGCTCGGGTGCCGATCATCGCGGTCACGGGCTATGCGCGGGATTCGGATCGCGCGCTGGCGCTCGAAGCGGGGTTTTCGTCGCACATGGCAAAGCCCGTCGACGTCGAGCAGTTGCACTCGCTCATCGATGACCTCGTTCGCGACGGCGCCGCCAAGCCGTAGCCTCCTGTCCCAGCCCGAACGCAAACGTCCACCCCGGACGTAGCAGGTCGCCCGGGCGTGACACTGCCCCTGGAACAATCCAGGCGACGGGCGGAAAAGCGCGGACGGAGCGCAGAAAAAGCACGGGGGAGCGCTACGCGCGTGATCGCGTCGGGGTGCGGTTCCACACATACGGAGCATGATCCGCGGCCAGCACTCGAACACCCCATCCACTGTAACTTTACTTCTTGCTGCACTTCTTCTCGTTCTTGCGGCGATGCCCCTCGCCTGCAGCAGCAGCAGCAGCAACAACGCCACCACCAGCAGCGGAGACGCCGGGAGCGACGCCGCCGCGGGGGGCTGTATGCCGGGCTCGCCCGGGCCGTGCACCTCGTACACGACGCCGATGGGCGACTCGGGCACGACCATCCAGCTTGGCCCGTACGGGGCCATCATGGATCCCAACGTGGGCACCGGGTTCGAGAACGCGATCCAGATGGGGGACACGCCGGGCAGCACCTACTGCCAGACATTCATCGACGGCGTCTTCGATCCGGACCCGGCGTTCTCGGCGCAAGTCGACCAGCTTCTCACGGGGACCGCGGGCGGCATGTCCGTCAACTACGCCCTCTACAGCGTCTACCGGCCCGCGACGTGGCCGAGCGCGCCCGTACCGGTCATCACCTGGGGCAACGGGACTTGCGTGCCGCCCGAAGCTTACGGCGCGCTGCTCCGCTACGTGGCCTCGTACGGGTTCGTCATCGTCGCGGCCAACTCGAGGGAGGTCGGCAGCGGAACCCCGGCCCCGATGCTCCACGCCCTCGACTTCGCGGCGGCGGCCAACACGGACTCGACGAGCCCGTATTTCGGCAAGCTCGACATGACCAAGGTCGGCGCCATGGGTCACTCGCAGGGCTCCATGGCCACGGCCAGCGCGGCGAGCGACAGCCGCATCCTGGACATCATCCTCTTCAACGGCGGGGACACCTCCCCCAAGCCGTATCTGGCTGTCTCCGGCGACACCGACATCACCTTTTACACGCCGGCGGCCATGGCAGCGGCCATCGACGCCTCGACGGTCCCCGCCGCGTGGCTCTACTTTCACGAGATCGATATCGTTGGCAAAGACTTCAACGGGCACCTGACCCTGATTGACCAACCCGACCGAGTGACGGAGCCCACCAAGGACTGGTGGCAGATGATGCTCCAGAACAACGTCGACGCGCAGGCCGAGTTCATCGGGCCCAACTGCGGACTTTGCGGCGACGGCGGCGCCTGGCAATTCGGCGAGAACAGCCTGCCTGGCGAAACGGGGGGCTCCGCGACAAACGTGGCGGCGGAGGCCGGGACCGGCGACGATTGACGGTCACCGAGAGCGCAATTCACGCTCCGCGTCGAGCAACGCCGAGAGGTCGGTCGCTCGGTGTCACTGATCGGGTGACGTTCGCGTGCCGGTCCAGATCCCCTCGTACGTGCCAGCGTACGGGACGCCCTCGGGCGTCGTCCCGTTGATGGTTCCGGTCTGGCGCTGCGAGAGCTGATCGCCGACGAGCTCGGCGGTCGCCGTGGTGGCGCACGTCGTCTGCTCATTGCCGTTGGTCAAGGTGCCCATCCAGCAGGTGCCGCCGGTGCCGAGGCCGGTCGCCGTGGCCGAGGTGCCCTGCACCGCGAACGTGATCGTGCCGCTCGGCGCGTTGGCGCCGACCTGCCAGGCCATCGTGATGTTGCTCGCGTCGGACGCTGTGACCGTGATGACCGCCGTGTCGGTGTACGACTGCGGCTGCAGCCCCGGGGGCGACGCGATGGTCGCGGTCGAGGACCACGTCGCCTGGTACTGCCCGGCGAAGGCCGCCGCGGGCGACGACCCGACGTCCGGCCCCCCGCCGTCGAGCATCGCGGACGAAGACGATTCGTCGGAGCTCGATGCCCCCGGAGCCGGTCCACCAGGGGAGCTGCCGCCGCAGTGAACGGTGGCCGTGAGAAGCAGGAGCGCCGTCATCTTCGAAGCCTTCATCGGAATTACCCTCGTTGGTCCTTCGCCGCACCGAGCGGCGTTTGGTGTGTGTGTCGAGGGCCCTTCAGCAAGCTGCGGGCCGCCGGTCAGGCGCGGGGCCTTCATGCGTGCAGACGCGCGCCGATACTGCGGATTTCGTAGCCAGGAAGGGGGCTACGAGGGCGTCTGCCGAGCGTGACAAAGGCCACGCCCAGGTGTGACACCGGCATGGTCGCGCTGGGACAGCCTCGAGGGCGAAGCCACTCGAAACGAGTGCCTCCGCAGTTGACGGCGAGGCAGCTGTTTGAAACGAGTAAGTTGCGATGGCGGACAAGCGCGCGGGAGGCGACACGACGGCGCCGCAGTCGTCGGTCGTCGCCCTGGTCGCCGCGCGCATCCAGCTCCTTCACGTGGTGCACGTCCCCGACGGCGTCGCGGGGCAAGGCGGGCCGCGGGTGCCGGTCGAGTCGACGGAGGTCGTCATCGGGCGAGAGCCGCAAGGACCACGCACGCTGGCGCTCGCCGACGCGCGGGTGTCGCGCAATCACGCCGCCGTCCGGCGCGACGCCGCGGGCGACATGCTCCTCACCGACTGCGGCAGCACCCACGGGACGTTCGTCGACGGCGTCCGCGTCGAGCAGGCGCCGCTCGTCCACGGCAGCGTCGTGCGCGTCGGCGACACGCTGATCGTCGTCTCCGACACGCGCCTCACCGTCGAGCAGGCCAAGACGCTCGCGCCCGAGACGCCCGCGCTCCTCGGGCCGAGCCTCGCCATGCAGCGCGTGCGCGGCGAGATCGCCCTCGTCGCGCCGCGCCCCCTGTCGGTGCTGGTGCTGGGCGAGACCGGCGTCGGCAAGGAGCGCGTGGCCGAAGAGCTTCACCGCACGAGCGGGCGCACGGGTCCCCTGCTCGCGCTCAACTGCGCCGCCGTCGCGCCCTCGCTCGCCGAGTCCGAGCTGTTCGGGCACGCCGCCGGCGCCTTCACCGGCGCCGTCCAGAAGAACGACGGCGTCTTCGTCGCGGCCGACCGCGGGACGCTCTTCCTCGACGAGGTGGCCGAGCTGCCCGCCGCCCTGCAACCCAAGCTGCTCCGGGCGCTTGCGACGGGCGAGGTGCGCGCGGTCGGGCGGAGCGAAGGTCGGAAGGTAGACGTCCGCGTCGTCGCCGCCACGCACGGCGATCTCGAAGGCGCCGTGCACGCCGGGACCTTTCGAGGCGACCTCTATGCGCGCCTCGCCGGCTGGGTGCTGTTGGTGCCGCCCTTGCGCGAGCGCCGCGAAGACGTCGTGCGCCTCGCCGGCGCGTTCATCGCCCGCCAGGCCCCCGCGACCAAGCTCTCCGCCAACGCCGCCGAAGCCCTCCTGCTCCACCCCTGGCCGTTCAACGTGCGCGAGCTCGAACAGTCGGTGAATGCCGCGCTCGTGCGCGCGACCGAAGGGATCCTCCGCTACGAGCACCTGCCCGCGCCCGTCGCACGCCCCATTGCGGCGCGCTCCAAAGACGCGTCCACGGATCCGCCGCCGGCCCCTCTGCGCGTGCGCGTCCCCGGCGACTCCGTGCCCGATGCCGAGGGCCTGCGATCGGTGCTCGATGAGCTCGGCGGCAATGTGGCCCGCGTCGCGGCCTACTTCGGCAAGGACCGGAAGCAGATTTACCGGTGGGCCGAGCGCCTGGGCGTGAAGATCGACGCGGGGCGGCCGGGGAGCTCGGACTGACGACGAGGGACGGAGGGCGCGCGCGAGAGAGATCGCCGCTATGCCCCGTCTGGGGGAACGCCGTACGCGGCGTCGGCCATCACGCCGTCGAGGTCCGCGTCGGCATCCATACTCGCTTCGCTGGCCCCGTCGGAGGCGCTCGCGTCGGTTGCGGCATCGGAGGCGCCTGCGTCGCCCGCGTCGGTCCTGCCGGCGTCGGTCGCGGCCTCGCTGGAGCCATCGCGGCCCTCGATGATCGGCACGGGGAAGGGCACGGGCGCGCCGTAGGAGCCCTGCAGCACCTGGTCCGCGTCCTCCGTAGCTACGCTGTCATCCGAAGTCGCGGAATCGGTCGCCAGGTCGCCCACCTGTGCATCCCGCGGCAGCGACGAACACGCGGGCACCGCGGCTGCTGTTCCGAGCGCAAACAACGCAGCCCGCGTCAGGCGCCCGCGCGGGGCCTGCGGGGCCGGCGTGGCGCGGAACGCGTCGCTGAGCGCCGAGCGGCAGAAGGGGCACGCGGACTCGCTCACCCGGACGTGACGCGCGCAGCAAGGGCAAGCGGCAAGATGCGGTTGGCTCATCGCCGAGTCTTCCCCGGTGAGTCAGTGCATGTGACAGGCCAGCGCCCCGGGCCCGAAAACGCAGCCGAACCGGCGCGGTCCGGCGTGCCATCGTGGGCCACGGCATGGCGACGCGATCGTACTCGCGTCGTGCGCATGACGTCGCGCGAGCTCGCGCTGTTCCTACGGTGAGGTGGCGATGCCAGCCGTCGGAGTTCCCTGCACCGTGATGGTGACGGCAGCGTTTGCACTGGCAACCGATGCCGTCGAGATGGGGAACATCTCCAAGTATCCTGACGTGAACGAACCGAGCTGCGTGAGGAGGGCCATGGGGATCGTGCCCGTGCCGGCCGAAGCGTCGAACGTGCAACTCGCACTGAGGGCGAGCGAGCTGTCGTCCAGGTTACTCAGGTTGACATCCACCTCTGCACCGGCGCTTCCCCCCGTCCAGGTGATGACGAGATCCGTCGATTCGTCGATCGCATACATGAGGTTCGTGCCCGTACCGCCGCTGGGGCTGGTGATGACGATGTCGTTGGGAGCCGCGGCCGACGCACCCGAAAAGGCCGCGATGTCGGCCCCCACGGCCGACACGTTGAACGTCTCGCCCGGCGTGTAGATCGGCGTCGTAGAGCTGAAGACGCTGTACCCGTTCGTTGCGTCGTACGTCAGCATGATCGGCGCCGACAGGGTGCCGCCCGTGATCGTGATCGTTCCTGCGCTAAACTCGGTAGGTACCCCTGCGTCCCCAATCTCGCAGCGGTTCAAGGTGCAGGAGCCGGATGTCGTTTGCGTGCATGTCGTAGAGGTGATTGGACCTGGCGTCTTCGTGAACAGCGCCAGGCCCGTCGTCGTCTCGGTCCCGCCCAAGTTCGATTGCCCGAGGCTCACGCTCCCCGTATAGGTCTCCCCTCCGCTGCTGCTGGTCCCGCTGCTGCTGCTCCCGCCGCTGCTGGTCCCGCCGCCGCTACCTGTGCCGCTGCTGCTCCCGCCGCTGCTGGTCCCGCCGCCGCTACCTGTGCCGCTGCTGCTCCCGCCGCTGCTACTTGTGCCGCCGCCGTCGGCCGTGGCGCCGCTCGGAGACGAGGAAGGCGAGCACGCCCACACGCTCGTGATTGCGAGACCCACCGCGGCGGTTGCTGCGAACCGGCGAGCTTCGAGTATCATCGTGCCTCCAGCTGCGAGCATCCATGCAAACGTCCGGTGGCGCAAGAGGGGCGAGAAGCCGGTTGAAGCGGGGGTCCGCGCCGCGCCGGGCGTCGTCGTGCATCGCACCCGCGACGGCGAGCGCGCGACGGCTGGTAGCGCAGTTCGTACGGCTCGTCAGTTTTTCGGGTGGCGACCAACGGCCTCCGTACTACTGCTCGTTTGCAAGGAAGGCCATGGCGTGGTTCATCGAGCGCGCGCGTGTTGGGGGCCTAGGAGTCATTGCGCTTACCGTCGCCTGTGGAGGCGGCGCTGGCGGGACGGGAGGACCCCTCCTGCCCGACGCGGGGCCGGAGTCCGGCATCGACGGATCGACGTCGCTCGTGGACTTGACCCCCGCTCAAGGGACGCTGCTCTGCGAGTGGATTGCGACGCGGATCGGGGGCTACGACGACTACATCGAGTGCGATAACGGCCAATCCATCTCCTCGCAGACGTACTCGCAGTGCCACTCCCAGAAATGGCTGAACGCGTACCCGGCCGATGATGATGCGTCCGTGTCCCCGGTCTGCACGGCGACGGTGTCCGTTGCCGAAGGCTGCATCAACGGTGTCGTGGACCAGAACCCCTGCACGACGTTTCCATACGCGTGCACTGAGCTCCTTTCGTGTATGGTGCAGCAGTAGTCGCTTGTCCAGCCGGACCGCTCATTGGCCAGCTGCGGGTCGATGTCGGCGTTCGAGAGTCGAGAAGCTCGTCGTAGAACATTGACAAGCGCTCGACGGCAACCTTCCAGCTGTACCGCCCGCTGACGAACCGTCGAGCCGACGCTCCGATGCTCGACTCCATTCCGGGGTCGTCGAGCAGCCGGCCGACTTGCGAGACGAAGGCGTCGGCGTCATCGGCGAGGAGGAGATCGCGTCCTGGAACGGCGTCGAGCCCCTCGGCGCCGAGCGTCGTCGAGACCACCGCCTTGCCCATCGCCATCGCTTCGAGAATCTTGAGACGCGTGCCTCCACCGATTCGAAGGGGGACCACGACGGCGTCGGCCTGATCGAGCCGCACGCGAACATCGTCGACGACTCCGGTGACCTCCACGTTCGCGCTCCGCTGAGCCAGAATGGCTTCCGGGGGTCTGCGACCCACGATGCACAGGCGCAAACGCGGGTATCGCGCGACGAGCTTGGGGAACACCTCCTTCAGAAAGTAGAGGACGCCGTCGGTGTTCGGGTAGTAGTCGATGGCGCCGAAGAACAAGAGCGTCTGCGACTCGCGCGGGCACGACCTGGGCGAGGGGTGGAAGAAGTCGAGGTCGACGCCATTTGGCACCACGGCGGTACGCGCCATCGGCTCGTCGGCCAGGAGCAGCTCCTGATCACGCGCCGAGGTGACCGTGCATCCGTCGAGATGAGACCACGCGTAGCGCTCTTCTTTGCGTACTTTTCGCCATTCGATCGCGCTGTAGGCCCGGCGCAGCGCGCCTGACTCGGCATCTGCGGTACGCTTCACGATGTCGTATTCGATGTTGTGCTCGTCGAGGCACAGCACCGGTCGATGGGCCCGGCGACGGCAAATCTCCTTGGCGTATCCGGCCATGGGGCCGAGCTCGAAATGCACGATGTCGTAGCGATGGGCCAGCATCTGCTCGAGCGCCGCGCGAAACGGTTCTTCGCTGTGGCCCATCCAGCCGTAGCTGTGCGGCGAACCCAACGAGGCCAGTTGCAGGAGCCTCTTGCGCACGGGACTCGCGCGGTAGGCCGGATTCGATACCGTGACGACGCGTCGGCAATACTCCTCGGTCGCCCGCAGAGCCTCCTCGTGGTCTTCGCCAGGCTCCACCAGAGAGAGCACGGACACGTCGTTCGACTCCGCCACGCCTGAGATGAGCTCGTGCAGACGCCTCTGGGCGCCAAATCGCGGCGGGCTTGGCAAAAATGGCGTGACGAAAAGGACGGATCGCCGTTCGGCCGCGGCTGCCGACGCGAGGTGTCGACGCCATCCGCGCCCGGCGCTCGTCGAAAGCGAGCCCTTGTCGATGCCGACCGTCATGAGAATCTCGATTCCGTTCGTGAATGCGTCGAGGCAATCGAAAACACGCGCATTGCGTCGTCGTGCCTCATGAGGTTTTTGCCTCGCCTCCGAACTTGGAAAAGCACGCGGCGTTCCAACTCGAGCGCTTGCGGCAAGAGGCAGCAAGAGGACGTTCCACCATTGCCCACACGAGGACGCCGAGACCACGGTCCTGATCTTGCTGGGTCGAGACGTAGACCAACTCATGCTCCCAGGAAGGTCCTCATGGTTTCGCAATTTGCTTCATCCAAACCGTACGCACTTGCCATTCTTCCGTTTGCTTGGGGTTTCTTGGCGGCCTGTTCTGCCAGCACCTCGCCGGCGAGGGAGACCGCTGACGATGCGATCCCCTCTCAGACGGTTGGCCCGGGTGCGGGCGCCGCAGACTCCGGCGTCGGGGGCGACGCGAACGCCGAGGCGGGTTCCAGCATGGCTAGTTGCCCTTCCCCGGATGCCGGGACTCCGACCGGGACACCGGTGGGCACGCTCCTGGCGAGCGGAGATGCTCTCTCGGCTCGAGGAGTGACGAGCGACGGCTACGAGATCTTCTCGGACGACGCCGCGATGCAGCTTTATGCGATTCCGGTCGCGGGGGGTACCCGTCAGAGCATCGTCGCGCTCGGCAGCAAGTTCTGGGTCACCGTGGTGGGCCAGGTCGTCTTCGCCTGGTCCAACGTGACGAGCGCCAACGTGGGCGCGCTGACAGTGTGGTCGTCGGCGACGGGGGCTCATGCGGTCTCGTCCGCGTCGTTCGGCATTCTCGGCAGCGCCTCGCCGGATGGGACGCAAGTGCTCTACGTCGGCAATGTTGACCCCACCGGGGCAACGGGCGACGTGTACGTCGCCGGGACCGACGGCAGCGCCGCGACGAGTATCCTTCGAGCGCAACAGCTCGCCGGCTGCTTTCCCCAGCTCGGATTCGCAGGAACCTACGCTGTCGTGTCGCATTGCGACACGCCCGCCGAAGCGGGGCCCTCGGCGACGATCTCTTCGTTCCTCTCGCCGGCGTGGACGCGTTCCGATCTGGTCACCGATGCCGAGAACACATGGTCCGCGGACACGGCGGCCACGATCGTCCTCGCCTCGACGAGCCGTGGCATTCTCGTGCTTCCCATCGGCGGTGGAGCAGGCACGGTGATCGATTCACAAGGGTTTCTGGGGCAGCTCATCGCTGGCGGCCAGACCGCCATCTACAGCACGACGACCGGCCCGCTTCGGAGCTCTCCGACGATGGCCCCGTCGCCCATGGCGCTGGCGCCCGCTTTCGGTGGGTTCTACGCGGTCTCGCCGGACCAGAGCACGGTCCTCTTCTACGAGAACTCCGCGGCGGCCGGGACCGACATCTACCTGTCAGCGACGGTCACGCCGAACACATCGCGTGCCGTGTCGACGGCCACCAATGGCAGTGTGAACGGCGACGCTTTCACTGCAGACTCCCTTTATGCCCTCTACTCGACGGACAACGACATGTGCACGGGCGCCGGTGCCTTCAATGCAGTTCAGCTGAGCGCGGGTTCGCCGAGCGTCCTCGGACACAACGTTTGGAGGGACTGGAGCGCTTCGGGGTCCAAGGTGATCTTCAACGACAACTACATCGCGACCGGAGGACTCCGGTTCGGACGCGCCGACCTCGAGTCCGTGAATCTCGCGGACGGAGGGACGCCCGTTCGCATCGTTGCCCAGGCGGACGCGGTCATCGACCTGACGCCCGCCATGGACCAGATCATCTACTCCTGGTCGGTGCAACCCGGCCCACTTGCCGGGCTCTACGTAACGCCCGTTCCCTAGCGCGGCGCATGTACCGGCGCGATCCGCGCCCGAGTGTCCCCGATGTTCGAGGGCCCGATGGGCGACGAAATGGGTATTGTACGTCCACCTCGGACGACCGATAAAAGGCGTTCGTCTGTCCGTGGCGTAGCCTGGCACCATGAACGAGGACTTCGTCCCCCCGGGGACCCGCGTCGGCGAGTACTGGCTCGAACATCCGATCGGAACCGGTAGCTTCGGAGTCGTCTACCAGGGCCGCGACGGAGCCGGCGGGGCGATCGCCTGCAAGGTCGCCCGTCGCCCGTCGCACGCGCTGCCGGGAGCGGAGCTGGCCGCCCAGCAAAACGAGATCGAGATCTTGACCAAGCTGCACCACCCGGCCGTGGTGGGCATCAAGCAAAGCGCCTTCTTGCCCGACGGCCGCCTCTGTCTGGTGATGGAGCTGGTGCAAGGTTTCAGCTTGCGGCGGCAGCGGGCGGAGCGAAGTCACTTCGAAGTGATCGAGGTGTTGTCCTTCGCACGGCGGATCGCCGAGGCCCTGGCGTACTGCCACTCCGTCGACGTGCTGCATCTGGACCTGAAGCCCGAAAACATCATGATCACCGATCCGTTCCAGCCCGCGGTGAAGGTCCTCGACTTCGGCCTGGCCCGTCTTCAACAGGACTGGGCGGGACTATCGACCCGCGTCTTCGGCGGAACCGTGGCGTACCTTGGTCCGGAGGCTTTCTCTCCCGGCGCTGAAACAGGCCCGGAGAGGGACCTCTACGCGCTCGGCGCAATCATGTACGAGCTGATCGCCGGCCGCCTGCCTGTCGTCGCGGTCACGCTGCCGGAGATCATCCGGCAAAAGCGCGAGGGAGACTTTCCCCGACTCACCGAGTTCGCGCCGGAGACCCCGGCGGAAGTCGTCGACATCGTGCATACGCTTCTGTCGCCAAGGCCCGAAGAACGGACATGGTCGGCCGCGGCGCTCGCCCCAAAGCTTCGCGCACTTTACTACGCCGTGCTCGCGCCGCAGACCTGGAGCACACCCGGTCCGCCGAAGGTGGGACCCGAGAGCGTCGCGGCCGCGCGCGTCGGCGCGGCGTCGCCGTTCGTGGGTCGAGAGAGCGAGCTCGAGCAGGTCCTGAGGGCGATAGACGTCGGCGCCCGATCGGGAAGCATCCGCCCGGTCCTCATTCTGGGCGATCCCGGCGTGGGCAAGAGCCGTCTGGTGGCCGAAGCCTTGCACCGCGCGCCGTCCGCTGCGCACCGCTTCACCGCCTCCGGACGCTGCCGGGCCATCGGCGAATTCATTCCGTACTCCCCCATACGAGAGGTGCTTGGGCAGCTGGCGGTCGCACTCGACGGCGGTCCGTTCCGTGGTGCTCTCGACAGGCTCGCCGCGTTGAGCGCGCCGGATGTCGCGCTGCTCTGCGCCATCGCGCCCGAGTTTCGCGGGATCCTGGCTCCGGACACGCCCGACAGCGCGGACGAGCAAGTCGCAGAAGTCGGACTGCCAGAGCGCGTGAGCCGGACGATTCACCGCTTCGTCAGTCTCCTCTCCGCGCACGCGCCGGTGCTCGTCCTCCTGGAGGATCTGCAATGGGCCGATGAAGGAACGGCGAGCGTGCTGGCCCTTCTCGCCGGGGACCCGCCTCCGGGCACACTGCTGCTCGCGACGTCCCGGGTGGCCCCCGCCGGCACCTCCGCGCACTTCCGACAGCTGTGGCTCGGACCCCTCGAGCAGGCGGACACCGAGCGACTCGTGTCGGAGCTCGCCGGCGGCGTCGACATGGCGGTGGTGAACGCGCTGGTCGAGGCCGTACCGCTCCTCACGCGAGGCAACCCGCTCGTCGTGCGCCACGTCGTACGCGACCTCGAGAGCGCGGGATACCTCCACCGGGAAGAGGACGGGCGTGTCGTCGTCTCCCCGCGCTTGCGCCACGAGTACCGGGCGCCGGAGTCCGTGTACTCCGTCATCGAACGGCATCTCGAGCGCCTCGACGCAGACGCCATCGCCGTCTTGCACGTCGCCTCGCTGATCGACCGCCAATTTCGGATCTCCGATCTCTCTACTCTGTCCGTATTCTCCGAAGCGCAGATTCACGCTGCCGTCGCGGAAGCCTGCGCGGAGCTTCTCTGCCAACGCGAAGGCGACCTCTGCACCTTCACCCACGACATGGTCTGGGAACGGCTCGAGAATCTGCCGTCGCAGGACTCACCCGACCTGCACTTGCGCATCGCCGAGCAACTGCTTGCGCGGGGCGCCGCCCCCGGTCGGGTAGGCCATCACCTGGAGCGCTCCGGACAGCCGCTCCGAGCCGCGCTGGCCTACGTGCAGGCCGCGCGCGGCGCCGAGCGTCTCTACGACCCGCGCGACGCGATAAAGTATCTGAGGCGCGCGATCGAGTTGCTGATGGCGCGGGTCGCTGAGCCTGCGCGTGACGACGTGGTGGTCGATGCCGCGCACGACGTCGTTCGCCTGGCCCACTTGCTCGGTGGTGTCGGCGAGACACTGGAGGATCTCCAGCGCTGGGACGGCGCACTGCCGGCGAAGACTCCGCGTCAAACGGCGGCGATCACGAGCGCGTATGCGCGCGTATATTACGCAAAGGGCGATTTCGCGAATGCGCTGCATCACAGCGGGCTTTGCGTGGGCGTGACCGAGACCAACCAGGACATCGAAAAATATCGGTACATCCCGATCAATGTCATCGCGCGGGCGGCATGTGGGTCCGGTCGATTCGGCCCTGCGATCGAGGACCTACGCACTGGTTGCGACCTTGCCAGAGCGAGCGGCGAATACCACGAGCTGTCGCATTCTCAGGGATTGCTCGGAGTGGCGTTGGGGTTCACGGGCGACTTCGACCAGGCGTGGCACCACGTCGATCATGCTCTGACGCTGGCTTTGCAGCTGAACGATCCCGTCCGTCTTCTGGGCGCCCATTTTTATCGAGCCGCCGTCGCCGAGGCCAGCTTCCGCTGGGCCGACGGCGTCGCCGCCACGAGCGAGCTCCTTGCCTGCGCGGAGCAGAGAAAGATCGGGGGCCTTTATCTCTATCTCGGGACGATGTTCGCGGGGCGACACCAGTTCCATCTGCGCCGGGTCGCCCGCGCGTCGATGCTGCTGAAAAACGCGCTGCACCTCGCCGAGGCCTTCGGCATCAGCCTGGGGGTCGGCTGGGCCCACGCATTTCTCGGCGACGTCGAATTCGTCAAGGGGCGGGTCCTGGAGGCGAAAGCCTGCTACGAGCAAGCGCTCGTCGTGGCCCATCGGGGCATGACGGACGAATATGCGGCGTCGCTCGGCTGGATCGGCATGGCCCACTGCGGTGCGCTGCTCGGCGAGGAACGGGAAACCGTCCGCGGTGCCGGAGAGCACGCCTTCGAGGGCTTGCGGAGGGCGTCGAATCGCTCGGCTCTGGCGGTCGCTCTGAAGCGGCAGTCCATCGCATTCCGTCACATCGGCGTGCTCGCCGCGGCCGAACACCTGGAAGGTGAACTGGAGACGCTGGAGGCGACCCTCGGAGTCCCCGACGTCGAGGTCTGGCAGGCGACACCCAAGGCTCAGGGGGACGCTCCGAGACCAACGTCGAGCGTCGAGCCGGCTTCCTCGTCGTCGGCCCTCTTCCAGCTCTTCTCGACGACACTCGGTGTCCTGCCGGACTTCGTTCCGGCGACGGCGCCGAGAAACGTGGTGCGCTGACGCCTCGAGGCCGAGCCGTTCATGCCTTCCGATCGGGCGGCGCCTTGGCAAAGAATTGCCCGAGGCGCTTGCGCACTTCCTCCGGGTCTGCGCTCGAGTAACCGTAGATCGCCTCGAGCTTGAGGGCGGTGTCCAGGTCGCGCCCGATGACGTCGAGGATCGTCTCCTTCGCGGAGCGCACTGCTTTCTGCCCATTTCGCAGGATCGTCTGCGCCATGGCTAGAGCCGCGTCGGGGAGATCGTCAGGCGTCACGACGGAGCTCACGAGACCCATCGCAAGGGCCTCGGCGGCGTCCACGTCGCGGCCCGTCAGCACGAGCTCGAGAGTCCTTCCGAGCCCGACGATCGCCATCAGCCGGACGATCCCTCCATCGCCATGATGGAAGCCGCGCTTGATCTCGTAGCTGCCGAAGCGCGCGCTCGTCGACGCGATGCGAATGTCGCAAGCGAGGGCAAGCTCGAATCCGCCCGCCAGGGCCCACCCATTGATGGCGCCGATGATGGGCTTGTAGATCCGATGCAGCCCGCGTGTGATCCCGCCGAGCCCCGTCGCGGCGTTCTCGCGTATGTCGAGCATGCTGCGCTCCAGCCAGACGGGAATGTAGTCCGCGAGATCGGCGCCCGCGCAGAAGGCGTCGCCCTGCCCCGTCAAGATGGCCACGTCGGCCGCGTCGTCCGCGTCGAACCTCCGCCAAACATCCCAGAGCTCTTCGTTCATCTCACGGCTGATCGCGTTCTTGCGGTCAGGCCGCGCCAGCGTGATCGAGGCGATGCGATCCTTCAAGTCGTAGAGAACGAGGCCCATGTCTATACGTATTCCTCCATCGGGTCAGGATCCGCACCGCAACGAAAGTGGGGCGCGCCATTTGCGCGCGCCGGCCAGCTGGACGACCATGGCCTCGTTCAATACGGAACCGGTGATCGCGGCTTGCCGCTCGGGGAGCGGCCGGCGTTCGTCGTGGGCCACGAGATACCGCCTCACGTCGGCTCGTGTCGTGCAGGCCAGCCGCTCGGCGAGGACTCCCATATTCCGTCGCCAGACGTGCCTGCTCACCGGATCGGACGAGAAGAGACCCCGCAGCGCGGCCCAGTCGGCGTCGCGCACCAGATGCGCGAACGTCTTTCGACCTCGTTGAGGCCCGACAGGCAAATCGTTGCCTCTCGCAGCCGCCGCTCGCGTCGGACCAATGCTCGCCAAGTTCCAGTCATGATAGAACATGTCCTTGGCGACCGCTCCCGAAGCATCGAGCTGGTCGTAAAGGGCGCTCCCGCGCTGAGCCAGCAGATCGGCTGAATAGTGAAAATCGCACACGTGGCCGTCCGCGCCCGTGCCCGATTTCACCGCGAACGGCACCTCTCCCGACGTGATGAAGAGGCCGATGAGAAACACGCGGTTGCGCCGGCAAGCAAGGTAGACGTCCCCGTACCACGCCGCGACGTCCCGAGCGCCGACGCCCTTCTTGTGGAGCTTGAGCCACTCGCGGCTCAAGCTCTCGATCCCCATGAGAGCGATCCGCAGCCCCGCCCGGGACGCGAGAGGCAGAAACTCCGGGTTGCGGGCGACCGTGTCGCCCCGAATGAACCCACCGAACGCCATCTTCCACGGCCGCCGGACGATCGCCTCCAGGAGATTGAGCGTGTGCTCGGTGTCGTGACCGAAGTTGTCGTCGCTGAAAAAGACCTGCTTCACGTCCAGGCGGCTCAGACGATCGAGCTCGTCGATCACGCGCTCGACGGACTTGTAGCGCTGCGAATAGCCCCAATACTGATTGATGTTGCAAAAATCGCATCGATGAGGACACCCCCGCGAGACCTCTACCGTGGCGGCGAGGCCTCCCGCGCCGAAGCCGCTGTAAGGGCGCAGGTCGACACGATGCCAGGCTGGAATCGCGGTGTCGTCGAGTCGCACCGACGTGCTGGCGGGCGCGGTGCGCGCGACGCGTCCATCGCGATCGCGATAAACGAGGTTGGGAATGCGCGCGACGTCGTCGCTCCCGTCGACCAGCGCGTCGATCAAGGGCGGGAATGCGAGCTCGCCCTCGCGGACGACGACATAGTCGACTCCGCGCGCGACCCATTCTTCGGCGAACGCCGATGCATGGTTCCCGCCAAGTATGATACGGACGTTGGGGTTGAGAACGCGCGCCAGGCGTATGGCAAGCTCGGTATCAAGCGCTTTGAGCGGGCTCATTGCGCTGATGGCGATGATGTCCGCCCGCGCGAGCCTGGCCTTGTAAGCGGAGAAGGATTCCCGCGTCACGTAGCCGTCGAAGATCTCGATGTCGACCGGGGGATCGCCGAGTGTCGCCGCCAACAGCGGGTACGTTATCGACGGGACCTTGATCACCTCGCCCAGCGTATCGACGGGAAACGGCCACGAATCGACCAGAGTCTTTGGATGAAGGAAGAGGAGTCGTGGCCGTCCACCACGAGACCCTCCGCCCTGCCGATGGGATGAGAGCGTCACGGCGGCATCCTGCCCCGGGCTCCCTAGGCTCCGCAAGCCCCGCCGCAGACGCGGTTCCGCCCGTCCGCCTTGGCTCGATAGAGCCTTTCGTCGGCGACCTTCAGCAAACACTGCGGGGTCCGGTCCTCCCCGCAGCAATGGACAGTCGCGACGCCAGCGCTGATCGTCCGCGGGATGCTGGTGCCATCGATCACGACAGGCTGTCGCTGCGCGATGATGCGCAGCCGCTCCCCGAGTTGAACGCCGCGAGCGAGGTCGAGGCCACGCGCGATGACCAGGAACTCCTCACCGCCGTAGCGGGCCAAAACGTCTTCGACACGGATGGTCGAACGCATCGTCTCTGCGGTCGCTTTGAGCACGGCGTCTCCGACTTGGTGTCCGTGCGTGTCGTTGACCTTCTTGAAGTGATCGATGTCGACGAGCACCACGGCGAGCGCCGAGCCGTGCCTCTTGGCAAAGCCGACCTCACCCAGAAGACGTTCGTCGAGGTACCGTCGATTCCAGGCGCCGGTCAGGCCGTCCTTCACGCTCGACTCGAAGACGCGCACGAGCGCCTGGTGCTCCTGCTTCGTCACCACCTGAAACCGAAGTGTCACGGCGGAGCCCAACCTGACGCGGTCACCGTCACGAAGGGGTGCTCGTGCGACCCTCTCGTCGTTGACGAAGACCCCGTTGCTCGAGGCTGCGTCCTCGATGTGATACTCGGCGCCCACTCGGACCACGCGCGCATGGACGCGCGAGAGGCTGCCCTCGTCGAACGTATGAGTGCAGGTCGCCTCGCGCCCGAAGGAGGTGTCGGTACCGTCCAGTCCGTGGACGCGGCCCGCCTCGAGCCCCGTCACCTGCGTGAGGATCGCGTGGACCTCGCGCGCGGTCGTCAGGGACTGCGGCCCGCGGACCTCGGCTTCGTCGAGGAGCGTCGCCATGGGCGCGCGCGGCCGCTGCGGCGGAAGGCTCGGGGGTTGCTGTGCCATGGCTTCGAAGCATCGCAACCGTAACGCCGCCGAGGCCAAAAGATAAACGCAGCGAGCTCGAAGCGGTTGGCCACCGCGGCTCGCCCGGCCATCTCGAAGCGACGGCCCACCTGCACCATGACTTCGCCCAGGCCGGGAGCCTGCTCCGGGGGCGTCCCCGCCTTGTCTGCGGACGGGGCCGAAGCCTGCGTCCGGGAACAGCTCGCGCACAGTATGACCGCCAGACGAACCCACGGCGCAGTTCTCATGGTCAAAGCCATCCACGCTCCGCCAAGAGCGTCCGGACCCGCCGCTCGATCTCGGCGCGGATCTCCCGGACGCGTTCGAGCGGCTGTCCCTTGGGATCATCGAGCGGCCAGTCGTCGCGTTCGACGCCCGGCAGGACCGGGCAAGCCTCACCGCATCCCATCGTGACGAGGATACTGGCCTCGGCGGCCAATTCGTCCGTGAGCTTCTTTGGAACGAGATTCTCGAGGGCCACCCCCGCTTCGTTCATGACCTGGACCACCTCCGGGTGAACCCGCGCTCCCGGCTGCGTCCCAGCCGATATCGCTCGTGCCTTCGATGGGTCCGCGAACATGTTGAAGATCGCGGCCGCCATCTGCGACCGGCCCGCGTTGTGGACGCATGCAAAGAGCACCGTGTTCATGGAATGCGCTTCAGTAGGGACTCCCCCTCTGCCAGTGGGTCGGCGACCCGTTCGGCAACCGCCGGCAACGCCGGCACGAGCCAACGGAACGTCGCCGTCGCCGCGCCAGCGCCAAGGAGCTGGGCCACCACGAAGCCCGGGACGTCCACCGGGCGGATGCCGGCAAACGTATCGCTCGCGGCGCGAGCGAGGGTCACGGCGGGATTCGCGAAGGACGTCGACGACGTGAACCAGTAGGCTGCCGTGATGTAGGCCCCCACGGCGAACGGCACTGCGTCGGGACGCCTTCGCGCGCAGCCCCAGATGACCGCGAGCAGCCCGAAGGTCGCGACGAACTCGCTCAGGAGCTGTGCAGGGCCCGAACGCTCGTGCGTGGAGGCGAAGAACACGGGCTTCACGAACATCAGGTGGGCGCTGGCGACGCCCACGAATCCGCCGGCCACCTGTGCCGCGACATAGACGGGGACCTCGCGCCAAGGCAGACCGCCCTGCGTCGCGTCGGCGAGCGTCACCGCCGGGTTGAAGTGGGCACCGGAGATGGGGCCGAACGTCAAGATCAGGGCCACGAGCGCAGCCCCGGTCGCCACGGTGTTCGCCAGGAGGGCGATCGCGACGTTCCCGCCCGCGAGCGTCTCGCCCATGATCCCCGAACCGATCACAGTGGCCAGCAGAAACGCCGTGCCAAGTGCTTCGGCTACGGCGCGACGACGGAGATCAACCGCAGCAGCCACCGCCGGCCTTCGTGGTCGCCCCGTCCCAAGTGTTCGGAACACAGCAGGCGCTCTTGCTGGCTTCCTCGGTCATGGCTGCGGCCTCACCTCCCGCCTCCTTGAAGCGCGTCCAGGCGGCGGCGACGTCCTCGCTGCTCGCAATTTGCACCCCGATCACGCCCGTGCGCGGGGCCTTCTGCCGAGGCGTGGATGTTCGAGACGTTCAGCGAGGTGTGGGGCTTGAGGGTGTTCATGATGTCCGGTTCAGCAGCAACCCTTGGCGGCGCCTTTGCCGCGCTTGCAGCAGTCCTCCCAGAGAAAATCGGTGACGGCGCGAAGGGCCTGGTAGTCGGCCGCGTGGTAGGCGAATTTCCCCTCGCGTCGAACGGTGACGAGGCCGGCATCGACGAGTCGATCGAGGTGGTGGTTCAGGGTCGTCCAGGGGATCTCGAGCCGCTCTTGCAGCTCGGTCGTGGATACGCCCTCGGGACCGGCCTGGACCACGGCCCGCAGGAGGGAAAGGCGTGCCACGTGGCCCAGCGCTGCGAGCTGCTCCGCGTGGCGTTCCAGCTTGCCCACACCCATATATCTAGCTTTATGGATTTATTGAGTCAAGCCGAAAGACGCTCGGTCCAGGGGGATCTCCTCTACTGCTCAGCACAGCGATGTGAGCCTGCACCGAGAGCGGCTACTCGACCCCGTGCGAGCTCGGCCTGGCGTCTTCTCCCCCGAACGGGTCGGCGTTCCTTTTGCGTCAATCCAGCTCGACCGAGCGCTTCGACATCGTGGCCTCGAAGCCGGTCACGGGGAAGCTTGCGCGGGCCGCGCCGCCCGCGAGCGCCGCGCCAAGGGCGACGAGCATCACGCGGTAGTGCCCGCCGTCGTCCGGGTGCGCGAGGCGACCTGCCGGAGCGCGCGCCCGCCAGTCGAGCAGAGCGTCGACGTCGAGCGCGGTGATCCGCTCGGCCGCCCATGCGTCGAACTCGCGCGCCCAGCTCGGAGCTTCGGCCCTTGGGTCCATTGCTGCCAGGTTGTGGGTCATGCCGCCGCTGGCCATCAAGACCACGCCTTCCTCGCGTAGCGCGGCGAGCCTCCGACCGATGGCAAACGCCTCGGCTTCAGGAACGTAGGGATACGCCACCTCCAGCACGGGAACGTCAGCGTCCGGAAAGAGGCATCGGAGGGGCATCCAGGTCGTGTGGTCGAAGCCGGGGCGGTCGCCTCGCGCCACGGGAGCGCCGGCGCCGAGGAGCGAGTCCACACGACCGGCGAGTGCGGCGCTCGGCGGCGTCGCGTAGTCGAGGCCGGGCGGGACGAGGCGCTTGAGGCTCTCGGGCAGGTCGTACAGGGCCAAGCCGGGGCCCGTCCATCCGACCTCGAGTCGCCGGGACCCGTAGTGCGGGGTCATGGCGACGATGCCTCGGGGCTTGGGCAGGCGGGCGCCCCACGCGCGCAGCTCGGCGATACGCGCGGGGTCGTTGATGGCGAAGATCGGCGCGCCATGGCTGACGTAGAGCACAGGGGCACGCGCCGGAGCTGCGCGAAGGGGGCGGGCGCTCCCGGCGACGGCGAGTCCGATCGCGACGCCCAGGCAATCGCGACGGGTGATCGGCATCGTCATCGGGAGGGGTGGCAGCCGAAGCACGAGAAGCCCCGCCCGGTCGTCGGGTCGAAGCGCGGCACACCCAGAAGAGCGGCCATCGCGGGGGTGACTTCGTCGGTCATGAACTTCGCCATCCTAGCCTCGTTTGGATTGGCGCCGCCCGGATCGGGCATCCGGGCGGGATCGAGCGGGGGCAGGCCGTGCGGCATCGCGTAGGCCACGCGCTCGGCGTCCGCGCCGTGGCACGTCGTGCAAGCCATCTCCGGCGACGGCGTTCGGTCGAAGCCCTGAAAGAGGCGGGCCATGTTCGGCAACACGGCGAATGTCATTCGATCGTGACGCTCCTCCCAGCTCGACGCGCTCCATCCAGAATCCGAGGGCGCTCCTGGTGAGCGCTGCTGGACCGGCGAGCCGGCCGAAGGAGGATGGCATGCCGCGAGAAAGAGCAGCAGCGCAGTCGCTGGCAGACAACGAAGCGCTCGCACGGCTCCGGAAGGCTACCACCCGGTGGATGGCCGGCTGCGTTTGCCGCGGAGGTGGTGGGCTTGCCCCCGCGGATGCCTCGCGTTCCACTCCGGACACGGCCCGCGGCGGTTCGTCGCGGTACGAAGCACGTCATGAAAATTGAAAAGCTTTTCAACGTCATCGTAGTGATGGGTGCCTCGTCGACGGCCGGGCTCGCGGCCTGCAGCAGCAACAGCAGCTCGTCGAACGACGACGGCGGATCCGGTTCGAGCGGATCGGGCGGAACGGAGCTCTCGAGCAGCAGCAGCGGCGTGGCCGCCAGCAGCACCAGCAGCGGCGGCAGCGCGACTTCGAGCGGGTCGAGCGGATCGGCCGGCGCGAGCAGCTCCGGCAGCAGCGAATCGTCGTGCACGTGCATGCCAGACCAGACGACCGCGACTTGGACCGATTGCAACGGGTGCTGCTGCTGGTTGCCGGCTGGCTCCACCTCTCCTTTCCCGACTCCCATCTGTGGCGACCAGCCGTGCTGCACCGGCCACGGTCGATAGAGGGCTCGATGGATAGCGACACGGTCGTGCGCGCGCGTGTGGGCACGACGTGGGCCCTGCGCACGCGCGCCGAGATCGAGGCGACGGCGCGTTTCGCTCGGATGGCCGTCGAGCTGGCCCACGTCGGAGCAAGTCCTGTCGTGGTTCAGGGTACGGCCGACGCGTCAGCCGACGAGCGGCGGCATCGCGATCTCTGCGCCAAGCTCGCCGCCAAGTGGGGCGAGCCGGACGCATTGAATCACGAGCCTCCGCCCAACCGGATCGGGCGCTCGGACATGGACGCGCGCGACCGCCTGCTCTGGGAGATGGTGGCGGTGTGCTGCATCAGCGAGACGATGAACACGTCGCTGATGACGCGGTGCCTCGAGGTCGTGCGCGACGAAGAGATCCACGCGACGCTGCGCGAGCTGCTCGAGGACGAGGTCCGGCACGCGCGCCTCGGCTGGGCCCACCTCGCGGCCGAACGAGCCGCGGGCCGCGGGACATTCCTGCGTGACGTCTTGCCGCTCATGCTCGAGGCGAGCGTCGAACCAGGCTTCCTCGAAGAAGCGCGGCCCACGCCCTGGATGGACGCGCTGTACGACTACGGCGAGCTACCGTTGTCGGAGCTCGTGCAGATCTACCGCGACACCTTGAACCTCGTGGTCTTCCCGGGCCTCGACGCCGTCGGCGTCGACACCGCCCAAGGACGCGCGTGGCTCGAGGAGCGCTCCAATGCGCCGCGACGCACGTAGTCGCCCCGCCGTATCGACCTGACGGGACTTGTTTAGCGCTTCCTACTCGACGCCGTTGAGGCGGACTCGATCGCCTACGGCTTGATTCGCTCGCGTCAGCGCCCTACCGCGAGCGGGGTGGACGGGACTCGAACGCGAGCTGACGGAACCCCCGAAGGCTTGGAAATCACACCGGATCTCGGGACCGACCCTCACGTCGAATCGCCCCGGCGCACCGCGGTTCGCGACCACTCGCGACCAGTGGAGACCATTCGCGGGACGGAACGCGCACCGACCGAGGCCGAGCTCGAACGGGGGATCCTCGACGCTATCAATCTGGGCGCCCTGGACGTGGCCAGGACGCTGAGCGAGCGCTTGGCCAAGCGGCAGGCGTCAGGGCGTCCCTGACAAGACAACAACCGAAATCTCCGTACAGCGCGCGAGCGCTGCATCGCCGGTCCAGAACGCGACGGAGCCACCGTCGATGGCGGTCGCAAGGTGGAGCGCGTCCGGCGCCTTGAAGGCGTACTTTGCCCGCAGGGGGGTGGCACGATCGACCACGCTGGCGGTCAAATCCAGCACGCCCACTCTGCTCGCCGCGAACAGCGCATCGTATCGAGTCAGCAGAGCCGTCTCGCCATCGCGCATCGGCTTCATTCGACACTCGAGCCGAGAGAGCTGGGACCCTCACAATCCGCGTGGTCGGGTCGAGCCCCCGCAGTCGCGCTTCGACCGCCGAGCGCCAGCTAGCCTCGCCCTCGACCAGATAGATGAAGCAGCAGGCGTCGAGGTAGACGCTAGCCACGGCCGGCCCAGCCGGACCGGTCCTCGGCGAGCCGCTGGTCGATGTCGGCCTTTGTGCGGCTCCCTTCCGGCAGCGACGCGATCACCTCGAGGACGTCCGCGGGACGCGGCGTGGCGCTCTGGGCGGGGCGCACGTCCACCTCCACCTCCCCTTCCTCGATGCCGTCGACCGACTCGTCGAGCTCGATGACGCGACCGCGAAGTCGGCCGCGTATGCGCGCGCCAGGTTGCATGCGAGAATCGTAGCGGTTCAGCGAGCGCTCAGCCACCATCGACGAATCGGCTACGGCACCTCGCGGCCTGGCGCCGAAGGTCAGATGGAGCCTGCGGTCCAGACCGCGCTGACCGCGGGCGTGCACTACTGGCGTCTGCGCGGGACCTCGGGCGGCACTGCGGGCGATCCGAGCGGGATCACCGCGACGCCCGCCGTGCTCATGCCACCGCCGGACGGGACCGACAACTTCTTCGGAGGTTCGGTCGCCTCGGCCGGCGACGTCGACGGGGACGGCTTCGCCGACGTCCTCGTCGGCGCCGAGAGCTCGAACGGCGGCACGGGACGCGCCTACGTCTACCGGGGGAGCGCGAGCGGGCCCGTTGCGACGCCCATCGAGATCGATGGGACGAGCGACTTCGGCTCCCTGGCGGCGGGTGCGGGCGATGTGAACGGCGACGGCTTCGCCGACATCCTCGTCGGGGCCCCTGCGCCCTCGACGGCTGCTGTTCCTCCCGGACCAACTGCTACCAATCGAGAACGACCGGCTCGCAGGTGTGCCATACGAGGAGCTATCGGCGCACTTGCGCCCTCGAGTTTTATCGTTCGAGGCGAGAGTGCGAACGGACGTATCAAGCGTGTGCCAAAGTGGGCGCGTTTGGGATGGCCGCATGACCGAGAAGTCGCGGCACAAGGCGGGACCTACCTAGCCCGCGACGCACTGCCAGGCGGCCCACTTTGACGAACCGGCTAGGACGACGGCTCTCTATTGCTTTGCCGATTGCAGCGCTTTTTCTGCAGTAGCCAGGGGGAGGAAGAGCGTTCGCGGGGCATTGGCGAGCCGTCGGAAGCCGTGGTGCTCGTAGAATGCGACGGCTGCGTCGCTCTTCGCGTCGACCAGGAGCGCGTAGGCGGCAGCGGCGGAGGGGCGCGCCCGTGCCGCTGCGTCCATCAAGAGGGCGCCGCCGAGTCCCTTTCCGTGGAAGCCGCTGTCCACGGCGAGGCGGCCGATGCGAATGGCGGGCAGGGTTGGATAGCGCGGCAGGCGCTTGATGAGCTCTGGGGGGAGGTCGACCATCGCGATGCCCGCCGCGGAGAGCGTGTAGAAGCCCGCCACGGTCTCGGTTGCGCGCTCGACCGCGACGAAGCAGTTGGTGAGACGACGACGGATGTCCTGGGTGACCTGGGTCTGGAAGTACCGATCGAGGACGTCCTCGCCGCAGGCGAAGCGGGCCCGATCGTGGTCCCCGAGGGCCTCGAGCCGGAACGGCGGGGGGGCCGTCACACGCTGCCGAACAACGTGCGCCGCCGCTTCGCGGCGCGGCGCAGGGCCGCGGCGGGCGCGGGCGGCTTCAGGATGGCCTTGGCGATGCGCCGCTGGTCCTCGACCGATAGGCGCACGACCTCGGCCTGCTCGATGGCCTCGCATGCTGCTTCGTGGGCGGCGGTCACGACGAAGTCCGTCAGTGTCCGCCCCTGCATCTCGGCCGCGCGCTTGAGGAGCGCGTGGACCTCGCGCGGCACGCGGGCTTCGATGCGGGAGGTGGAGGGGGCGTGAGGCATGGAAAGACTGTACGGCAATTTGCCGTACGCGCAAGGTGCCTGACTTTGCGGCAATGCGCGGATCTGGGCAAGGCGCCGAAGGCGCACCTACGTGCGACTCGTTGGCGTCAAGCGGGGCGCCTCTTTTTAGGGCTCTTCCGCGGAATCTGTGGGCGTGAAGCGCGTGGCCCGGAGCTCGTCACGTAGTTCGCAACGCGGGATCGAGTGAGCGTGCCGGCCGTCGCGACCTGTCCAGGGGACGAAGGGGGCGGCGCGACGTGGTATTTCGACCCCGCATCGCAGGCGCTCTTGGCGATTGTGACATACCCGTCGATCGAGCCAGGAGGGGCACCGGGCTGCTTCGTCGGTTCGGAGTCCCTGCGATACCTGTCCGACAGTGGGGCGCCGAGCTGTCCATCGGGGCCGCTCCTCGCGTGCGGCCAGAGTCCGGCGGACGGGGGCGCCTCGCTTTCACTCGACGCGAATGGCGACGCGGCGACCAACGCGCGCGACTGAGAGCCAGTTGGGTGGACTCTTCTGGAGCTCCTAGCGCGCGCGGTACCGGCGCTCCCAGGTGCGCTGGCCATCGAAGCCAAGCTGCGCAAGGCGTGGGATCACAAGCCGCTCGACCGCGGTGTAGAACGCCTCGACCCGCGCCTCCGGGTGCAGGACGCCGAGCGCGGCGAACGCGGGGTCAAAGGGCCGCTTGTCCTTGAGCCACGCGAGGGCCGGCCGCGCGTTCTGCTGTTCGCACGTCGCGAAGCCGGACGCGAGCTCGACATCGAGCCGTCCGCGGAGCCGCTCGTCCATTGACGGCACGAGCGCCGCGAGCCCCGCCCAGCCGAGGCGCTGGTGGCGCACCTCGTCCCCGAGGATCACGCGAAGGACCGCGCGCGTCAGCGGCTCTCGCGCGGCCCGCCGGGCAGCGCGAAAGACGTGCATGGAGATCGTCTCGCCGACGGCAACTTCGACGAGCAAGAGCGCCGCGACCCGCGCCGCAGGCTCGGGTAGCGACGCCAGCCGCGCGCGGACGGGGCCAGCATCGTACACGGGCGGGCTCGCGCCAAGCGCTCGCCCGGCGCGCGCGCAGAGCGATGCGTGCCGCACCTCGTCCCGCATCGCCGACACGAAGAGCGACGGCCACGGCTCCCCGAGCAAGGGACGACCGGGAGCTCGCACGCCGCGTTGACCGCGTTGCCGGGGCCGAAGCTGACGGTGAAGGTGCCGCCGTCGGACTCGCACGCGACCTGCACGCTCACGCATTGCGCGCTCGATGCCGCTGGGGCGCCTGCGCACGGGTCGACCCCGGTGTTGCAGCACGCCGACGAGCTCGGGCCGCAACAGCCGCCCACCGCGCCGTCGCCGGGCTCAGCCCCGTCGGCCGACGCGTCGCCGGTCGAGCGGGCGGCGGCGGCGTGGCTGCTGCACCCCGCCGCGAGCGCGCCGCCGGCGAGCAGCATCTCCCGCAATCGTTGCTCCCAGTTCATCCCCGCCCCCGCTGCATGGCCCATGCTGACACGATTCCGGCCGATTCTCGCCTGCGGGGTGTGCCGGGGCGTGCCAAGCCCGGATCTCGCCGTCGCGCCCGCGTTCTCCGGGGATGCGACCCGGCAACATCTTCCTTGCGCGGAGGCGCTGACGGCACTGCTTATTCGCGCGCGGCGGTGGCGCGCGTCGCAGTGAGCCACGGGGCGTCGATCGGTCGACTCCACGTGGCCCGCCCCTCTTTGCTCAGTCGTTGCTCAGAAGAGATCGGCGAACGCGACGCCGCGGTACACCTTGCCGTATGTCGCCGGGGCCAGGACCTGGAACGACTCGGCGGCCACGTCACCGGTCAGTGTCGTGGCGTCGAGGCGGTCGGTGATCTCGACGACCTTGTTCGGATCGGCGCCGTTGTCGCCGGAGGCGCTCGACGTCGACGTCGTCGCCCACAGCGTCACGTGGTCGCCCTCGACAACGCCCGTGAGGTTGCGCAAGCCGATCGTCGTCACAGCGGGGTACGGCCCGTCGACGCCGGTCAGGCTGCTGTCAACGACCCCGATGAGGCCGGCCATCAGCACGTAATCGAGCTGCCACACACCGTCGACGAGGCTCCACTTCTCCAGGCCGGCGTGGCTCGACGCGTCGAGCGAGTTGCCGGTGCCCTCGTCGGTCACGTACACCGTCGTCGGGTTCGCGAAGAAGATCGCGAAGGGGGTGAAGTTGGCGCCCGTTTCCTTCGCCGGATCGGTCGGGAAGCCCGGGACGATGCTGAGCGTCTCCGACGCCGCGTCGGAGACCGTGGGCAGCGAGCCGACGGTGTACACGGTGTCGATGCCGTTGCTGCCGCTGCCCTTGATGACGTAAACCGCGCCCCCGAACTCGGTCAGCCCGCGGAAGTTGTCGTCCTTGCCGGCCTTGTCGGGCTTCGTGCCGAACGTGAACTGGAGCAGCGGATCGACCTCGGCGGAGTTGCCCGCGGGGATCGCGACGCTCGATGTCGCGGCGTCGATCGGCGTCACGACCTCGAGCCCGGTCGTCTCCGTGACGTTGGGGTTCGTGCCGTTCCCGGCGAACGTGGCCGCGTTGCCGTTGTTGGAGTTGCCGACGGCGTAGTAGAGGCCGTCCAAGCCGAGGAGCGCCGCACGCCCGTTGTCGCCGCCGTAGTCGATCGTCGGCGTGTACGAGAACCGCCCGAGGAAGTCCATCGACACGATCGTCCGGGCGAAGGCGTAGCTGTTGCCGAAGGCGAAGGTCACGGGGTTGGTTGGATCCTGCCCGGGGACGGCGTCGGAGGCGGACACGTCGATCGCGCCGACCCCCGCGCCGGCGTAGCCGACGAACACAATGTGCGGGCCACGCCAGTCCTTGCTGAAGTGCAGGGCGAGCTCGGACTTGGACGAGAAGCTCGTGACCACCTGGTCGGCGGGGACCTGCGTCGCGCCGAACACGAAGCCGCTGTGCGGCTCGACGTCGGTCAGCTCGATCGCGGACGTCAGCCCGAAGCTACCGTCGGCGTTGTCGTTGTTCCAGACGTCGACGTAGTTGTTGCTCGCGATCGCGGCGGTGGTCGCCGTGTCCGTGTTGGGCAGCGTCGAGCCGACGGCGAGGGACGCGAGCGCGCCCTGCGTCCGGTCGTACCTCGAGCTGCTGATGACGAGCGAGTTGGGAATGAGGAGGAAGGGTTTGTCGGCACGAGCGACGGTGCTCAAGGTGCAGAGCGCCAACATCCCGCAACCACACGACAGGGCCTGCTTCGATCGAACGCGCATGGGTCTACCTCGATACGATGGGAAGAAAATGATCTCGGACCGCGAGACAGGACCACCTTGGCCTGCGGCGCGTGAGACTCGTTCCTCTTCGTTCGTTCGAGGCACCAGCAACGTTGCATTTCAGCGACGTCTCGGTGGACGGCGTTCGTGTCAGGCGAGCTTCTGCGCCTCGGTGAAGCGGAGCCATCCGTCCAGAACGATGGGCCGGCCCTGGCGAGACCGCCGCGACCGTCCGGTCATCAGGGCGGGAAGCGATCTCGCACGCACCCGCGACGCACATCCAACAATGCGCTCGTCACCCAAACGGTAGGTATGGATGGTCAAGTTACCGTCAGCGTGGCAAAACGCGCACGTGCAGTCTTTGCCGACGCCGCTTCTTCTCGCCTTGCTCGTGGGCTGTGCCACCCCGGCCGCGCCTTCGCCGACCGCGTCGGCAGCGCAGACGAAGACCACGAACGCAGCCGCGCCGCCGGATCCCGGACGCTCCGGCTCCGCTCCGTTTGCCTTCGAGGCTGTCGCCCTGCCGGGGGCCACTGCTCCGGCAGCCCTCGACTACCTTGCGTTCGAGCCCGGCCGCGCCCGCGTCTGGGTTCCGGTCGGGACGACGGGCAGCGTCGACGTGTTCGACATCAAGAGCGCCGCCTTCGATCGCATCGACGGCTTCAGGACCGCGCAGCGCGAGTTCAAGGGTCGCACGCGAACGATCGGTCCGAGCGCCGTCACGATAGGGGACGGAGCCGCGTACATCGGCAACCGTGCTACGAGCGAGATCTGCCCTGTTGACACGGCATCGCTCAAGCTCGGCACGTGCACCGCACTCGCGACGCCGACGGATGGGGTTGCGTACGTCAGCACGGCGAAGGAAGTGTGGGTTACGACTCCGCGCGATCGGTCGATCGTGGTGCTCAGCGTCACCGAGCCACTTGCTCCGAAGCCGAAGACCACAATCCACTTCGACGGGGCGCCTGAAGGCTACGCGGTTGATCCGACGCGCGGCCTCTTCTACACGAACCTCGAAGACAAGAACCGAACGGTCGTCATCGACATCGCCAGACACATGCCGATTGCCGTGTTGGATGTCCCCTGCGGTCAGGACGGGCCGCGCGGTGTGGCCGTGGACGCCGACGAGGGGGGTCTCGTTTTCGTAGCATGCACCGATCGCGTCCTGGTTCTCGACGGCCTTCACAACGGGGCGCCGCTCGGAGCCGTCGAGAGCGGGGCGGGGGTCGACAACATCGACTGGCTGCCGTCGCGCCACCTGCTCTACATTGCCGCGGGCAAGGCAGCGACCGTCACCGTCGTCCGCGTCGAGCACTCTGGACAAGTGACTCCGGTCGCAGTCGGCGCGAGCGTGGAGGGTGCGCGCAACGGAGTCGTGGACGACGGCGGCAATGCGTATGTGGCCGATCCGGTCAACGCCCGACTGCTGGTCTTTGCGGCTCCGAAGTAGGACCGACGCCCTACGGGACCGCCAAAGAGAAGCCGGCCCGCAGCTCCCCGACGTTCTGTCCAGAGATCAAGGCTTCGCGAACGGCGCCATCGAGGGCGAGCTTCTCGGTCACCTGCCAGATGACGCCGACGAGCCCGGAGTACGTCTGCACCCCGCCGAAGTCGTGCTCCACGAAGAACTCCGCAACGGGTCGGACCACATACTTGGACGAGGGCAGCTCAAGGATGACCCCACCGAACAGGTCAAGGTTGAATGTCTGCGGGAGGATCTGAACCTCGGTGTTCCAGTGGGCGATGAGGGCATCGCCGATGCACGTCGAGAGGATGCTGCCCCAGTAGGCGCCAAAGCCCTTCGTATCGTTGATCGTTGGCAAGAGAGGCCCTGTCTCCGTGGCGAAGCTCGGTCCGTCCTTTTCTTGAAGGCAGCCCCGCCGCCAGACGACCTTGGCGAACAGGCCCGTATCGGTGAACTTGCTTGGCCCTGACTGGGCGTCAAACGGAACGAAGGCGAATCCCTGAAGCACCAGTTCGACGCGTGGAATGAGCCCGTAGTTGAGGACGCCCCCTGGGTCGAAGTACTGGGAGCCGCCGGCTCGGTAGTAGCCGACCGCCTGCATCTCGAACTCCCACTCGTGAAGTTCCGCCACGTCGGCATCTGTGCCGTCGAACGGGCGGTAGGCGCGGGCGTCTTTCGACCACGCGCACAGGAGCGCGACGACGACCCCAGACACAGCGCGCACCGCCGGCACCTTACCGTGGTCTACGGGGCAAGCGTCACGCCGAGAATCATGGCGTCCATGTCGCAGAAGACCTGCTGCGGTTGCGCGTCGGCACACGCGCGACCGTCGATGTCGACCTCGACACCAAAGCCAGCTCACCCTTGAGCAGCAGAATGCTCACCGCTTCGCTGAGACGGGACACGCTAGTCATGCTGGCGTGGACGTCCGGCGTTGCGGGGTGCCGCGCTCTTCCGGGCGAGCCGACTTCAGTGGCGGTCAGACGAAGAGCGGGGACCGAGATGACGTCTCGATCAGACTGGCGCATTCTGGCGCATCCGAACGCCTCGAATGTTGAGCCGGTTATTCTGGTCGTCCCCGGGCATACCAATTGCTAACGTCTCTCGCCGATGATCTACCGCAAACAGTCGCCAACCCCGCCTCGCCTGCTGCTCCGGATCGTGGGTACCGCTGGGGCCGGGACGCTCCTCGGCATGGCGGCGTGCGGCTCCAACCCCAACATTGTTGGCAGCGCTGGGTTGGTCGAAACGAACGACGGCGGCATGTCGAGCGACGGCGCATCGGATTCGGCACCCGACACGATTTTCATGGGCTCGGTCGTAACCGGCAGCGTCGCGTGCCCTGCGGACGGCACCGACGTCGTGGGATGCCCGGGCACCTTCCCCGACGCAGGCGACGACGCGACGGACCACGGCATCACCGGCAGCGTCGCCTGCCCTCCCGACGCGAGCGGGATCCAGGGATGCCCTATTACCACGGGCCTCGTCGTCTCCCCGACTGACGCGAGCGACGACGTGATCTTCAACGGCCTCGTGGCGCATCCAGGCGACTCCGGATGATCGGTTCGAGGTAAGACGTGAAGGTCCCTTTCGAGCTCGAGTGGATGGGCGGCGCGCCCGAGCACCACTTCCGGGCGGCGCGTCCCGGCACCGACGATCTGCCGTGGGGAACGCTCGACCCGACCCGCTACACCCCGGCCGCCGTCGAGTTCGCGCGGGCCTCGTGGACAGAGGTCGCCATGAACGAGTACCGCGCCGTGGCCTCGTTCTCCGAGGTGCTCCGGGCGCTGGTTGACGTCAGGGCGCCGCTCGACCTGCTCGGTATGACGAGCGACTTCCTCGCCGACGAGTGCTCCCACGTCGAGCTGGCCAGCCGCATGGCGATGGAGCTCGGCGGCGCGGCGCCGCGGACGATCGATTTCGATCGCTTCACGACGAAGGGACGGGGCGCGACGGCCATGCAACGCGCCAACGATCTCGTTCTCCGGGTGGGCTGCATCGCCGAGGCCTTCAGCGGCGGGACGGCGAACGTCAGCCTGGCCGCGACCACACATCCGCTTCCGCGAGCGATCTACGAGAGCATCCTGCGCGACGAGGCGCG
>Ga0302325_10001690_pt1 | contig 55535 bp, 48 predicted proteins | sample Palsa_T0_2_FD_201948 | JGI IMG/M metagenome (GOLD analysis project Ga0302325, IMG submission 201948) | Peat permafrost microbial communities from Stordalen Mire near Abisko, Sweden - Palsa_T0_2 | ecosystem: Environmental > Terrestrial > Soil > Palsa > Peat permafrost | place: Sweden: Abisko... | reverse complement strand
CATGCACGTCGTCGACGTGCGCAGCGGACGGTTGCTGAGCGACGTGATCGAACGCGCGATCTACATCGCGCCGTCGTGGCGTGAGGACGGCCGCTCGTTCTACTACTTCCGCACGCCGCCGGCTCGGCCGAACCAGCCGCAGAGCGAGAAGGACAGCAAGGGCGTCGCGCGCTTGCACGTTCTCGGGCGCGATCCCAACCGCGATCCCGCGATCTTCGGGTACGGACTCGATCCGCGCGTCCCGTTTGCGCCGGAGGACGTCGCCGAGATATCGGTATCGCCGCGCTCGCGCTGGGCTGTCGCTTTCATCGCGCACGGCGTGCAGAACGAAGTAGCCGCCTACGTCGCACCGGCCGCCGCCGTCACCGGGCCGCGCGCACCGTGGCGCAAGATCGCCGGCTATGCCGACGACGTCCTCGAAGCAGACGCGGTCAACGATACGCTCTATCTGCTCGTCCACCAGGGCGCTGCGCGGCACCGCATCGTCGCGCTCGACCTGCACGGCGGAACGCTGCAGGCTGCGCGCACGGTCGTGCCGGAGTCGTCGCGCGTGATCGAAGACTTCTCGCTCGCCGGCGACGGGCTGTACCTGCGCGATCTCGTGGGCGGACTCTCGAATCTCCGCCGGCTGGCGCTGCATCGCGACGGCAGCGCGGGCGCGATCGACGAGATCAGCCTACCGTTCAGCGGCGCGATCGGCGGGATCGCGACCGATCCGATGATCCCCGGCGTCACGTTCGGGCTGCAGTCGTGGACGGAATCCCCGCGCATCTTTCACGCGGGCGTGACCCTACCGATGACCGATACGGGCTTGCGCAAGCCGGCCGAGGTGGACTTCTCCGGGATCACGTCACGCGAAGTGCTCGCGACCAGCGCGGACGGAACGAAAGTGCCGCTCTCGATCGTGATGCAGAAGAGCGCGTCGCTCGACGGATCGCATCCGACCTTGCTCGACGGTTACGGCGCGTACGGGATCGTCATCCGTCCGTCGTTCTCGGCGACGCGGCTGGCCTGGCTCGAGCGCGGCGGGATCTTCGCCGAGTGCCACCCGCGCGGCGGCGGCGAGTACGGCGAGGACTGGCACTACGGCGCGCACATCGCGACCAAACAGCGCACCGTCGACGACTTCATCGGCTGCGCGCAGTACCTGATCGCCGAGCACTACACGACGGTGCCGAAGCTGGCCGGGATGGGAACCAGCGCGGGCGGCGTCACGATCGGCAACGCGATCGTGCAGCACCCCGAGCTGTTCGCCGCCGCCATCGACGACGTCGGCGACACGAACCCCGTTCGCGACGAGTTCGCCGAAGGCGGACCGGCGAACATCCCCGAGTTCGGCACGATCACCAACCAAGTCGGCTGGAACGCGCTCTACTCGACCGATCCCTACGTCCACATCAAGGACGGCGTCGCGTATCCGGCCGTGCTCGCGGTCACCGGCGCGAACGATCCGCGCGTCGCACCCTGGATCGTCGCCAAGTTCGCCGCCCGTCTGCAGGCCGCAACCTCGAGCGGCAAGCCGGTGCTGCTGCGCGTCGACTACGACGCCGGCCACGGCTATCTCGGCAGCTCCCGCGCGCAAGCCCAAGCACTCACCACCGACATCGACGCGTTCTTGTTCTGGCAGCTCGGCGATCCGACGTTCGCCCTCGCCTGGCCGCCGAACGTGCCCACTTCCTCGCCGACGCACTGACCGTTAATTAGCGATTCGTCCGTTCGAATCCAGGATCGTGGAGCCAACAAGAATAGGTCCGTTTCGAAAGCAGACCTTTGTCATGCATACAGCTGCGTGTAGTGCGCCTACAGATCGTCAAGCGGATCATGTCGCTTGGTGAAGGTCTGAACGATCTTCGGAGGGCCAATACCTAACCCGGTATATGTGAAACGGCCGTTCGCATCGGGACCGTAATGATCAAGGTTCCCAGACTGCTGAATCTTTAGGCCATCATCCGTCACGAATTCCACAAACAAACCCGGGAACTGCGGAAGCTCTCTGTAAGCGGGCTGATCATCGTAGCGGAGATTTACGAGCTGTTCTCCATCGCCTCGCGTAACGGTGCCAAGCCGGATCACCGAGTCCGCGGCCGTCATAAAAACTCGGACCTTGTTCGCGGGAAGATCGCTTTCATTGCGAAGTTGTCCAGCCAGCCAAACCCGTTCCTGAACGGGGTTTTGCTCCGTAGACATTCGCAACTGGAGGCGCGGCAGCTGGATCGTCGAGTTGAGCTCACGACCGAGAACGGCTTGAAACTGATCAACATAGTGCCTGTGTGGCGCGATATACATGATGGCCCAGCCCTGGGAAACGAGTTCGTCAAGTCTCGCTTGTGCCTCTTGGCTTAGCGTCCCGCCGCCGGTGATGACTTCCTGGAGATTAAGGAACCGATATTCGTGCGTCTGTTTCACTTCGACTCCTTCGATCTGCGCCATAAAGGCGACGAACTCGCGGGCCAGCTGCTCCGGGTCCGTAACGGGGAAGGCGTTACTTAGTGCTTCGGTTCGTAATGGTTCTAGCCAGAGCGCAGGGAGTTCAAAAGCGGGCGGCCAGATGCGATTATGCTCGCGCCGGGCGAATTCCGATGTGACAATGTCGCGCAACCGTGGGAAGTCGAGTTTCATTGATTCATCGCGAGCAAAGACGAGTACGTCGAGCAAATCTCGATGCCTGCGATTTGTGTAGTCTGGCCGCGATGGTTCAGTCGCGCCGTGGAGTTTGTGCGCGATCTGGAGGTATGGGTCGAGTATCGGGACCGATAGCGGGCCTGGTAATCCCAGTTCCGTGAGGACGCTTGTCGTTATCTGTTCCGAAGCTGTTTCGTGGTCAGCTTCGTTTAGATCCACATCTAATGTGCCAAAAGGCCTGCCACCGTATGATATTTGCACTTCAAGCCGATAAGTCGCTGCGCGCTCCATGTGTAGCAGGTTATCGCGTCGTCGAAACGCGAATCCGGCGAACCCAATGGCGAGTATGCGGTCGAAGACAGCTAGGAGCTCTTCTCCTCCTGAAACGATCCCGACGTCAACGTCCTTCGAGGCGCGGGCACGGATGCCGAAGCGCAACTCTAACGCCATGCCTCCCTTGAGAAGGTACAGTGGTATCAGGCCTTGTGCTTTCGCGTCGGCAAGTAGGCCGAAAAGCAGTTCCGAGTAAACGCGCTGATAGATGCGAGTTGGCACTAATCCGCGAGTTCGCGCGAACTTGCCAACCCGCGAATGCAGATCGCGAACGTTTGACGGAGCCTTCCTAGGCTGCTCCTGGGGCAAGAATGGGTCAGACATCTTTCAATTCGGCCGGTACGGTGATTCCCAGTCGCTCAGCATCTCGTATGGCATCGTACAAGAGCGTTGGAGCACTCTTTGCGATATCGCGCAGAGTTCGCGCGGGGACGGTCGTTGGGAGGCCATCGATATAGTCGAGCTCCGCCTCTCCGAGATCGGCCCGGTGAATCACGAGCCACGGCGGAGCCTCCCTGCGCAATCGGAAAGATTTGGGAACCGTAATATGCACTTGCGTAGGGTTGACATCCGACAAGCCGTGTAGCGTCAAAGCGGTTTCGTGTGAGAGTGCCGCTTTGACGGGCTCGCGTGCTTGCGGCCAAAGCACGGATTCCCAGAGGTGGGTTCGCTCGGAGAGTACGGGAAAGCGGCCGAGTCGATAAACGCCTTGTGAAACGCGCTCTACGCGGCCGCGGTGGGCAGCCTTAACGACGGCGTTCCGGCCAATGCCAGCCCTAAGGACTTGAGGCATGGTGAAGTAGCCGTCCTGACCTTCGGCGAGATCGTACAGGCGCTCAAGGGTCGTGTCCTTTGCCATTAGCCAAGAAGATACCGATATGGCCTCTTTTTGGCAAATAGCCTGATTGGGCCGAAAAGATGCTCAGATGGCACCTCTTCGGCGAAGGCACCCTAAAGAGGGGTCGCTGCGGCGGCTCGTACCCACTCCGTAAGATCCCTGGAGTGGCCGCTCGTTTGAATCGCCCGGCCCAAGCCATACGATGCCCATCGCCGCCGAAGGGGACGTTATTCACACAGAGATGTCGTTAATTGCCCTGATTGTCCATATACATATGTGTATATTACCGCCGTAAGGAGACATATATATGAACGCAAATCAAGCTGCCCTTGCCCGTAAGCAACTGGAACGGCGCCTTGCGCCGCTACGCCCTATGACGCTCGTCGCTCCCCCTAAAGGCTGGATCAAAGCCATTCGGGAGTCCCTGGGCATGAGTGCCCGCCAACTCGCCGCTCGCATGGGCGTTGCGCCCTCGCGTATCCCGGCCATCGAGAAAGCGGAAGTCACCGGTGCGACCACGTTGAGGACGCTGCGGCAGGCTGCCGCGGCGATGAACAGTGCCTTTGTCTATGTCTTCGTGCCGATCGAGCCACTCGACGATATGCTGCGCGAGCGCGCGATGCAAAAGGCGCAGAAAGACGTCTCGCGCCTCGATCACACCATGCGCCTTGAAAATCAGGCACTCCTCAAATCCGATCTCGAGGACGAACAGCAGCGCACGCTCGACCTCATCCTAGCCGGCTCGCTACGCGGCCTGTGGGACGAGGAACGGGGTCATGCCTGATCCTCTCTTCGATCGCGACGATGATGCTAATACGCCCCTCACCGCCGAGGAGCGCGAGCGGAGCGCAAGCGACGCGCCGAATCGTCACGAACGTGGTGTGCTCGAAGGAGAACGCCGCGGCCGAAGGAGAGTGTGACGCATGGAGCCGTTGAAAACGCCGGGTGCTCCCGAGCGTCCGGCGCGCGTTCGCATCGACCCGTCGGACCTGGCGTTGGAGATCATCTCGATCGTGGTTGCGATCGTTCTCGCGACCGGTGTTGGGCAGCTCGTCGATCACTTTCGGGCCGAGGCGCGCACGCATCAGGCGCTCGTCGAGCTCCGGCGGGAGATCGCAACGGACGACGCGGCACTGCGTCGTGTGACCGCGCTGCACCGGCGGGTATGGCTCGGCTTTCAGCACGTGGTCACGACCGCCCATGACCGGCAAATGGCGTTCGACACGTTCGCCCAGACGTTCGACACGACGGCGTCGCACGGATACCAGCCGTTTTGGGGCACGACGACTGCGTGGGACCTCACCCGAAACTCCACGGTGCTCGACGACGTTCCGTACGAGCTGCGCGTACGCTTACAGACGCGCTACGCTGAGCTGGCCGGCTTGCGCAGCATCGAGGAACGCGTGGCTTCTGGAATCGAGTTCACACCGTCTGAGGCTCGGCCGAACTTCTACTTTGCGGCCGCCGCGCTGGTCCTGAACCTCGCCGACGTCGTGTACTCCGAACAGCGCCTCATCGACGACGATGAGCGTGCGCTGCAGGCGCTCGCGCGGGCCGGTATCACGTAGGTAGCGACGTCCGCCGAGGCGTTCGATACGCGCCGTCTCGCCGTTTACCGCACCGGCGGCTCGAACCGCACGTTGTTGCGGCGGTAGTCGAGGACGAGGTTGTAGCGGCGCAGGACGCGGTCGCCGACGTTGCCGGCGACCGTCGGGTTCGCTTCGGCGCCGGCCGTCGCGTCGGTGAGCAGCAGCGGGACTTCTTGGAAGCGGACCGCGCCCAAGTGCAGGTCTTCGGCGCGTGCGACGTACGCGTGCACTTGCCCGCCGACGCCGCCGATCGGGAATCCCGAGTCGACCGCGTGATATTTCGCTCGCAGGTCATGGGCGACGACGAACGGGGCGTTGATGTCGAGCGCGCTGGCGCTGCCGGTATCGATCGTCATCGCGCCGGGGATCCCGTCGAGCGAACCGTCGACCTGCGGCTGGCGGTCGTCGAACGTCATCGGCACGTCGATCCCGGGCGCCGTGTCGAGCGCACGCGCGTCGGCGGCGATCTCGAAGCGCTCGTGCGCGAAGTCGAGCAGCACGGCGAAGCGCGCCAGCAGCTCGTAGCCGATGATGCCGTCGAACGGGATGCTCTTGCCGAGGTCGAGCACGATGAACGGCTGGTCGCGCAGTTGCGCGCTGCCGATCGCGACGCTGCGCGCCCAGGCGTATTGAATCTTTGCCAGCCCGGCGCCGGCGCCGCCGACCGTTCCGCTGCCCACGATCTGCATGCCCAGCTGACGGGCCGCGTCCGGCGAGATCACGTTCTGTCCGCCGGTGTCGAGCGCGAACCGCAGCGGCGGGCCGCCGTTCACCGAGACGGCGAGGGTCGGGATCGGCGACGGCCCGAGCAGCGGTCCGGTCACGATGCCGTCGATGGTCGCGTCGTGCGGATCGGGCGGCGGCGCGAACGTGCTGACAGGAACGGTCGCCGGCGTTTCCACCGCGCGCACCTGCGCTTCCCACGTTCCGTTCTCCGACGTGTCGGTCAGCGTGTGCGGCACGACGAAGCCGCCGTCGCGGCGATAGTCGGCGAACGTCGTGCGCTCGGTCTGTTCGCTCACATGCCGAACGACCACGGTCGCGAGGCCGGTCGACGGCGCGACCGTAATGTCGGGCGCGCGCGACCCGCACGCAGCGCACGGATCACCGTCCTTGGCCGGCGCCAGCATTCGCGACCAGACGATGATCGCGCCGCGCTCGTCGACGTTGCCCTCGACCCGCGCCATGCCGGTGGCGTCGGCGCGCCACGCGTGCACGCCGTCCCAACCCTCGCGTTCCGAGACGGGCCCCGCATCGAAACGCCGCACGAACTCGCCGGTCGCACGATCGACCACGATCTCACCGTGTCCGGGAACGCCGTACGCCGTCACGTCGAGGCTCAGCCGCACGTAGCGGGCGCTCGAGCTTCGGGCCGGCCGAATCACCGGCACACCGGCGAGGGAGACGGCGACAGCGAGCTGGGCGATCATGCGGTTGAGATGTTACCCACGCCCGAAGAAAGTCGAGGAACCGCGCTCGCGTGCGAAGTTGAAGCAGGATGTGCGAGCGCGGCCGTGACGGCCACGAGGACCGTCACGGGGCGCGTTTAGGCGAAAGGGGTCAGCGTCCCCTGCGGTTCCGGTTCGGGCTGCGCGCGCCGCCGTTGAAGCTGGTCGGCATCGAGCCGCCGTGCGCGTTGCGAGGCGCCGAAGCGCGGCGCGCCTGCGGGACTGGGGTCCGGTGCGCGTGCGCCGCCACGGCGACGGGCTCCGGCAGCACCGGAACCTGCGAGCGGTCGATGCGGCGTCCGACCGCCTTCTCGATGTCGCGGAACAGCCGCTCCTCTTCGTGGGAAACGAAGGTGATCGCGTCGCCGGTCTGCTCGGCGCGCGCGGTGCGGCCGACGCGGTGGACGTAATCTTCGGGGACCATCGGCACGTCGAAGTTCACCACGTGCCCGAGGTCGACGATGTCGATCCCGCGGGCGGCGAGATCGGTCGCGACGAGCACCCGCAGCTTGCCGCGCTTGAAGTCGGCCAGCGCGCGCGTGCGCTGTGCCTGCGAGCGGTCGCCGTGGATGCGTTCGGCCGAGACGTTGTGCTTCGCGAGCGCGAGCGCGAGCCGGTTGGCGCGCGCTTTGGTGCGCGTGAACGCGATCGCGCTGTAGATGTTGTTGTCCTTGAGCAGCTCGACGAGCAGATCGGTCTTGCTCTGCTGCGGGACGGTGTACGCGGTGTGGGTGATCCCGGCCGCAGTCGTCGCGTTGCTATGAGGTGTGATCTCGACGCGCACCGGATCGTGCAGCAGCGCGCGCGTCAGCTGCAGGACCTCGGGTGCGATCGTGGCCGAGAAGAACAGCGTCTGCTTGCGCGCGGGCAGCTTGGCCACGATGCGCTTGACCGCGGGCAAAAAGCCCATGTCGAGCATGCGATCGGCCTCGTCGAGCACCAATATCGAAACGTCGTCGAGGCGGGCGGCGCCCTGGCCCATGAGGTCCATCAGGCGGCCCGGGGTCGCGACGATGATCTCGGTGCCGCGCGCGAAGGCGGCGATCTGGCCGCCGAAGCCGACGCCGCCGAAGATCGCGGCCACGCGCAGGTCGGTGCCCTTGGCGAAGGCGGTGAAGTGCGCGGCGATCTGCGCGGCGAGCTCGCGCGTCGGCGCCAGAATCAGCGCACGCGTCTTGCGGCGCGGCAGCGCCGCCAGGCGCTCGAGGATCGGCAGCGCGAACGCCGCCGTCTTGCCGGTGCCCGTTTGGGCGCTGGCCAGAACGTCCTTGCCCGCCAGGGCCGGCGGAATCGCGGCGGCTTGGACAGGGGTGGGGACGGTGAAGCCGAGCTCACGCACGGCACGAAGGGACGCCGGGCCGAGGCCCAGCGAGTCAAAATTCGGTTGCATCGATTCTTTCGAAAAGCGAGCGCGCGAGGTCGATCGTCGGCATTTTCGAAAGATCGCGCCAGGTTGGACGTCACACGGGGTGACGCCCCAGTATATCACAGTTGAGAATCGTTCGCGAAGCGCGCATGGTCGCAGGCGGGGCGGGGAAGCCGGGCTAGCGGCCGCCGCCGACGTCCAGGATCGCGCCCGTGACGTATGATGCCGCCGGCGAGACGATCCACAGGATCGCGGTCGCCACCTCTTCGGGCGTTCCGGGCCGCTCCATCGGCACCGCGGCGGCGATACGTTCCAGGCGCTCGGGGCGACCGGCGCGCGCGTGGATCTCGGTCGCGATCAAGCCCGGCGCGATCGCGTTGACGCGCACGCCTTCGCGTGCGACCTCCTTGGCGAGGCCGATCGTCAGCGTGTTGACCGCGCCCTTCGAAGCCGCGTAGTGCACGTACTCGCCGGGCGAGCCGAGGCTCGCCGCGCGCGACGAGACGAACGCGATCGCGCCGCCGCGGGCGCCGTGCGCGGTCGACATGCGACGCACGGCCTCGCGCGCGCAGACGAACGCACCGGTGACGTTCACCGCCAGCACGCGCTCGAGCGTCGCGACGTCGAGCTCGTCGACGCGCGCGAACCGGCCGGTGATTCCGGCGTTGAGCACGACCGCGTCCGGCACGCCGAACGCTTCGTCAACCGCTGCGAAGGCTGCGACCACGTCCGATTCGCGCGCGACGTCGCAGCGGATCGCGAGCGCGCGCCGGCCGCAGGCTTCGACTTCGGCCGCGACGCTGCGCGCCGCGGCGTCGTCGTCGGCGTAGGTGAGCGCGACGTCGTAACCGTCGGCGGCGGCGCGGCGCGCGACCGCCGCGCCGATGCCGCGGCTGCCGCCGGTGACCAACAGCACCGGCACGCTACTTGGCGATCGCGTCGACGTAGGCGATCTTGCGGCCGAGCGACTCGAGCACGTTCGACCAGGTGTACCGCGCGGCAGTCTGCGTTCCGTTGGCGCGCAGCTCTTCGGCCAAACTGCCGTCCTCGGAGAGCGCGCGCAGATACGTCGCGAGCTCACGGCCATCGGAGGTGTCGCAGACGATCGCGTTGACGAACGGCTCGGCATACTCCTCACCGGTCGCGCCGCACACGACGATCCCGCCGGCTGCCATCACCTCGAGGCCGACCAATCCGAACGGTTCCTTGCCGCTGTTGGCCAGCACGACGTCGGCCGCGGCGTAGAGCGCGTACAGCGTCGCCTCGTCGAGGAACGCGCGCACGTGCACCACCGGCGACGTGACCGCCGCGAGGCGGTGCGCGAGCTCGGCCCAGTCGGAGCCTTCGTAGTCGAGCCGGCAGACCTCGAGCCGGCGGTCGCGCGCGCGTCCGAAGACGACGTCTCCGTACGGTTCTTTGCCGCCGCGCACGATCAGTTGCGCGTCGATCCCGCCGGCTCGGACCTCGGCCAGCGCGTCGATCGCCTGCAGCCAGTTCTTGTCGGGATCGAAACGGCCGACTTTCACATAAGTCGGACGCTCGCCGAAGGCGCTTCGCAGCGCGGCGGTGCGCTCGGGATCGGCGCCCTCGAGCAGCGCCTCGTCGATCCCGTTCGGAATCACCAGCGCGTGCACGCCCCACTGCGCGAGCTCGAACTTCATGTACTTGCTCACCGCGGTCACCGCGGCGGCGCGGGTGAGCGTCGGCCAGTGGATCTTCTCGAACCCGTACGTGTTGTTGGCGTTCCACATCAGCGTGAGCGCGCCGCGCACGCCGCGCTCGCGCGCGGTGCGGTCGATGGCGATCGCCACGTTGGCGGTCTGCCATTCCTCGCAGATGACCAGCACGCGTTCGCCCGCGGCATGCGCCGGCACGACCAGGTTGTCGACGATCCACGGCGGCAAGCTGACCTCCCAGTCGTGGATCTTGCCGGTCTCGCCGTCGTACGCGTTGCGCGGGTGCTGCTTGGAGATCCATTGCGACCAGCGGCGCAGCGTCACGCCGGGATCGGACTGCTCGGTCGGCTCGGCGTGCGGATCGCCGACGAAGAACAGCTCGACCTCGTGACCGGTCGCGCCGAGCGCGCGGGCGAGCTGCGTGACGCGCGTCGCGAGCCCGCCGATCGACGCGTACCGATCCGGCCCTTCGAACGAGAGAACGGCGACATGGCGGGGGATCATCGACGCGTCATACCCGAGAATCGCATCGGCGCGTCAAGGGCCGTGGATGCCGGGCGGCGCGCCGCAGTTCGACGGCGCAGGAGCGCCGGCGAAGCGCGCTCGCACCCAGGCGAGCGCCTCGCTCGCGGCGCCGGGAACGATTGGCCGGTGCGTGAGCCCGGTGTAGACGTCGTAGCGCACCGTCGCACCGCTCGCGCACAGCGCCAGGTCGAGCGCATCGCTCGACGCCTGCGGAACCGTCGTGTCCGCCGAGCCTTGCAGGATCAGCAGCGGCAGCGTGATGTGCAGCTGTGCGGCATCGTTCGCCGTTGCGACGCGCATCAACGGTCCGAGATCGGCGTCGCTGCGGAACGCTGCGGCAGGAACGACGCCGCCGAACGAGTCGGCATGGTACAGCCCGCCGGCGCAGCGCGTCTGCGTTTGCGGCAGCATCGCCAGCGTCGCCGGCGTCAGCACGCGATCCAGCGCAACGCGCGGATCGGCGGCCGCGGCGGCTTCCATGAAGAGCGCTGCGAAGGCGAACGCGGGCGTCGGCGCCTGCGTCTTGGTCATCGACTGGATGAACGGCGAGATGAACGCACCAGGCGCTTCGGCGACGCCGCCGAGCAATTGCAGCTCCGGCGCCCACGCGCGCGCCGCGGCGAGCGTGAACAGCACCGCGTGGCCGCCTTGCGAGTGACCCATCACGACCCAGCGCGACGACAGCCGCGGATCGAGCTGTCGCGCCGCGCGCACCATGTCGATCGCGTCGCGCGCTTCGTCGACGCCGATGAGGTACGGGTGGACGCCCGGGGTGCCCTGGCCTTCGTAGTCGGTCTGCACGACGGCGAAGCCGGCGGCGACGAGCTGGTCGAGCACCGGCCAGATCGGGCCCAGGTAGTCGTGCTCGGCTCCGGCCGGTCCGTCGAGCGACGGCGTGCAGTCCGGCGCGTCGCCGGTCGTGCCGTGCGCCCAGCTGATCACCGGCCAGCCGCCGGGCGGCGGCGACCCGGGCGGGATCGCGACCATGCCGGAGACCACGCGGTCACTGCCGTCGAGGGCGGTCGTGTGATAGAGCACCAGCGTGTTGCTGGCCGCCGAGGGCAGTGCCGCCCCCGTGGTGAGCGGGCGCGCCCAGATCACGTCGCCGTGATTGCCCGCCGGAAGCGGGCTGGGCGGGGTGTAGAACGCGGTGCCCGCGGGTCCGGTCGCGATCGTGACGGCGAGCGTGGCTGCGGCGAGAATCGAAGAAGCCGGCATGGCCGACCCTTCAGCGCGCGACGGCGCCCTCTTGCCGGTTCGCCAGCAGCGGGGCGAAGATCGCCGCGTCGACGTTGCCGCCCGACAGGATCGCCGCCACCCGCTTCCCGCGCAGCCGCTCGCGCTCGGCGGCGACCGCCGCGACCGGCGCCGCGCCGGCGCCTTCGGCGACGTTGTGCGTGTCGGTGAAGATCCAGCGCATGGCGTCTTCGATCGCCTCGTCAGCCAGCATGACGATCCGCGCCGTACCGGCCAGGACGATCGGCAGCGAGGTCGGATCGGTGATCCGGCAGGCCATGCCGTCGGCGATGGACGACGACGGCGCGGCCTCGGCGGCGGCGCGCGTCGCGAACGCACGGGCCCAGACCGGGAAACGCTCGGGAACGACGGCGACGACCTCGGTGTCGAGCCCGAGCAGATCGCGCACGGCGATCACGCCGGTGAGCCCGGATCCCAACCCGATCGGCACGTAGACGACGTCGAACGTGCCGGCGGCGAACAGCTCGCGCGCGTAGCTCGCGACGCCGACGACGAGATCGCGGTGATACGGCGGCACGAGGTGAGCGGTCGGATCCGATGCGACGATCTCGTCGGCATGTTCGCGCGCCGCTTCGTAGTCGCTGCCATGCACGATCAGCTCCGCGCCGAGCGCGCGCATCGCCGCTTTCTTCTCGGTCGAGTTTCCTTCGGGCACGACGAGCGTCGCACGCAAGCCGGCGCGCGCCGCCGCGAACGCGATGCTTTGTCCGTGGTTGCCGCGCGTCGCGCTGACGAGCCGCCGCACGTGCGGCGCGCGACGGCGCAGCGCGTCGACGTACGTCAGCCCGCCGCGCATCTTGAACGCGCCCAGCGGCGTGTGGTTCTCGTGCTTGACGGTTAGGTCGACGCCGAGCCGCTCGCACAGCAGCGGCCAACGGTACGCCGGCGTCGGCGGCACCGCCTGGTGCACCAGCTCCGCGGCGCGGTCGATCTCCTCGAGCGTGAGGCCGAGCGGCCCGGCGATCGTGGCCATGTAGCACGCAGCATGACATGCGCGCGCTGGACCGAGAAGTGCCACTTGGCCCGTTTGCCTCAACCACTCCCGCGCGCGAGAGCCTGCCGGCGGAAAAGGTATTGTGGGACCGGCGCGTATGGACGCACGATGCTCCGCACGTATTTTCGCCGCGCGCTGTCGCTGTGCTGCTCGGTTGCGTTCGTCGCGTCCGCCGTCTCGGCACAAGCCGATCCGATCGAGTCGCGTCCGGCCACCGACGCCTCGGCGATGCACCCTGCGACCGATCCATTCGCGCCGCTCGCATACCGCGCGATCGGGCCGGCGATCTCCGGTGGCCGCGTCACCGCCGTTGCCGGAAGCGACGCCGACGCGCGCGTGTACTACGCGGGCGGGGCGGTCGGCGGCGTCTTCAAGAGCACCGACGGCGGCGCATCGTGGGCGCCCGTCTTCGATCGCGAGCCGATCGCCCCGATCGGCGCGATCGCGCTCGCGCGGGGCAATCCCAACGACGTGTGGGTCGGCACAGGCGAATCGAACCCGCGCAACGAGGTCGAAGAGGGCGCGGGCGTCTGGCACTCCACCGACGGCGGAGCGCATTGGACGCACGTCGGACTCGACGATGCCGGGAGCATCTCGGCGATCTCGATCGACCCGCGCGATCCGCACCGCGTCGCGGTCGGCGTGCTCGGACACATCTTCCGCGACGGCACCACGCGCGGCGTGTTCGTCACCGCCGACGGCGGCCTGCACTGGAAGCGTACGCTGTTCCTCGGTCTCGCCACCGGCGCTTCGGATCTGACGCGCAGTCCGGACCATCCGTCGACGCTGTTCGCCGGCATGTGGCGCTTTCGCCGGCAGCCGTGGACGTTCGACAGCGGCGGCCCGCAAGACGGTGTGTACCGCTCCGACGACAACGGCACGACGTGGCGCAAGCTGACGCGCGGTCTGCCGGGCGGAGTCGTGGGGAAAGTCGGCCTCGCCGCCGGCCGCGGCGGCCGCGTCTACGCCGAGATCGAGACCAAGCACGGCGAGTTGTGGCGCTCGGACGACGGCGGTACGACCTGGCGCGCGATGCCGCACAGCCCGTACCTCGGCGCGCGGCCGTTCTACTTCACCCACGTTTTCGTCGATCCCGCGGATGCGAACCGGCTGGTCGCCATCGCGCTGATCCTGTCGATGAGCACCGACGGCGGCAAGAGCTTCCACGCGATCGCGACCAACGCAGGCTGGGATTACCACAGCGTCTGGTGGTCCGCCGACGGGCGGCGCGTCCTCGAAGGCGGCGACGAAGGCGTGACGATCTCCGCCGACGGCGGTGCGCATACGTGGCAACCGTACGCGCTGCCGTTCTCGCAGCCGTATCATCTGGGCCTGGACGACGCGGTTCCGCACTATCACGTCTGTGTGGGATTGCAGGACAACAACTCGTGGTGCGGTCCGTCGACGAGCGACAACGGCATCGGCGTGATCAACCGCGACTGGGCGCAGATCGCGCCCGGCGACGGCATGTGGTCGGTGTTCGACCCGAAAGATCCGAACCTGATCTGGTCGACCGAACGCAACCTCGACAACGGCCAAGTCTATCTGACCGACCTGCGCACGAATCAGGCCTCGGAGCTCTCGCCGGACGCCGAGCTGAACGGGCTCAACACGCCGGCCGGCGACGCGTACCGTTTCAACTGGGACAACCCGATCGCGTTCGACGACGACGGCGCCGCGCTGACCGCGGGGAACGTCGTGTTCCGCAGCGCCGATCGCGGCAAGACCTGGCAGGCGATCAGCCCCGATCTCACCCGCAACGACGTGGCGCACCAGCAGCGCCCGGGTGGTCCCGTCTCGCACGACGGATCGGGCGCCGAGATGTCGGACACGATCCTGTACGTCGCGACGACGCCGCTCGACCGCGGGCTCATCTGGGTCACGACCGACGACGGCCTGGTGCAGCTCACCCGCGACGGCGGCGCGCACTGGAGCAACGTCACGCCGAGCGCGATGCCCGAGTGGGCGCGCGTTCCGACGGTCGACCCCGGTCATTTCGCGGCCGGCACGGCGTACGTTGCGGTCGATCGTCACATGAGCGGTGACGATAGTCCGCACGCGTTCGGGACCAACGACTTCGGCGCGACGTGGCATTCGATCGCGGGCGATCTGCCGCGCAACGTCTCGGTGCGCGTCGTGCGCGAAGACCCCAAAGACCGTACCATCCTCTACGCCGGCACCTCGCGCGGGGTGTTCGTGACGTTCGACGGCGGCGCGCATTGGCGGTCGCTGCGCCTCAACATGCCGGCGAGCGCGATCTTCGATCTCGCCATCCAGCCGCGCGCCGACGACCTCGTCGTCGCCTCGCACGGCCGGGGGGTGTGGGTACTCGACGACCTGAGCGCGGTGCGTGCGGCGCGCACTGCGGCGACCGAGATCACGCTGGTTCAACCGCGCGACGCGTACCGTATGTGGCAGTGGTCGCCGGTCAACACGTTCACCAAGCCGAAGCTTCCGGCCGACGCGTTCGTCGGCGAGAACGCGCCGCCGGCGCTGCTGACGTATCGCTTGCCGGCGCGCGCGAAGCACGTCGAGATCGACGTCGTCGACGGCACGGGCCGCATCGTGAAGCACGTCATCGGCAAGCAGCTCCCGAGACACCCGGGTTTCGGGCGGGTCGCGTGGGACCTCACCGAGGACGGCCCGGTGCGCTGGGAGGGCACGTTCGAGCAGAACCGCGGTCCCGATTCCGGCGCCGAAGTGGTGCCCGGGACGTTCACCGTGCGGCTGATCGTCGACGGGACGACGCGCGAGCGCGCGCTGGTCGTTCACGCCGACCCGCGCGATCCCGCCACGCCGGCACAGATGCAGCAGCGGCACGACGCGCTGGCGCAGCTCAACGACGAGCTGAGCGGCGTCGACACGATGCTCAACCGCATCGACACCGAGCTCAAGCATGCCTCACCGGCGCGCGCGCAGGCGCTGCGCGCGTTTGCGACGCGCTTGACCTACGATCCGGCGAACGTCGAAGACCTGCGCGGCGACGCGCAGGTCCGCGAACGCATCCTCGACCAGCTCGCCCGCATCGGATCGTCGTCGTTCCAGGTCCCCAATGCCGCGGAGACCGCGGAGACGGCGAAGATCAAGACTGCCTACGACACCGTGGCGGCGGCATACCCGGGCGGTTGAGACGCGGCTATCGTGCTCGGCTTCCTGCTCGCCGCTGCGCTCGCCCCGCGCCTCACCACGCAAGCGATCGTACCGGACGCTGCACTGCGCATCGTGCGGAGCGCGAATCCTCACCGTCGCTACGTTCGCCTCCATCTCGACATCGAACTAGCCGGCCGGCGGGGCACGGAGATCAGCGTGATCGATCTCGCGACCGGGCGCTCCAGCGAACGCATCTCGGCCGGACCGCTTTCGGGCGGCGACGGTTTCGACGGCACCGTTGTCTGGAGCGCCGACTCGACGGGGATGCCGCTGATCGAAGGCAACGCCGACGAGCGTCTCGACGTGTTCGCGGCGGCACACTTCTTCGGGCGGACTGGGCCCGAGCGGCCTGGGATTCGCGTGCTCCGCAGCGCCGGCGGCACGATCACCGTCCGCGTAGCGTACCGGGCACTGCCGGGACCGATCGACGTGACGATCGACCGCGCGACCGGTCGTCTGACCGAGATCGTGGATCGCAGCGACCCGGACGTGACGGCGACGCGCTTCTCGGATTACCGGCGAATCGGCGACACCGTGCTCCCCTTTCGCATCGACACCACCGATCGATACGGGCCGGTCCACGAGCGCGTCCGCTCCGTCGAGTTTCCGAACGCACTTCCCGCGAAGACGTTCTCCCCGCCTCCCGAGCCGAACGACGTGGCGCTCGACGGCATCGCGACGATTCCGATGCGCCTGCTCGACGGTGTTCCCGTCGTTCCGATCCGCATCAATGGCGGCCCAGAGTTACACGTGCTCCTCGACTCCGGAGCGTCGAACTTTCTCAAGCCGCGCGCAGCGCGAAAGGCGGGACTGCAGCCCATCGGCAACGATCTGACCGGGGGTATGGGTCCCGGTACAGCGCGAGAGCGCTATACGACGGCGCGGCGGCTGCGCATCGGGACCGCCGAGCTACGCGATCAGCCGTTCTCGGTCATCGATGACGATGTGTTCGGCTCGACGGTCGACGGCGCGATCGGTTGCGAGGTTCTCCAACGATTCGCGACGCGAATCGACTTCACTCACCGCAACGTCGAGCTGAGCCGAAATGTCGAGCGCTTCGCGATCGGCCCACCCGCGATTCCGTTACATCTCAACGGATGCACGCCCGAAGTCGACGGCGTCCTCGACGGCATTCGCGGCCGATTCACCATCGACACCGGGAGCTCGCTCCCGTTGAGCATCTACGAACCAGCCGTGCGGCGCTACGGGCTGCGGGCGCGTTACACGACGGGGCCGCTGGAAAAGACCGGCGGTGGTATCGGCGGGGGTCCGGTCGGATATTTCGCACTGGCGCGATCGCTTCAACTCGGCGCGACGCCGATCGGCAGCGTATGGATGGCGCTGAGTGCCATGCGGGCCGGTGCCGAAGCCGACCCAACGACGTTCGGCAATGTCGGCGCGGCTGCGTTGGATCGCTTCGTCCTGGTCTTCGATTACCGCGGCGGGCGCATGTGGCTCTTGTAGCGTGATGGTGACATCGAGCCGGCGGCTCAACTGTCCGCCAGCTGGCGCAACACGTACTGCAAGATGCCGCCGTGGCGGTAATACTCGGCTTCGTCGGGCGTGTCGATGCGCACCAGCGCGTCGAACGTTCGCCAGCCGCCGGTCGGAGAGGACGCGGTGACCTGAACGGTCATCCCCGGCTCGAGCTTCCGCGCGATGCCCTCGATCGAGAAGATCTCTTCGCCGGTGAGGTGCAGCGACTCGCGCGTGGCGCCGTCGACGTACTGCAGCGGCAGAATCCCCATCCCGATGAGGTTCGAGCGGTGGATGCGCTCGAACGACTCGGCGATCGCGGCCTTGATGCCCAGCAGATACGGGCCCTTCGCCGCCCAGTCGCGCGACGAGCCCGAGCCGTACTCCTTGCCGGCCAGCACAATGAGCGGCGTGCCGTCGGCGCGATAGCGCTCCGACGCGTCGAAGATCGACATCTGCTCGTTGGTCGGGAGGTAGCGGGTCACGCCGCCTTCCACGCCGGGGACGAGCAAGTTGCGCAGCCGGATGTTCGCGAACGTGCCGCGCACCATCACCTCGTGATTGCCGCGCCGCGCGCCGTAGGAGTTGAAGTCGGCCGGATCGACGCCTTTGCTCATCAGGTACTTCGCAGCGGGTGAGCTGCGCGCGATGTTGCCGGCCGGCGAGATGTGGTCGGTCGTCACCGAGTCGCCGAGCACCGCCAGCACGCGCGCACCGCTGATGTCGCTCAGCGGCGCCGGCGCTTTGGGCATGCCGTCGAAGTACGGCGGCCGCTTGACGTACTCGGATTTCTCGTCCCACGCGTAGCGCTCGCCGGCCGGCACGTTCATCGACGACCAGCGCCGGTCGCCGTTGAACACGTCGCCGTAGCGCGTCCGGAACATCTCCTCGGAGACGGCGCCGGCCATCACCGCGTTGATCTCCGCGTTGCTCGGCCAGAGGTCGCGCAGGTACACGTCCTCGCCGGTCGCCGTTCGGCCGAGCGGTTCGGTCGTCAGATCGACGTCCATGCGGCCGGCCAGCGCGTAGGCGACCACCAGCGGCGGTGAGGCCAGGTAGTTCGCGCGCACTTGCGGATGGATGCGCCCCTCGAAGTTGCGGTTTCCCGACAGCACCGCGGCGACGATCATGTCGTGCTCGGCGACCGCGTGCGCGACGTCCTCGCCGAGCGGGCCGCTGTTGCCGATGCAGGTCGTGCAGCCGTACCCGACCAGATTGAAGCCCAGCTGGTCGAGATACGGTGTGAGGCCGGCGCGCAGCAGATAGTCGGTGACGACCTTCGATCCCGGCGCGAGCGACGTCTTCACCCAGGGTGCCGTCGTCAGGCCCTTCTCGACCGCGTTCTTGGCCAGCAATCCGGCGCCGATGAGCAGCGCGGGATTGGAGGTGTTCGTGCACGACGTGATCGCAGCGATCACCACCGCGCCGTCGGAGACTTCGGTGCGCGGCTGCGCGGCGACGGCGGTGCCGCCGCCTTCACCTTCGAACCGCTCGACCTGTTTGGCCGAGCCGTTGCGCGCGCTCTGCCATTCGTCGAGCGCGACCGCGAAGGTGCTCTTCACCTGCGAGAGCGGAACCCGGTCCTGCGGCCGCCGCGGGCCGGCGAGATTGGGTTCCACCTCGTCGAGATCGAGCGCGAGCGTATCGGTGAAGCGCGGTTCGGGCGAATCGTCGGTGCGGAACATCCCTTGCGCTTTGGCGTACGCCTCGACCAGCGCGATCTGCTCGGGCGAGCGGCCCGTCAAGCGCAGGTAATTCAGCGCCAGCGCGTCGATGGGAAAGATCGCGACGGTCGAACCGTACTCGGGCGACATGTTGCCGATGACGGTGCGGTCGGCGACTTGCAGCGACGACAGCCCGGCGCCGTAGAACTCGACGAACTTGCCGACCACGCCCTTCTGGCGCAGCATCTGCGTGATCTGCAGCGCGAGGTCGGTCGCGGTGACGCCTTCGCGCAGCTTGCCGGTGAGCTTGAACCCGATCACGTCGGGGATCAGCATCGTCACCGGCTGGCCGAGCATCGCGGCCTCGGCTTCGATCCCGCCGACGCCCCACGCCAGCACGCCCAAGCCGTTCGCCATCGTCGTGTGCGAGTCGGTGCCGACGACGGTGTCGGGATAGGCGAGGGTGGTGCCGCTCGGCGCGGGCTCACCCGCGCCGCCTGCGCCGAAGATCACCCGCGCGAGAAACTCGATGTTGACCTGGTGCACGATCCCGGTGTCGGGCGGCACGGCGCGGAATCCGTCGAGCGACGACTGGCCCCACTTGAGAAACGCGTAACGTTCGCCGTTGCGCGCGAACTCGAGATCGGCGTTCTTCTCGAACGCGTCGGGCGACGCCCAGGCGTCGACCTGCACCGAGTGGTCGATCACCAGCTCGACCGGCTGCAGCGGGTTGATCCGCCTGGGATCGCCGCCGAAGTCGGCGATCGCGTCGCGCATCGCGGCCAGATCGACCACGCACGGCACGCCGGTGAAGTCTTGCAGCAGCACGCGCGCCGGACGATAGGCGATCTCTTTGGACGAACGGACGCCGGGCTGCCAGCCCGCCAGCGCGGCGATGTCTTCGCGCGTGACCGAGCGCCCGTCTTCGAAGCGCAGCAAGTTCTCGAGCAAGATCTTGAGCGAGAACGGCAGCGTCGCCAGATCGTCGCGGCCGATCGCGCTCAGCCGGAAGTAGGTGTATTCGCGATCACCTGCGCGCAGCGTGTCGCGCGCTGAGAAGCTGTCCGGATGCGTCATGGCCACCCAGGCGTTCGGCGTTCAAGCCTCGTCCCGCTCCCCATCGGCGCCCCCATCTCGGCCAGAGGCGGCCCGTTTCGGCGCGGTGCCCGGCGCGGCGACTCCGGGGCCTGGGCGACCAGGAGCGTTCGCCGCCTGTCGGATCGGGCGGTTCTTGGCGTCTCTGCGATGATCTCGAGCGCGCCTAGGGAAACTTAAGGCCCAAGGTACGCACCCCGTCGACGGAGTAAGCAACCTGCTGTGATCGAACGCACTCGCCTTTCGTTCCTGACCGGCGTGATTGCCGCCGTGGCCCTGCTGATCGGCGGCCCCGCCATGGCCCCGGCCGGCGCCGCCGACGAGGATCCCAACCTCGCGCGGTTGATGGCACCGTGCTATCAGGCGCTGCGCGCCGAGGAGAGCGTCCGGCCCAAGGTCTACGCCCGGTCGCCGGGCTTGGCCGCCGCCCACCAGACGATCCTCAACGCGCTCAGGACGAACTCGCACTGCAGCTCGACCCTGAGCCCGATGGCCTCGATGCACCTCGCCACCGACGCGTTCCTGTGGTCGCTGCTGGCCGAGGACGAGCAGCTGCTCGGCAACGCGAACTGGCACCACAGCCTCGACGTCGCCGACGGCCTCCTGACCCAGTGCGTGGCGCAACCGGACCTGATCAAGTCAGGCGTCAGCACGCGCTGCCAGAACCAGCGCTCCTTCAACATCGCCTTCGCGCGCGAGCCCTACGGCAACGACCCCTGCTTCAGAGCGGAGCAGGCCGAGACGGTCGCCGCGGACGCGCTGACCGGGCCGACGATCGACCAAGCCCGCACCCAGGCGGGCTTCAAAGCCGCCAACGACGGGCTCGCCGCGGACGACCGCTGTCAGTCGCCGCCGATGCAACTGGTCACCCGTGCGTACCTGCTCTCCCTGCGTGGCGAGGCCGAGCACGATCTCGACATCCCGGGCTGGGGCCAGACCTTCCAACAGGCCGACGACCTGCTGACGCGCTGCTCGACGACGCTGGGCCGCGTGCCGGGCAACGTGGCCAAGAACTGCACCCTTCAACATACCGCGAACGACCAGTTGGTCGAGGAGTACCGCCAGGAGGCGAACGCCCCGCCCGGCCAGACGTCGCCGCTGCCGTACACCTCGGTGCCGTGGCCCTATCCGGTGCGCGCGGGTTTCAACCCCGACACGCTGTCGACGAACGACCCCTTCGCGAAGACGGTCGACTACGACACGTTCGCCGCGATCGGAAGCGTCGCCGACCTCAACAAGATGTTCGACTTCGGCGCGAGCGGACCGCCGTCGAACCTCGATCCGAAGTTCTTCCGCGCGAACATGCTCCTGTTCGCGGTCTCGCACAAGCACGATCAGCAGTGCACGTCGCAGCCGCAGGACGTTCACCAGTTCGTTCCGGCTACCGCCGGCGGAAATGTGCAGCCGGTCGTCGTGGTCGACTACTCGCTGGCCTGTCAGCCGCCGGCCGGACCGGCTGAGCCGGTCACCTTGGCGCTGCAGATCGCGCGCTCCGGCGGTGAGGTGCAGTTCATCGAGAACGGCTCGCACCACCGCAACCACTACTACCTGCCAATGCCCCCGCGGCATTAGTGTGTTCGCGCAAAGTGCGCGAACACTCGCGTTCGGCCTGCGGCCGATCCGCCGCTAAGCTCCTAGACTTTCTCGGGTTCTAAACGTTCGAAGGCGGTGCGCGGGTCGCCGTCGAGGTAACCGCGCACGCGCAGCGCCGAGTCGCCCGACAACAGCTCCCATAGCGGGCGCACGACCAGTTCGCGGCGCCACGAGGTCAAGTTCACCGCGTCGCCGAGCGCGTCGGGAGTTTGCGGCGCTTCGCGCGCGATCCGCTCGAGCGCGGCGCGCGGCAGCAAGAGCGTCGTCGGGAGATCGTTCTCGGCGGCCAGCGCGCTGACCAGCACGGCCATCGTCGAGACGAGCGCTTCGCGCTGCGCGCCCAGCGGCTTGGGGGCGCGCGGCGGCAGCAGGTCTTCGGGCAGCTCCTCGCCGCGCCGAACCGCGTCGATGATCCGCTCGCCCAAGTTGCGGCGCGTCCCGGCGTCGATGCGGCGCAGCTGCGCAAGGTCGTCGACGGATTTCGGGCGCAGCTGTACGAGACCCACCATCACGTCGTCGGGCAGGACGTACTTGAGCGGGATGTTGCGCTCGCGCGCGTAGCGGTCCCGCAAATTCGCCAGCTCGTTGAGGATGGCCAGCTCGCGCCGGTTCATGCGCGCGTTGCCGGAGACGCGCAAGTACAAGCGCCGCGGGTCGGCGCGGTAGGTGCGCAGCTCGGACAGCGCCGGCATCTCCTGCTCGGCCCACGCTTCGCGGCCGCGCGCGGCGAGCCGAACGCGCAGGCGGTCCTCCAAATCGAATAGGTGGCGCACGTCGTCGACCAGATACTCGACCTGTTTCTGCGTGAAGGGCCGCGTACTCCAGTCGCTGACCGTCTGCGACTTGCGCAGCGTGACGCCGCACAGGTCGCGCACGAGATCGAGCAGCGAGATCGACAGCCCGTATCCGACGAACGCGGCCGCGACCTGCGTGTCGAAGATCTCGCGCGGCAGCTCGCCGTACGCATCGGCCAAGATGCGCAGATCCGACGACAGCGCGTGCCCGACCACGCGCGCACCGGCGAGCGCATCGGCCAGCGGCCGCAGATCGGGCAGCGCGAGCGGGTCGACCAGCGCCACGCCGTCGTCGAGCAGCAGCTGCACCACCATCAGGTGCGGCGTATAGGATTTCTCGGTGTGGAACTCGGTGTCGAGCCCGACCCGTGACGAGCGCGCGATCCGCAGGCAGGTCAGCGCGAGCGCCTCGGGAGTGTCGGCCAACGTCACCGGTTGACCGTCCTGCGCGGGTGAGCTCACGGCCGCACCGGCCGTTCGGGATGGCGGGTCGGGAACGGGTTGAGCGGGTTGAACGTCACGTGCGACCGCGGCCGCCGGTGGGGGAAATGGATATGGTGTCTCTCTCCGTAGGCTTGCACGGGCGCGACGACGTGGTCCTGGAAATAATCCGACGCCGCGTCGCCGAACACCGCTAAGATCGTGCAGATCGGGATGGCCACGGCGCACATCGTGTAGACTTGCACGAAGATCGGCACGCGCAGCGCGGCGGCGGTTTGCGTGGCGATCGTTCCGCCCAGCCCGGGGATGATGCGCACCGCGATGAGGAACATCGGCGAACCGATCCGGAAGTGCTTCGCCCAGCCCGGCAGGCGTTCGACGTTCGCGCGCACGTCGAACGCCGACGACGTGCGCAGCGCGACCTTGTAACCGATGATCGCGGCCAGCACCAGCCCGATCGCGTTGACGATCGAGCCGGCGACTGGTCCGAACAGCACACCGTTCATGATCGCCAGCGCATCGGTGACAGAGAACGGCGCCGACGCCACGACGGCGAAGACCAGGATCGCCAGCGGCATGGCAAACGGTCCAAGCTGACCGAGCGCATACTCGACCCACGGGCGGTGTGAGACGACGAACGCTGCGAGCGCGAAGGATGCCACCAGGATGGCAACCGCCTCCACGCGGCGGAGCACTCGTCCGATACGGGAACCCACCGCACAGGTTCTTTGCGGGCTGGGACCCTTCGCCTCTGCCCAAAAGTGGGCTTGACCCGTCTCTAGCCCGGCGGTACGATGCTCGTACCTCGAGGAAAATTACGAAGCGTACGGGAGGGCGGCTTGACGTCGCAAGATCCACCCGGGTCCAAGGCACCGACCGGCTGACTGCGCACCGGTCGGCGCGAAGACGACAACGGTCCACAGCGCGAAAACGATCCAGGGACAGGAGGGCGGCATCAGCTCGATAACCGAGAATCCACCGAAGGACGAACAGTCGTAGCGGCCGATTCGGCCGATTGCGACGACGAACCAAACAGAAGAACGAAGGGCCACGCCTGCCGGCGTGGCCCTTCCGTTTCTTCGAGCTCGGCAGCTCTAATGATAGGCGGCCAACTGCACGCTAGTCACGCCGAGCGCTTGCGCCAGGTCGTAGTGTGCCTGGTCAGCGATACGATGATAGTTGCCGTCGGCTTCCGTGCCGTACTTCTGGTCGATGTCGGCCATCACTCGCTCGTGGATCCCGTGCGTCACGAGATGGTCGAGTTGCGTTCCCTCGTAATAGGTGCCGTTGATCAGGCCGAGTCCGACGACGCGCTTAGCGAGCGCCGCACCGTGCAGCATCGGACTGGGGAATTTTACGCCTGCCGCGGTCGCGACCTTGACCGCGTCGTTCACGGCGAAGTTCTGAACTGTGACGAACGAGGCGACCTTTGCGCTGCCGTACTGCTTGGTGAGCTTGGCGACTTCCGCGTTCGCCGTCGTCGCGCCGGCCATTGCCGTAAGAGCCTTGACGATCGAGAAATGTCCCGGCGCACCGCCGGCAGTAACGAGCGAGATCGCGGCCTGAAGATCGGGGGCGCCGGTGTAGATCACGCCGTCGCCGCCGGCTTTACCGGCCGGCATACCGTGATCGGGGGTGCCGGACATGCCGTGCGACATCATACCGCCCGTCATCGAACCGGAGCTCATCGGCGCCGGCGACGACATTCCTTGGGCGAGGGCTGGGGTGAAACAAAGTGCGGCGAGCGCCGCGCCGGCCACGGCGGCCGAGAGTCGTTGGATCAAGTGCTTTCTCCTGGATGAAGGTTCCAGGCGAGACAACGGCTCCGAGCTCAGCGCGGATTGAGCTCTTCCAGACTTTCGATCGACGAACGATCGTCTGGTTCGTCGCTCGACGGGGTCGCGAGAAACGCGGCGAGTATCTCGAGGCCGACCGTCGTGCTCGTCGAGCGCAAGCTCAGCGCGAGCACGTTGGCATCGTTCCAGCGGCGTGCGCCTTCGGCCGTGTCGGCGTCGCAGCACAGCGCGGCGCGCACGCCGCGCACCTTGTTCGCGGCGATCGAGATCCCGGTTCCGGTGTAGCAGCAGACGACTCCGACATCGGCTCGACCGCTCGCGACCGCTTCGCCGACGGCTCGACCGATCGACGCCCACTCGCCGTCGTCGAGCGGCTCGTCGCCGTTGCCGCCGGCGCGCAACGAACCGAAGCGCTCGGCCGCGACGCCGCGGCGGTCCAGCTCGGCCAGCAGAGCATCGGTCAGTGGGCCGGCGTCGTCGGCACCGATCGCGCAGCGCATCGCGCGACGACTACTGCAGAACGGTGATGGTGTCCGCTTCGATCGTGCCGTCGAAATCGGCGTGCCCGTTCACGTCGACCGTCGTCCCCGCGGCCGGGGTCGCGCCGCGCGGGTTGATGACGGTGCCGGGGTGCAGCCGGACGTTGCGGTAGCAGTTCGTGCCGCAGCGGACCTGCATGTCGTAGCGGCGGAAGTACGACACCGTGCCGTGCGCGTTGTTGCGCGCGTTGCGGATCTGTTGCTGGAGGATCTGCGCGCCGATCCCGACGGCGGCGCGGATGAGCGCATCGTTCGGCCCGGCCGGCGGCAGCGTGGCGACCGGGATCGGCGTCGGCATCGGCAGCGGCGCCGGGGTCGACTGCGCGCCCGCGAACGACGTGACGGCGAGCGCGAGGAGCAGGCCGGTCGGAGCGATCATAGGGAGACGCATGCAGGGAGACAACGCGCTGCGGCCGCGGCACGGTTCCCCGGCCGACCCGGGCGAGGAGGTTCGCGATGCGGCGACGGTCATCGTCGGCCGCGACACGAGCGAGGGCTTGGAAGTCTTCATGGTGCGCCGCCATACCGGCGCCGCGTTCTTGCCCGACCGCTACGTCTTTCCGGGCGGCCGGGTCGACGACGCCGACCGCGACGAGGCGCAGCGCCGCCTCCGCGGCTCGGCCGGCGACGTCGACCCGGCCTACGCGATGACCGCGGCGCGCGAGACCTTCGAGGAAGTGGGCCTGCTGTTCGCCAGCTCGCCGCTCGACCTCGACGCTCTGGCCGTGCTGCGGCGCGAGATGAATGGCGGCGGGCTCGCATTCGGCGACGTCCTCGAGCAGCTCGACATCGTGATCGACGCGTCGCAGCTGCGCTATTTCTCGCGTTGGATCACGCCGAAGGCCGAGATCGCGACGCGCCGATTCGATACGCGCTTCTTCGTCGCGCGCGCGCCTCGCGATCAAGTCGCCGAGGCCGACGCCACCGAGGTCAGCGACGGCCGCTGGTTCTCCCCCGCCGGCGCGCTGGCCGCGAACACGCGTGGTGAGATCAACTTGATCTTCCCGACCATCAAGCACCTCGAGCGCATCGCGCCGTTCCGGACCGTTGACGAGATGCTCGCGTTCGCGGCGACGAAGACGATCGTGACCGTCACTCCCGAAGTGCAGCCGGGACCGAAGTTCATCATGATCTCCGAGTTGGAGAACGCATGGTGACGCTCAGCCCGCGCGTCACGCGGCTGCGCGCGAACAACCCTTCGCCGCTGACGCTCGACGGCACCAACGGCTACGTGGTGCGGATCGGGCCGCGCGAGCTGGTCGCGATCGATCCCGGCCCGGTCGACGACCGGCAGCGCGACGCCTTTCTCGCCGCCGCGCGTGACGCCGACGCAACGTACGCCGCGATTCTCGTGACGCATGGGCATCCCGATCACTACCCAGGCGCAGCACCGCTCGCCGCCGCAACTGGTGCGCCGGTCTACGCGCACCCGTCGGCGCGGTTTCCACACGATCGCGCATTGGCCGACGGCGAGCGGCTGACGTTCGGCGACGATGAACGGCGCGGAAGCGCCGGCAGAGCGCGAGGCGCGGCGTTGACCGTCCTCCATGGCCCCGGGCACGCGCCGGATCATCTCGTGTTCGTGCTCGAAGACGAACGCGCGCTGTTCACCGGCGACATCGTGCTCGGCACCGGAACGGTCGTCGTCGCGCCACCCAGCGGCGACATGCGCGCCTACCAGCGGACGCTGCAGCGGCTGCGCGACGAGCACGGCGACGCGAGCGCGATCTACGGCGGCCACGGCCCCGAAGTGCGCGACGTGCGCGCCAAGCTCGACGAGTACATCGCCCACCGCGAAGCCCGCGAACGCGCCATCCTCGCCGCACTCGGGCCCGAAGGCGCAGCGCCAGCGGAGGGCGTCACGATCCCCGCGATCGTGGAGCGCGTCTATGCCGCTGTCGATCGGCGGCTGTGGCCCGCGGCCGCGCGCCAGGTACTCGCCCATCTCATCGCGCTCGAACGCGAAGGCCGCGTGCGCGCCGAACCGCTCGGGCGCGAGCCCACCGCCGCGGAAGCGGCGCTGCTCAATCCCGATCTCTCACGGCTCGGTGACGACCTCGGCGCCGACGTCATCCGCGCCGAGCTGGGCTACGCCACGCGCGAACCGCTGTTGCGTTACTTTTTGCCCTCCGACGACGCACCCCGGACCCGTGGCAAGTGGTAGGTGGCTTCGGACCATAGGACTAGCGCCCCTCAACGAGCAACTAGCGCAAGGGGTAGTCCGGGGGTGAGAAGGCTTGGAACCGCATCTAGAGACGAAATGCGCGATCGCGTTCATCACATCGGCGGTTCGAGTTCCACCGGAATGGGACTCGCCGCTGCTCGCGTCGGACGAGCTTGATCCACCACGGGATACCAAGAAGACGCGAGCGCCTCGGCCGAGCGCGGCGAGCGCTCATGACTGGGAAATCCGGACCTACACGAATTTGGCCGAACACTTCGGCGCGTCGCTCCCCGGCCAACTCGTGTCGCTCGGTGACTTCGCGGGCGGAATGGAAAAAAGCTTCGCCAAGGTCCGTGATGCGGCACCGCATGGCCTCTTGGAGAAGCGGGAGCCGAGCGGCATGCTCGGCCCGTGCTCGCTACAGTGGCTCGACTCGCCGTACTTTCCGCTACCGCAGCCTCCGGTAGAGCCTTCAACGGTCGTCTCGTTCCTGGCGCCCGGCGGCCCCGACATGCCGCCCTGGCGCGAGTACGTATTCATGACCGATGGGATGGCAGGCAGCACGGCCAACGAGTACGCGAGCATGGCGTACGACGAGCAAGCGGCGATCTACGACATCCTTGGTCTCTTGGCTCAGCGCAGGTCCCTGATATCCGCGACCGCGCAGCGCCGCCTCTGCAAGATCGTCCTTCCGTGGGGGCGCTGCCGTTTCGTGCTTACCGACGAAGCAACATCGCGACCCTATCTCATCGTCCCGGTCATAACGCTGCTTGGCCGACGCGCGACGACGCTGTTCCGGCGTACGTTCACGCTCTCGTTGTTCCTGGTTCCGGACACGTCGAGTTCAGCTCCGCCATTGGAATCGGTTGACCTCGCGGCGATCTGCCAGCAGGCCGCCTGGAGCGCAACGAGTCCGCGCCGTCCCATGTTGTTCGACCAGAACGGCACGGCACCGCCATTCGAAGGTCCGCTAGAAGAACTCGTCCCTCGCGGACATCTCCACATCATCGAGCTGTTCGACGCGATTCTGGCCCAGATGGTCCAGTTGCTTGGTGTCGAGCTGACGGCCGAACGCACCAACTCGATTCGAACGCTGATCGCTATCAGCCGCAAGCACTCGGTCATCTTCGGCAGCGGCTTGCACGTCGACGGCGAGCATAGCTCAGAGATATGGAACGAGCTGACGAAACGAGAAAACCGTGGGTTGGCCGAGCAGCTCGGCAAGCTGCTCAGCGTGAACGCAGCTCGACGAGGGCGAGAGTGGCTCGTGGGCAGCGACGGTTTGCGCCTCGAAAAGATGCGGGTCACGAACCCTTACGAGGAAGACGTGAGCACGATCGTTCTCTACAACCCGATGTCACGCTTTATGGTCAACATCATGCCGAAGAGTCACGACCTGTTCCCAACGGCGTCGGTGATGCTCGGCGTTTCTTGGCTGAACCTGCTGGCAGGGACACTCAGCAGTATAAAGGAGATTCTGCGGTCATATAGCTATGAAATCGACGAATACCGGAACCGCATTGAACGGCTCGGCGCCGCCGAAGATCCCGGCTCGTTGCTAAAAGAGATACACAAAGGAACGCTCACGATCTTAGAAGAGATCGATGTCGTCTACTCCTTCGACCTCGTCACCCCAACGTACCGGGCAGCGCACGCGCGCATTCTCGACATGGAAGGCGTTAGCGAGGAACGGACCAACCTCATGCGCGAACTCGAGATCATGACGACCCTCCTTCGCTCGGAGGAGACCGATCAGCTCAATCGCAAGATCGCTCGGAGCACGAGTAGCACGGACAATCTTACGCTATTCGTCGTCGTGTTCAGCGCCTTATCGGCGATGCTTGTCGCTGATGGTCTCATCGAGATATACTATCATTTGCCCGTTGGCTCGACAGGTGAGTACTATTGGAGCACGATCGTCGATTGCATCATCGGCGCATTCGCACTCGGCGGCTTATTGATCCACCGCGCTCGGGCTCCGAGATCGTGACGTAGCGTACGGCGTCGCTTCGCCGGCGCCGGCTATGTCAAGAAACCGCAAGCAGCACCTTGCCGAACTGCGCGCCCGCGTCGACCGCCTGCGCGGCAGAGACGACGTCGTCCATCGGGTAAACCTTGTCGACGGCTGGTTTGAGCGAGCCATCGAACTGCGCGAGCATCTCGACGAAGTCGCGCGGTGAGCCCATCGACGAGCCCATGATGTCGAGCTGCTTCCAGAACAACGAGAACGGACGGATCTTCGCGTCGCCGAGCGTTCCGCCGTAGACGACGACACGACCACCGTAGCGCGTGGCGTTCACCGCCCGGAAGAACGTGTCACCGCCGGCCGAGTCGACCACCAGGCTCGGACCGCCGTCGACGGCGGCGACGTCCTTCTCCCATTTCTCGGTGGTCTTGTAGTTGATCGCGACGTCGGCGCCCATTGCTTTGGCGCGCTCGAGCTTCTCGTCGCTCGACGACGTGACGATCACTTTCGCGCCGATCTTCTTGGCGAATAGCAGCACGAACGTCTGGACGCCGCTGCCGACGCCGGGGATCAGCACGACGTCGTCCTTGGTGCAGCCGCCGCGCGAGACGAGCGCGCGGTACGCGGTGACCCCCGCCAACGGAATCGCGGCGGCTTCGTCGTCGCTCAGCGACGCCGGCGCCGAATGGACGTTTTCGGCCGGCACCGCGATGTACTCGGCGAACGTCCCTTGATGCGGCATCCCGAGCACCTGCGCGCTGCGGCGCCAGATGCGCTGATCGGGGCCCCAACCCAGCGTCGGGTCGATGACGACGCGCGCGCCGACCGGCGGGCCCTGGGCTCCCTCGCCGTGCGCGGCGACCGTCCCAAGACCGTCGGAGCCCGGGATGCACGGCAGCTGGATCCCGGGATACAGGCCCTGGCTGATGAAGACGTCGCGCCGGTTGAACGCGGCCCGTGCAATCTTGACCAGCGTCTCACCGGCTCCGGGCGCGGCATCGTCGACCTGCTCGACTCGGAAGTGCTGGGGACCGTTCTCGCGGTCGATCTCGTGAAGTCGGACGGCTCGCATCCGGCCTGCTACGCGCCCCGCACCGGGAGCGCCTACCGCGCATCGTGAACAACGTCCCAACGTCACCCTGAGCCTGTCGAAGGGAAGGGTCGGGTTTGGAGGGCCGTTGGATTTTCCGTCCGTGAGCTTGGGACCGCCGATCGCCAAACGGTTGTCCCGGCTCGACGTCCAGATCGAGGCCAACCGCTGCCTCAACTGCTACGACGCGCCGTGCACGCGCGCGTGCCCGACCTCGATCGACGTCCCGCGGTTCATCGGCCGCATCGCCACGGGCGATCTGGTCGGCAGCGCCCGCACGATCATGGACGCCAACCCGGTCGGCGCGAGCTGCGCGCGCGTCTGTCCGACCGATCAGCTGTGCGAGGGAGCGTGCGTCTACAACGCCGACCACAACCCGATTCGCATCGGCGATCTGCAACGCTACGCGACCGACTGGGCGATCCGCGAGAACGCGACGCTCTTCACCGCCGGGCCGCCGACCGGCAAGCGCGTCGCGGTGATCGGTTCGGGGCCGGCGGGACTCGCGGCCGCGCGTGAGCTCGCGCGCTGGGGTCACGCGGTGACCGTGTACGAGCGCGACGCCGCGGCCGGCGGGCTGGACACCTACGGCATCGTCCCGTTCCGCTTGCCGGCCGAGATCGCGCTGTGGGAAGCCGAGCAGGTGCGGGCGCTGGGCGTCGAGATCCGCACCGGCGTCACCGTCGGGCGCGACGTCGACCCGGCCGCGCTGCTGGCCGAATACGACGCGGTGATGATCGCGGTGGGAATGGGCGCCGTGCCGCGGTTGGGCATCGAAGGCGAAGACGCCGCCGGCGTGTGGGACGCGCTGGACTTCATTCGCACCGCGAAGTGCGGCGGCGACGTCGGCCGGCTCGGCGAGCGCGTCGCGATCATCGGCGGCGGCAACACGGCGATCGACGCCGCGACCTGCTCGCGCCGCCTGGGCGCACCGTCAGTTACCATGTACTACCGGCGCGGTGCGGAGCGAATGACGGCCTACGACTTCGAAATCGAGTTCGCCCAGCTCGAAGGCGTCGAGTTCCGCACGTTCGTGATACCGAAGCGCATCCTGGTCGAGAACGGCCGCGTGACCGGCCTCGAGCTGCTGGCCACCGATCCGGCGGGCACGGCGCGGCCGCTGCCCGGCACGGAGTGCGTCGTGCCCGCCGATACGGTGATCCTCGCCATCGGACAGCAGCGCCACGCCGATCTGCTCGACGCGTTCGGCGTGTCGCACGACGTCAACGGGATCGCGACGGTCGACGAGGCGATGCGCACCAACGTTCCGCGCGTCTTCGCCGCCGGCGACTGCACGTTTCAGCCCGGCGGGATCGACGCGATGGTGGTCGACGCCGCGCAGCGCGGCAAGGACGCGGCGCGCAACATCGACCTGCTGCTGCGCGCGGAGGTGCGCTGATGGCCGACCTCTCGATCGAGCTGGGCGGCATCCGCAGTCCCAACCCGTTCTGGCTGGCGTCGGCGCCGCCGACCAACTCCGGTTATCAAGTGATGCGCGCGTTCGCGGCCGGCTGGGGCGGCGCGGTCTGGAAGACGCTCGCGCTCGAACCGATCGTCAACGTCACGTCGCGCTTCGCCGGCCAGAACATCGGCGCGTACCGCATGGCCGGGATGAACAACATCGAGCTGATCACCGATCGCCCGCTCGACGACAACCTGCGCGAGATCGCGGAGTGCAAAGCGGCCTATCCCGACCGCGCGATCGTCGTCTCGCTGATGACGGAGTGCACGCGCGAGAGCTGGCACGAGTTGGTGCGCCGCTGCGAGACGGTTCCGGTCGACGGTTTCGAGCTGAACTTCGGCTGCCCGCACGGGATGTCGGAGCGCGGCCAAGGCGCCGCCGTCGGTCAGGACCCCGAGCTGGTCGAGCTAATCACCCGCTGGGTCAAGGAAGCGGCTCACGTTCCGGTGATCGTGAAGCTCACCCCGAACATCACCGACGTGCGCTACACGGCGCGGGCGGCAGCGAAAGGCGGCGCCGACGCGATCAGCCTGATCAACACGCTCAACTCGCTGATGGGCGTCGACCTCGACACGTGGCTGCCGATCCCGCACGTCGACGGCAAGTCGTCGCACGGCGGCTTCTGCGGGCCGTCGGTCAAACCGATCGCGCTCAACATGGTCGGCGCGTGCGCCAAGGACGAGCAGGTCGGGATCCCGATCTCGGGGATCGGCGGGATCGCCGACTGGCGTGATGCGGTCGAGTTCATGCTGATGGGTTCGACGAGCGTGCAAGTCTGCACGGCGGTGATGCACCACGGTTTCCGCATCGTCGCCGACATGATCGACGGGCTCGACAACTACCTCGACGCGCGCGGGATCGCGTCGGTGCGCGAGATCGTCGGGCAGACCGTACCGCGCTTCGTCGACTGGAACGACCTCAACCTCGACTACAAGATCGTCGCGCGGATCGACCCCGAGCTCTGCATCCGCTGCAACAAGTGCTACATCGCCTGCGAGGACGCGGCGCACCAGTGCATCGACCGGCCCGCCGACCCGCGCCTCGCGCCGGTCGTCGACGAAGAGCACTGCGTGGGCTGCAACCTCTGCCAGATGGTGTGCCCGGTCGAGAACTGCATCGAGATGGTGCGCGTCGACGCCGGCGACACCGTCCACACTTGGAGAGAGAAGCTGACATCGGTACCGTGATACGGGGCGGGACGGTCGTCACCGCGACCGACGAGTTCCCCGCCGACATCCTCATCGAGAACGGCACGATCGCAACGATCGCGCGCACGATCCCGAGCAGCGGCCACGAGACGGTCGACGCTTCGGGAAGCTACGTGTTCCCGGGTTTCATCGACCCGCACACGCACCTCGACATGCCGTTCGGGGGAACGACCACGATCGACGACTTCGCCAGCGGGACAGTCGCGGCTGCGCTGGGCGGAACGACGACGATCGTCGACTTCGCGCTGCACACCAAAGGCGACTCGCTGGCCAACGCCGTCAAGACCTGGCACGGCAAGGCCGACGGCAAGGCGGCGATCGACTACGCGTTTCACCTCACGATCGCCGACGGCCGGTCCGAGACGATCGAAGAGATCCCGCGCATGATCGAACGCGAGGGCGTCAACTCGTTCAAGGTCTTCATGGCCTACAAGCACGTGCTGCAAGTCGACGACGAGACGATCTTCAAGGTGCTCAAGGCGGCGGCTCGCTACGGTGGCCTGGTGCAGGTGCACGCCGAGAACGGCGACGTCATCGAAGTCACCGTCAAAGAGGCGTTGGCCGCGGGGAACACGGCGCCGAAGTACCACGGGCTGACGCGGCCGGTCGAGCTCGAGGCCGAGGCGACGTCCCGAGCGATCCGGCTGGCCGAGGTCGCCGGCGCGCCGCTGTACGTCGTGCACGTCTCGAGCGCGATGGCCGCCGACGCGATCAGCGACGGCCGCAAGCGCGGGCTGCCGATCTACGGCGAGACCTGCCCGCAGTACCTCGTCTGCGACGCCAGCGACTACGACCGGCCGGATTTCGCCGGCGCCAACTACGTGATGTCGCCGCCGCTGCGCGAGAAGCGCGATCAGGCCGTGCTGCTGCGCAAGCTCAAGAACGGCGAGCTGCACGCGTTCGGCTCCGACCACTGCTCGTTCAACAACTGCGGACAGAAGGAGCTCGGCCGCAATGACTTCTCGAAGATCCCCAACGGCGCGCCGACGATCGAGGACCGCGTCTCGATCCTGTACGAGCACGGCGTCAACAAGGGCGTGATCGGGCTCAACCAGTTCGTCGCGCTGGCGTCGACCAATCCCGCCAAGCTGTTCGGCCTGTTCCCGCGCAAGGGGACGATCGCGGTCGGCAGCGACGCCGACCTCGTCGTCTGGGATCCGAGCGCCACCCGCACGATCTCGGCCAAGACGCACCACATGAAAGCCGACAACAGCATCTTCGAGGGGATGACCGTGCGCGGCCGGCCGCGTTACGTCTTCTCGCGCGGGCGCAAGATCGCCGACGGCGAGACGTTCACCGGCGCGCCCGGCCAAGGCATCCACCAGAAGTCCGCCCCGTTCCGCCCCGTGCAGTTATAGCAAGGAGACCGCGTTGAGCGACAGCGACGTCGTCAGGATAGGGTTGATCCAAGCGCATCACGACACCGACGGTGCTCAGCCGGTCGAGGTCCACAAGCGCGAAGCGATCCGCAAGCACGAGCGCCTGATCCGCGAAGCGGCGCAGCGCGGCGCGCAGGTCGTCTGCCTGCAAGAGCTGTTCTACGGTCCGTACTTCTGCACCGAGCAAAGCCCGAAGTGGTACGAGGCCACCGAGCACGTCCCCGACGGTCCGACGACGCGGCTGATGCAAGACCTCGCGCGCGAGCTCGAGATCGCGCTCGTCGTGCCGCTCTACGAGCGCACCATCAGCGGCGTGTACTACAACACCGCGGCGGTGATCGACGCCGACGGCTCGTTCCTGGGGATCTATCGCAAGCACCACCTGCCCCAGGTCGCCGCAGGGCCGGCGCCGTGCGGGTTCTGGGAGAAGTACTACTTCAAGCCCGGCAACGCAGGGTATCCGACGTTTCAAACGCGCTTCGCGCGGATCGGCGTTTACATCTGCTACGACCGCCACTTCCCCGAGGGTGCGCGCCTCCTGGGACTCAACGGTGCAGAGATCGTGTTCAACCCGTCGGCCACCGTCGCCGGCCTATCGGAATATCTGTGGAAGCTCGAGCAGCCCGCCCACGCCGTCGCCAACGGCTACTACGTGGGCGCCATCAACCGGGTCGGCGTCGAGTCACCGTGGAACATGGGCGAGTTCTACGGACAATCGTATCTGGTCGACCCACGCGGGCAGTTCGTCGCCGTCGGCTCGCGCGACAAGGACGAAGTCGTCATCGGCGACATGGACCGCCGCGTGATCGAAGAGGTCCGCAACACCTGGCAATTCTACCGCGACCGCCGTCCCGAGACATATGGCGCAATGGTCGAAGTCTGAACGCAACCATCACCGCACCACGACAAGGAGAACGCCATTGCGTTTTGCCGCTCTCGTCCTGGTCGTCACCGCGACGCCTTTGGCCGCGCCCGCCACGGTCCGTGCCGACAGCCCGCCTCCTCAGGCGGCCGCATCCGCGACCCCGGCGCTCGCGGCCGGCAAGCTCGGCGACGCCGACATTCGCGCCCTACTAGTCGGCAACTCGTACACCTCCGACTACCGCGAGGGGATGCAGCTCACGGTCGACGTTCACGCCGACGGCACGCTTTCTGGGCACCTGAGCGGAGGTGCGGTTCGCAGCACCCGCACGGGCTTAAGCGCGGCACGCGATCAGGACGACGGCAAATACACGATCGGCAACGGCGAGTACTGCTGGCAGTTCAACGGAGCGTGGGCCCGCAAGGACGGTAAGCCGGTCTGTGCCGCGATCGCCCGAACCGACAGCGGCGTGTACCTGCTCGGTTCGACGCGGATCACGGTGACGCAGGGCAAGAAGTGATGTTGCGATGACCGAAACGCAGGTCGAGCAGGACGGGATCGTCACGCTGGCCGATGAGGCGGCGCGGCACGCGTCGACCAATTGGGATCTGTGGAACGACGATCTGCGACCGTGCACGCGCGCCGAGCACTCCTGGGCCGGCTCGCGTTTCGCGAGCTTGTGGATCGGCATGTGCTTGTGCATTCCGACCTACTCGCTGGCCAGCGGGATGATCTCGCTGGGGATGAACTGGTGGGAGTCGGTCCTGACGATCTTCGTCGGCAGCTGCGTCGTGCTGATCCCGATCTTGCTCGTCGCGCACGCCGGCACGCGCTACGGCATCCCGTATCCCGTCTTCGCGCGGTTGTGGTTCGGCACGCGCGGCGCGCACGTGCCGGCGCTGGCCCGCGCGGTCATCGGCGCGGGTTGGTTCGGCATCAACTCGTGGTTCGGCGGTTTGGCGCTCGACGCGATCGTCTCGCGCCTGGTGCCGTCCTGGACGGCGCTCCGGCCGCACCTGTTCATCGCGTTCGGGGCGTTCTGGCTGCTCAACGTCGGGGTCGCGATGCGCGGCCCGCAGGCGATCGGGCGTCTCGCGGCCTTCGCCGCGCCGACGCTCGGCATCGCAGCGGTCGCGCTGTTCGCCTGGGGGCTGAACGCGGCCGGCGGCGTCGGGCCGATGCTCGCGGCTCCGGCCACGCTGCACGGCAGCGCGTTCTGGACCGCGTTCTTCCCGTCGGTGATCGGCGTGGTCGCGTTCTGGGCGACGCTTGCGCTCAACATCCCCGACTACTCGCGTTACGCGCGCTCGCAGCGCGCGCAGCTGCGCGGGCAGCTGGTGATGCCGTTCGTGATGGCGATCTTCGCCTTCGTCGGGATCGCGGTCACGTCGGCGACCGTCGCGATCTACCATCAAGCGCTGTGGAACCCGGTCGAGCTGATCGTGAAGTTCCCGACGATCGTGGTGATCATCGGCGGCGTCATCGTGATCTTGTCGTCGATCACGATCAACGTCGGCGCGAACGTGATGGCGCCGGCGCGCGCATTCGAGAACCTGTGGCCCAAGATGATCACGTTCGCCGGCGGCGCGGTGCTGACCGGACTGCTCTCGCTGCTGATGCAGCCCTGGTACGTGCTGTCGACCTTCGCGACGTACGTGTTCACCTGGCTCGGAACGTACGGCACGCTGCTCGGCCCGTTCGACGGGATCGCGATCGCCGACTACTGGCTAGTGCGCCAGCTGCGGCTGGATCTGTTCCAGCTCTACTCGCACAACGGTCGCTACGACTACGCCGGCGGCTGGAATCTGCGCGCGATCGGCGCGCTGATCGTCGGCTGGATCCCGCCGCTGATCGGCCTGTTGTACGCGCCGCTGCACTTCCTGTGGTCGGGCGGCTGGCTGTTCAGCATCGTCGTCGCGGCCGTCGCCTATGCCGCGTTGATGCGTACCGATCGGTCGCGCATCAGCGAAGCCCAATACGACGAGATCACCGAGATCGCACCACCTACTCCCACCGGCTTCGCGCGGTTCGGTCAGCCGACGCCGCGCTGATCCGTCTCCGCGAACCCTCAGCCGCGGGAGGCCGCGTATGCTTCGGCGAGCTCGCTGACGGAGGCGTCGATCGTCGCGACGGCTTCGTCGATCTGCTCGTCGGTGATCGTCAGCGGCGGCGCGATGTGAAGCACGTTATAGCGGCCGAAGGCGTACGCGCCGCGTTTCTTCATTGCCGCGAAGAGCGTCGGCATCGGGCCGAGCGACTTCCCTTGCCAAGGGACGAGCGGTGCGCGCGTGTCGCGGTTCGCGACGAACTCGAGCGCGAAGAATGCGCCCGTGCCGCGCACCTCGCCGACGATCTCGTGCTTGTCGCGCAGGCGCTCGAGTCCGGCGCGCAGGCGCGGCTCGATGCCGTTCTTCGCGCGCGCGTACAGATCGCCATCGCGATAGGCTTGCAGCGCGGCGATGCCGGTCGCCATCGCGAGCGGGTGGCCGGAGTAGGTGTGTCCGGCCGGCAGCGGCTTGTCGTCGAAGGCGCGCGCGAACCGCTCGCGCATCATCACGCCGCCCAGCGGAACGTAGCCCGACGTGACGCCTTTGGCGAACGTGATGAGATCGGGGACGACGCCGAACCGTTCGCCGCCGAACGCCGCGCCGGTGCGGCCGAACCCGGTCATCACCTCGTCGAAGATCAACAAGATGCCGTGCGCGTCGCACAGCGCGCGCAAGCCGGCGAGATACCCCGGCGGAAAGACAATCACGCCGTTGGAGCCGATCACCGGCTCGATCAGGATCGCGGCGATCGAATCAGGATTTTCCGCCGCGATCACGTCGGCGACGTGCGCCAGCGCGCGCTGCGTCTCTTCGGCAGGATCGCCGCTGAAGAACGAACTGCGATACGGATAGGCGGCCCAGAAGTGCACTACGCCCGCCATCACGCTGCCCGGCTCGTTGAACCAGCGGCGGTTTTCGCCGGTCAGCGACGCCGAACCGGCGCCCGAACCGTGGAACGAGCGGTAGCCGGCGAGGATTTTGCTCCGGCCGGTGACGATGCGCGCGAACTTGACCGCGTCCTCGTTCGCCGACGCACCCGACGTCGTGAAGAACACGCGCCCGCCTTCGTCGCCCCACGGCGCCAGCCGCACGAGTCCCTCGCCCAGCTCGGCGCGCGCATCGTTGAACCAGCTCGGCGGGCTGAAGCAGAGCCGGTCGATCTGCGCGTGCATCGCCGACAGCACGGCCGGATGTCCGTGGCCGAGGTTGACTGCGATCAGCCCCGAGGTGAGGTCGGCATACCGGTTGCCGTCCGCGTCGTAGAGATAGATGCCCTCGCCGCGCACGATCACCGGCTGCCGCAGATTCCCCTGCGCCATCCACGGCGTGAGAACGTAGCGTGCGTGTTTGGTCGCGAGCGCGTCGCCGGCAGCGATCATGGCAGGCCCTCCCGCCACTCGCGTACGCCGCCGGCCGCGGCGAGTCCGCCTAACGCGGCCGCTCGAGGACGGCGAACAGGACCGGCAGGGCGAGCGAGAAGCCGGGCAGCGCGGCGTGCTCGATCGCCTCCTCGCCGCGCACCACACGCTCGCCGTCCGCATCGTACAGTCGCGCTTCGCGGAGCGGCGGATCGACGACGATGATCAGCTCCGAGCCGCCGGCCAAGTACACGCCGATCTTGTGGTCGATGTGCGACCGGCGCGAGCTCGGCGAGAGCACCTCGACCGCGACGTTTGGCGCGAAGGGCGGCAGCTCGAGATCGTAGCCGTCGACCTCACGGAGTCGCTCGTACGCGACGTACGAGATGTCGGGGACGAGCGGGCGGCGGATCTCACCGCGCGGCGCGATCCGAAACCGCCACTCCGTGCCGACCTCGCCACGCCCGCGCGCCCAAGCACGAAGGGCCTCGGCGAACGCAAGCTGGAGCAGCGCGTGCGTGCGAAATGGGCTCACTTTGCGCACGGCGCGGCCGAGGATCCATTCCGTCTCGGGCTTGGTGAACGGCGTGACGATCTCGTGGAGTGACATGGGCTCACGCATTGCTATCACGCCGAACCGCGCGACGGCAATACCTCACTCGGGAGACTAATGCGGGTGGCCGATGAAGTTCAGCAGGAGCTGCACGTCGAGCCAGATGCGCGCGAACAAGCCCGGCCCGAACTCGCCGAACGCGATGATCGACGCGAGCGTGCGTTCCGTGCCGGCCAAGATGAACGGGATGCCGCAAAGCACGAGCACCAAGATCCAGCCGATCAGCGGTGCGAACGCGCGCAGCGGGCTCGGCGCGACGACGGTGCCGCCCAGCAGGTCGCCGAGGCGCCGACGCGCGGGAAGCAGTGCCATCACGCCGCCGACGATCAACACGTCGATCGGACGCAGCGCGCCGCGCAAGAACGCGCGCCCGAACCCGACGATACGTCCGTGCACCGGATAGACGTGCAGCCCGAACACGAGCTTCCAGATCGTCGTGCCGAGGAACGCTTCGGCCACCCACACGTACGCGAGCGCGACGCCGAGCCCGATCGCCAGCGTCGCGTCGAACCCGCGCTGGGTGTTGGTCGGCAACCCGGTGATCGGGTTGATCGCGATCAGCGAATACATGAGCGACGTCGCGACGCCCGCGACGAGCGCGACGTCGAACGCGAACGCGAAGAAGCGCGCGCAAACGTAACCGAACGGGTTGCCGACGATCGGCCGAGTCGTGACGGTTGCGACGCGCGGCGGCGGAATGACGGTTCCGCCGACCGGCGCGCTCCACTGTGGCGTCGGCGGAACAGGATTGACCCGCGGCTGCGGCTGCGGCTGCGGCCGCGGCTGAGGTTCCGGACGGGGCGGCGGACGGTCGACCACGGCGTCGGGGATCTTGCGCGGCCCCGGCGGCGGCGGGGCCGCCTTCACGCGCGGCATCGCGACGGTCGTTTCGAGATCGTCCTGGGGCGGCGGGGGAGGGCTCGACACGCCGGTATCTACCACGCGGCCGGCCGCATCGTTTCGCGCCCGTCAGACCTCACACGAAGCCGCTGGCGGCGGTCGCGCCCTTCTTGCGCAGCTCGGCCTGGCGCAGCTCGACCCGGCGGATCTTGCCCGAGCGCGTCTTGGGCAGCTCGGCGACGAACTCGATCTCACGCGGATACTTGTAGGGCGCGGTGACGCGCTTGCAGTGCTCCTGGAGCTCCTTCACCAGCGCGTCGCCCGCGTCGTGGCCGGGGCGCAGCACGACGAACGCCTTGACGACGTTGCCGCGATCGGGATCGGGCGAACCGACCACCGCCGATTCGAGCACGGCCGGATGCTCGAGCAGCGCGCTCTCGACCTCGAACGGCCCGATGCGGTACGCGCCCGACGAGATGACGTCGTCGGAGCGGCCGACGAACCAGAAGTATCCGTCGTCGTCGACCTGTGCGCGGTCGCCGGTGATGTGCCATTCTCCGCGCCGCGTCGCCCGCGTCTCCTCGTCGTTCTTGTAGTAACCCTTGTAGAGCGACGGCGCGTCGGCGCGCAACGCGATGTCGCCGACCTCACCGGGAGCGCACACGTTGTTGTCCTCGTCGATCACCGCGACGACGTAGCCCGGCGTCGGCTTGCCCATCGAGCCTGTTCGCACCGGTTCGCCCACGAGGTTCGCGACGATCAGCGAGTTCTCGGTCTGACCGTAGCCATCAAGGATCGTGATGCCGAACGCCTTGCGCCACACCTCGATCACTTCGGGGTTGAGCGGCTCGCCGGCGCTGACGCAGTGGCGCAGCTTCGGCAGCTTCCAGCGCTCGCCGAGGTCGGGGATCTTGGCCTCGAGCCGGTACTCGGTCGGCGCCTGGCACAACACCGTCACGTCGAGATCGCGAATCATGTTCATGCGCTGCTCGGGGACGAACGGCGCGTCGTGCAGCACGATCGGCGCGCCGCACGACCACGGCCCGATCAGCACGTTCCACAGCGACTTCGCCCAGCCGGTCCCGGCGACGCACCACACCAGATCGTCGCGCTTGACGTCGAGCCAGCTCTGGGCTTGAATGCGCGTCGCCCACGTCCACGAGACGGCGTGCACGACGCCCTTGGGATCCTTCGTCGTCCCGCTGGTATAGACGATGAGCGCAATGTCGTCGGCCTCGGTCGGCTCGCCGTCCCACGGCGTCGCGCGCTCGACCAGCGGATCGACCGCGGTCCAGCCGTCCCGCGCGCCGCCCGCCAGCAACCAGGTCGTAACCGTCGTCGCGTCGGCGCGCATCGCGTCGAACTCGTCGGCGTTGGCGGCATGGGCGACGACGGTCGTCGCGCCGCTGTGGTTGGCGCGATACAACAGATCCTTCGCGCGCAGCTGCTCGGCGCTCGGAACGGCGACCGCGCCGATCCGCAGCGCGGCCACCATGCAGAACAGCCACTCGGGGATCTTCGGCAGCACGACGACGACGCGGTCGCCCTTGCGCACGCCGGCGTCGCGCAGCACCGCCGCCCAGCGGCGCGACGCGTCGGCGATCTGAGCGAACGTATAGTCGTGCTGCGCGCCGGCCGCATCGACGAACAACAGCCCCCGCCGGCCCTCCTGCGCGAGCTTGTCGACCACGTCCCGCGCGAAGTTGAAGTCCGCCGGAATGTCCCAAGCGAACGCGTCGGTGGAGCGAGCTGCGTCGGGCATGCCCGAGGATTCGCAGGACGCCCCGGCGCACCCGCCCGTATGCCGCCGTTCGACCCCGCCCGCGTCCTGCGCGCCTCGAGCCTGCGCTACGGGAAGTTCCGCGCCCGCGGGGTCCCCGCGATCCTGCTCGGCGCCAGCGCGATCGTGCTTGCCGCCGGGACGGTCCGCGCGCTGAGCGCGGCGGCGCCCTCGCTGGCCGAGGTCGTGCGCGAGACGACGAAGCTGGTGCTGGCCGCCCGCGGCGACCGCGACCAGCCCCGCCTCACCGCCTGACGCACGCCCGTTGCAAGGGGTCCGGGCCCGGCCGGGGTCGTAATCCCGGCGCTCGTGATCGATGAAGCGATAGCCGAGCTGCTGCGGCGGACGATGCCCGACGCGGAAGTCCGGGTATGGGACATGACCGGCACCATGGACCATCTCGAAGTGTTCGTACGCTCGAAAGCGTTCGCCGGGGTCTCACCGCTCGACCGTCACCGGATGGTCGAGCGTGCGCTCGCCCCGGCCCGCGCCGACGGGCGCATCCACGCGCTTCAAATCCACACCGCAACTCCCGAGGACACCAATGGCTGACCTGCAAGACGAGATCAAACGCGAGATCGCGGAAACCCCGGTCCTCGTCTACGGCAAAGGAACCAAAGACGCGCCGCGCTGCGGCTTCACGCTCGAGACGATCCAGTTCTTCAGCGCGTTCGGCTACCCGTTCGAGGTGGTCGACGTGCTCGAGAACATGCCCAAACGCCAGGCCCTCTCCGAGCTGACGGATTGGCAGACGCTGCCCAAGGTCTTCATCGACGGGCAGTTCTACGGCGACACCGACATCCTGGGGCCGATGGCGCAGAGCGGCGAGCTGGCCAAGCTCCTCGAGAAGACCTTCGCCGACAAAGGCGTTACGCCGACGATCCAGCTGCGCTGACCGCGTCGCGCGGTAGCGCTTACTCCTCCGCCGAACTCTCACCCATGCTGCGGCATTGGCTGTTCAAGACGGAACCGGAGGCCTTCTCGATCGACGACCTGCAGCGCGTCAGGCGCGAGGAGTGGTCCGGCGTGCGCAGCTTTCAGGCGCGCAACATCATGCGTGAGATGAAGCGCGGCGATCTGGGCTTCTTCTATCATTCCAGCATCCAGCCTCCCGGGATCGTCGGCATCTGCGAAGTCGTCGCGGAGGCGCACCCCGACTCCACCCAGTTCGATCGCAAGAGCGAGTACTGGGACCCGAGCTCAGGCCGCGCCGACCCGAAATGGTGGTGCGTGGACGTCGGTTTCGTGCGCAAGCTCCCGCGCATGATCCCGCTCGACGAACTGCGCGCCATCCCTGCGCTCGCTTACATGCCGCTCCTGCGCCGCGGCCAGCGCCTCTCCGTCCAACCCGTCACCGAACAAGAGTGGGAGCTGATCCTCGGGCTCGTCGATCGTTGAGCGGGTCTAAACGGTCTGATAGCGTTTGAGGAAGATCTGCTGCGCGTCGACGCGCTCTTCGCCGGGGAGGACGCGCCGGCGCTCGTAGCTGCCGTCGGAACGGAGAACCCGCGCCTTGACGTTGTCGGCGAACAGCACGTCGAGGATGTCGGCGCAGATGAACTCGCCCAGCACCGGGTCCAGCACCGGCAGGACGGCTTCGACGCGACGGTCGAGATTGCGGCCCATCCAGTCGGCGCTGCCGATGTAGACTTCCCGTTCGCCGCCGTTGGTGAACACGAACATGCGGGAGTGTTCGAGGAAGCGGCCGACGATGCTGCGCACGTGAATCGTTTCGCTTACGCCGCGGACCTCAGGGCGCAGCACGCACATGCCGCGCACCATCAGGTCGATCGGGACGCCGGCGCGCGACGCGCGGTAGAGCGCCTGCACGATCCCCGCGTCGCTGATCGCGTTGAGCTTGGCCACGATACCGCTCGGCCGGCCGGCTTCGGCGTGCGCGGTCTCGCGATCGATCAGCTCCTCGAAGCCGGTGCGCAGCCCGAACGGCGCGACCAGCAGCTGCTCGTAGCTGTCGGCCTTCGAGAAGCCGGTCAGCGCGTTGAACAGCTGCGTCGCGTCCGCGCCCAGGTCCGCCCGGCACGTGAACAGCGACAGGTCGGTGTAGATGCGCGCCGTGCGATCGTTGTAGTTGCCGGTGCCGAAGTGCATGTAGCGCCGGATGCCGTCGGGCTCGTCGCGCACGACCAGCGTCACCTTCGCGTGCGTCTTGAGGCCCGCCAGGCCGTAGACGACGTGAACGCCGACGCGCTCGAGCATCCGCGCCCAGTGGATGTTGTTCTCCTCGTCGAACCGCGCCTTGAGCTCGATCAGCGCGGCAACCTGCTTGCCGTTCTCGGCGGCGTCGACCAGCGCGCCGACCACCGGCGAGTTGCCGGAAGTGCGGTACAACGTCTGCTTGATCGCCAACACATTCGGATCGCTGGCTGCCTGCTGCACGAACTGCACGACCGGATCGAACGACTCGTAAGGATGGTGCAGCAGCAGATCGCCTTCGCGAATCGCCGCGAACATGTCGGCCTGTCCGATCAGCCGCTTGGGGAACGACGGCGTGAACGGCGGATCGTGCAGCCCGGGCTGGTCGAGGTTGACGATCGTCCAGAGGCTCTCGGTCCCCATCGTCCCGTCGACTTCGTAGCAGTCGCCAGAGTCGAGCTCGAGCGCCTCGAGCAGCTTGCGGCGGAGCTCGTCGGGCATGGCGGGCTCGACCTCGAGGCGCACCGGTTCGCCGAAGCGTCGCTTGCGCAGCTCGGACTCGACCGCGCGCAGCAAGTCGTCGGCTTCGTCTTCCTGCAGATCGAGGTCGGCGTCGCGGGTGACCCGGAACAGATACGACGCGGTGACGCGCAAGCCCGGAAACAGGGCCTCGAGATTGTGCGCGATGACGTCTTCGAGCATCACGTACCAATGCTGGCCGGGCGGCGCCGAGTCGATCGGCACGAAACGCGGCAGCGAGCCGGGCACCTTGACGCGCGCGAAGTAGTGGACCGGCCCCTCGGGCGTCGCTTCCTCGAGCTCGACGGCGAGCGAGATCGAGAGGTTCGAGATGTACGGGAACGGATGCCCCTTGTCGATCGCCAGCGGGGTGAGGACGGGGAAGACGCGCTCTTCGAAGTAGCGCCGCAGCGTTCGCGTCGTCGGTGTGTCGAGCTGGTCGAGGCGCAGGATGCGGATCCCGTGGCGCTCGAGCGACGGGAAGAGCTGGTTCTTCAGGCAGTCGGTCATCCGCGCCAGCGAACGGCGAAGATGGCGGCTGACCAGCTCGAGCTGCTCCTCGGGCGTGTGCCCGTCGTCGGAACGCTTGTGCACCTCGGCCGCAAGCTGCTGCATGAGCCCGGCGATGCGGATCATGAAGAACTCGTCGAGGTTGGTCCCGTAGATCGCGATGAACTTCAGCCGCTCGAGCAGCGGGTTGCGCTCGTCGAGCGCCTCCTCGAGGACGCGGTCGTTGAACTCCAGCCACGACGTCTCACGGTTGATGTAGAGCGAGGGGTCGTCGAGGGCGATCGGTACGGCCTCCGGCGGGCGGAGCTCCGAGGCGATCTGCGAACCGGTGAGCATGGCTAAGGGAGTGTTCGGCAGATGAACGGGGACTTCATCGCCCACCTCGGCGCGCACGTCGCGCTGGCCGGCTCCGCGCTCGCTCTGGCACTCGCGATCGGGATACCGCTGGCAGGGCTGTGCGCCGACCGGCGGCTACCGCGCGGCCTGATGCTCGCGCTGGCCGGCGGCTTTCGCGTCGTGCCGTCGCTGGCCGTTCTGACGCTTGCGCTGCCGCTGCTCGGGCTGGGTTTCCGCCCGGCGCTGCTCGCCCTGGTCGTGCTGGCGCTTCCGCCGATCGTCGTCAACACCGACGTCGGGCTGCGCTCGGTGTCGCGCGCGACGCTCGACGCGGCGCGCGGCACCGGGATGACGACCCGGCAGATCGGGCTGCGCGTGCGCTGGCCGCTGGCGCTGCCGGTGGTCGCGGTCGGCGTGCGGACGGCGACGGTCGAGGTGATCGCGTCGGCGACGCTGGCGACGTTCATCGGCGGCGGCGGTCTGGGCGATTACATCAACGCCGGGCTGCAAACCGACAACCTTCCCGAGCTCGTGCTCGGCGCCGTCTCGGTCGCGGCGCTCGCCCTTCTCGCCGACGCCGCGCTGAGCTACGCGCAGCGGCGTCTCGCCGTCTGAAACGAGGCTCATGCGAATCACCCGCGCTCGCGCGCTCGTCCTGTTCGCGTCGGCTCCGCTGGCCGCATCGTGCGGCACGCGTCCTGGCGGGCTCAAGGTGGGCTCGAAGAACTTCACCGAAGAGCTGATCCTCGGCGAGATCTACGCGCAATCGTTGGAGCACGCCGGCCTCCGCGTCACGCGCCGGCTCGATCTCGGCACGACCGACATCGCGATGGCGGCGCTGAGACGCGGCGAGATCGACCTCTATCCCGAGTACACCGGCACCGCGCTGCTCAACGTGCTGCACCTGCCGCCCGACAGCAACCCGGCGCGGTCGTACCGCACGGTGAAGAACGCCTACGTGCGCTTGGGTCTGACCTGGCTCGCGCCGGCGCCGATGAACGACACGCAAGCGCTCGCGACGACGCAAGCCGTCGCCGGACAGTACTCGCTCGGCACGCTCAGCGATCTCGCTCCCAAGGCGTCGTCGCTGCGGCTCGGCACCGTACCGGAGTTCCTGAGCCGCAGCGACGGCCTGCCGGGGTTGCGCAAGCGCTACGGCGGCTACGCGTTCAAGCAGATCAAGATCGTCGACAACGGGCTGAAGTACCAGGCGCTCGAGCACGGTGACGTCGACGTCGTCGTCGCGTTCTCGACCGAAGGTCAGCTCAAGGCCGACAACCTCGTCGTGCTCGAAGACGACAAGCACTTCTTCCCGGCGTATCAGGTCGCGCCGGTCGTCCGCACGGCCGCGCTGGACGCGAACCCGTCCGCCGCACCGGCGCTCAACAAGGTCGCACCGCTGCTCACCGACGACGTGATGCAGAACTTGAACCTCCAAGTCGACGGGCCGCAGAAACGCGAGCCGGCCGACGTCGCGCACGACTTCCTGCAGCAGAACGGCTTGGCATAGTGGCGCACGGCGGCGGCCGGGTCGAGCTGCGCGGGGTGAGCGTGCGCTACGCGAACGCGGCGCAGCCGGCGGTGCACGACGTCGACCTCACCGTCGAAGCGGGCGAGTTCGCCGTGCTGCTGGGGCCGTCGGGCTGCGGGAAGAGCACGCTCGTGCGCACGATCAACCGGCTCGTCGAACCGAGCGCTGGGACCATCCTCATCGACGGCGTCGACGTGCGCGAGCGCGACGCGAACGACCTGCGGCGCGGGATCGGCTACGTGATCCAGGCGGTCGGGCTGTTCCCACACTATACCGTCGCGGAGAACGTGGCGATCGTCCCCGGGTTGTTGGGCTGGGAACGCCCGCGCATCGACGCGCGCGTCGACGACCTGCTGCACCTCATCCGGCTCGATCCCGCCGAGTACCGCGACCGCAAGCCGCGCCAGCTCTCGGGCGGCGAGGCCCAGCGCGTCGGCGTCGCCCGCGCGCTCGCCGCGGAACCGCGCGTGCTGCTGATGGACGAGCCGTTCGCCGCCGTCGACGCGATCGTGCGCGCCTCGCTGCAGGACGAGATCGCGCGCGTGCACCGCGAGCTCGGCACCACGATCGTGTTCGTCACCCACGACGTCGACGAAGCGCTGCGGCTGGCCGATCGCGTGGTGGTGATGAATGCCGGCCACATCGTGCAGGCGGACCGGCCCGAGCAGCTGCTCGAGCATCCCGCCGACGACTTCGTCCGCAATCTCGTCGGCGTCGACGCCGCGACCCGGCGGCTGGCGCTCGAACGCCCCCTCATCGAGCGGTGAGCGCGCGGTGACATATCTCTTCGCGCACTCTTCGCGCGTCGGCGGTCTGGTCGGACAGCACGTCGTGCTGGTCGGCGTGTCGCTGGCGATCGCACTGCTCATCGCCGTGCCGCTCGGTGTGCTCGCGACGCGCAACGCGCGCGCCGGCGGCGTGATCCTGGCGGTGACCGGGACGATCTACACGATCCCGAGCCTCGCGCTGCTCGCGCTGTTGGTGGCGGCGATCGGGCTGGGGCCGGTCACCGCGATCGTCGCGCTCGTCGCGTACGCGCAGATGATCCTGGTGCGCGGCGTCGTCGCTGGGTTGGGCGGGGTCGACGCGGCGCTGGTCGACGCGGCGCGCGGCTTGGGGCTCACCGCACGGCAGACGCTGCTGCGGGTCGAGTTCCCGGCGGCGCTGCCGGTGATCCTCGGCGGCGTGCGCGTCGCGACGGTCTCGCTGATCGCGCTCGCCACCGTAGCGGCCTGGATCAATGCCGGCGGACTCGGCGTGTTGCTGTTCGAGGGCATCGGAACCGACAATCCCGACAAGATCGTCGCCGGCGCGCTGGCCGCCGCCGCGCTGGCGATTGCGGCCGATCTGCTGCTGCGCGGCGCGGAGCGCGCGGTTCGCACGTGACGCGGCTGTTCGGATACGGCACGTTTCGCCACCCGGTGTGGCGCGCCGCCATCCTGGGCGCCGAGTATCCCGCCGAGCCTGCGACGCTGCGCGGGTATTGCCGCATCGCCGCACCGTCGGGCTATCTGTCTTTGCGCGAGACGACGTTCGACGCGGCGTCGGTCGACGGCGTGCTGATCGAGCTCGACGCTATCGGGTGGCGCATCGCCGACCGTTGGGAGGAAGTGCCGAAATATCGCCGCGTCGCCGTCGTCGTCGACACGCCGCGCGGTCGCGCCGACGCGACGGCCTTCCTCGCGGCCAACGACGACGGCGCGATACCGGTCGACGACGATCGCCACGCGCTCATCGGCGACGCCGAGGTCGAAGCCGCGATCGTGGACTTCGCTCCGCTGATGCGGCGGCTGCGCGGTGCCGGCGCGCCGTCAGACGACGGTGAATAGCGAGAGGGCGTAGCGTCCGGCGGCGTCGCTATAGGTGGTGCGCTCGGCGTAGCCGCAGCGCTGCGCGAGGGCCACGATCTCGTCGCGGCTGAACTTGTAGGACGACTCGGTGTGGATCGTCTCGCCGGATGCGAAGTCGACCGTGAGGCCGGCCAGCGGGATGCGCACGCGCTGTGCGACATCCGCGACGAGATACGACATGATCGCGCCGCGCGCTTCGTCCCATCGCGTGCGGAAGCGGAACACCGCCAGGTCGAATTCGGCGCCCAGCTCGCGGTTCATGCGCCCGAGCAGGTTCTTGTTGAACGCGGCGGTGACGCCGGTCGGATCGTCGTAGGCCAGCTCGAGGATCGACGGGTCTTTCTTGAGGTCGTAGCCGATCAGCACGGCGTCGCCCGAGCGCAGCGCGCGGGCCAGCAGCGTGAGGAGCTCGCGCGCGTCATCGGGCTCGAAGTTGCCGATGTTCGAGCCCAAGAACAGCGCCAGGACGCGGTCGCGCGTGATCATGCGCTTCTCGCGCAGCAGCGGGAAGTAGTCACCGGCATATGCGACGACGCGCAGCCGCTCGTACGACCCGACCAGCGCCAGCGACGATTCGGTCAGCGCCTCGGGCGAGATGTCGATCGGATGGAACGTGAGCCGCGGTTGCTGCTCGAGAATCGCGTCGATCAGCAGGCGCGTCTTGATCGCGCTCCCGCTGCCCAGCTCGACCAGCTCGATCGGCGCGCCCAGGGCGCCGGCGATCTCGCGGCCGTAGGTCGCCAGCAGATCCCGTTCGACCCGCGTGAGGTAGTACTCGGGCAGCCGCGTGATGGCTTCGAACAGCGCCGACCCGAGGTCGTCGTAGAAATACTTCGGCGACAGGCTCTTGGGGCTGGTCCCCAGACCGGCGCGGACGTCGTCGGCGAACGTCCTGACCTGGACCGGATGCGGATCGCGATACAGGGCGAAGCGGTCGGCTAGGCCCGGCTGCGTCGTCGGAGACATCGTGGGACGCCTAACCTCCGTCCGCCCGCCCGGTTTGCATGCGGGGACGCTGGTGGGGAGAAGCGTGCGGGTGCGTCAATCGCTCACCTACCGGCAGGGTAGGGGGCCTATACCCCGGCAAGCCGCCGAATAGACTCCTCGGTCGACGGCCGGGCGCACCCCGGCGGGCGAAGAAATGGGAGGGCGCAATGATCAGCCAGCAGGTCACGCTCGACGCTCCGAAAGGACCGATGAAGGCGCACGCCGCGCGGCTCGACGAGAAACCTCGGCCGGCGGTCATCGTGCTCGAGGGCGTCTACGGATTCGACGCCGAGATCCAGCGGATCACCGATCAGGTTGCGTCGTCGGGATACATCGGTCTCGCGATCGATTATCTTCGCGGCGGCGAAGCGGCGCGCGTGTTCAACACGAAGGACGTGTGCGAGGACGTCGCGGCCGCGCGCGATTGGCTCAACGAGCAGCCGTACGTGCAGCACGGCAAGATCGCGGCGTGGGGCTTCGGATTCGGCGGGACGGCCGCGTTTTTGGCCTCGTCGCTGGCCGGCCTCGACGCGTCGATCGCGTTCTACGGTCAGAGCATCGCCCGCCCGATTCCCGGCACCGACGGAAAGCCCGCGCTCGACGAGATCGAGAAAGTGCGCGTTCCGCTCTTGCTCGTCTTCGGCGGTCACGACGAGCAGATCGGTCCGAGCGAGATCGCGACCATTCGCGACCGGCTCACGGCGCAGCACGCGCCGTTCGAGATCGAAGTCTATCCCGAAGTCGGCCACTCGTTCTTCCGCGAGGATCTCGGCACGATCGCAACGCGCCAGATCGCCGACGCGTGGGGCCGCGTCCAAGCCTTCCTGCGGCGTACCCTCGCCTAGCGGCCGACGATACGCGACCAGCGGTCGCGTATGTCGATGATGTATTCGCGCGTCTCGGCGTAGGGCGGCACACCGTGATACCGTTCGACCGCGCCGGGGCCCGCATCGTAGGCGGCCAGCGCGAGCGCGTACGGATCTTCGTCGCGGCCGCGATAGTGCGCGACGTAGGCTGTCAAAAGCTGCGCCGCTCCGCGAATCGCGTCGTGCGGATCCCACGGATCGACGCCGTACTCGGCGGCGGTCGGGACGGTGAACTGCGCGATCCCGATCGCGCCGGCCGACGACATCGCCCACGGATCGAACGCCGACTCCTGCAATAGCGTCGCGGCGAGAAACGGCGGCGGCAGATCGTTCGCGCGCGCTGCGGCGCGCACGTCGGCCGCGAGCAGCAGCGCGTCGACGGCGTCCAAGCGCGGGTTGGCGCGCATCGCCTCGCGACCGATTTTGGCCCCGAGCGGCGCCTTGCGGCCGGCGTCCATCACCAAGCGCAGGCCTCGCATGGTGGCGACCGGCGGGGGTATATGCCACGACAGCGCGGCATCCCGCAATCCCTCGATTCGCACACCGTGGCCGGGCAAGGTCAGAACGGCTGCCACGAACACGGCCGCGAGAGGGTTTCCAGGGGTCGGGACCAAGTCCGCGGTCAGCCCTCTCTAGTCACAAGGATCAGCGTGAACACGATCTCGTTGGGCTCGCCGATACTCTCGGCGGTCGGGGCGATGGTGATCGTCCTACTGGTCGGGGACTTCGCCTCGACGTTCCTCTATCATGTGCCGCAGCACGTGTGGGGAAAACTGCATCTGCGCACCCACCACGACCGGCGCCGGTCGTATTGGGATCACGCGGTGCTCTCGCGCGATCCGGCCGTCCTGCTCGACGGCCTGCTGGGCGCGCTGCCGTATATTGCGCTGGCGATCGCCTGCTCGGCCATCTCCGTCTACGGCGCGGTCGCCGGGCTGCTGGTCGGCCAGCTGCACGTCTGGTGGCGCCACACCACCGAGCTCGGCTGGCGGACCCCCGGCTGGGCGCTGCGCACGGCCCGGGTCCTGGGGATCGTCCTGCCCGAGGATCATGACGGTCATCACCGGAACCCCGAGAGCGAGTTCGGCGACATCTTCCGCTTCTACGACGCTCCGGCGCGCGCGACGATCGCGTTCTGCCGGAGCCTCGATCCGAAGCGGAGAGCCGCCGCGATTCGGCGGTCCGCTATCGCGCGCCGCCGTCAAGCGGTGGCGACGATGAAGCGCCGCAAGATGGTCAAGCAGACCAGCTGAGGTGGGATGACCAAACGCGTCCTCTTTCTGATCTCCGACACGGGCGGCGGGCACCGCGCCGGGGCGCAAGCCGTCGGGGCCGCGCTCGACGAGATCGACGGAGCGACGCGCTTCGAGTGGCGCATCGACGACATCGCCACTCACTGCACGTTTCCGCTCTCCAAGCTGGGGCCGGCGTACAGCGCGGCCCTTCGCTATGCCCCACCGATCTACGGGGCGCTCTATCATGCCACCAACGGACGGCGCCGCTACAAGACGATCGTCCGTTTCTGCGAGCCGCTCTACCGCGAACGGCTGCGCGAGGTGTTCACCCAGTATCAGCCCGACGTGATCGTCTCGGTCCATCCGCTGCTCAACCACGCCGCGCTGCGCGCGCGCGCCGACGCGGGGATGCAGCAGGTTCCGATCGTCACGGTGATCACCGACTTGGGCCGGGTGCACGAGGGCTGGCTCCTGCCTGAAGCCGACCTGACGGTCGTGCCGGCGCGCGAGGTCTATCAGCGGGCGATCGAACGAGGCGTCCCGCCCGAGCGCCTGCGGCTGCTGGGCCACCCGATCCATCCGCGCTTCGAAGACGTGCGCGGCTCCAAGGCCGAGCACCGCAAGAAGCTCGGACTGCCCGAGCACGCGACGATCGCCTTGCTGATGGCGGGCGGCGAAGGCGGCGGGAAACTGCTGCCCACCACGCTGGGCTTGGCCCGCGCCGGGCTCGACTTCCACCTCGTCGTCGTCACCGGGCGCAACGCCGCGCTGCGCCAGAAGCTCGAGGAGCTGGCGCCGTCGCTGCCGACGCCGATGACGGTGCTGGGGTTCCGCAACGACGTCCCCGAGCTGATGCGCGCCGCCGATCTGCTGGTCACTAAAGCGGGGCCCGGCACGATCGCCGAGGCATCGGTCGCCGAAGTGCCGGTCGTCGTGTACGACTACGTGCCGGGCCAGGAGCGCGGCAACCTCGACTACGTGCGCACCAACGGCATCGGCGTGGTCGCGCTGAGCACCGCTGAAGTGATCTCGTCGGTCACTCGCATCGTGCACAATCAGGACCGCTTGGCGAAGATGCGCTCGCAGCAGACGGCGATCGCGCCGCGCGGCAGCTCGCGCCGCATCGCCGAGCTGATCGCGCAGATCGCCGCCCAAGGCCGCCGGCCGATCATCCCCGCCGCCGTCTGATGACGGTCACGGTCCCGCGCGAGATCGTCGACGAGGTCGTCGCGACGCGGCGCGATCTCCACGTTCATCCGGAGCTCGGGTTCGAGGAGCACCGTACGTCGGCGCTCGTCGCCGAGCGGCTTGGTGAGCTGGGCTTCGAGGTGCACACCGGGATCGGACAGACCGGCGTCGTCGGCGTGCTGCGCGGAACTCGGCCGCGCGGCGCGCGGCCGAGTAAAACGATCATGCTGCGCGCCGACATGGACGCGCTTCCGATCGACGAGGAGAACGACGTCCCGTATCGTTCTGCGACGCCGGTGCACATGCACGCGTGCGGCCACGACGGCCACGTCGCGATGCTGCTGGGCGCCGCCCGCGTGGTCGCGAGTCGGCGCGACGAAGTCGCGGGAACGGTTTGCTTTCTGTTCCAACCGGCCGAGGAAGGGAAGGGCGGCGCGAAGGCGATGGTCGCCGACGGCGTCCTCGAACGCTTCGGGATCGAGCGCGCCTACGGGCTGCACCTCGCTTCGTCGCATCCGGTGGGTCAGGTCGGTTTGCGCGCCGGGCCGTTCTACGCGTCGAGCGACTCGATCGAGATCACGATCGAAGGCAAGGGCGGTCACGGCGCGGCGCCGCACCTGTCGATCGATCCGGTCTATGTCGCGTCGCAGTTCGTCGTCGCCGTGCAGCAGGTCGTGTCGCGGCAGGTCGATCCGATCGAGCCGGCGGTCGTCACGATCGGCGCGATCAACGGCGGCACGACGCACAACGTGATCCCCAGCCGCGTGCGGCTGCTCGGCACGGTGCGCGCCTTCGACGCCGACGTGCGCGCGCGGATGTCCGAACGCATCGAGCGCGTGCTGCGCGGCGTGTGCGAGAGCTCGGGCGCTACCTACGACTTCACGTATTTGTGGCGCTATCCGGTGACCTCGAACGACGCCGAGCAAACGCGCTATACGCGCGCGTTGGCCGAACGCGTCGTCGGCACCGAACGCGTGGCCGAGGTGCCCAAGCTGATGGGCGCCGAGGACTTCTCGTTCTTCGCCGAACGCGTGCCGGCATGTTTCTTCACCGTCGGCAGCAACGGCGGCCCCAACAGCGCGTTCCCGCACCACCACGCGCGCTTCGACATCGACGAGACCGCGCTCGAAACCGGCGTGCGCATGATGATCGCGCTCGCGCTGGACGCTCCGACGAACGCCCCTTAAGTCCGTTCATCGCCGGTAGCGAGTTCGCGCGGAAAAACCGCGGGTCGGCCGGACCGTCCGGGTCCGTCAGACGCCGCGGGTTTCCCCCGCACCCTTACTTAGTTGAGCGAGGCGCGTGCGCGCTCGTGCAATTCTTCCGGTTGGCGGCGTGGGTAGCGCGCTCCCAGGATCTCTCGCAGCGTCGTAGCGCACCCGCACGTCCGAGAAGGCGTGCCGCGTCCGAGCAGGAGGGCTCGGCAGCCTTCGAGGTGATGGAGAGAAGCCCGATGACCGCAGTCGTCGCAGATCGGCGGCAGCAGCGCCGGGATGTCGCGCTCGCTCACGACGCCAGCGTCTCACCGCGCGATTACCGCGCGCTTACGGCCGCTTACGAACGCTTCGTCAGGCGACGGCGGCGGGAGTCTGCGCGATCAGGCCGCCGCGCATCGCCGCGGTCGCGGCGCCGACCGCGCCGGCGTCGTTGCCCAGCGTCGCGCGCACGATCCGGGTCGTGCCCCGCGGGACCATCGTGGTGCGCAGGTCGACCAGCGGCTTGATGCGCTCGATCATGAAGTCGCCGGCGCTCGAGACCCCGCCGCCCAGCGCGATCACCTCCGGGTTCACGAACGCGATCACGTTGGCCAACCCCAGCGCGAGGTCGTCGCAGTAGGCGCTCCAGGTCGCCAGCGCGTGGGCGTCGCCGGCTTGGGCGGCCTTGCGGATCGCCTTGGAGCCGAGCCGGTCGCGCGGCATGTCGAGCAGCCCGCTGCGCGGGAACGACGGCGCGAGCCGCATCGCGTGCCGGATCAGCCCAGTGCCTGACGCCTGCGCCTCGAAACAGCCGACCTTGCCGCAGCCGCAGATGAACCCGCCGTCGGGACGGATCTGATGGTGGCCGAACTCGCCGGCGCCCATTTGGCTTCCCAGCGCCAGGACGCCGCCGGTGACGATCCCGCCGCCTATCCCTGTCCCCAGCGTGAGCAGCACGAAGTCTTGGGTACCCTGTCCCACCCCGTGCACGTACTCGCCCAGCGTCGCGCAGCGCGCGTCGTTGGCGACGAACACGCGGTACTTCGGGAACGCGTCGCGCACGCGCTGACCCAGCGGGACGTTCTCCCAGCCCAAGTTGGGCGAGTAGCGGATCGTCCCCGTCGTCGGGTCGATGTTGCCCGGCGACCCGATTCCGATTGCGACGACCTCGTGCTTGGTGCCGTCGATTGCCGCCTC
>Ga0302325_10001689_pt1 | contig 55575 bp, 47 predicted proteins | sample Palsa_T0_2_FD_201948 | JGI IMG/M metagenome (GOLD analysis project Ga0302325, IMG submission 201948) | Peat permafrost microbial communities from Stordalen Mire near Abisko, Sweden - Palsa_T0_2 | ecosystem: Environmental > Terrestrial > Soil > Palsa > Peat permafrost | place: Sweden: Abisko... | reverse complement strand
GGAGTCGCGGACGCGGCCGAGCCGGGAAGCTCTGGCCAAGTGCATGGCCGAGCTGCAGTAGAACTCGGCAGCCGAGAGCGAGAATTGGGCCGGTCCGACTTCGGGCCGGCTCCAATCGTCGATGGCGGATCTTTCTAGCCTCCGGTCGCTCGGACGGCCGAGGGCGGCGACCCGATGCGACCTTGGACGGGGCAGAGGCCCCGTCTCCACCACGAGTTTATCCTCCCATGGTCAGCACCACCCGAAATCTGGCTCGGCCGCTGATCATCTGGTCATAGGCTTCGGCAGCTTTTTCGAGCGGATACTTCTCGATCATCGGACGAACTCCCGTAAGTGCGCTGAACTGCATGGTGTCTTCGGAATCGGTAGCGATTCCGGAGGCCCAGCCTTCAATGTTGCTGCGGCCCACGATCAATTGAATGGGCGTGATCGCGAGCGGGTCAGCCCCGGCGCCTACGATCAAGAGCTTGCCGTTGCGCGCAAGGCCGTTCGCCAGTCCGGCAACGGATTTGGAGTCGGGGGCGGTGGCCAGAATGACATGGGCGCCCCCGAAGTTCTGCAGTTCCCGAGCGGGATCGCCGTTCGCGGTATCGACATAGTGAGCGGCTCCGAGTTTTCGCGCGAGAGCCTCTTTGTCTTTGCCCCGCCCGATGGCGAAAGTGCGGAAGCCCATTTGGCGCGCGTACTGAACTCCGAGATGGCCGAGTCCTCCGATGCCTTGGATGGCGACCAGATCGCCTGCGCGCGCCCCTGAGTTCCGCAACGCGTTGTAAACCGTGATGCCGGCGCAGAGCAGCGGTGCAGCGTCAGCGGCTGATAAGTCGTCAGGGATGGCGGCTAGGGCTTCGGCGGGCGTGATCATGTATTCCTGATAACCGCCGTCGTGAGTGATGCCAGTGATTTTCTCGTTCTGGCAGTCAACGAACTCGCCGCGGCGGCAGGGATTGCAGGTGAAATCATGACCTCCGTGCCATCCGACTCCGACCCGCTGGCCGGGCTTCCAGTTGCTTACGTCGGCGCCGATGGCGTCGATGCGACCGGCGATCTCATGTCCGGGAACGCGCGGGTACTCGATGCCCGGCCAATGACCCTGTTTTACGAGCGCATCGCTGTGGCAGATCCCGCAGGCTTCGACTTGAACGCGGACCTGGTTTCGTCCCGGATCGGGAATATTTCTTTCGACAAGTTCGAAATTACCGCCGGGCTTGCTGATCTGGACGGCTTTCATTTTTGGCATGCTTCCTCCCTCGTGAAGTTCAGGTTGGTGGGAATATCGATGGAATTCGACAATGCAAAAGCATAGATGTGCGAGGAGATGGCGAGGACTCAAGGCTCGGTGGAGGGATGGGCGGGGACGCCCGCTCTCTTTTATCCGGCTTTGTTTTTCTTCAGCTCTCCCTCGAAGGAATGCTCGGGACTGCGCCCGGGCTCGGGGAAATCGCTATCGGCGCCGTCCTGCATGGGATCGGGGTTGCGATGGCCGAGTTGGTCCTTCATGGAGTTGTTGCCGGACTGGCCGCGTTCGTCGGGTTCTTGGGAACCTTTCCCGCGGTCGGCATCATTTTTGAGATGGTCGCTGACACTTTTCGCCATGGCAGGCCTTTCAATGGGTGCGTTGATCAACGAATGATTCCAGACTTAGGTTACGCCCTATGCAGACAAGGGGCAATCTCTCGGTCATGGAATTGCACCTGCAAGTTGTTGTAATAGTTACGATAGGTAAATTTAATAGTCCATTCATGCGGTCCTGAATCTAAAATAGGACATGACTAGCAAATATCGTAAACATTATCTGTTTGCCAGTGACTTCGATCAGACGCTGACTTTTAACGATACGGGCTATGTCCTGAGCGAGTTACTGGGTATTTCGATCGAGGAATTCGAGCGCAAGGCCAAAGGCATGGCCAAGCTGAACCTGGTTCAGCAGGGTGCCGAGCTTTCCTATCTTCTTTTGCACGATCCCGAGTTCCATTCGCGCGTCCGTCGCGACGACCTGATCCAGGTGGGCAAGCGCATTCGCCTCAAGGAAAATATCAAGCAGGTTTACGAGATACTGGACCGGCGGATCGACGGATTTCACTTCGATTTTTACGTGCTTTCGGCGGCGCCGGTCGAGGTGATCCAGTCGGCGCTCGAGGGGATTGTGCCGCAGGACCACATCTTCGGCACCGAGTTCAAGTACACGGCGTCGGGTGAGATCGAAAGCCTGGTGCGGGCTACGGCCGGTTACGGAAAAGTCACGCGGCTCGACCAGCTCGAAGAACAGCTCGGCATTCCGGCTGATCACGTTGTCTATGTGGGCGACGGCAGTTCCGACATTCACGTCATGCTGCAGGTGAACCGCCGCGACGGATTCACGATTGCCGTGTCGGAATCGAAGCTGGTGGCGCAGATTGCGAAGCGGACCGTGCTGAGCGACAACGCGCTGGCAACCCTGGTACCGATTCTCGAGGAGATTGCGGGTTGGCAGAGGACGCAAATCCGGCAGTTGTTCGATTCGTATGGCTTTCTGATTCAGGGATGGGATCGGGTGCAGACCGATTGGGTCACGCTGCGTCGAAGCGGCGTCGTAGTCGAGAAGGCTACGGCAGCTGACGTGGTTTAAAGGCGCAATCGCGCGCGGTTTCGTACAACTAATTCTCATGTGCAGGGTTCATATTGGCCTAGGGGTTCTCTCTCACGGGTTGGGGCAGAGTCCTGTCTGACCTTGATTTTTCACGACTGAGGCGCTCTTATGAAGTTGAAGTTGTCCCGGAAGTTGTTCGCCGCTGTTTTTGTGGTCCTGATGGCCATTTCCGCAACCAGATTGGCTAAGGCCGAAGCGCAGCAGGATTGGGTTCCCCGGGGGATTGAGGCGGTGCGAAAAAGTGCCTCCTCGAAAACCGATTTCACGCTGGACCACTCCATGCTGGTCATGGCGTCCAAACTCGATCACGACAATGAGGACCTCCGCCGCGTGATCGCGGGCGTAAATGGGGTCACGGTGCACAGCTACCGCTTTCCGGGAGCGTGGACCTATGACGCGCAGGCCCTGAGTTCGGTGAAAGATGAATACCACACGGCAGGCTGGAAACAGGTGGTAGACAGCCATCAAAAGGACGGAGGTTCAGGTCTGACCGAGGTCTGGATGCGGCTGGATAACAACGCGATCAGCAGTGTCGCGGTTCTTCTGGAGAAACCGAGTGAGGTCGACTTTATCGTGATCTCAGGGTCCATCAGTCCGCTCGATCTCCTGCGTCTCGGCGGACACTTCGGTATCCCGAAGATTGAGGGCGGCGTGACCGTGCCGAACCCTACGCCGCGGCCGTAAATGGTGGCGCAGATCTCCCTTCGGTACTGTGAGCGCGGGAATCAAGCTGCCAAACCCAAAGCCGGAAGCAAATCGAGGGGCAGACTGACGGGAGTCCCCTCAACCAGAGCGTTCGTTAGCGGCTTTTCGGCGGCGCGGGGCCAAGTTTTCTCAACCTGTCGCGTGCCTGGATGGCCTCGTTGGTTCGTGGATAGCGCTGGATTACGTGCTTTAATTCCTGCACGCCTTCGTCTTCTTTTCCCAGTTCGAGAAGTGCGAATCCCTTCTTGAGCTCGGCCCCGGCAGCCTTGTTCCCACTCGGGAAATTCTGAATCACCAGATCATAGTTGGCGACCGCTTTCTGGTAATCGCCAGCTTTGAACTGGATTTCGGCGAGATAGAAATATCCGTTCCCGGCCAGATCGGTGTTGGGATAGAACTTGATGTAGTCGTTGAATTCCTGCGTGGCCAGGTCGTTGTTTCCGCCGGTGTAGTCGCGCAGGGCGTTGTTATAGAGCACGTCCGGGGCGGGTGCCTGGGCGATCGCTTGGGCCTGCTGCTGCGCTTGGGCCTGCTGCGCGGCCAGAGACTGCTGCGCTGCTTGCATATCCTCGAATTGCTTGCTCAGCTTGGCGAGGCGGACCTTGAGTTCGTCCATGGTGTCGTTGAGCGCCTGAATCTGTCCGGAGATCTGGTCGACTTGGCTGGCGCGGTCTTGCTGCTGTTTGTTGACCGAAGCCTGCAGTCCCCCGATCGCGGTGCTCACTTTGTTGGCCGCGTCGGTGTTCTGCTCGAGCAGATTCTTCATCACCCCCATGCGCTCGTCAAACGATCGCGTCATCGCGGTCATCTGCTGCTGCAGTTGGGTGACCTGGGTTTGCAGCTCGATCATTTCCTTGCTGGCGCCATGGGCGGGAACGATCGAGAGGGCAAGAAACAACGGCAACAGCGCGAGAGCCAGCGGAACGCGATTGGATTTCATAGTCAACCTATTGGATGTCAAAAACCGCTTGGATGTCAAAAACCGCCGAGAGTCCAGCGGGATGGAACCTGAAAAATTAAGGGCGGCTACCAGCCGCCCTTATTCTGCTTATTGTCCGTACACGAAGTGCCCGCGCCGGTTTTGCTGCCAGCAACTTTCGTTTGACTCGCTGCAGAACGGCTTCTCCTTGCCGTAGCTGAAGGTCTTGATGCGATCGCTCGCCACACCGGCCTGGATGAGCGCATTCTTCACCGCGTCGGCGCGACTGGTGCCGAGTGCCAGGTTGTATTCGGTCGATCCGCGCTCGTCGCAGTGTCCCTCGATCGTAATGCGAATGTTCGGATGCTGTTGTAGGAATTGCGCGTCGGCCTGCAACGAGCCTTGCTCGGACGCGCGTACATCGTACTTGTCGTAGTCGAAGAAAATGTCCTTCACGTTGCGCGCGAACAGTTCTTCTTCGGTGGCATTCGAAACCGGCTCGGGTGGCGGCGCGGGCGCGGAGTTGACGGTCACACGAGCCGTGGCTTCCTGGGTTCCGCCGGCGCCTTTTGCGACCAGATGGTAGGTGGTCGAGTCAGCCGGAGTGACCTGACGCGAGCCGCTCAAGTCCACCGGGCCGATGCCGTCAATGCTCACATCGGTCGCATTGGTGGTCTGCCAGGAGAGCGTCGTCGATTGGCCGGCGCCGATCGTGTTCGGGCTGGCCGACAGCGAGGCGGTCGGAGCAGCCAGTGCGGGTGGCGGCGGGGGTGGAGGCGGAGCGACTTTTTTCGCGCATGCCGCCAGGAACACGATCGTGCCCAGTGCGAATGCCAGGGTGAGCCCTCTCGTCAACGCGATTGACATTGTCGTGGTTGTTACACGTTTCACGGATTTCCTCGTTTCTGTGCGCCCGCATTGTGGCTTGCCATTGGCAGATTCACGGCAGGGCGCACTCTGGGCCAGCCGCAAAACCGTGCTTTCTTAACTGTCCTGATCTAACTTAATCTCCGGCCTCAGCGCCCGAAGGCGCTTTCATGGCTTCGCTCCTTGCGGCACTGAAGGCGTGCCTTTGCCGTTTTTGCCTAAAACCTGGTTCATGGGTTGTTTTGGACGGGGCAAGCTCGGTCTCCACCCGGCCAGCCAATCTACTTCCAACTCCAATTGGGCTGCGTATTGCCACCTTTGAATGTCAACTGCTTCACATTGGTGCCGTCGGCCAGCATGGTCCATATCTGGTCGCTGCCCGAGCGGTGGGATTGAAAGACAATGTGCCGCCCGTCCGGAGACCAGCAGGGAAAGTCGTTGCGACCCGCGTCGTGCGTGAGTTGAACCCATTGCTTGCTAGCGATGTCCATCAGGTAAATATCGTTCGAACCCGGCTCTCCGGGACCATATTTGCGCATCCAGGAGAGGGTCAGAAACTGTCCGTTTGGCGACCAGTTGGGCGAAACCGCATAGCCTTGATCGGTGACGCGCTGGAGGTTGGTGCCGTCTGACTCCATGATATAGATCTGCGGCAGGCCGGTACGTCCGCTGACGAAGGCGATCTGGCTGCCGGTCTTACGATTCCATGCGGGAGAAACGTCCGGCCCCTGATCGTTGGTCAGACGGAGCGACTTTCCTCCGGACGAATCCACGACAAAAATGTTGGGATAGCCGTTGCGCGAGGACGAGAACGCGATCTTGCCGTCGGGCGACCAGGAAGGCGAAAGATTCATGCCTCCGAAACGCGGGAAGCTGACCACACGATTGAGATCGAATGAATACATCATGATCTCCCAGCCTCCCCTGTTGATCGAGCTGAACGCCAGCCGTGAACCGTCGGGCGAGATGCGTGGCGAGAGGGAAATGCTTCCCAGGCGCGTGATCTGCTGCTGGTTGGCGCCATCGTAGTCCATCATCCAAACTTCTTTGTGACCGCTGCGTTCGCTGACGAAATAGATCTTGGTTTCGGCGATGCCGGGCACGCCGCCGCCCAAGCGAAATATGATTTCGTCGGCAAACCGGTGTGCGATCACGCGCACTGCGTCGGTCGTAGCATTGTCGGTGTACTGCTTGCCGAGGACTTGGGGCGACGCCTGATTCTTGACGTCATAGAGCCATCCCTGCACGGTGACTTTGCCGGCGGTCGCTCCGAGGTTGCCGAACGCGAGCATCGAGGTATTCGGCGGCGGGGAATTCCAGGCCGAGAAGTTTACTTCGGTCGGCTGCCCCGGCTCTTGCAGCGGGTAGAAACTCTTCGAAACAAGATCGAAGATTCCAGCGTTGTCGAGGTCGTCCCAGAGCACGTCGTTGAAGGTCTTGAGTAGTTCGGCGTTTTTCGCGTCGGTGGTCGAAGGCTTGAAGTCGGCCGCGGCCAGGCGCACTCGCTCGACCCCGAGCCCGGTGCCGGTGCGAATCCAGTCTTGCGCGAAACTGGCAGCTGCCAGCAGAAGCGGCAAGGCAACTAGGATCGAAACGTGATGACGGATGGGGCGAACCGATTTACTCAATTTTGGACTCCCTGCGTGCTCGCCGGTCGTTGGTCGTCGGCAAACCCCGCGAGCGACTCACGACTAGCGACCAACGACTCCCTCTACCTCTTGTAATCGAACCAGAACTCTACCGACACTTTGCTCCCCGAATAATCGGTTGGCAAGGGGCCAAAGGTATCAATGCGCTGGAGCGCGCGGACCGCCGACTGGTCGAGCGACGGTACGCCGCTGGATTGCTCGACCTCGACATTCGACGGATGGCCGTCGCGCGCGATGTCGAACGTCAGATAAACCCGCTTCGCCTCCGCGATCCGCGGGTCGACTTCATATTTCAGCCAGTTTTCCGTAACCTTGCGCTGCACCGCTTGGACGTACCACCCAAATTGGGTGCCAAAATCGCCGCCGTTTCCGGTAAATCCAAATCCGCCCTTGGCGCCGCCCGCGGTCATGCTGTACGGCCCGCTGACCGGCCCACCCTCGCCATACGGAATCTGATTCGATGGGGGGGCCTCTGGTTGCGCCTTCCGATCGGTTGCCGTTTTGACCGGCGGCGGTTTGATCTTTGTTTTCGTGTTCTTGTCGGGAATCGGAATCGCTTCCGGCTCCTTCTCCTCAACTGTAGGCTCCGACTTTGAAAGTCCCTTGGATTCGGTTGCCAGCACGTTCGTTGTCTGCTCCGGGTTGGCGGGCAAGGGAACCGTGCTCACCAGGGTTGCTCCCATCGCGTCCCCGGTGCCAACGCTGCCCCAACCGGTGCCTCGAATGCCGTTGACAAACACGGCGTAAAGCACCACGAACGCCGCGAAGGCCAGGTGCAGTCCGAGCGACCAGGCCAGAGGTCGGTGCAACTGCGCGTGTTCGGAATAAATGTCGGTGTCGTCCATGTGGTTCTCAGTGCTGGCCGCCATGGCTGTCCATCGGCTGCGTAACGATGCTCACGTTGCTGATACCCGCCTGCTTGATGGCGTCCATTACGGTAGCGAAGGCGCCGAACGGAACATCCTCGTCGGAGCGCAAAAAGATCGACTGGTGTTGCGGGTCGCGAATCCTTTTCTTGAGTTGCGCTCCGATCTGGTTGATGTTGATGGGATCGTTGCCGAGAAAGACTCTTTGCGATTTGTCGATGCTGATCACCAGGCGCTCTTCGGTGATCTCTTTCACGGTGCGGGTGTGAGGTACGTTGACCTCGATCCCGGACTGGAGCACGGGCGCGGTGACCATGAAAATAATCAGCAATACCAGGACGACATCCACCAACGGTGTGATGTTGATGTCGGCGAGCGCGGTCTGGGTGCGTCCGTTCGAGGAGGTGAAGGCCATCAGCGCCGTACCTCGGGAACTGGCGGAGCCTGCTGGAGCTCGAACGCCTGGCGCTCGATCAAGTTGAGCATCTCGAGCGCGAAGTCGTCGTTGCGCGACGCCATTTCGCGAATGGAGCCAATGATGAGGTTGTAGGCGATCACCGCCGGAATCGCCGCCGCCAGGCCGGCGGCGGTGGTGACTAACGCTTCGGAAATTCCGGGAGCAACCGCGCGCAAGGTCGCCGCACCAGCCGTGCCCAGTCCGTGGAAGGCGTCGATGATTCCCCAAACGGTCCCGAACAGGCCAATAAAGGGCGTAACCACGCCCGTGATCGCAAGCCACGGGAGATTGCGTTCGAGGCGCGTGATTCCCTCCGAAGATGCGATCTGCATGGCGCGCTGAATGGCGGCCAGATTGTGGATGCCGCCTGTCGTCCCCATCTGGCGTTTGAACTCGGCAACCGCCCCTTCAAAAACTCCCACCAGCGGGCTGGGACGGAACTGTTCGGCGAGCGAGGCGATGTCCTGCAGGCGCTGCGCCTTGCGAAAGGAGCGGACGAAGCGTCCGCTCTGAGTGCGTGCGCGGCTGATCAGCCGCCACTTGGACAGAATCACGGCCCAGGAAAGCACGCTGAACGCGATGAGCAGGAGCAGTACGGTTTTGGCAACCGGACCGGTTTGAAGGACGAGATCGACGATTTCGCCGCCGACGAACCACAAAAGGACGGAAGAAAGATGCATCGGTTTCGGGAAAACCCCTGTTTCAGATTATAGATCAGCGGAGTGGGGCGCTTTCGGAGGGTGCCCGATCGATCAATGCAATGGTTGGTTGATCCTGGTTTCGCAGACGGTTTCCCGTGTTCGCAGGTTGGCTCTGTGCTATGCTGCGCGTAAATTGAACGGCTGCGGACAGCAGAGTCCGCGCCCCAGTTAGAATCGCGGGACGATTGTGCTGGCCGAACTTCGACTTGAAAATTACGCGGTGATTGACAATGTCGAGATCGAGTTCGCCTCGGGCCTGAATCTTCTGACCGGCGAGACCGGGGCGGGGAAGTCGATCCTGATTGACGCGCTCGGTTTGCTGTTGGGGGACAAAGCATCGGCGGATGTGATCCGCGCGGGTGCGGAGCGGGCTGTGGTGGCGGCGGTTTTTGAGAGCGACGGAGCGGCTGCGCGTTCGATCGAAGGGATCCTCGAGACCAACGGCCTGGACGCCGAGAATGGCTCGCTCATTCTGCGGCGCGAGATTGCTCCCGGAGGCAAAGGGCGGGTCTTCGTCAATAATCAGCCGGCGACGGTGGCTGTGCTGAAGCAGATTGCACCCTACCTGGCGGTAATTCACGCCCAGAACGAATCCATCGTAAACTTTGACGCCGCCGCGCGGCAGGAGCTGCTCGATCGGTACGCGGGAGTCGAGTTGAAAGACGTTTCCGCCGCATTCGCGCACTGGAAGCAGATTCGCGGACGCATCGCCCAACTCGAGCAAGACGAGCGGGATCGCATGCGGCTTCTCGACCTGTGGAATTTCCAATGCCGCGAAATCGAGCAGGCACGGCTTCGAACCAGCGAGGACGAGCAACTGGAAGCCGAAAAACGCGTCTTGGCCAACGCCGAGAAAATCTACAGCGCGGCCATCAATGCCTTCGACCTGTTGTATGAGGGCAACGCCTCGACCTCGTCGAGCCTGCGTGCCGCGCAGAAGCACATCGAGGAACTGGCTCGTTTTGAGCCGATGTTTCAGGAGGCGCTCGCGGCGCTCGAGTCGGCGCGCATCAGCGTTGAAGATGTGGGAGCGACGCTGCGCGATTATGCCGGAGGGATCCAGGCTTCGCCCGAGCGCCTGGCCGAGATCGAAGAGCGCCTGGCGCTGCTCGGTCGGCTGAAACGCAAGTACGGACCTACGCTCGAACAGACGATTGCCTTCGGTGAGCAGACGCGGGGCAAGCTCTCGGAGATGGAGAATAAAGATCAAGTGCTGCTTGAACTGCGCGCCATGCTGGCTGTCGCCGCCGAGCAGTATCGCAAAGCCGCTCACCTGGTCTCACGCAAACGCTTGGACGCGGGACGGAAATTAGAAAAGCTGGTGGAGTCCGAGATCAACGACCTGGCCATGCGCGCCAGCTTTCGCATCGCGGTCGAAGAGGACGAAGCTGAAGAACATTGGACTTCTACAGGCCTCAATCAGGTCGTCTATCAGATCACGACCAACACTGGCGAGACGATGCGTCCGCTCGAGCAGATCGCCTCGGGCGGCGAACTTTCGCGGGTTATGCTGGCCTTGAAGGCGAGCGTTGAGGCGGGGACCAACCCGGCGGCGAAAAAGAAGTCGACGGGGGCGCAGCGCACATTAGTGTTTGACGAGATTGATACGGGCATCGGAGGCCGCGCCGCCGAGGCGGTGGGGAAGAAATTAAAGGCTCTCTCCAAAGCGAATCAAGTGCTCTGCGTTACCCACCTGCCGCAGATCGCAACTTTTGCCGATCACCACTATCTGATCGAAAAGCGCGAAGCTGCGGGCCGTGCCAGGACCACCGTGCGGCCGATTAGCGGCGAGGAGCGGACTGAGGAAGTGGCTCGCATGTTGTCGGGGGCCAAGCTGACCGAGACTTCGCGCAAGCATGCGGAGCAGATGATTCGGGCGAATGGGTGAAGCCCGACACATTCAGTAGCCCCGAGTCGGGATCGCTTGCGGGCTCGTTTGGTCGGACGTTGCTCAGGATTTGCTCTGCGGGACTTGAATCGGTTTCCCCCTTTTCCGGGCGCAAAAGCCCTGGGGCTATTTTCCTATGCCCCTTCGGGGGCTTGCGTTCGACGCTGACGACTGAGTTGTGCGGGCTTCCCGTTCACCCGCCAGATTTCCCAGCCCGCTGCTAATCCTCACATCCTCAAAGGCTTACATTGACCGGAGGGTGCATCTTTCGATACCCTTAGAGCATCTTTTTATAGTAAAAAGTGTACCCTAATGGGGGGATGCGATTTGTCTGAGACCAAGAGCTTACTGCTGTTGAAGCCGCGTGGATTCTGCGCCGGAGTGGTGCGGGCGATCGACATCGTCCGGATTGCGCTCGAAGCTTTTGGGCGGCCGATTTATGTGCGCAAGGAAATCGTCCACAACCGCTTCGTGGTGGAGGAATTGCAGCAGAAGGGCGCAATTTTTGTCGATAGCGTCGAAGAAGTGCCGGAGGGCGAGCGCGTCATCTACAGCGCGCACGGCGTTTCTCCCGAAGTCCGCGAAGCGAGCAAACTTCGGAAGCTGCGGGTCATTGATGCCACGTGTCCGTTGGTCACCAAGGTGCATGTGGAGGCGGTGAAGTTTGCCAAGGAAGGCTATTCGCTGATCCTGATCGGCCATCGCGATCACGACGAAGTGATTGGCACGCTCGGCGAGGCGCCTGCGGTGACTCAGGTGGTCGGGTCGCCTGCGGAAGTAGCTTCGGTGACCTTGCCCGATCCCAACCGCGTGGCCTACCTGACCCAGACGACGCTCAGCCTGGACGAGACCCGCGACATCATTGCCGCGCTGCGCAAACGGTTTCCGAATATTAAGGGGCCGGCGGCTCAAGACATTTGCTACGCCACGGAAAACCGGCAGGTTGCCGTGAAACACGTGGCCTCGGACGCCGATTTGCTGCTGGTGGTTGGTTCTGACAATAGTTCGAACTCCAAGCGCCTGGTGGAAGTGGCCCGCAGTTTGGGCACCGAGGCGCATCTAATTGATGATTGTCGCGACATTCGGCCGCAGTGGCTGAATAGCGTGAAAACGGTGGCCCTGACCGCGGGAGCATCGGCTCCTGAGCATTTGGTGCAGGAAGTGGTGGAGTACTTGGCGGGACAGGGCTTTGGCGACGTGCAGGAGTTGGAAATCATGCCGGAGAATGTGCGCTTCGGGTTGCCGCCGGAGATCGTGGCCACGATTGCCGCAGCGCCGGCCGCTGCTGCCTTGGAGTCTTAATGGACGATTCCTCCCCTTACAGTTCGGCCTCCGCGCCGCAGATGCGATTCGGAAAAATCGATGACCTGGGGAGCCGGGTCGCGGCAGCCGTTGATGCGGCTCGCAAGTATCTTTTCTCCCAGCAGCACGAAGAGGGTTACTGGTGTGGAGAACTGGAAGCCGACACCAGCCTTGAATCCGATTACATCCTGCTCCATACCCTGCTTGGTACCGGCAGTCAGTCGCGCTTTGACAAGGCGGCGCGCTACATCCTGAATCACCAGAACGAAGACGGTGGCTGGAGCATCTACGCCGGCGGCCCGTCCAACATCAGCGCTTCGGTGAAGGCTTACCTCGGGCTGAAGCTGGCTGGACTCACGGCCGATCACGCCGCGCTGGTGCGTGCCCGCAGGAAAATTCTTGCCATGGGCGGCGTGACCGAAGTCAACACATTTACCAAGATCTATCTCTGCTTTTTTGGGCAATACGATTACGATGCGGTGCCCGCGATTCCGCCGGAGATCGTGCTTTTCCCCAACTGGTTCTGGTTCAATATCTACGAAATCTCTTCGTGGTCGCGCGCCATCCTGGTGCCCCTTTCGATCTGCTACGCCAAGAAACCATTCAAGAAAATCCCGGATGAGATGGGGGTCGAAGAGCTCTTTGTCGGCGGGCGCGACAAGTCGCGCATGCATCTGCATTGGGCCCGGAAGCGGATTTCGTGGCGCAACTTTTTTTTGCTGCTGGATCGCTTGACTCATTGGTTCGAGCGTGTCCACATCCGTCCGCTGCGTTCGCTGGCTCTCAAAAAGGCGGAGAAGTGGATGCTCGAGCGCTTCGAGATGAGCGACGGACTGGGAGCGATCTATCCCTCGATGATGAACTCGATCATCGCGCTCCGATGCCTGGGGTATTCGGTGGACGATCCGCAGTTCATCCGCGCGATGGACGAATTCGAGAAGTTGGGGATTGAGGAGGGCGACACGTTCCGCATGCAGCCCTGCAAGTCTCCGGTGTGGGATACGGCCTACGCGCTGTTTGCCCTGGGCGAGGCTGGGGTTCCGGCGAGCGATCCGCGGCTGGTCAAGTGTGCCGACTGGATTTTGCAGAAGCAGGTGCGCAAGCCCGGAGACTGGAAGATTAAGAATCCGAAAGGCGAGCCGGGCGGCTGGTACTTTGAGTTCAACAATGAGTTTTATCCCGACGTCGACGACACTGCCATGGTGTGTCTGGGGCTGAGCCGGGTCGAGCATCCGAACGGGCGTTACCAGCGCGAGAGCGTGCAGCGGGCCATTGATTGGGTCCTGTCGATGCAGTGCAAGAACGGAGGCTGGGCTTCGTTCGACAAAGACAACGACCGTATGGTGTTCCAATACGTGCCCTTTGCCGACCACAATGCCATGCTCGATCCTGCCACCGTTGACATCACCGGGCGGATTCTCGAGTGTCTTGCGACTTACGGATACGACCAAAACCATCGTGCGGTGCAGCGGGCGCTCAAGTTCATTCGCAAAGAGCAGGAATCCGATGGGAGTTGGTTCGGACGATGGGGCGTGAACTATATCTACGGCACGATGCAGGTTTTGCGCGGGCTGGAAGCGATGGCCGTCGACCGGAACGACCCCATGATCCAGCAGGCGGCGGAGTGGCTGCGGTCGGTGCAGAACGCTGATGGCGGCTGGGGCGAGACGGTGGGGTCCTATGACGATCCGAACCTTCGCGGGCAAGGCGAGAGTACGGCCTCGCAGACCGCCTGGGCGATCATGGGACTGCTGGCCGTAGGCGATACGCGCAGCGAGTGCGTGGCCCGGGGCATGGCCTATCTTCTGCGCACGCAAAATAAAGACGGCTCATGGGACGAGGCTTTCTACACCGGAACCGGTTTCCCGCGCGTGTTCTATTTGACATATCACCTGTACCGCCAGTATTTCCCGCTGATCGCGCTTACCACCTATTCGAAGGTGATGGCCGAGAAAAGTTGCAGCTAGCATTCAGCACTCGAGCGGCCGCTTCTCCTGTTTCGAGTTTTGGAATCTGGGTATTGACTCTCGCAATTTGTACGGGCTGGAAGTCGCTGGGCGGGGGGGGCGATGCGGATTTGTTGCGCTCCCGAGGAAATAAAGCGCTGAGATCGAAGTCTGAAAATTGAAGTCTGAAAACTGAAGTCTGAAAACTGAAGTCTGAAAACTGAATGCGCGCTTTCGTTACCGGGGGCACGGGGTTTCTGGGCAGTCATGTTGCGCGCGTCCTCGCCGAACAGGGGGCAGAGTTGCGGTTGTTGGTGCGTCCGACCAGCGATCTGCGAAACCTTGACGGACTGGATGGGGATCGCGCTGTGGATCGAGTGGTCGGCGACCTGCGCGACGCCTCTTCGATTGAGAAGGCGCTTTCCGGATGCGACGTCGTGTTTCACGTTGCGGCCGATTATCGGCTGTGGGTGCGTGATCCCGAGCAGATGTACCGCTCGAACGTTGAGGGCACACGTTGCTTGCTCGAAGCGGCCCGGAAACAAGGAGTGCGGCGTGTGGTCTACACGTCAAGCGTCGCGACCATGGGTTTTATCGCGAAGGGTTTTCTCTCGAACGAGGCGTGCGCGGGCGCCCGCCCGCACACGCCCACGGTGGCGGACGAACAGAGTCCGGTGTCGATGGCGGACATGATCGGGCACTACAAGCGTTCGAAATTCATGGCCGAGCAGGTGGCAGTCGAGGCAGCGCGGTCGGGAGTCGACGTGGTGATCGTCAATCCTACGACGCCGATCGGCGAGCGTGATATTAAACCGACTCCGACCGGGCGGATCGTGGTCGATTTCTTAAAGCGAAAATTCCCGGCGTATGTCGAAACCGGTTTGAACCTGGTGGATGCGGCCGAGTGCGCGCGCGGCCATGTCCAGGCGCTCGAAAAGGGAAGAGCGGGCGAACGCTACATTCTGGGCGGAGAGAATCTTACGCTGAAGCAGATTCTGGACCGACTGGCCGCGATCACAGGCCTGCCGTCGCCCGCCCTGAAGTTACCGTATGTGGTCGCATTCGCAGCCGGAGCGCTCGACGAGATGGTGACCGGGCGACTGCTCGGCCGCGAGCCCCGCGCGACCATCGACGCGGTCCGTATGGGACGCAAGATGATGTTTGTGAGTTCCGCGAAGGCGGAACGGGAACTGGGGTGGCGCACGGTTCCAGTCGATGGAGCGCTGCGCCGGTCGGTCGAGTGGTTCCGCGCGAACGGCTATGTCTAGAATCGCCATCATCGCCGCGATGGAACGAGAAGTGGCGCCGCTGATCCGAAGCTGGAAGGCGAGGACGATCGAACACAGCGGACGACGATATCGTCTGTTCGAAAATGGCGAAGTGGCGCTGGTATGCGGTGGAATTGGAGCCGAGGCCGCGCGCCGGGCGACCGAAGCCCTGATTCGGGAACTGAACCCGGCGCAAGTGCTCTCGGCCGGTTTTGCTGGAGCGCTCGATTCGTCCCTGCGGGTCGGAGATATTATTGAGCCGCGCACGGTGATCAATAGCTCGGACGGCGCCCGAACCGAAGTCCGCTCGGGTCAGGGAATCCTGGTGACTTGTGCGACCGTGGCCGGCAAGGAGCAGAAGACTCGATTGCGCAACGCTTACGGCGCGCTCGCGGTCGACATGGAGGCGGCCGGGGTGGCGCAGGGAGCGGAAGCGCGCTGCGTCGAATTCGGAGCTCTGAAGGTGATTTCGGATGCCGCCGATTTCAGTCTGCCGACGCCGGCGATCGATCGCTTTGTGGCCGACGACGGGGCGTTTCAGTCCGGGAAGTTCGCGTGTCATGTCGCGTTGCGTCCGTGGCTTTGGAGGACGACAATTGCGCTGGCGCGAAACAGTTCCAGGGCAAGCCGGGCTCTTTGCGGCGCGCTTGCCGGTTACATCGGCCGTCCGAGTCCCGGTGCTTTGCCCGCTGAGTCTTTGCTCGCCGGATCGAAGCAGGTAGGAAGCTAGAAATTCCGCTATGGCAATTGCTCGACCATTGACCGTTGAAAACGAGAACCGCGCGATTCCTTCGACCATGAAGGCCGCGGTCTATCGTGGCAAAAACGATGTGCGCCTCGAAGAAGTGCCGGTCGAGGAAATCGGACGTGGGGAGATTCTGGTTCGAGTCCACACTTGCGGAATATGCGGCACCGATCTCAAGAAAATTGCGACTGGCTCGCATTCCGCGCCGCGCATTTTTGGTCATGAGACTTCCGGTGTGGTTGCGAAAGTCGGCGAAGGCGTTCGCAAGTTCCGGGTTGGGGATCGGGTCGTGATGTTTCACCATATCCCGTGCCGGGAATGTTATTACTGCCAGCACCACACCTTCGCGCAGTGCGCGACCTACAAGTTGGTCGGATGCACGGCGGGGTTCGAGCCCTCCGGAGGAGGGTTTGCGGAGTACGTCCGGGTGATGGACTGGATTGTCGAGAAAGGAACGGTGCGCATCCCGGACGGTGTCAGTTTCGAGCAGGCCTGTTTCGTCGAGCCGGTGAATACCTGCATCAAAGGAATTGAGACCCTTCGTCTGCGGGCGGGTGAAACCGTGCTGGTCATGGGGCAGGGGCCCATTGGCCTGATTCTGGCGACTCTGGCCCAGCGAGCCGGGGCTCGGGTGATTACTTCCGATTTGTATCCGGCGAGGCTTACAATGGCTAATAGCTTTGGGCTAAACCTGGCCATCGACGCTTCGAAGACCGACGCCGGGCAGGCGGTGCGTGGAATGACGGAGGGACGCGGGGCTGACGCTGTGATTGTGGCGGTGGGCGGCAACGGTCTGATCCGCCCGGCCATGGATGCGACGCGTGCGGGAGGCCGTGTTTTGCTGTTCGCGCAGACGGTGCGGGGCGAGGCTACGATCGATCCGGCGGCGGTGTGCGTCGACGAAAAGACTTTGCTTGGGTCCTACAGTGCGTCGATTGAACTGCAGGAGGAATCAGTGCGGTTCGTCATGAACCGCGAAATGGATCTGGAACGGCTTATCAGCCACCGTTTCCCGCTATCCAGCGGTGTGGAAGCGCTGAAACTCGCTGCGCATCCTCAACCGGACTCAATGAAAATCGTCATCCAGCCGGGCGGCGTGTGGGAAGGACATCAACTGTGAATGGCAAGATGACGGCGGCCGTGCTCTACGGCAAAGAAGACATCAAGATTGAAAGAGTGCCCATCCCTCGTGTGGGTGAGGGAGAAGTTCTGGTAAAGGTGCACGTCGCGCTAACCTGCGGCACGGATTTGAAGGTGTATCAGCGCGGCTATCATGCGCGCATGATTGTGCCGCCGGCGTTGTTCGGGCATGAATTGGCGGGCACGGTCGAAGAAGTCGGAGAAGGCGTGCGCGGCTTCAAAAAGGGCATGCGCGTGGTGGCGCTCAACTCGGCGCCCTGCGGCATGTGCTTCTATTGCTCCAAGCACCAGTTAAACCTCTGCGAAGATCTCTTGTTCAACAACGGCGCCTATGCCGAGTACATCCGGATTCCGCGCCGCATTGTGGAAGGCAATATGCTCGTCGTGCCTTCGAACGTGACCTTTGAGGATGCCGCGATGACCGAGCCGCTCGCTTGCGTTCTCCGCGGACTGCATGAAACTGGAGTCGAGATTGGAGACACGGTGGCGGTCATCGGCGGCGGCCCCATCGGTCTGATGTTTGTGCAGGTGGCGAAGGCAATCGGCTGCAACGTGATTGCGGTCGTCAAGCGCGATTTGCAGGTTTCGCTGGCGCGCAAGAAGGGTGCGCACGAGGTGGTGCAGATTACCAAGGTGAAAGATCCGGTGGAAGCTGTGCGCCAAATGAGTCCGGAGAGGCGCGGCGCCGACGTCGCAATCGAAGCCGTGGGCCGTCCGGAAGCCTGGGAGTGGGCGGTGCAGATGGTGCGCAAGGGCGGCACGGTGAATTTTTTCGGCGGGTGCGCTGCCGGGAGCAAAGTGCAGTTGGATACCAACCGGTTGCACTATTCCGAGATTACCTTGAAGGCCACCTTCCATCACACTCCGGAAACCGTACGGCGTGCGTTTGGCCTGATTGCCGAGAAAAAGGTTTGTGGCAACGACTATATTACTGGTGAAGCGCCGCTTTCCCGTCTGCAAGATGTGTTGCGCCACATGCTCAACCGCGGCGGGGATATCAAGACCGCGATTATCCCGGGTCACTAGCGTGGGACTGATTCATTCGCGATCCAGGTTTCGACTGGCATTGCTCGCGAAGCGAGGGGCCTCGTGCCGCAGCCAGATCCAATCCATCGATGATTGCTCTCCGGCTCCGCTCAGGGTCCGCATGACAGACTTAAGAAGGTGATGATGACTGCTGCCAGCCTTCCCCCGACTGAGCCCCTCTCCTCCGCCTGGAGAGCGCTACCGGCGGAGTATGCCATTCCCGACCATGCGCCTGCGCCAGCGGAAGCGCGCGAGTATTGCCGTCGCCTGGCGCGCTCACATTATGAGAATTTTTCGGTGGCGTCATGGTTTCTTCCGGGGCGACTGCGCCAGCACTTCTTCAATGTCTATGCCTACTGCCGCATTTCGGACGATCTGGGCGACGAGGTCGGCGATACTGCCGCATCGCTCCAGCTTCTCGATCAGTGGGCGGCGGAGTTGAATGCCTGCTACGACGGGCATCCACGGCATCCGGTATTTGTCGCGCTCGCCGAGACCGTACGCGAGTTTGAAATTCCGAAACATGAATTCGCGGATTTGCTGACCGCGTTCCGGCAAGACCAACGCGTCAGCCGCTACGAAAGTTTCATCGACCTTCTGGGCTACTGTCGTTATTCGGCGAATCCGGTCGGCCACCTCGTGCTCTATCTCTGCGGATACCGCGATCCCGAGCGGCAACTACTTTCTGATTTCACCTGTACCGCCCTGCAACTGGCGAACTTCTGGCAAGACGTGAGCGCGGATTTTGCCAAAGGGCGAATTTATCTGCCACTCGAAGACCTGCGCCGTTTCGGCGTGCGCGAAGAGACGATTCGCGACGGCGAAAATACATCCGCGTTCTGCGCGATGATGAAATTTGAGGTCGGGCGTGCGCGGGAGTGGTTCAGGCAAGGCCTGCCGCTGATCGCGAAGGTCGATCGCAAACTGGCCACCGACATCGAACTGTTCAGCGGCGGCGGAGGGGAAATTCTGAACGCCATCGAGCGCCAACATTATGCCGTGCTCGGACGGCGTCCGGTAATTTCAAAAGGCCGGAAGCTGGCTCTGGTGGCTCGTGCCGCGCTGGGGAAGCTGCTGCCGAGCGAAGGATCAAGATGAGCAGCGCCGTGGGAAATGCGCCCGCGCAATTTGCGCCGACCGCTTCACAGCTTGATATGGCGCACTCGGTTTGCCGGAGCATCGCCCGTTCGGCAGCCAAGAATTTCTACTACGGGTTTGTGGTGCTTCCGCGGCGGAAGCGCAACGCGTTGAGCGCGGTCTATGCCTTCATGCGGCGCTGCGACGACATCGTCGACGACAATACCCTGAGCCGCGAGGATCGCCACAGCAAGCTCGCGGACTGGCTGGACAAGGCGCACAGCGCCTTGGCCGCGGAGCCAACCGACGATCCTGTACTGATGGCCTTGACCGATGCCCAGCGCACCTACCGGATTCCGGTCGGGCTACTGGACCAGCTCGCCTTTGGCACGGCGGCCGATCTCGACTACGACCACGCGGCCGTGCGCTACCAGACTTTTGAACAACTGCGCCAATATTGTTATGGTGTGGCGTCGGTCGTTGGACTGGTGTGCATCCATATTTTCGGGTATCGCGATCCGGCCGCCGAGCCGCTCGCCGAAAGTTGCGGTCTGGCCTTTCAGCTGACCAACATTATTCGCGACGTCAAAGAAGACATTGGCATGGGGCGGATTTATTTTCCGCAGGAAGACCTGGAGCAATGTGGACTGGCGGCGGCCGATCTGGCTGCGGCGAACGTTGATGTTGCGCGCGTCCGACCGCTGCTCGCGCTCGAGGCCGATCGCGCTCGCGAGTGCTATCGCGCCGGAGAACAGCTGATCCCCCTGGTAAGTGAAGACAGTCAGCCCGCCCTGTGGGTCTTGATCACCATCTATCACCGCCTGCTCGAAAAGATTGGTGAGCACCAGTACGACGTCTTCAGTGAGCGCGTTCGATTGACGGTTCCCGAAAAGCTCATGATCCTTGGAAAAGGAATCCTGAAGCGTCTGGTGTGATGCCGCCCACGGTTCATCCCAAGTCGATCGATCCGAATTCGCCGCCGTCTACGGTCGCAATCGCCGGAGGCGGGCTGGCTGGCCTCGCCGCTGGGTGCGCTTTGGCGGAAGCGGGATTTCGCGTGTCGCTGTTTGAGCGCCGGCCTTATCTCGGAGGGCGCGCCTCTTCGTATCAACACCCCGGCACCGGCGAAATTGTCGACAATTGCCAGCACGTGTTGCTCGGCTGCTGCACCAACCTGCTCGACTTCTATCGTCGCGCGGGAGTTCAGGACAAGATTCGCTGGTATCGGGAGTTGACCTTTCTCGAACCGGGAGGTCGCCGATCCGTGATTCGGCCGTCAGCCCTGCCCGCTCCACTGCACACCGCCCTAGCATTTCTACGGGCGGACTGTTTGAATCTCCGCGACAAGCTGGCCATCGGCCGCGCGATGGCAACGCTTGCTCCAGCCATTCCGGCGGATCGGGGCGAGTCGTTTCTCGACTGGCTCCGACGCCACGGTCAAACCGCGCAGGCCATCGAGCGCTTTTGGAAGACAATCCTTGTCAGCGCCTTGAACGAGGATCTCGATCGGGTTTCCGTTCCCTATGCGGCGCAGGTGGTTCGCGAGTCGTTTCTGAAGTCGGCCGCTGCCGGGCGCATGGGAATTCCAACCGTGCCACTCACGGACCTCTACAGCACGGCCGGAGACTACATCCGCGCCCGTGGAGGAGAGATCCAGTTTCGCGCAGGCGTCGAGTCGTTCCGGGCAGAAGCTTCCGAGGTAACGGTGAAGGCGAACGGACAGGAACAGACATTCGACTATCTCGTCCTGGCCGTCCCTTTTGATGTGCTGGGACGGATGCTCCCTGATACCTCCACCGCTGCGACTTTGGCCGCTGCGCTGGGCCAATTCTCGTCGTCCCCGATCACCGGCATTCATCTCTGGTTCGATCGTCAGATCAGCGACCTCGATCATGCCGTTCTGCTCGACCGCACCATCCAGTGGATGTTTCACAAGTCGCGGCTCATTGAAGCTCGTAACATCGAGGCTCGTAGCGATGAGGCTCGCAACAATGAGGCGCGCGCGACTGGCGAAGGCAGTTATGTCGAATTGGTTGTAAGCTGCTCCCGCAGCCTGGTGGAAAAGTCAAAGTCAGAGATCGTCGACATGGCGGTGAGAGAAGCGCAAGAGTTCTTTCCTCTCGCGCGCGAAGCGAAACTGGTGAAGTCAACTGTGATCAAGGAAGTCCACGCGACCTATTCTCCGCGCCCGGGTATCGACCAATACCGGCCCCAACCGGAAACGGCGTGGCCGCGAGTTTTTTTGGCCGGCGACTTTACTGCGACCGGTTGGCCCGCCACCATGGAGGGCGCTGTCCGCAGCGGCTATCTTGCGGCGCAGGCCGCGGTGCGTTTTTCCGGCGGCAAGAGCGCCACGATTCTCCTCCCCGATCTGGCCGCGACTGGATTGATGCGCCTGTTTGGGTGAGATCTGTTTTCGGCATCGCCGGCCCGCCTGAGCGGCTAAAGCCGTCTCTGAAAACAGTCCTTTCGTCCTACCGCAGGGGAACCGCTGCGCTACCCAAAAATCAACTGCAACTGGGAGTTTTTCCCGAAGCCGGTGAAGGTGTGCTTTGATCAATCGATCCACCGCCGATCCACCCGGTCGATTTACTCGGCGAGCGGAAATCAGATCGCCATCAGCACCACCCCACCTGCGACCAGCAATGCCGCAACCCAACGCCGTCGCCCCACGCTCTCATGCAGGAAGATGCGCGCGGCAAACGCATTGGCCACGAAGGTGAGCGAGGCCGAAGCGGGCACCACCAGGCTGAGGTTCCCCCACGACAGGCCAAAGAGCAGGCTGTAGAACGCGACCCCCATCGCCATCAAGCCAAGAGCAAACGTGGGAGTCCGGAGCACGCGCGCGATCACGGCCAGGATTCCGCGCCGTTTCCAGAGCTCACCCACGTCGCCAACGCGCTTCATGGAATAGGAAAGCAGCACGTCTCCGGTGGTCGAGGCCACGACGATGAGAGTAATCGCGGCCCAGGCGTAAAGCTCTTTCACGATTCGACCTCCTGCGAAATCGAATCCCGTAAACCGTCGCAAGAAGCGCGCCGTCGGTGGTTGGGGGTCGTGGAGGGACCGGCGGCCACAAAGCCCACGCCGGCCGCGATCAGCGCAATGCCAAGCCAGCGGGTCGGCGAAATTTCTTCATGAAAGCTGAAACGGGCAACCAAGGCGACGAAAACATAGGCGAGCGACGTGGCTGGCAGCACATACGTGAGGTCGGCCCAGGAAAGGGCGGAGATGTAACAAGAAAAAAACGCCACCAGGAGAAGGATTCCCGCCGCTACAAAAGGATTAAGAATCGACAGCAGCAGACCGGGAAAATTATGCAGCGAAACACTGCCGAGATCTTTCATCCCGCGAGCCAGCAGGGAATCGCCTGCCGTGCTGAATACCGTGATTCCCGCCAGGACAAGGTATTTTCGAAGTGTCACTGCTGTCGTCCCATGCTTGCTGGTGGAGCGTTGGGCGTCCTCGCCCGGCTGGACGAGACAGCCGTCGCTCCACTAGGCTTTGGCCGGTTCCGGGGCAGGTGTTTCTTCTTTGCGGTTTTCCTTGACCCACTTGTGACGCTGCGCGCGCAGTTTCAGGAATGTCCGTGCTTCCTTGTAGAGACGCTTGCGTTCGGAGTTGTCGAACACCGCTTTCCTCAAAATGCGGTAGGCAGCCTTGGGACGAAAATAATATGCATCGTAGAAATCGTGGACCGCTTCCAGAATTTCCGTCGCAGGCAGGCCCGGATACTCGATCTGCACCATCTGGTGCCCGAGGTCGTCCACCATTTTCGTTTCGCTGGTCATGAAACCATTCTTGATCGCCGATTCGTGCAGTTCCGTTCCCGGGAAAGCGTGCGCCACCGAAACCTGGATCGTCTCCACGTCGAGTTCCTTGGCGAATTTGATTGTGTTCTTGATCGTCTCTCGTGTCTCGCCGGGCAGTCCGAGAATGAAATCTCCGTGAACCACGAGTCCCAGCTTATGGCAATCCTTGGTGAACTGGCGGGCGCGCTCTACGGTCGCGCCTTTCTTGATGTTCTTCAGAATCTGTGGATCGCCCGATTCGTAGCCCACGATCAGGAGCCGGCATCCCGCCTCTTTCATGGCCTTGAGGGTTTCGAAATCGGTGGTGACCCGCGAAGTGCAGGACCAGGTCAGGCCGAGCGGTTTCAACTTGGCGCACAATTCGATGGTGCGGGCTTTTTGTAGATTGAAGGTATCGTCGTCGAAGAAAAACTCCTTCACGTAGGGCCAGTATTCTTTCGCCTTACTCATTTCGCGCGCCACGTCGTCGGTCGAACGTTTGCGCCAAGGGTGACCGCTCAGGGTCTGGGGCCAGAGGCAGAAGGTGCACTGCGCCGGGCATCCGCGCGTGGTGTAGAGCGACACAAAGGGGTGGAGCAGAAACGGCACGTTGTAGCGGCGGACATCGAGGTCGCGGCGGTAGACATCGGTCACGTGGGGCAGGGAATCGAGATCCTGAATGGTCGGGCGGTCGGGATTATGCAAGACTCCGCCATTTTTGCGGTAAGAAATGCCCAGGATGTCTTCGATCGGCTTGCCTTGGGCGTATTCGACGATGGAGTAATCGAATTCCTTGCGGCAAGCTACGTCAATTACTTTTGCCTCCATCAAAGACTTCTCGGGCAGCACGCTGACGTGGGGTCCAACGAAGGCGATTTTGATGTGAGGATTGCTGTCTTTGATCGCCTCGGCGATGCGGACGTCGCCCACGAACCCTGGAGTGCTGGTGAAGAGCACGAGCAGTTCGTAGTCTTTGCAGGTGCGGATCGTCTCTTCCGCCGTGATGTGGTGAGGCGGCGCGTCGAGCAGGCGTGCGCCTTCAAGCATCCCGGTCGGATAGGCGAGCCAGACCGGATACCAGTAGGATTCGATCTCACGCGTGGCGGGCCAGCGCGAGCCCGCGCCCCCATCGAAATTCTCAAACGAAGGCGGATTCAAGAACAGTGTTTTTAAGGGCATAATGTGAGCTTCTATCTTAGCACTTTCGATGCGCAAAAAACTCGTCCTGCCGCTATCAATTTGGTACGCGCCCTAGGACGACCGAAGTGTGCAAACCCTTGTTTAAGTGTGCGTTAGCACAACCCGAAAGAGCAAAGCAAGCAAAGTGGCAAGAAGCTCACCGAACGCCAGCTTTTCGGCATTAAGTCGCGAGAATCGGCTAGCGGCTGGCGCTGGCGGGTAGAGTGGTCGAGCTCGGCCGAGCCCGTCTCCACACAACCGCGATGCGTGTGTCGCGGTTTGCACGCCAGTTATTTATTTCGGGTTTGCCGAAGCCGGCCCGGCGAGCGCCCAGCTCTCCAAGTCTCCGGTGGCCCGCAGCAGGTTCATACGCGCCCGCTGGTACTCGAAGTCGGCGTCCTGGAATAGCAGAAAACGCTCTGCCGCTTGCACGCGTGCATCCGCCAATTCGTGCAAGGTTCCCGTCTTCGCGTCGATCCGGGTTTGGGCTGCTTCGAGACCCGACTGTGCAAGTTGATATTCCAGCTCCGCCACTTCGCGAGCAGCTTCGAGTTGCTCGGTGGCACGTTGTAGTCTTAGCGTTTCCTCTGCCACCTGATCGCGAGCGGCCTCCGCTTGCTTTTTCGCCTTGAGTGCTTCGGCTGCGGCGGCCTCGGCACGGGCATGCTGGCCGATGTTCAAGAGCGGGATCTTCAGGGCAAACCCGATGGTGAGATTGTTCACCTTGAATGTATGGGGCGGGAAGTAGACGGTGTAGTTGTTGAAGGTGGAAAACCGCGCATACTGGGCGGAGAAATCGATCGAGGGCCAGAATGAACGACGTTCGCCCGAAGCCCGCATGGCCTCCGCCAAGGAATGTTGCTCGGCAAATTTGACGGCGGAACTCGACGCCACCGCCTTCTCCGACAGATCTTCTGGAGCAGCGACCGGCGGCAAGGCTGGAATCGTCTCGGGCTCGATCTCGATGGAGGAAGCCGGCAAACCGGTCAGGATGGCGAGATGGCGCCGAAGAACGTCGGCGGAGCCACGCGCCTGGGCCCGGTGAAGACGCACGCGCGCCGTGGCAAGTTTGGCTTTGTTCAGGTCCACGGCGCTGTCCACCCCCGCCTGCAAGCGCTCGGCCGCTGCCTGTTCCATCTGCTGCGACTGCGCCTCGTACTGCTCTAAGCGCACAAGGCGCGCCTCCCATTTTGCTAACTCAGCGTAGGTCAGGGCAACGTCTTGGATCACCGCACCGCGCTGGTCCTTGTCCTGAAGTTCAGAAGCTCGCCAATCGATTTTGGCTGCATCCAGAAACTGCCGTTGCCCCGGATTGAAAACCGTGCTCTGCGCGACCACATCGAGCAGCGCCGGCGCCGACCCTTCGATGCTGAGCGGGTAACCGTAGGTGTAGCCGAGGCCCGAGCCGGCGTTGATCTGGGGCAAGAAATTGTCGCGCAGCTCCAAGTACGACGCAAAGGTTCGCTGCACTTCGGCACCTGCAATTGCCGCGCTCGTGCTGTGGCCTAGTGCCAGCCGGATGGCGCGCTCGAGCGGCAGTGGTTCAGCCTGGCCGTGCGTTGCCATCATCAAAAGCAGAAAGAATAAGGCGAGCAGATTGATGCAGTGCAAACGCAGCCATCGGAATTTCATCTCGTCACCTTCATGTGTTTACCCCTGGGCCATCCTCTGTCATGTGGGTTGGATTCCTGGCGCGGCCCCGCCGTGATGCACAAATTGTAGTGCGCCAGACGCGAGCCCGGCAGCGGCTTTAAGAGTTATTCCCGGAAAAGCATTTCCGGATGCTACCAGGCGTGCGGCGGTTGTTGCCGTCGTCAGTGGGCAACTCGGTTGAGAGCTTGCTGGGCCATGCCAAAGTTCCGAACCAATGACAAGGAAGCACGGTACTCGCGCGCCGCACCGTCTTTATCGCCTTGCTTTTCGAGCAGCACGCCCAACACATAGTGGGCCTTGAATGCCGGCGCTGCCTCGACCGGACCCGAGGCCAGATAGCGGCGAAGCAGTTCGGTGGCGAGAGGATCGTTTCGGCCCAGGCGACGCAGGATGGCGGACGCCTCCACCAGAACATCGGGTTTGGGCATCGGCGCCTGGCTGAGTTTCACGATGGCCTGCTCCATCTCGTCGAGGCGGTTCTGGCGACGCAGAAAAATCGCAAAATTGAGCCATGCTTCCGCATCGCCTTTGGTGAGATCAATGTACTGGTGATACTCACGTTCGGCGGTGGCAGCGTCCTTTTTCTTTTCGGCGATGCGGGCGTAGACCCAGTGCTCGCGGCCCGGGCTTAGCAGGGCGATGGACTGTGCTTGCTCACGAGCCTTCGGCTCACTTCCGCCCACGACGCCGGGCGCTTCCAGATAGAACTCAGCCAGGTCCGAGCGGGCCTCCACGTCCTTCGGATCGAGTTGTACGGCGCGCTCGAATTCTCCGCGGACTTTTCCGGCCAGACCCGCCGCCGCCAGAAAACTTGCCCGATCGGCCTTTTCGCCGTACACGCGGCCCAGCCATAGATGGAAGCTGCCGTTTTCCGGAGCCAAGGAGACCGCTTTTCTGCAGGAGGATTCCGCTCGATTCCAATCGTCGAGTGCAAAGTAAGCGCGGCATAGCAGATTCGCCGACTCCGCGTCGGTCGGAGCAGAGGAAAGCCGGCCATTCAACTCGGTGATGGCGTCGTCGACCCGGCCAGCCGCCAGCATGGCCTGGGCAGAGTCTGCCCAGGAGGCAGTCGCTGAGGCAATGAGCAACAGCAAAGTCAGCAAAAGTTTGGAAATGCGAGTGATCATCTAAAACTTGACCTGCGTTCCGTCGCCAATCGGTTTGCCGTTCCAGGCGTTGATGGCAACCACGTCCTTGGCGGAGAGGCCGCGCGTTATTTCAACCTGAGTGAGATTGGAAAGGGAGGTCTCCACGTCCCGGCGCTTGAGTTCGTGGCCGACCACCTGCAGCACGTAGGGCTTCGAGTCGTCCATGCGCACCGCCTCTCGCGGCACCACCAGCACGTGATCGTGCTCGCCGGCGACGATCGTCACTCCAACGTTGATGTTCGGCAAGAGTTTCCCATCCTTGTTGTCGACAATGCTGGTCGTCTCACCGACGTTGCGGGAGCCGTGTAATTTCACCGTCGAGGGGACGGCGGCGACCGCAGAGCGCCACATGCGTCCCGGAACCGCGTCCCAAGTAATTTCGATCGGATCCCCCGGGGCCAGTCTCGCCACATCGGGTTCATCGACGAAGGCGCGCACCAGCACTTTTCGCAGGTCGGCCACTTGGAGCAGAAGCTCGCCGGCCGCAACGAATCCCCCTTGCTTGGCGGGCAGCGAGTACACGATGCCCTCAAAAGGAGCGCGGACGTTCGATTTCGAAAGGACATCCTGCGCGGCGTCGTGGGCGGCTTGGGCTTCGGTTCGTTGCGCCTCGACGCGCGCTAGCTCTGCACTGGAATATCGTTTCGTCTGTTTTTGCCGCAGAAACGTAAGTTGGGCATCGGCCCGGGCGAGCGTGTTCTCCGCTTCGCGGACTTCTCCCGCGGAAGCCGCGCCCTGCTTCTCCAATTTTATTAGGGCGTCCAAATTGCGCTGCGCTGATTCGCGGTCGGCGGCGGCCTTTACCAATTGCGCATCGAGGCTCAACACTTCTTCCTGCGTCCCGCCTCGTTCCGCCGCACTCAGGTCGGCCTGCGCTGTTCGCAACTGGGTTTGGGCTCGAGCGGCCTGGGCACGCGCGTCCGCATCATCCAGAACGAGCAGCAACTCGCCTTTCTTGACGGAGTCGCCTTCCTTGACAAAAACGCGCCGTACGCTGGTCGCGACCGGAGCGTGAGCCTCAAAGTTGTTGACAGGCTCGATTTTTCCGTTGGTAGAAACCAAGCTGCGGATCGCGCTCTGCTCGACAACGGCGGTGCGCACTGGCACCGAGTCATCGCGACGGGAAACAAAAGCGGCCAGCACGATCACCGCCGCCAAAATCGCAAGCGCTGTTATCCACCAACGCTGCGGTCGGCGTCTCGAACTGTTTCCATTCAATGGCATGCAGAGAAAAGCGCAAGCTTCAATGTATATCATCTGCGCTGCAGAGAGCAGCCAAATGCGCGCTTTGGGCTTGCCTGATTAGATGCAGCGCGCAGCCGGTTTGCCTCAGGAAGACGCGCGAATTGTCGGCGGGGGATTTGGCCGAATAGAACCGGGCAAAAGCAGTTTCAAAGTGCAAGGGAGGAGCCGCTGGGTACAATAACCAGATGCCAAAGTCTCCCCGTTCCTTCTCTCCTCGCTACACCGCGGAGCACGCCAGCGCCGGTCTCCATCACGATTTCCCGGGAATTGAAACCTGGCCCAATCAGTTTCCGGCTTCGGGCCAGTCAGGATACGAGATTGTTGTGGAGGACCCTGAATTTACCTCTGTCTGTCCGAAGACGGGCTTGCCGGACTTCGGCAACATCGTAATTCGCTACCAGCCTCGTCGCCTGTGTCTGGAGTTGAAATCGTTAAAGGAATATCTCCAGGCGTATCGAAACTTGGGCATCTTCCAGGAAAATGTTGTGAATCAGGTATTGGCGGATGTTGTCCGCTGGGCCAAGCCAGTGTGGGCCGAGGTGAAGGGTGAATTCCGTCCGCGGGGCGGCATCTCGACGGTGGTGATCGCGCAGTGGCCGCGCAAGAAGAAAAGCCAAAACTGATCGGACGCCTTCATGCGAACGACAGTCGGCGGTAGTCGGCCGCTGATGCCCCGCCGTTCAACAACGTTTGTCCATGATCCGCGTGTCCATGATCCGCGTTTCAGTGACCCGCGTTTCAATGATCCGCGTGTCCATGGCCCGCGGCCGGGCGCGTCCAGTTCACCCCGTTCGGAGAATTGACTTTCTCCGCCGTGTTATATTCCCACGCGAAGTGCCTCCGACCAAACTTTATCCCCGAACGGCGCTCGCTCTGCTCACTACGCTGAACCTGTTGAACTACATCGATCGTTCGGTGTTGTTTGCCGTGCAGCCGCTGGTGCAGTCGGAATTTCATCTCAGCAACACCCGGGTGGGATATCTCACCAGCGCCTTCCTCGGCTTCTATATGGTCGCGGCGCCATTTGTCGGTCCTCTGGCCGATCGTTATTCACGAAAACGGATCATCGTACTGGGCGCAATTTTCTGGAGCGGTCTGACCCTGCTCACCGCCTTCACGCACACTTACTGGGAGTTGCTGGTGCGGCATACCCTGGTCGGCATTGGCGAGGCGACCTTTGTCACGATTGCGCCGACCTTCGTCGCCGATTTGTTTCCGGAGAATCAGCGGGGCCGCATCTTTGGCATTTTCTATTTGGCCATACCCGTCGGAACGGCGGCTGGGTATCTGCTCGGCGGCAGACTCGGTCCCGATTTCGGCTGGCGGTTTCCTTTCTACATTGCCGCCGCCCCGGGCTTCGTGTTGGCGCTGGCCATTGCCTTTCTGCCCGAACCCCCTCGCGGCCAATTCGATTCGGTGAAGGAGACTCCGGAGCGGTCGACGATTGAGGGGCTGGCGCGCAATCGCGGGTTCTGGGCGGTCACTCTCGGCATGGCTGCGGGAACCTTTTCTCTCGGCGGAATCCAGGTGTGGATGCCGACTTTCCTGTCGGTCGCGCGCGGATACAGCCTAAAAGAGGCGAACGAAATCTTCGGCGCCATTGTTGTCGTCTGCGGCATCGTGGCGTCGTTAGCGGGCGGTTGGCTGGGAGATCGCTTGCTGCCCCGCATGAGCGGGTCCTATTTTTTTGTCTCGGCACTCAGCATGGCTTTGGGAGTGCCCGTCATGATCATTGCGCTTTTCATGAAAGGCCCCATTATGCTGCCCGCAATCGCTCTGGCCGCGTTTTTTTTGCTGGTCAACACCTCGCCATTGAATACCGCGCTCGTAAACGCGGTGGGCGCGCATATTCGGGCTACCGCGATCGCCGTGAACATATTCCTTTTTCACCTTCTCGGAGATGTCCCGTCCCCGACTTTGATGGGATACGTGGCCGACCGGCATTCGCTCCAGGCCGCATTCATTCTGCCCGTGATCGCCATGGCGGTTTCTTCTGCCATACTGTTCTACGGTATGCGATTTGCCCCGCCCCTACGCCCGCAGGACGAATCGGCGTCGCAAGTTCCTTCAGGAGCGTCTTCCTAAGCAGAATGCACTGGCAGACAATCAACTGGATCGCCGGCGGCGTCCTCGCACTGGCCTGGTTCTCGCGCATCGTCGAAGCGGCAATCGGAATGCCGCGCGTCGCCGATATCGCGCGGCCCGAATGGGATCGTCGGTCGGCGACCCCGGACGGTGAACCCGGAGTCAGCATCATCGTGCCCGCTCGCAACGAAGAAGAAACTGTTCGCCAGACGCTGACGCATTTGTTGGCGCTCGATTATTCCAACTACGAAATAGTGGCCGTCAATGATCGCTCGACCGACCGTACCGGTCAGATTATGAATGAGGTGGCCGCATCCGAGAGTGCGTGCTGCGCGGACACTGCCTTCGACAGCGCTCAGGGCATGCTCGTCCGCGGGGCAGCCCCCGCGCCGCAGACGGGCTTGGACCGGAGTGTCCGCGCTACACGCTTGAAGGTGATCCACATCTCGGAACTTCCATCGGGCTGGTTGGGCAAAACGCATGCCATGTGGATGGCTGGCCAGCAAGCAAGTGGGGATTGGCTGCTGTTCACCGACGCCGACGTAATCTTCAAGCCCGATTCTCTGCGGCGCGCCGTCGCCTATGCCGATGCGGAACGAGCCGACCACGTCGTCCTTTTTCCGCGCATGATCATGAAAAGCCCCGGCGAGAGAATGATGATTGCCTTCTTCCAGGTGCTTTTTGTTTTTGGACACCGGCCGTGGAGAGTTGCCAATCCGAGAGCACGGGATCACATGGGTGTGGGCGCTTTCAATATGGTTCGGCGTTCCGTTTATGAGGCAATCGGCACCTATCGGGCCTTGCATATGGAAGTGATCGACGACATGAAACTCGGAAAGGTCGTCAAGAATGCGGGCTTTGCTCAGCGCAATGTCTATGGGGAGGACCTGATTTCGCTCCGCTGGGCGAAGGGCGCTTTCGGCATCGTCAACAATCTCACCAAAAACTTTTTTGCCCTGCTTTCTTTTCAATGGTGGAGAACGGTGGCCACCATAGTCGGTCTGGCATTTCTGAATCTCGGGCCATTTCTCGGTGTTTGGCTCGCCCATGGGTGGGCTCGGGGGCTGTATGCGATTGCTCTCAGTTCGCTATTTGCAATTTATTGCGGCATGTCGTTCCGGTCGCCCATTCCACCATATTATTTTTTTCTGCATCCGGTGAGCACCACCCTGTTCATCTACATATTGCTGCGTTCCATGGTTTCTACGCTCTGGAACGACGGCATCGTGTGGCGGGGGACGAAGTATCCGCTCGAAGAACTGCGCAAGGGTATGGTGTGAGGTAAGTCCCAGGTAACTGCGACAGTTCCTGTATCTTCGAGGCAGCCTATCACCCAGGCAGTGTTCGGCGGCGGCGTGGATGTGAAGGCCACCAAGCTCGTAGCAGTTCGTCTGATTCAGGCCGACTGGCTCTACTACCATTTTGGGAGCAACACCATCGACGGGTTGACAGTCCCCTCATTCAGCCAAAGCAACAACGTCAGGATCTCGACCGGTATCGTGTTCCGTTTCTAGCTTTGAAGAAAGCTCCCTTGCTTCACGCCGCGGCAGCCCTTTTCTTGTATGGCTGGTTCGGATCAGCGAGCAACATTTTTGAATTCGTAGAGGCTCAGAAAAGACGCGTCGGGCGGGAGGCGATGCGCTTTTTCTCCGGAGGGACTGAGCAGCCAACGATCATTCGCCGCGAAACAGTTCGCGGAATTCACCTGAAGCACGATCGCTCCGCTCGCAGAGGTCCCGATGACGTCAAAGATTGACCTGCACTTCGCCGCCACGAAGTGTCCAAACGGTTTCTTGAGGTCAATGCGAAGCACTTTGCCGTCAGCGGTGTCGTAATCGAACAAAGTGGCGGAGGGAAATTTGCCGTCTTCGGAGAGAATCCCGAACACCCGACTGCCATCCTGCGAAAAGCCATTTAGGCGAACCGATAAGCTGCGATCCCAACCGGCGTTGCTGGTAAGAAGATCGATGACTTCGGTGGTGCCGGCCGGTCCAGGTCTCAGGAGTAGTTGGTATCTAGCTTCGCAATCATGGGAGTTTTTGCTGTGATCGTCCGCGCTCGAAACCTCGAGCACCGCGACCACCCCACCGCGGCCGGTCACTGGTTGCGTCCTTGTAGCGGCAGTGTTGGCACAGGGCACCGATGCTACCTGTGCGGGAAGCAGAAATGCAGCGACAAGGATGGGTAACATCATGCATCACGCGACTCCAAGCACCTGAAGGTACGGGGCAGACCCTCCTGCTTCGGACCCTCAAAGCAACCGCTTGCCCTTCAAGAACATAGCCGTTGAGCGTTCATCGCGACGCGAGGTGGCCCGCCACAGTTCTCGGAGCCACAAGCAGGGCGTGCCCCACTACTTGCCGAAAGCCTTTACACCTGCGGCTTCGTCTTCCTTCACGTCGAAGACCGTGTAGAGCTTCGTGATCTGCAGCAGGTCGTGTACTTTCTTGGTGAGGTTGAGCAGTTTGAGTTCGCCGCCTTGGTTCTTTGCCGTGGTGAAGGCGCTGACGAGTTCGCCGATGCCGGAGCTGTCGATATAGTTCACATCGCCCAGGTTCAGCAAGATCTTTTTCTGACCCTTCGAAAGCAAATCGCGCACGGTGTCGCGCAGAACCACACTGCCTTCGCCGAGGGTAATCCGGCCGCTAAGGTCGACAATGGTGACACCATCCACCTGACGAGTACTGGACTTCATGCTCACTGGGGAGCCTCCTTGGAGTCCGCGGCGTTGCCGTGGACGTGCTTGGTCATTCTAAGTTCGGTGCCCGTTTGGGAGGGGTGGATTTCCACCACATCCATGAACGAGCGTATCAGGAAAATGCCTCGCCCCGACGTCTTCATCAGATTATCCGGCGCCAGCGGATCCGGAATCTTGCTGGCGTCGAGCCCTTTGCCTTGGTCGCGGATGACAATCACCAGGTCACGCGGCGTTCGTTCAAACGCCAATGTGACCTTCTTATTCGGGTCATAGGCGTTGCCATGCAAAACTGCGTTAATTGCGGCCTCTCGCACCGCCATGGAGATCTTCATGATCTCTTCGTCGTCAAAACCGGCATCCGCCGCCATGCGGCCGGCCGTCTCTTCGGCATTGTTCACCGTCTCCAGCGTCGAATCGAGCGTGTAGGAGACACGATCTGCGGACATAGTACCCTAATGTGAGCGAACGGTTGCTGAGTCGACGTTCGCCTGGCTCGCGACGGTGACACCGGGCTCAAAGTGCCAGCCCCAATGCCGTGGACGGGCGAATTGAGAGTTTGCCTGTCGGGCTCGCAAAAGTCAACGCGACACCCCTTCGTGATAATGTCCCCATGCGGCGACATTAGAAGTTTCCCCTTTTAGCGACGTTACGACAATAGAAATGTCCCCTAGTCTGGAGGTCTCCACAGGAGGCCAGATTGGGAAGGACCGCAATGAGCAGTAAGGAATTACGGGTTAAAGAAGGACAACGCCCACTCAACCGATGCAATGAGAAAGCGTCCTCTCCACCACTCTAGTTTGCTTGCGATGATTTCTTCACGGGAACTACTTTATCCTAATTGTTCTGCCACAGGCCCTCATTTTGGAAACAGATGCGGAACCGTGGGATACTTCGTCCACCCTCCGAGGAGAACTCGATGAACGACAGGCGCGAAAGGGAGATGGTGAAGATCACGCACCCCTATTCCAGCCGTATCGCGATACCGTATGGATGTCTAAGCCTCGTCGCCCTCATTGTGGGCGCCCTGACCACGCTCGTTCTTGGTTCGGTTGCAATCGGGATCGCGATTCTAAAGTAGCCCGGCCTTTCCACACCCCATCCTATTGCGCCCCCGCGCTGCGTGCTGCGGAGAAGAACCTCTTCAGCTTGGCCGTATCCAGGTTGCCGTCGGTTCGCACCCCGGAACACACATCCAGACCGAACGGACTCACCTCGTCGATTGCTCTGCCCACGTTTTCCGGTGTGAGTCCTCCAGCCAGAAACAGCGCGATGCCGATACGTTGCCGGATCTCACGACTCATGGTCCAGTCATGAGTTCTTCCCGTGCCGCCTAACTGCTTGACGGCAAGTTTCTGATTACCGGAGTCGACCAGAATGGCATCGACGTGCGGCGCGATCCGCGCAGCCTCCTCAACGGACTCGGGGCCGGTTACGTGGATGACCTGAACCACGGAAATCCCCCGGCAACACATCCTTCAGATCGCGATGCGTGCCGGCAGTGAGGCGGTCGCAAATCTGAATCGTATTCGTGCGGCAGAAGCGCTGCTGCTCGATGATGTCGCGCACCCGTTGTCGTGAAGTCAGCAGAAAGGTCCCGATCGCCGGTGGAACGGTCGCAACAATCTCCGCGATCTGGTCATCGCTGATGACGCCCGGCCCGCTCGGCATCTGCGAAACCAGGCCCAGCGCGGACGCTCCACATTCGACCGCCAGAGCCGCTTCGTCAACGCTGCGGATGCAGCAGATTTTGACTCGGGGCGTGCCCGTGTGGTTCATGACGGGCTGCTCTTGTTCCCTGTGGCGACGCGGCTTGCCGCGTCGCCCCCGCCGCCAGATCGGGCGAGCCCGGTTTCTACCGAGGGCGGAATTGCCGCTCTCTATTCGCCGTAGGGTACCCAGATATTCTTCACCTGGGTTGCGTGCTCAAGAAACCAGCGGCCCTCGGCCAGTTTCGGATTGAACCAATCGATGGCGCGGCCTTCGTTCGTCCAGACCTGCTTCAGATTTCCAACCGACATTGCCTTCGCGGCGGCGGCGCTCGCTTCACCGCCGAAGCACCAGATGGCATCGACGTCGTCGTGCTCGGCGAGCGGCTTCAAAAGTTGCGACCTATATCCAGTCACAATGTTGAGCGCGCCACCTGGCAGATCGCTGGTGTCGAAAAGCTGATAAAGATCGGCGGTGATCAGCGGATAGGCTTCCGATGGAACCGCGATCACCGTGTTTCCAACCGCGAGAGCGGGCATCACGAGAGAAAGAAAGCCGAGCAGCGGCGCCTCTTGCGGACAGACGATGCCAACCGTCCCAAGCGCCTCGTTCATCGCGATGGCGACATTCCGGAAGGGAGGATTGTGCACTGCGCCGTCAAACTTATCGGCCCACGCCCCATACGAGAAAATGCGCTCGATGCCGAGCTCGACTTCCGCAACCGCCTGCTTTTCGCCGACCACGGCAGCCAGACGATGCGCAATTTCATCGCGCCGCTGAGAAAGATTCTCCGCAGAGTAGTAAAGAACCTGAGCGCGATTGTGCGCGGTCGCCTTCGCCCACGATGTGGACTTTCGTGCGGCTTCGACCGCATCGCGAATATCTTTGCGATTGCCGAGCGGAGCTTCACCCAGCAATCGTCCGTCGGCAGCGCGCACTTCCATACTGTAGCCCGAGTCGGGACGCACCTGCCTGCCACCGATGTAGAGCTTGACGGTACGATCGATCGCCGTCGTCTCAATGACAGAAGCGGTCGAGTCTTCGTCCCCTTTCGCCTCGGGCGGTGCCTGGCTCTCTGCGGGAAGCATCGGGGCGTTCTTGAACCAGGCCGGCTCCAAATATTCGAGGAGGCCTTCGCGTCCACCCTCGCGTCCGTAGCCGCTCTCGCGATAACCGCCGAAGCCGCAGGAAGCATCGAACAGGTTCGTGCAGTTGACCCAGACCACCCCCGCTTTGAGTTGCGCGGCAACATCCAAGGCAACGTTGATGCTCTCGCTCCAGACACACGCCGCCAAACCGTAAACCGTATGATTGGCCAGTTCCACCGCTTCTGTGGGGGTGCGGAAGGTCATCGCCGCCAGCACCGGGCCGAAGATTTCCTGCTGGGCAACGATCGAAGTCGGATGCACGTTGCTAAGGAGCGTCGGCGGATAGTAAAACCCGCGCGACGGCAGCGTGACTTGCGGCTGCCAGCAGGTCGCGCCGTCCGACACGCCCTGGTCGACCAGCTTGCGGATTCGGTCGAGTTGCACCTGCGCCACGATGGCGCCAATGTCAATCGCTTTATCGAGCGGCGCGCCAATGCGCAAAGTGCTCATTCGATCCTGGATTTTAGCGATCAGAGCTTCCGCGATGCTCTCCTGCATCAGCAGCCGCGAGCCCGCGCAACACACATGCCCCTGATTGAACCAGATTCCATCCACCAGGCCTTCGACTGTGCTATCGAGGTCGGCGTCTTCAAAGACGATGTAGGGAGACTTTCCGCCGAGTTCGAGCGAAAGACGCTTATGACTGGTCGCCGTAGCGGCGCGAATCGCGCGTCCGACCTCGGTCGATCCGGTGAATGCGATCTTGTCCAAGTCCGGATGTTTCACCAGCGCTTCGCCGGTCGACCCGTCCCCGGTAACGATGTTGACCACGCCCGGGGGCAAGCCGGCTTCCTGGCAGAGTCCGGCGAACGCCAGTGCGGTCAGCGGGGTGAATTCAGCGGGCTTCAAAACGACGGTATTTCCTGTCGCCAGAGCGGGCGCGATCTTCCAAGCCAGCATCAGCAGCGGAAAGTTCCAAGGAATGATTTGACCGACGACCCCGCAAGCAGCGTATTCAGGAAATTCCTGTTCCAGCAGTTGCGCCCAACCAGCGTGGTGATAAAAATGTCGCGCGACCAAGGGAACGTCAATGTCGCGACTCTCGCGAATGGGCTTGCCGTTGTCCATGGTCTCAAGAACCGCCAGCAGCCGCGAATGCTTTTGCACCAGCCGTGCGATGGCATATAAATATCGCGCGCGCGTGTGCGATGGGAGCGCCCGCCATCCGGAAGACGCCGTCCGCGCTGCCTTGACCGCGGCGTCAACATCCGCCGCCGAGCCTTGCGCAACCGAGGCGAGTTTCTCTCCGTTCGAAGGATCGGTCGAGTCGAAATATTCTCCGGCCGCGGGCGCCTGCCATCCGCCAGCGATAAAATGTTGGAAGCGGAAGCCATGACGCTCGAGCCAGCCGACCGCTTCTTTCGAGTCTTCCGGAGCGGGGCCGTATTCCATGCTCACGAATTTTTCGGCAATGCTCATTGGCGTTTGCTCGATTCCTGGTTCGAACGATGACGAACAACCCCGTGAATCTCATCCTGAGCGAGGCGAAAGACCTGTTTTTTGACCGCTCCGCTTCGCCCGGTGGCGTTCATGCCAACGGATGCCGGTGTTCGGCTGAATACCGCCCGGTTGCGTGATGCTCCAATTGCCGCTCGATATCCCCCAGCAAGCCGCTTGCTCCGAGGCGGAACATTTCCGCCCGCAGCCACGATGGGCCCAGTTCCTCTTTGATCATCGCCAGCCAGTCGATCGACTGCTTCGCCGTGCGGATGCCGCCCGCCGGTTTGAACCCCACCGCCATTCCGGTCTGCTGCGCGTATTCGCGGATGGCGCGCGTCATCACCAAGCCCACCGGCAAGGTCGCGTTGGTCGGCTCTTTACCCGTCGATGTCTTGATGAAGTCGGCGCCTGCCATCATGGCGACGACGCTCGCTCGCGCCACGTTGCGCAGTGTCTGCAGGTCGCCCGAGCCGAGGATTACTTTCATGTGCGCGGATCCGCAGGCATGCTTGAATTCTGCGACTTCGTCGTAGAGCGCCTGCCACCGGCCGCCAAAAACGTGGGCGCGGGTAATGACTACGTCGATCTCATGGGCGCCAGCTTCGACCGAGCGGCGAATTTCGTTGACTCGCTCCGCGAGCGGCGACAGACCGGCGGGAAAGCCAGTGGATACGGCCGCGACATGCACTCCGCTGCCTTCGAGCGCGCGCAGAGCGGTCTCCACAAACGTGTGGTACACGCAGATGGCAGCGACCTTGACGTGCAACCCCTCGACGCCGAGCTTGTTTTCCAATTCCGGCTGGATGGGATGCCGGCCCTTCGCGCATAAACGGCGAACACGCTCGTCGGTGTCATCGCCGGAGAGAGTCGTCAGGTCCATGCAGGTGATGGCCCGCAGAAGCCACGCCGCCTGCCATTGTTTTTTCACCGTCCGTCGTGCAACCTGCGATTGAGCGCGGCGCTCAACCGCGCTGGTGTTGATGCGCACTTCGCGCACCCAATCGAGGTTGAGAGGAATGCCGGTATTTGCCAGCAGAGGACGGCCAGAGAGAATCGCGATCGGACCGCTTTGCGTTTCGTCCTGCGTGGCGCCCCGAAACTCTTTGTGTTCTAGCGACATCAAAAGCTCCCTACAAATGCTTCTTAAGAGGCGGGTTTGCCCCGTCTCACTCTGCGGCGGGAGACTCGCCAGGCGCGTCTCTACGGAAGGTTCCGGGCCAGGGCAACGACATCCGCGTTTTTCGCAGCCCGGCCTTTGCGGTTCGATTGTACGGCAGATGCGGCGAAAGATGAATTCCGGTTTGATCTTGACACCGGATCTCTGCGCGGCTACGCTACGGCGCCATTCCTTCATTAAGGAGAAGCGATGTTCACGCCCCACAGTCTGGGTATCGCACTGTTCATGATGATCACGAGTGCTATCTGTTGGGGCTCGTGGGCGAACACCTACAAGGGAGTCAGGAATTATCGCTTCGAGTTGTTTTACTGGGACTACGCGGTCGGTATCTTCCTGGTTTCGCTGATCCTTGCCTTCACCATGGGAAGCACGGGCCGTGATGCTTCGAGTTTCCTGAACAATGTACGGTCCTCCGACACCAGTAATATCGTCTCGACTATGGTTGGAGGCGCTATTTTCAATCTGGCGAACCTGCTATTGGTAGCGGCGATCGACATGGCGGGGCTGGCTGTCGCATTTCCGGTTGCGATCGGAATCGCACTGGTTGTCGGCGTGATTTCAAGCTATGCTCTCCAGCCCAAGGGAAACGCGGCGCTTCTTGCCGCAGGCGTGGTTTGCGCATTCATCGCGGTGGTGCTCGACGGGAAAGCCTATGGCAGTCTGGCAGTTGCCGGTCGCTCGATCTCGAAAAAGAGCATGGTTGTCTGCATCGTGTCGGGCGTTCTGATGGGCCTCTGGGCTCCGTTCGTGGCGCATGCGATGACGACTGGCAACACACTCGGCCCCTACAGCATTGCGGTTTTCCTCACGCTCGGCGCATTGCTGTCCTGTTTGGTATGGAACGTCTATTTCATGCGGCACCCGCTCGTCGGCGAGCCGGTCAAATTCAGCGGCTTTTTCAGTGCGCCCTTCTCCGGCCACGCGCTCGGACTGCTCGGCGGATTCATCTGGGGCATCGGCATGGTTTTCAATCTGGTCGCCGCCAGCTTTACGGGCGTGGCGATCTCGTACGCCATCGGGCAATCCGCGCCTATGGTCGCCGCTCTGTGGGGAATTCTTGCGTGGAAGGAATTCGATGGCGCGCCGGGCAAAGCCAAGGTGTACCTAGGGCTGATGTTTGTCTTCTACTGCGTGGGAATCTTGCTGGTTGCCAAAGCGAATGGATAACCAACTGCGCATCGAGAAACAGGGCTCGCCCCGTCGTCTGGACACTGCGGGAGACGGGGCAAGCCGTGTCTCTTACGGTGAAGTCGGGGAAGCCGGATCGTAAAAATCCGCGAAAGCATAGGCATTATGGAAAAGTGAATTTCCTCAGACGCGCCGACTCGTCACAAAAACTCTTGACTTTGCATTTCCAATCTATTTATATGGCCCATCGCTAAAAATCGGGACGCTCCGGATTTCCATGACGAAGTTTGAGCCGCGAGGAAGTCGGTCCCAAATCGCCAGTCGCTTTCGCCAAGATTTTATCGAAAGCGGAGTGGCCGTCTAAGGTGAAACCGATGCTGAAAAGAAACGCACTGCTCGCAGCGGTTCTGTGTTCAGTGTTTTCCCTCTGTCCACGTCTTTACAGCCAGGCAAACGGCAGTTTTTCCGGAACGGTTACCGATAAAACGGGATCGGTTATCGCCGGGGCGACGGTAAAGATCACTTCGCAGGGCACCGGACTCTCTCGAGAATCGAAGACGGATGGGTCGGGGCACTATCTCGTACCGCTGCTGCCGGTCGCGTTTTATACCATTCGAGTGGAGTCGCAGGGTTTCCAGACCACCGAGCAGAAAGACGTTCGTCTGCAGGTCGACGAACAGCGAGAAATCAATTTCACGCTGAATCCTGCGTCGGTGTCGGCGACGGTCGAAGTCAGCGCCAGCGAAGTAGCCGTGGAGACTACGAATCCGACCCTCGGACAGGTCATCACCGCCGAGGAAGTGGCCGACCTACCATTAAACGGTCGTAATTTCGTTCAGCTCGCGACGCTGACCCCCGGAACAACTCAATCTACGAGCCCGGTCAGCTTCTTCACCAACGCGGCCAGCAGCGAAGCCGCCACGCGCGGCGCCTTCTCGCTCTCGGTCGGCGGTTCGCGTGAACAAAGCACCGATTGGTTGCTCGACGGCAACGATAACAACCAGCTTGACGAGGGCGGAATCGCGATCTTCCCGGATATGGATGACATCCAGGAATTCAAGGTCTTGACCTACAACTACTCTGCCGAATATGGAGAGCGCGCGGGCCCAACCGTGTTGGTGACCACGAAGTCAGGCACGAACCAATATCATGGCACGCTGTTTGAATACTTCCGTAACACCGATCTCGATGCAGCGACTCCGTTTGTTAACTCCGTGGGGAAATTCAACCTCAACCAGTTTGGCGGCTCGCTCGGCGGCCCCATTCAGAAAGATAAGACATTTTTCTTCGCTGACTATCAGGCCAAGATGCAACGCAAAGGTGTACCTTATACGGGCTTTGTTCCGACCGCCGCCATGGTTACACCCGACGCGAACGGGGACTATAACTTCAATGTGGATCCGACTGGCGTTCTCCGCGGTTCCATAGCGTCGACCTACCCCAACCTAACCAACCCTTTTTCGGGCGCAAATTTTCAGTGCATGCCAGACGGAGTAACGCCCGAGCCGGTAAATCCCGCCAACGGCAGCCAGACCCCGGGTGCCCCGTGTAACGTCATTCCGGCCGCCTTGGTCAATCCGCAGGGAGCGGCGGTGGCTGCGCTTTATCCGACGCCTAATGTTCCAAACGATTCCCTTTTAAACTATGTCAACCAGCCCGTGCGCAGACTCAACGAAGGAACCTGGGACATCCGCGTCGATCACAACTTTTCGAGCAAGGACTCCATCTTTGGGCGCTTCAGCTACGATCAGGCTACCAACTTCGTCCCCGGTGGTTCGCCGACCTATTCCGAACAAAACGCCTTTGGCAGCAACCAGCACATCGAGAACCACGGTCGCAACGCGGTGGTGACCGAAACCCACGTTTTTTCGAGTAACACCATCAACCAATTCACCGCCGGTTACAGCCGAATCTTCAACCACATCAATTCTTTCGCCACCGGAAGCTGCGCAGCCGCCGACATCCCGCTCCCCAGCCTTACCGGCATTAGTTCCGGCAGGACGGGCATTGGCATCCCCGGCGCGGATTTAGGTTCCGCCTGCGATTCCATAACCGGCTATCCCGCAAGTCTGAACCAGTCAGTGAAGGATTGCGAAAGTTGCGGCCTGACTAGTTTCGATATGGGCAGCTATTTTTCGATCGGTGATCGCGGATACGCGCCCTATCAGGGCGGGACCAACGTCTACTCGGTTGGCAATACCATCGACTTGATCCGTGGAAAGCACGACATTCGAGTGGGCCTCACCTATCGCGCGAATGAGATGAATGTGCGCAACAACGCATTTCAGGATGGTTTCAGCGTGAATTTTGGCACGCTGACCGGTGATGACATTGGCGATCTGCTCCTCGGCGGCATGGGGGTTTTTGCATCCCACGATCAAACCTTCCTCGGAGCTACGACGGGGCGCCGTTTCAAACTGTTTCGGCCGTTCGTACAGGATGACTGGCGCGTGACCAGCAATCTGACCTTGAACCTCGGCTTTGCCTGGGCTCTGGTGACGCCCGAAACCGAAGTCGAAAATCGGCAGGCGGAGTACGACGTTCAGAATCTGACCTGGTACGTTCCCAAGGGCAGTCCCGGAATTACCGGCTGCACGAACTGCATTACTACCAATGGGCGGGTCGGGATTCAGTTTGACAAGACGGCCTTGGAGCCTCGCATCGGACTGGCTTGGAAGCCCCTTGGAGGCGATAAGACCGTGGTTCGCGCCGGCTACGCCATCTATCATGATTCTTCGTGGGACCAGGGCGGTCAAGGGTTGTGGCAGAACCCGCCGTATTATGCGGAAGTCGATCCCTGCACATTCTGCTTCGCGTATGGCAGCACGGTCGGTTCTCTGTCAGGAGGTTTCCTTTTCCCAGCTTCCCAACCTCAACCTGCTTCGACTGTAGCGGTCCCCGGCGGCTACGTTTATAACGCGCCCGTGAACCCCACCGCTTACACCGGCACCATTCAGGCCCAGAATCGCAATTTCAAACAAGGAGTCATCCAGCAGTTCAATCTCAACATTGAGCGGCAACTGCCCGGAAATGTCGTGCTGACCGTCGGCTATGCCGGGACTCGCAGCGCGCATATTCTCACGAGCCAGTTGAATGAAAACCTTAACGATCCGAACGCCTGCCCGGATGGCAGCAATCCAGTCCCCGGTTACACGTTGGGCTGCGGGTTTGGTTTCTTCCCGTATGCGGCAAACCAGCCTGGCGGAGGAGTCTTTCAATCGGTTGACACCAACAACAGTATCGGCCAGGCTCGTTACGACTCCCTGCAAATTAAGGCTGAGACCAAGAGCGCGCGGCATGGGCTTTACGCTCTGATCGGCTACACCTATTCCCGCAACTTTGACAACGGCATGCCCGATGGTCTGGGTACCAACCCCGGGGCGTTGTACTATCCTCTGCCCGGAACACAGAAACTGGATTGGGGACTGTCTGAGCTGAACCTCAATCAGAGCTTCACCGCCAGCATCCTCTACGATTTGCCCTTCGGCAAGGGCAAGTACTGGGGCGGCAACTGGAGCAGTCCGTTGGATGCAGCGCTCGGACATTGGAGCGTCAATCTGATCGAGAGGGCTACAACCGGATTCCCGCTATACGTGGTCGATAGCAGTGGCGTTTCGGGAGTGGATTTTTCCTACAACGGAAACAGCTTCTCGCGTCCGGACCAGGTGGGCGACCCCAACAAGGGCGGGAACGAGGGCGGCTATATGGGCTGCCCCACACAAGTCCACACGATAGAGCATTGGTTCAATCCCTGCGCCTTCGCGACCGCACCGGCCGGAGAACTCGGCACCGGAGTCCGCGCGCCGGTTTACGGTCCACGCTTTGTGAACACAGACTTCTCCTTAGTCAAGAACCTTCCGTTGTCGTTCCGTGAGGGAGTGGATCTGCAATTCCGCGCAGAATTCTTCAATCTCTTCAACCATCCGCAATACTTTCTCCAGGGTGCCGCGGGCACTGGAATGCAGGATATTAATACCACTTCAAGTTTCGGAGTGATCAACAACACGGTGAACAACCCGCGCCTGGTTCAGTTCGCCCTCAAGCTCAAGTTCTAGTGCCTTATCGGTTGCGCGTTTTCCACTTCGGGCAGACTGGGCAAGCGGGAACCGCCAGCCGCGGCTCAGTCTGGACTTAACGCTGGTCTTGAAATCCCCATCACTGAGGGACGGAGTCTTTTTTCCGCAGCGAGATGATAAACTCTTGAATCTCGCGCCGCTCATGTTCTACATGTTCTTTTGTTTTCTTTGACATTTGGTCGTGAAGTTGAAGTTGTTGTTGAGCCAGAGTTTTGTCCCCGGTTCGCTGGTACGCCTGCGCCAGCCGATAGTGCGTTTCTTCCAGCATCTCATCGGACTCGACACCACCTTCTTCGGCGCCGACTTCGATCGCCTTTTGATACGCTGCAATCGCCTGCGAGAAATCGCCGCGCTGCGAATAGAGAATTCCCAGGTGCAGATACGCGGCCCCAAGCTTCGGATCGAGATGAACCGCCTTCAGCAGCAGCGACTCCACGCGCGCCGAACGCTCGGAGTCGCCATCCGACGCACTCGCTGGTTCTGTCCCCGATTCTTTCGCTGCTTCTTTCGAAACAGTGACGGCATAATAGTAGTTTGCGAGCGCATTGTCCGGTTGCATTTGCGCAAATCGCGCCAGCGTTTCCACCGATCTTTCTGATGGAATCGCCTCGACACTTTGCATTTTGCCTAGAAACAGGTATGGAGTCGGGTCGTCGGGAGTGAGATCGGACGCACTCGCCAGGCACTGTGCCGCTTGATCGTAGGCACCGCGCGAGTACCAGGCGACGCCGAGCGCGACCAGCATGCGCACAGACTTCGGAAACAGGCGATTGCCCTTGGTGAAAACCTCGGTTGCAGGTTCGAGCGCACGATGCGTCAGCAGTTCCGTTCCCCAGTCAAACAAGTTCGGTTCGCTCGGGACAAGTTCCGCCGCACGCTGGTACTCGCGGACCGACTCCAGTGGATGGCCCAGCTTCTCCTCGACGTAGCCCAGCTGATGATGAAGTTCGGGGTCGTTGGGATTGTGCGTCACTGCGTCTTGCAAGGAGCTCTCAGTCGCGGCCGAAGCGGACGGCTTTGACCCGTCGCCTGCTTCTTTTTCTTGACTCAACGAAACCGTCGCCTTGGCCAGCGCTTCGGTGGTTCGCAGCACGGTGTCAGAACCGTGTCCACCCGAACTCGTGGCTTGGGTTACCCCCGCCACGGTGAAGTGCGGTTCGTCGAAAAATTCCGGCGCTTGGGCGTTCGGCTTTGCGGTCGCGGGCGGTGCTGAGGAGGCGTTTCGCGACTCAGATCCCTCAGGCGAACTGAGAACAAGATCAATCTCTCTCATCTCTTTCCGCGCGAGCGCCACGCGAGTGACAATCGTCGAACCGTATCCGGTCATCTCTGCGCGCAGAACATAAGCTCCCGGAGGCAGGGACGCAAAACGATAGGCTCCGTCAAAGCCCGTGTGCGTGCTCTCTGGCGGTACCGAAGGGGTCTCGGCAGTGGTCGCAAGCTGCAAGAGGACAGTCGCGTTCGCCACTGGCTGGCCACTCGAAGCGCGTACGTGCCCTTTCAGGACGGCGCCATTCCCTGGCTCTTGCGGATGTGCGCGAACCGGAAGAACCGTGATCATCACCAGGGCACACAGTGCGACCCGAATTCCATTTTGTCGGAAGTGGCCGGCGGTCAGTCTCGTCTGCAATTCCTTTCTTCCTTCCTTCCTACCTTCTTGTCTGCATTGGTACCGGTCTATCAATCAGTGCCCCACCATTGGCAGAGCTCGTGAAGAGGCTTTACAATGGCACGCTCTCCATGCGATCTCTAAAACAAGTTGATGAGGTACAAGAATGAAACGGGACCGATTTCAGACGCCGATCGCGGTGGCAACGCTAATTCTAATTCTAACGACGTGCGTTGTGTCTCAAAGCGCGGACAAAGGCGAGCGCAAGATCATCATCGATCAGGACGCAGCCGGACCCGCCGGCAGTGATCAGCAAGCGATACTGCTGCTGATCCAGTCTCCGCAGACCGAAGTCCTGGGGATCACGGTGGTGACGGGTGACGCCTGGCTCACGGAAGAAGTTGCGCACACTCTGCGCACGCTCGAACTCATCGGACGAACCGACATTCCGGTCGTGCCCGGGGCCGAGTATCCGCTGGTCAGAACAAAAGAAGAGACCGAGCACTGGGAGCAACGCTATGGCTCGGTGGTGTGGCTGGGCGCCTGGACTCCGAGCAGCTACCACGCGGCTCGCGAGCCGGGAGCAATGCCGGAAGGCTTGCCAACCACCAAAGCGGCCGACGAAGATGCCGCCCATTTTCTGGTGCGCATGGTCCGCAAGTATCCGCACGAAATCACGATTTATGAAGGCGGCCCCATGACAAATTTGGCGCTTGCGACCTCGATCGACCCGGAATTTCCCAGCCTGGCCAAGGAGTTGGTGTTCATGGGCGCCAGTCTCAATCCACAGACCGACGATCCCGAATTTGCGGACAATCCCCGTCACGAATTCAACCTTTGGTTCGATCCGGAAGCGGCTCATATTGTGCTGCGGGCTCCCTGGAAGAAGATTGTCTGCACTTCGGTGGATATTTCTTTGAAGACCAGAATGACCAATGAACTAGTCGATAAAATCAGGGCCGGCAACTCGCCGGTAGCGCAGTACATCGGCAAGTACGAACGGCTGTATGGGTCCTATAACTACATGTGGGACGAACTTGCATCGGCGGCGTGGCTTGACCCAACCCTGATCACAAAGAAAGAAAATCGCTACATGGACGTGAATCTGAGTCGCGGCCCCGGCTATGGAGACACTCTCACATGGACAGATCGGGATAAGCCCAAAGGAAATGTTCAGTCGGTCGAAGTGCAGGTCGACGTGGACAAAGATAAGTTCTACAAGTTGTTTGTGGAGTTGCTGACCGCACCGACGCCGCGCTCGAGCAAATCCTCGGTGCCTTAGCAGTTGATGGTGGTTTCTTCATTTCAGGATGCTGAAAAAACGGTCGTGGGCTAATTTCGCGTCGCTACCAGAAATGAGAGCTTCCGCTGTTGGATCGCGACGGGAGTCGCCCAGGTTGCGGCTTGTTGATCCGGGCGAGATCGGCGCGTGGTGCACGAGGTAGGAGATATCGTCAACTGGAATTGCCCGCATTCCCAATCCTTCGCAAATGGCGCTCCGTCATGGGGCCACTGCGTTCATGGTTGTCTCACCGCGACCCAACGTGCCCAGCCGGCAGTCTCAGAAACACATTGTTAAAACACCACACGTCTGCCTATTTCCCCAACTGGTCCAGCATCTTCTGGGCCTGCTCGTGACCTGGATGCTGCTTAAGCAGTTCGAGCAGCACGGCCCGAGCTTTGTCTGGAGCTTCCTCGATGACATAGACGCGAGCCAGGTTCAAGTAAGCCTGATCGAAAGCGGGCGTCATGCGGATGCATTGCTCAAAACTTTCGACCGCCTCATCGCGCCGCTGCGTGCGCAGGTAAAGAATACCCAGGTTGTTTAACGCCTCGGGGTACACCGGACGCAATTTCAGCGCTTTCTCTAAAGACTCATACGCCCGTGCGGCGTCGTCGTTCTGCGCGAACACCATCCCCAGACCGTAGTTCGCCTCGGCATCGTCGGGATTGATCTCGAGCGCCCGCTGATAGGTCTTGCGAGCGTCGTCCCAGCGCTTCAGTTGACGGTAGACGCTGCCCAGATTGTCGAGCGCAATCAGATGATCGGGACTCAGCTTGAGGGCCTCTTGAAAACAGCCGATCGCTTCGCTTGCGCGGCTCTCGCGACCGGCGAGTAAGCCCAGGTTGTTCCAGGAGTTTGCCAAAGTGTCGGGATAGGTCGCGCGAAGTTTGAGCGCGCGTTCAAAGCTCTCGCGGGCTTCAACCGTTTTCTGCTGCTCCAGATAAACGCTGCCAATACCATAGAGAGCCTCGGCGCTGGTGGGATCGTCTCGCAGCGCGATCCGAAACGAAGCCGCTGCCGGATCCATGTAGCCGCGCTGAAAAAACACCGAACCGTAGGAGAGATAGTTGCGGCCAAAACTAATCGCATCGGTCACGCCGGAGAAGGGAAGTGCTCGGGATAATCGTTCCGCATTGGTTTGCGGAATGTTCCGGAAGTCCTGTTCGACGTGCTCCGGGTCGATCGGCCCCTGATAAACCTTAACGATTTGTCCCTTGGCGTCGATCAGAAACGACGTTGGAAGTTCAAGATCGCGATGTCGGTCAAAAAGATAGCGATAAACAATGTTGTAGATGGCGGCCACGCCCTCCTCATCAGAGGAGCCGCGAAGGATCGGGAACGAAAGACGAAATTCTCGCACGAGCACGCGGACATTGTCTGCATCGGTCGAGGCGTCGAGATTCATCGCCAGAAGTTGCAGACCCTGAGCCGCCCAAGTGGCGTGGCGCTGATTGAAGGCGATCAAATCTTGCCGGCACTGTTCTGCGCCGACAGCCCACAGGTTCAGCAGCACCGGCTTTCCGCGCAGCGAAGACAGAGTGAACGAAGAATGAGTGCCCATCGGACCGGCGAGATCGGAAAGCGAAAAATCGGGAGCCTCGATCGGCGCCAGCAACCAGGTCTCATCCGTTGTCGGTAAGGGGGCGTTTTGCTGTACCTTTGCGTCAACTGGCTTAGGGCGAGCCGACCAGTCTCCTCCGGCGGGCGCTTTGAAGGGTTCGATCCGAGATGCTGGGGAGCCTTCTTCAACCCACACCCGGTGATTGATCGGCAGATCCTGGAGTTCCTGTACCAATCCACCCGGCCAGCGAATCGACGCACCAACCGGACCTTTCGCCGCACCCAAGCCGAAAAAGAGCTCCTTGCTGTGCTGCGACAGAAATCCCGATCCAGCCTGCAGCGACCGCGTCTGGCGTCCGAGATCAGTTTCGACCGTGACCATCGCGCCAATGGCATCGCGATTGCTCTTTGTGCCTCTCAGGCGAAAGGCGATTGATGGAGGCAGGCTCTCCATGACGTTCCTCAGGAGGCGCAACTGCGGACCGTTGCGATTCTTCAGAAAAACTTCCTGACGGCCGTCATGATCGAAATCCGCAAGTGCGAAAGCTCGCCCGTCTTCGATAAAATCCAAGCCCACTACCGCCGAAATATCGGCAAAGGTTCCATCACCGTTATTCAGGTAGAAAATATTTCGCTCGTACCCGCTCCAGGTGCCATCGGCCCGGATCAACTCGTTGATCGCGCTCCATCCCTGTTCGTAGTCGTGAGACGGCCTAGCCTCCTCGGGCGAATCGGCAACCACTTGCCGCCAGAAAAAGCTGTTCAGATCCTCTCGCGAGGGGCCACTCACCATGCCATTGGCGATGTAGAGATCGGAAAAACCGTCATGATCAAAATCCCAAGCGTCGCTCGACCAAGCCCAGCGCCCAACCCCGACGCCGGCTGCGAGCGTTGTATTCTCGAAAGCTGCGCCGCCACTGCTAGGCGTGTTTCCAAGCGTATTTCGAAATAGCGAATTGCCCATGGCGTGCTTGTGATAGAGCGCGCGTGTTTCTGCGCTCGCGTCTTTTTTGAAAATCTCCTGGGTCGAAACGCGTTCGCCCGCCGCCGTCCACATGTCTGCCACGTACAGGTCTTCCACGCCGTCGTTGTCGTAGTCGAACCAGCAAACGCTCATCCCCGCGCCGACGTCTTCGACTCCCGCCTGCCGAGCGATATCGGTAAAGGTTCCGTTGCCATGGTTGCGGTAAAGATTCTTGCGGCCGAAGTCATTGACCACATAAAGATCAGGCCAGCCATCGCGGTTGAAGTCTCCCCAGCCACAACAGAAGCTGTAGCGCGTGTTGTTTCGATCGAGTCCAGTCTCCGCCGTCACGTCGCGAAATGTTCCGTCCCGGTTGTTGCGCATCAGGAAATTAGGAGGCCCGTTCTCGGCGGCATAATACGGCGACGGATACTTGTACTGATCGGTCCCCTGGTAATAGACGTACAGGCAGAAGTAAATATCGAGCCAGCCGTCCCGGTCATAATCTGCGACCGCCGCTCCGGTAAACGTCCCTTGAGGCGGCCTAGCGAACTGAAACGCATTCGCCTTCTGGCGAAACTTGCCGCCGCCTTCGTTCAAAAACAGCATCGGGCCAGTCGCCCGCACCACGATCAAATCCTGTCGCCCGTCATTGTCGACATCGACAATCAGCGCGCACGCCGTGTTCTCGAGGACGCCGACGCCCGATGCTTCCGTGACGTCCTCAAACGTTCCGTCGCCCCGATTGCGATAGAGCCGGTTCGGAAGGCCGCTCGGCTGGCAGACATACAAGTCGTCATATCCGTCGCCATCGATGTCGCCCACCGAAACGCCGTTGTGCCCGTAGACATCGATGCCGCAGGCACCGTCGAGCACCGTCCGCCAATCATCGGTGCCGTGCAGAAGCTGCGAAGAATAAGACGCATTGCCACCGAGCGCTGCCGATGCAATGTCCAGATAGCAAGGAGCGGCGGATTTGCTCTGCGTTTCCTCGAGCGCCCTCCAGTTCCGAACGCGGAACCCTCCGGCCGCCGATCGCTCCCATGCAATCTGCCAATCACCCAGGCGTTGCTCGCGGTGGAAGCCGCGGCCCGTGGCCACGATCTCATATCGGATGCGAGTCTCGAGCTGGCCTCGAGACACCGCAGTCGGCAACGATCCAGCATCGATCCGGGTCACCTGGAATTCAGCGGTAAGAATCTTCGAGAAGCCATTCAGGAGAGATCGCAGTTCTTCGAGAAATGCGTCCCCACCCAATGCAGCGTCCGGCCTGAATGTATTGTGGCGAACTTCGATGGCCGGACCCGGGCGCACAACTCGGGAGTCAGCAGGCCGCAGAGAACATCCCGAGAAATTCGGCGCAAGAACTTTCTCGACCGATGTCAGGTTTTGTGGAGATTCGAGCAGGCCAGCACTCCATTGCGCAACAACGGCCGCGATCTCATCCGCGTATTTTTCCGTGACAAAATCATCCAGGCCCGTCTGCGTCTTGAGGAGCAAGGCGTCGAGCGGACCAGCCATCCGATAGTGAGGATGCAGGTGGAATTCCCCACTCGAGAGGTCTTTATTTGCGGGGTCTAAGTCGTAGAGGGAGGGCCAGCCCAGACCGTGCCGACCGTCAAAAAAAAGACCCGCCGGAATTAGAGACGCCGAGGCTCCCTGACAGCAACGAATTAGAAAATCGCGCCGACGAATGTCCACGGGGCCTGGGAGGGGCGGATTCCGCATCTTCGCCGGTCGACTCAGAACGATCTCTCCCCGATAGCCACGTCTGGCCTGAAAGTAGCACCGGCACACACGAGCGTCAAGATTCGACCACGACAGATTTGACCACGACTCGATGACCCGGTCGGGAAAACAGCGCCAGCGCGATTCGAGCGAGTCAGTTGTGGATCGAAGGCGGGTGAAAACTTGACGGGAGGAAGCCTCTGCAGTTTGCGAACGACTGATGCGCGCGAAAATCTTACTGCCAAAGGCAGTGAGGCGTTACAATGGCCGCCACTCGACCTTCGGCAAAATGGGCTTAGGTATGCAGACAACAAAGGTGTCAGCCGCCATGCGCGAGCGCCTCTTCCGCTCAGCGCGCAAAGTGATGAAGAACGCGTACACGCCATTCTCCAACTTCAAGGTGGGCGCAGCCATTCTCACTTCAAAAGGTCAAGTCTTCGCGGGATGCAACGTCGAGAACTCGTCCTACGGAATGACCAATTGTGCCGAGCGTACGGCGATCTTTTCTGCGATTGCCAAAGAAGGTCCGGACCTCGAGATCCGAGCCGTTGCTGTCACCAACGATCAAGGAGTCCCGTGCTCGCCCTGCGGTGCCTGCCGCCAGGTGATCTATGAATTTGGACCGCGCGCGATCATCTTCTACCAGGGCGAAAATGGCCCGAAGCAAAGCCTCATCACCGATCTTTTGCCGGAGGGTTTCCGCCTCAAGTGAGCCCGCCGATCGCTTCCGAATTCCGCGTCATCGATCTCATCCGCAAAAAGCGCGATGGCGGAGCATTATCGGCGGCGGAAATCGGGTACCTGGTCGAGGGCTCGACCGCCGGCAGCATTCCCGACTACCAGATGGCGGCATGGCTCATGGCCGTCGTGCTGCGCGGGTTGACGCGCGAGGAAACGGCTTCGCTCACGGACGCCATGCTGCATTCGGGCGAAGTCCTCAATCTCAGTTTCCTTTCCGCGGGAAAAGTGGACAAGCACTCCACTGGCGGCGTCGGCGACAAGACTTCGCTTGTGCTTGCGCCGCTGGTCGCAGCGGGAGGCCTTTTCGTTCCCATGATTAGCGGCCGCGGGTTGGGCCACACCGGAGGCACACTCGACAAACTCGAATCCATCCCCGGATTTCGAGTCGGTTTGTCGGTGTCAGAGTTCCATCGGGTGCTCAAAGCCTGTGGATGTTCCATGATTGGCCAGACCGAGAAAATTGCGCCCGCTGACCGCAAGTTGTACGCGCTGCGCGACGTTACCGGCACGGTCGAGAGTCCTTACCTGATCTGCGCTTCGATCATGAGCAAGAAACTGGCTGAAGGAACCGACGGGCTGGTACTCGACGTGAAGACAGGCTCCGGGGCTTTTATGAAAAAAGAGGAGGACGCCGTTTTCCTAGCCGAGCTCATGGTCGAAACGGGCGAACGGATGGGCAAGCAAATGGTCGCGCTCATCACCGACATGAACCAGCCGCTGGGCCGCACGGTCGGCAATGCGCTCGAGGTGCAGGAGTGCATCGAGGTACTGCACAACGGCGGACCTGCGGACCTGCGCGATCTCTGCCATGAACTGGCAGCTTGGATGTTCTATCTCGGGGGCGCGTCGAAGACAGTCGCCGAGGGCAAGCAGCTCTCCCACAAAGTCATTGCCTCCGGGCAGGCTTTCGAGCGGTTCCGCCAGATGGTCGAGCTGCAGGGAGGCGACATCAGCACAATCGACGACCCGATGCGGCTGCCAAGCGCCGATCACCGCGTCGATGTATCCAGTCCGCAGGCTGGATATGTGACGGCGATCGCCTGCGAAAACGTCGGTACGGCCTGCGTCATTTTGGGCGGAGGGCGCGAGCGCAAAGAAGATTCGGTCGATCCCGCCGTAGGTATTGTTATCAACAAGAAGATCGGCGACAGAGTTTCCGCGGGCGAGTCGCTTTGCACAATCCATTGCCACTCGGACGCGCAGGCGGCGCGGGCAAAGACGTTGCTCGAGCGGAGCTATCAAATCGCGGACCGCGCTCCCGCCCCCAAGTTGAACTTGATTCATCGCGTGATTCACAAACGGAACACCGAGTTATAAAGGGGAGAAAGATGGGACGCTTTACTGGCATTCTCGGATTGCTCACCATGTTGGGACTCGCCTACGCGTTCTCCACGAACCGGCGCGCCATTCGCCTCAAGACGGTAGCCTGGGGGCTGGGGCTGCAGGTTGTTTTCGCATTTTTTGTTCTGAAGATGGAGCTCGGCCGCACGCTCTTTCAAAAAGCCGGAGACGGGGTGAACCGGCTCCTCGGCTACGCCTTCGCCGGCTCGCAATTTGTGTTTGGAGATCTCGGTAAACAGGGTTCGCACTTTGGTTTTTATTTCGCATTTCAGGTTCTGCCGACGGTCATTTTCATCTGCGCGCTCTTCGCGGTGCTTTATTACCTCGGCGTCATGCAGTTGGTCATCAGGGCCGCTGCCTGGCTGATGATCCGGCTGATGGGGGTGAGCGGGGCGGAGTCGTTGAATGTGGCCGCCAGCATTTTCATGGGTCAGACCGAGGCGCCGCAGACGATTCGGCCTTTCCTTCCCGACCTCACCTATTCGGAGTTGATGACGGTGATGACGAGCGGCATGGCGCATGTTTCGGGCAGCATCATGGCGGCTTACATCGCCTTCGGGATCGAGCCGAAGCACCTGCTGAGCGCCGTCATCATGACCGCTCCCGGCACGCTCGTGATGGCCAAGATGCTGGTGCCCGAGACCGAAGTGCCGAGAACCGCCGGCCGCGTCGTCATGAGTGAAGAAGAAGTAGAGCTCGAAAAGAACGAAAATCTGCTGGGCGCCATCGCGCGCGGCACCACCGATGGTTTGCACATGGCGCTGAACATTGCTGCCATGCTGATTTCCTTCCTGGCGCTAATCGCCTTGCTCGATGGAATCATGGGTGGAATTCACGCCCACCTAGCGTGGTTTCCTTCGAGCCTCGAGGCCATCCTGGGGGCGTTGTTTGCCCCCATCGCATGGGTGATCGGAGTCCCCTGGCATGACTGCCGCCTGATTGGCAACCTTTTGGGCGTACGGATGGTGCTGAATGAACTGGTGGCATTTTCCATGCTTGGTCCACAAAGGGCTGTACTTGATCCGCGCTCGTTCACCATTGCGACGTTCGCGTTGTGCGGCTTTGCCAACTTTAGCTCCATCGGAATTCAAATGGGCGGAATCGGCGCACTGGCTCCCAACAAGAAAGCGGACTTGGCAAAGCTTGGCATTCGTGCCATGCTCGCCGGAACCATGGCCAACCTCATGTCGGCTTCGATCGCCGGCATGCTCCTGTAGGTGAAAGACTAGCGCTTGTCATTCAGATGGAGCGAGGGATCGTTGGAACCGCCAGACATGGGAACTGCTAGACATGCGCCTGTGCGACGGCCGTTAGCACTTCGTCGGTGGTCAAGACTCGCGCTCCGAGATTCCGAAGTTCCCCGAGCGTCTTCTCTCCAACTTCCGGCGCCAAGGTCTCAATCGCGTCGCGGACAATCGCTACCCGTCGTTTTCGCGCGAGCAGTCCCTTCACCGCGCAACTGACGCAGTATTCTGTGACCACTCCAAACACCACAAATTCCGCGGAGTTGCCTAAGCGTTCGAGCAACGCGTCCGCGTGATACGTTTCAAAAACATCCAGCGTCTGCTTTTCCAGGACGATTTGCTGATACTGAAACAAGTCTTCCGGTAATTTGGCGTTGACATCGTTTTCCACTCGAACGAAATTCGCCGCCAACGCTTCCGGAACAAACTCCGCCCCTGCCGTTCCTTTCAGGCAGTGCGGTGGAAACTGCTTGAACTCAGGATCATTCGGCGGATGAAAACAGCCGTGCGAGACCAGGAAAACCTCACCCCGACGCGCCGCATCCGTCAACTTGCGAATGTTGGGCAGAAGTTTCTCTGCTCCGCGAACGTAGAGCTTGCCCTCCGGCAGCATAAAATCCGCCTGCACATCCACTTCCCAAAAAATGTAGTCGCGCGATTGCATTCTACCGTCCCTGATTTCGGTGTTACTGAATTCCGAGCGACGCTGCGACGGTCTTCCGATACTCACGCGCCTTGGCGATCGCCGCTTGCTCGTCGAGGGTCAGCAGCTTGTGATCGCGCATCACGACCCGCCCGCCGATCATAACCGTTTCAACGTCGCTCGCTTTGAGTGAGTACGCGATCTGGGCGTAAATGTCATACATCGGCACCGCGTTCGGCTCGTCCAGGCTGATCAGACTTAGGTCCGCTTTTTTCCCTTTTTCGAGCGATCCGATTTCCTTCTCCATGTGCAAAGCTCTGGCCCCGTCGATCGTCGCCATCTCCACTACGGCCAATGCATTCAGAGCCAGTGGACTCATCTTTGTAATTTTCGCCAGCTTTGCCGCCAAATCGATTTCTTCCATCAGATCGAGATCGTTATTGCTGCCTGCGGGACCGTCGGTTCCAAGGCCGACGGCGACTCCGGCGGTGCGCAGCTCGGGGACGGGCGCAACCCCGCTCGCAAGCATCATGTTGCTTGACGGGTTGTGTACGCAGCCCACGTTGTGTCGCGCGAGGATCTTGCGGTCTCGCTCGTCCACAAAGATGCAGTGCGCTGCAACCAAGTCGGGACCAAGGATCCCGATCCGCTCCAGATATTCGACCGGCGATGCCCTATTCTTGGCCTCGCTGTCGTCCCACTCCTTCTTCATTTCCGCCACGTGAATCAGAATTGGCGCATGATATTTCCTGGCGAGCGCGGCTGCGTCCTGCAAGGTCTGTTGTGAACACGTATAAATCGAA